>VOFC01006598.1_pt1 | contig 108400 bp, 207 predicted proteins | sample 5384161 | NCBI WGS metagenome assembly VOFC01 (sample SAMN12384722, study PRJNA508395) | human gut metagenome | isolation source: healthy gut B | host: Homo sapiens
TAATTTATCTGATGATAATTCTTTATCTATATCATATGGGACTTTAATAAATTGAAATGAAATATCTGAAGAATATTTTTACTATCATATTCTCCTTCAATAATTAAATAATTACTTTTTGTTGTTTCCATTACATTACTATCTTTCAAAGGGTTTCTTATAACATCAAATGAATTTCCAACACTTCCAACATTTATTATCGTCTTATTATATATTTTATCCATATATTGATGATGAATATGACCATATATAACAACATCTGCATTTTTTGACTCATAGTATTATTACTTGGGTAAAACATTTTCAATTTTGTTTGTATTTCATCATTATTTATAATGACTATATTATCTTTTTCTGGTGTTGCATGAAAAAGTCTAACTAAACTTCCACTCATATAAAATTCATATGAAAATGGTAAATTTAATAAATATTTTCTTTCTTCATCATTTAACATTGATTGGTTCCAATTTATTCTTTTTACTTCCTCTTCTGAAAGTTCATTTATATCATTATGTTCTTCTGAAAAATACCTATCACAATTTCCTCTTAACACAATATCACAATTCTCCTTTATTAACTCTATACATTCTTTTGGATGAACACCTTTTGCGATAATATCTCCTAAACATATTATTTTATCAACTTTTCTTTTTTTTTATATCTTCTAATGTTGATTTTAAAGCCTCCAAATTTGCGTGAATATCTGAAATAATAGCAATCTTCATAAATCTCTCCTTCTATATTTTTTAAGATTATATCAAAAAGATTTTTTAGTGTAAATATTTTAAATAGTCTAAATTTTACTATTTTTATTACAATTTAAATATACGATATAATCCTATTTATAACTTTCTCAAAAAATCTATCTATGTTTTTATCTATTGGTTTTTAGATTTTTTGTAGTATACTATTTATAAATTTATAATAAGGAGATAAGTTATGGAAAAACGTGATTTATATGATATCAATAGAAACCTAACTGGAGAAACAATTTTTAAAAAGATGAAAAAACACCAAAAGACAGATATATTTGGGTAGTTCTTGTATTTATTCAAAACTCAAAAGGTGATTTTTTGATTCAAAAGAGAAGTAAATTAAAAGACAGTAAATATGGTTCAACTGGAGGTCATCCTAAAACTGGTGAAAACAGTATTCAAGGAATGATGACAGAAATAAAAGAAGAAATCGGTTTAGATGTTCAAAAAGATGATTTAAAATTATTTTATTCTGACCGTGATGATAAAGATCAAGTATTTTTTTGATTTGTATTATATGAAAAAAGATCTTGATATTAACACTCTTGTTCTTCAAGAAGAAGAAGTTGAATCTATTGAATGGGATTCTTTAGAAGATATCCAAGCTTTAAGAGACGCTGGAAAATTCAAAAGAGCTCATGCAGAAGCATTTGATAGATTACTTAAATTAATGAATAATAACTAACATTTTTTTGTTTTTATAAAATCAAATATATTTATTTAACTATTTTAGTCATTTGAATAAAGAAAAAGACTATTTTACAAGAAGTGAAAAAAGTAAAAAAATACTTTTACTATTTTTAATAAAAAAAAGTGCAGTTTAAAAGATATTTTAAACTACACCTCTTTTTATTTTAAAATTTTTTTTCAAAAATTCAGTAAAAAACGCATACCATTTTCTATTCTTTTTTATATATTGTTATAGAATTATTATCTGTTTTTTCTTTTTTTTTTTCTGTTTTTAAATAAATTATCATAATTAAAACTTTCTCTATTACTTCTTTCTTTACTTAGAATTTGCTGTCTTTGAACATCTGTTGCCCAATAATCTCTATAGAAATTAGCTAAAATCGACTTAGTTTCATTTAATAAATTTTGTTTTTCAAAGGAAGATTAAAATCAACTTTAAAAACATAATTTAAATCTGCTTTATTCTTTAAAGTTTCTATTATATCATATGGTATTTTTTTTTCTTTTCTTCAGCCGGTATATACTTTAATATTTCTAAAACTTCAACATATGCCTTAGGATAATTATTAATCATTTTTTATTAATCACCTTCTCAAATTTCTCTTTCGTTTAATTCTTTCACTCTATCATCTTTTAATTTTCTAGCAGCTTCATCTTTATCTTCTTGTCTCTGATTAGCCGTAGCTTCTCCAATTTCTCCGTGTTGTTATCTGATAATTTTCTGCTCTCTTTTTTTTCCATTTCAGCTACAATACTCTCACTTTTAGCTATTAGCTCTGTTCTTTTTTCTAGTTAGTTCTGTATCTTTTTTTATCAAAAGGTTTTGCATCAAACTTAAATATGGTAAACGTCTATATTCCTCAATAGTACTATTTAATTCTTCTAAATTTTCCTTTCCAAAAATGTTATATACATACTCCATATCTTGACTTATCATTGCTTTAGGTAATTCTGCTGCAAAAAGCTAAAACAAAACTTTTAGTTATTACATTCATTTGTTCATATGATGTATATCCATAAACAGTTGATGCTTTTTCATCATCTATTAAATAAACTCCTTGATTATGCAGCCTGCTCGTAACTACTCCTGATAAATATTGATGCAAATTTTCAGATAACAATTCACATTTTCTTATATTATGCTCATATTTATTTTCAGTTTTATCTCCTTTATTTTTTTCTTCTTTTGTTACTAATTCTTCGTCCATTTCATCAAATCCAGTTTTTATATGAAATTTACCATCATTAGTTTTCTTCATTGACAACTCTACAACGTGTAATATCTCGTGTATAAGTACTACATCTCCATATTGATCACCTAACATATCTATTGGAAAGTGTAAAATATTAAAATTAGTATATTCACCATTTTCATCTTTTATAACATTTGGACATATACATGTTACATGTTGATTCATAAAATCCATTCCAAATTCATCTTCTATACCCAAATTAAAATTTTCTAAAATTCCTGCACAATCATTATAATTACTTGTTTTTAAAAAAAATTTTTTTTTTTTTTTAATTGTTTTTTTCTTTTTCTTCACAAATTCTATCTACAAACATTTTATTTGGAAATATACTTTTTACATTTTCATTACTTTCATATGCAGAATAATCATTTCAAGGTCAATTCCTTTTAATTTAAAATATTTAATTCTATTTTCTCTTGCTTTTTGAGCTTCATAAGTATTTTCATGAATAATACCATCATATTTACTATTAAAAGATTCTAAAATAAAGCTACCTGAATACATACCATTTGGATCTGCAATATTTTTAAGTTGCCACTTATCTTTAATATCTAAACTTAACATTTTCTTTATATTTTCTTGTTCTGTTTTTGTTACATATGGCATAATATTTTCAAAAATTTTTTTTCGTATTCTAAATCTATATCTTTTCTTATTTTACTACATTGTTCAAAATATTCCCTTATGTCTTTGTTTTCTCTTTCAAAAGCATCATATTCATCCTTATATTTTACTGCTATCTCATAAATTTTTTTTTGCTTTTTCTAATGCTTTTTTACCTTCTTCAGATGTAATAACTTCATCATAATTTTTAGCATCTATAGGAAGACCATAAAACTGTAATACTTTACATCTATTCGCTTTAACATGTTCTATTGTATATGAACTTTTTCCTTTTAACTTATCATCATCAAAGTCAAATATATTTCCATTGGTACTAAATCTTCCTAAAAAACTAAAATATACTTTTAATATATCTGAGCATTCTTCTGTAAAACCGTGAACTATATCCATTTTTATATACTTCGTCTTCTACTTTATCAGAAATTTCCATTCCAATTTCTCTTAAAAATTTTATTCCTAGTAATCTTTCTTTTCTATTTTTCTTTTGATACCAATTAGTTTTCATTTGGTCATATGTTGCATATGAATTTATATAGATTCTTTTTAATCTATCTTCTATTAAATCTCTATTTTCTTCTCCATAAACACTTACTACTGCATCTATAATCTTTGGTGCTATTTCTTCCATTTTAATATTATATTTATCAAATATCCTCTTATCTATCTCCATTGTACTTTATCCTCATTATTAATATTAACCATTTCTATCACTTTTTTTTTACTTCATTCGAATTTTATTTCTATAAAACATTTTCTCTGCTTTTTTTGTTCATTATATCTAATTTCTACTTCTACTATCAAACCATCAATAACATTACTATTACTATTTACACTTTTTAATTTATTAATGTTTTTTCTATTTCATATGTACATTCTAATACACCATCTTCTATTTTACATTTCCTTTTGCTTATGCTTTTTACCTAATATTTCAATAACAGTCTCTTCATTCAGTATAAAATCAAATTCATACATAAATGTTTTTCCAAAACTTCTTCCTAATATTATTTTTAAATTTTGAATTTTGTTCATATTTTCTCCTCTCACTTTAAAAAACAACTTTCTAAACTTATTATAATAAAACAATATTTCTATGTAAATATATATTACCTTATTTTTAATTAGAATTGATATTAAAAATAACATCAAAATTATATTTAAATTGACATTTACATAAACAAGTGGTATAATTTTGAACTATCATCATATGCAAAAAGCAGTTGTTGTATTTTAAATTCCGTACTATAACTTGCTACGCAAAAGGAATTTGGAAAGGATTTTGTCATGTTAATTGACATTTCTTCATTAGATAAGGCTGCTATATTGGCAAGCCTTTACAACAAAGCATGGAATCAAGATCAGGATGGAGACTATTCTCCCAAGGAGATGACTCTCGATGAAGCTAAAGGAATCTTAGATTTCTGTAAAGTCATCACATCCTTAGGAGGTAAAACTCTCCTAGTTGATCTAACATCCAACTTGTTAAATACTAGTTGGTATGATTCCTATAACGGCTTGGGCACAGGTTTACTTGCTGTCAAAGCCGCTGCTTGTTAAAAAAGACTGAGAAGCATTTAATTTATTTAGTGCTTCTCAGTCTCATTTTATATGTTTTTGTTATATATTTTCCAAACTGTTGCGTTTTATGTAAATTTGTTGTATAATATATTCATACAAATTGTATAAATTTGCTAAGAGGTACCCTAACCATAAAAAATGGTTTCAATTCTACTCTTTTGCAAATTCGCCCAATGGATTGATTTTTCCTAGGAGGAAAGAAAATGGAAACATCAAATATCTACACAGTCGGCGCAACCGGAGAAAAAATTTGCCTTGAAAAGGGCGTACTGGTTGCATGTTTCACCAATGCAAGTGGTGGTGTTTTTACTACTACATCTCGCCCGCAGATTGGATGAGTTACAAGTCCACTCACCATGATGCAGATTTTAACTTTGATTTAATTTCGAAGTCTATCCCTGGCAAGCACGAACTCGTTGGTGGACCGTTTATCATTGAAGTAGTATAACACCTACTTTTTTGGTAGCAAAAAGGATTTTCCATTTTGCCCCGTCCCTATTGTAAAATTTGGGAGTGGGGCAATTTTTATACAAATTCTTCCCAAACTATATTGGCTAAATCTATACCTTTATTAGTTAATTTTATTGTATTTATATCTATTTCAATTAATTCTTCTTCAACTAATTTACTTAGTTCTTTCCTGAATAAATATAAAGGATTATCTATAAATTTATTTTTAAATTCTGTAATATTTACTCCTTCTATTTTCCTTAAACCTAATAACATATATTCTTTTTTGCTTCATCTATAGTTTGAATTTCGTGTATTTCTTTATTTTTTTCAAATTCATTATTTTTTATATTTTTAATATATTCTTCTATATTTTCTATATTAGAATATCTAATAGATTTAAAATATGAATGTGCAGCAGCTCCAAACCTAAATACTCTTTTTGATTCCAACAATTCATATTATGTTTTGATTCAAATCCTTTTTAGCAAAATTTGATATTTCATAATGATTATATCCATTATCTTGTAACTGATTTTTTACATTCCAATACATTTTCTTTCTAATTCATCTTTTGGTAGGCTTAACTCTCCTTTTTTTATTTTCTTTGCTATTTTAGTTCCTTCCTCTAAAATTAAAGAGTATACTGAAATGTGGTTTGGTTTTAAATTAATTACTTTTTTTACAGAATCATTTACTTCCTCCAACTTTTGGTTTGGAAGTGCTATCATTAAATGTACATTAATATTTTTAAAACCTATGTTTTTTGCCATATTATAACTTTCTAAAAATTGTTCATATGTATGTATTCTTACTAACATTTTTAACAATTCATTATTTGTAGATTGCAACCCCATACTTAGTCTATTAATTCCCACTTCTTTATATATTTCTAATTTATTTTCATTTACTGTTCCTGGATTTACTTCTATTGTTATTTCAGTTTCTTTGTCTATATCAAAACTTTCTTTTTAATATATATATAATATCTTTAATATGATTTTCATTTATAAAAGATGGTGTACCACCTCCTATATAAATTGTATCTATACCGAATTTACTTTTTTTTTTTTTACTTTCTATCTCCTTTTTTAAACACTCTATATATTCATCTACTAAATTTTCTTTATTACAATAACTAACAAAATCACAATAAAAACATTTTTTCATACAAAAAGGAATATGTACATATATTCCTATTTTTTTCATATTATTACCTCTTTTCTAAAATTCTCTAAAATTCATTTTTATTAATTATTTTCATTTGCTTTTCTAAGTTCATTTGCAATTTCTGATATAGCTTTCATTCTATGATTAACTCCAGATTTACTTGTTTTAATATCTAACATATTTCCAAGTTCTGCTAATGATGCTTCTGGATTTTTCAATCTAAGTTCTGCTAATTCTTGTAAATTTTAGGCAAATTTTTAAATTTATTTTTATCTTTTATAAATTTTATATCTTCAATTTGTTTCAAACTTGCATTAATAGTTTTATTAAGATTAGCTGTTTCACAATTTACTATTCTATTAACATTATTTCTCATATCTCTTACAACTCTAATTTCCTCAAACTTTAGAACTGAACTGCTTGCTCCCATAAAAGCTAATATCTTAGAAATTGTTTCTCCTTCTTTACTAAAGAGAATATTTATTATTTTTATCTAATATTTTACATTCTATTTTATATTCTTTTAAAATATCAGCAATATATTTAGCATTTTCTCTTAATGTAAATACAATTTCTAAATGATATTTGTTTTCTGGATTATTAACAGAACCACCTCCTAAAAAAGCTCCTCTTACTAAAGCCTTTTTATTAGCCTCGTCAAAAATTTTCTAAGTCTTCTTTTATTATTCCATTTTCAATATTATTATCAATTCTGCTTAAAAGATCTTCTTTTCTAAAAGAAATAGTGAAAATTTTACCTTGAATATCAATTTCATGATCTAATATATTTAAATTACTTAACAATTTACTAAATCGATTTATATTATATTCACTTTCTGTTGAAAATTTAACAATTCTATTCTCTACAGTAGTATTATTAGTTATTAAATATCCTAATAATTCTGATTTTACACTTTTTTTATTATTAAGATTGCTTAACTTACTTAATTCTTGTTTAATATCTGAAGAAAAAGACATGTAATAAAATCACACCTTTCTTTATAAATTTATATATACAGTTTTATAGTAAATCTCTATTTTTTTTGTTTATATTTTACTAATGATTATTTTCTTTTTTTGTAATAATTACTCTATCAATTCCGGCTAAATCTTTTTACACAGCGTATGTCTCCATAATTCTTAACATTTTTTAACAAATTAATAACATCATCTTTTGGTCATACCCAATTTCCAAATATAACATTCCATCTTTTTTTAAATATTTAAATGCATTATTTACAATATTTCTATAAAAGTCTAAACCATCCTTTCCTCCATCTAAAGCAAGATGTGGTTCATTTTGTACCTGTTTTTCTAAACTCTCTATAATTTCAGGTTTTATGTATGGTGGATTAGAAACAATAATATCAAAACAGTTGTCATTTATATTATTAAATAAATCAGATAAAATAAAATTCATATTTTTATGCACAAGATTTCTCTCAGCATTTAATTTTGCAATTTGCAATGCTTTCATACTAATATCTGTACAAGTTATTTTAGCATTTTTGATATATTTTGCTAAACTTATACCAATTGCCCCACTCCCTGTGCATAAGTCCAATATTTTTAATTCATTTTTCTTAGTATTATTACAATTTTTTATAACTTCTTCCACCAAAATTTCTGTATCAGGTTGTGGAATTAAAACATTCTCATCTACATAAAAAATTCAATTTCATAAATTCCTGTTTATTAGTTATATATTGAATTGGTAATCCATTTACAATTTTATTAATATACAACATATATTCATTTAATTCATATTCGTCTAGTTCCTTTTCTCCATTTGCTATTACATAACTTTGTGATTCTTTTTAATATATATTGTATTAATATTTTTGCTTGTAAATTTGCATCATCTATATTATTTTTGCTTTAATAAACTCCTCGCTTTATTTATAGCTTCATTTATTTTCAAAAAGTAGTCCCCCTATATTTTATTTAATCTCTATTATATCCCCATCTTAGTTCTTTTGCACTTTTTATAATTATCTCTATATTTTTTTTCTAAGTCTTCTGTAATCTCTATTTTTTCTACTCTTTTCATCTTCTAATGGAACTTTAAACATTATTATTGGATTCTTATGTTCATCTGATAAATATGTTTTAGGTAGAACATATCTATCCATACCAAATACTGTTGATGTTGCTCCATTATCTCTAATATAATCTATAAATGTTATTTCAGCTGCTTGTATACTTTCTTCTGAAGTACCATATTGTACATTACTATATCTCGCATCATATTTAAATATATCTGCTTTTAAGCTTTCTTCCATTGTAATTCCATTTTCTATCTTATAATAATAATTTATTTTATCATATATTCTTTTATATTTTTCATCAGTATAACTAATTTTTATATTACCAGATTCATCATATGTTACCAATTCGTCTATAGAGTCTAACAAATCACAAGCTCTGTTTAAACTATCTTGCTTAGATTCTTTTTTTTGTTCTGATTCTTCAGTTATATTTAATAAAGCTGCTAATAAAATAGCATCTTCTGGTTTAAATTGATATGCTTTAATTACATCTCTTGGTAAGATATTTGCTAATAAATATTCTGCTCTAATGCAAGGTTCATATCCTTTTCCATAATTAGAATACTCATTAATACTATTTAAGAATTGATAATTCTCTTCTATAAGACCTTCTTCATTCAATCTCCTTAGTACTTCTCTTGTAGTTAATTCATTACTAAGTTCTAAAGTAAGTCTATTGGTATTACTAGCTTGAAAAACATGTAATATTTCATGTACTAAATCCGTTAAATCTGCATTTTCTAAGTCTGTTGCTTTATATATTTGTATCACATTTTATTTATATAGTATGCTGCAGTTACTTGACTATTTTCATTTTCTTCTTCTATATATTCGATCTTTAAATCTGATAATCTTTTTTATTATTAAATCTAGATCCATATACTCGTAGTTTTCATCAAAAACAAATTTCAATTTATTAATAATCTCTTTTTTCTCCATTGCTTAAATTTTGATTATCTTCTATAGCTTTTTTGTATCTTCCCATAATCAAATTTTTTTTTTTTTTCTTAAATAAATCTAGTTCATATTGTTCTGTTATCCCAAAACTAGATTGCATTCCTTCTTGTCTAGGATTATATTCATCTTTTGCAAATGAACATCTGGAAATAAGATTTAATGAAATTCCTGCTGCAACTAGAACTAATAATGTTCTATCTTTATATGTTAGTAATCTATTTATAAAACTTTTTTTCTTATTATTTTCTTGGTTTTCACTATTTTCACTTTCTTGATTATTATAAAGAACTATTGGCATATTGTTATATCTAAAATTCAATTTTTGGTTATCTTCTTCATCTGCCAATTTTCGTTTATTATTTATAATTTCACACCAATAATATAATTTTTTATTTATATCATAAAAGAATTCAAACTTTTTTTCCATATAATTCTTTTTTTTTTCCCTAATTCTATTGAACTATCTTTATCTATTTTTAAAGAATTATAAACAAAATTTAAAATATTTAAATCTTGTTTATCTATATCTGTAATAACTTTTTTATTTTCATAAACTACATATGCAATTTTATTTTCATTACTTAATATAATAAAATATTGTTTATTTTTATAACTAAATTTGGTAATTATCCTATATGAATTTTTCATTAAATTTCATCCTTCCATATTTTAACATTAATTATTTTAACATAAAATCTATATATAATCAAATCTTCTGTTTTTATCACAATTTATCAAAATTCATTTATTTTAAGTCATTTCTAATTATATAAATATTGGCTGTATATTTTTAAACATAAATATATATTTTTTACTTTTTGACTAAATACTAAAAAAACACAAAAAAAGCCCCGCTTTAGCCGCACGGTGAATGAAATTTTAAGGACCTGCAACCACAGGTGGGTGTCTTGTTAAATGCTTATGGGTTTCTTACATAAATGCAAGCATACACGCCACAATTAAACAGACTCCCGTTTAATGTTTGTTGGTTCTAAAATCTCAGTCTACACGTACTATGCAGGGAAAATTAATATCTTATTTATTTTTCTAACTTATAAAAAGTTAAATTTATTTTTAGAAAATTATTATTTTCTAATGTAACTATATATTAGCATATTAAATTAATTATTTCAAGAAGTTTTTTTATTAAATTATATTGTAAAAATATATCTAATTAATACAAAGCTCTCTCTTTTTTACTTTTTCTACTTAAATCATATATATTTATTATTTGATTTTTATTTAATATTATGCTACAATTAATAAAATTATGACCATTTTATATTTTTATTTTATTAATTTTAATACATTTTTTTCTGTAGATTATTAAATTTATAAAATTCATGATTTATATAGGTCTAAATTTACATTTCTTTTTTTAATATTTTTTTCATTTTAGAATTATATCTCTTTTTTTAAGAGTTCATTATCAATATTTCCAATTCCAATAAATTTATTATTATTATATATTTTATAAATTCCATTTGGCATTTTATATGTTAGCTTTACACCATTTAAAAACATATTTAATTTTCTATCGTCTAAACTTATACTTTCATTATTTATAAAATATTCTTCCAAAGTAATAAAATATTTTTTTAAAATTTCTTTATTTTCTTTATTTCTTTTCCAATTCTTCTATTTCTATAGAATCTTTTATCTCAAATTTTCCAACTTTTAGTCTTTTAAGTTCTTCCATATACCCTACTGTATCTAACTTTTTTTTTGCAATATCTTCACATAGACTTCTTATGTATGTTCCTTTGGAACAGTGAACTTTAAAATCAATTTTATTATCATTAATATTTTGTAATTCTATATTATATATTTCTATTTTTCTTGGCTCTACTTCTATATTTAGTCCTTTTCTTGCATACTCATATAACTTTTTTCCATTTACCTTTATTGCAGAATACATTGGAGGAACTTGACTAATTTTACCAACAAAAGAATTTAATACTTTACCGAACATTCTCTATAGTCAATAAAGATTTATCAATACTTTTCTCATCTATTATTTTTCCTTCTGAATCTAATGTATCAGTTTTTTTTTTCCTAAAAACAATCTAACTTCATATATTTTATCATGTTCTATTAAGTATTTAGATAATTTCGTACCTTCTCCTATTAATAATGGTAATACACCTGTAGCATTTGGATCAAGAGTACCTGTATGCCCTACTTTTTTCTTTAAATATTTTTTCACTCTATATACGACATCATGTGATGTTATTCCTTTTGGTTTATTTACTATAATAATTCCATCCATATCTTTTCTCCTTAAGATAATATTTTTTTTATATAATAGAGAATCTTTGATAATTTTACTATTATATAAAAAAAGCAAGAACGTAAAAAAGTTTCTTGCCCTTATTTATTTTTTATTTTAAAAATAATTTAATTTCATTAATTATTTTATCTCTAGCTTGTTCTATAGAACATCCGCATATTGCAACCTGCTGCTCTTGGATGACCGCCTCCACCAAACAATAATGCCACATCAGAAACATTAACATATTCATTTGAGCGAAGTGAAATTTTTAGTCCTTTTTCAGGAACTTCTCTAATAAATATTGATACTTCAACACCCTCAATATCTCTTCCTATATCAACAATTCCTTCATGATCTCCTGTTTCTGCATTTACTTTATCTTCATCTGCTTTAGTTATATATGTAAAAGCAATTTTTCCATCTTCGAAAAATTGTAATCGATCAGATGCTATTCTATTTAATTCAAAGTTTGATTTTGTTCTTGTTTGTAAAACTTTTCTATATACAGATGAAACATTTACTCCTTTATTTAATAACCATGCTACGAATTCAAATGTTTCTGCAGTTACTCCAGAATATTTAAATCCACCTGTATCTGTTATAATTCCTGCCAATATACAAGTACCAATATCTTTTGTTATTTCTATATGAAAATAATTTAATATAACAATTAATATTTGTGCACAAGCTGGTGCATCAGGATTTACAAAATTCAAATCTGCATACATAGTATTTGTGCCATGGTGATCTATTGCAATCTTTGTTTTTGCATTTTCAAAATATTTAGCAAATCCATTTAACATTTTAATTGTTGCACAATCAAGTGATATTGCTAAATCATACTTTTCAATACTACTTTCTTTTTTTTTATTTCACTTGTTCCAGGTAAAAATTCAAATGTTCTAGAATACTCTGGTATTATAACATCTGGATTCTTCCCATAGGATTTAAGTGCATTATATAAAGCTAAACTACTTCCAATTGCATCACCGTCAGGGTTTTCATGTGTTAATATTACAATAGTTTTTGCTTTATTTATCTCTTCTAAAAATATTATCTAATGTCATCTAAGCTCTCCTTTTTATTTTGCTTAACAAAATTTCAAATTAATTTAAGTATAAAGCTTTTTATCTGCACATTTTATATAAAAGACATTATAATATATAAAATGTGCTTCAAATTGCTATTTTACTCTTTGTCTTTTGAATTTAAATCTTTTAAGATTGAATCAATTTTTGCACCATATTCAATAGAATCATCTTTTTCAAATATAATTTGTGGAGTTATTCTTAAATTTATAGTTCTTGCAATTTGTGTACGAATAAATCCTGCTGAATCTTGAAGTGCTTTCATTGTTTTTTTCTTCACTTTTTGCATTTAGTATACTAACATATACTTTAGCATATTTTAAATCAGGAGTTATTTTGGCTCTTGTAACACTAATAAGTCCTGTTAAATTCGGATCTTTCAATTCAAAACTAATAATATGACTAATTTCTTTTCTTAGTTCCTCATTGATTCTTCCAAGTCTTGTATCATTTTTTGCCATTTTTTTTCCCTCCTCGTATTTTATCATAATTTTATCTTTTAACTTGTTCCATAACAAAAACTTCTATGATGTCTCCTTCTTTCAAATCATTATAATTTTCTATCTGAACACCACATTCATATCCTTTTGCTACTTCTTTTGCATCATTTTAAATCTTTTTTAAAGATGCAAGTTTACCTTCATGAATTACTACACTATCACGAATAATTCTTACTCCGGCATTTCTTTCTATCTTTCCATCTAAAACATAACATCCTGCTATTGTTCCAACATTAGATACTTTAAATGTTTGTCTGATTTCTGCATTACCTATAACTTTTTTTCTTCAAATATTGGATCAAGCATTCCTTTCATTGCTGCTTCAACATCTTCTATAGCTTGATATATAACAGAATATTGTTTAATCTCAACTTCTCCTTTATCTGCCATTTCCTTTGCTGCACCTACTGGTCTTACATTAAATGCAATTATAATTGCCTTTGCTGCTTTTGCAAGTTGAACATCAGATTCTGTAACAGCTCCTGCTACTGCATGAATTACCTTAACGTTAACTTCTTCATTAGATAATTTTTCTAATGATTGTTTTAATGCTTGTGCTGTACCTTGTACATCTGCTTTTACTATTAAATATAATTGTTTCAAATTTCATTTTCCATTTTTCAAATACATTGCTTAAAGTAACTTTATTATCTAGAGCTAAATTCTTTTCTCTTTCTTGACGTCTTCTTCTTTCAATTAGATGTTTAGCCATTTTTTCATTTTTAACTTCGTAGAATGTATCTCCTGCTCTTGGTACTTCTGTTAATCCCATTATTTCTACAGGTGTAGATGGTCCTGCTTTTTTTAACCATTTGTCCTTTATCATTCTTCATTGCACGAATTCTACCAATAGATGTTCCCACTACTATTGTATCTCCAACGTCTAATGTACCACGTTGTACAAGCATTGTTGCAATTGGTCCTTTAGCTTTATCTAATCTTGCTTCTATTACAACACCTTTTGATTGTTTATGTGGATTTGCTTTTAAATCTTTCATATCAGCAACAAGTAATACCATTTCTAATAGGTTTTCTATATTTATATGTTTTTAGCAGATATTGGAACAAATATAGTATCTCCGCCCCACTCTTCTGGAACAAGTTCATATTCCATTAATTCTTGTTTTATTTTTCAACATTTGCATTTGGTAAATCAATTTTATTTACTGCTACTATTATTGGAATTCCGGCAGCTTTTGCATGATTTATAGCTTCTACTGTTTGTGGCATAACACCATCATCTGCTGCTACTACAAGTATAGCTATATCTGTTATTTGTGCACCTCTTGCACGCATTGCTGTAAAAGCTTCATGTCCTGGTGTATCTAGGAATGTAATTTCTCTTCCATTTACATTTACTTTATAAGCACCTATATGTTGTGTAATTCCTCCTGCTTCTCCCTCTATAACATTTGTACTTCTAACAGCATCTAATAGAGATGTTTTACCATGATCTACGTGGCCCATAACAACTACTACAGGTGGTCTTTTTTCTAATTCATTTTCTGAATCTTCTGAATCGTCAAATAATATATCTTCTTCTTTTACTTCTTCTTTTTTAACTGCATTTACACCAAATTCACTTGCAACTAAAAAAGCGGTATCAAAATCTATTACATTATTTATTGTTGCCATTATTCCATATCCAAATAATTTTTTTTTAATAACTTCTGCACTTGTCTTTTTTAATTCTGCTGCTAAATCTTTTACAGTTATTGACTCTGGAATAGTTATCTCAGTTAATTGGAATATTTTTTGTTTTGTTCTTTCCTCATTATTCTTTGTATTTTTTTTTCTTATTTCTTTTTTCCTCTTGCTGTTGTTAAATCATAATAATCAAGCATTCCTCCATCTTGTTCATCAAACATATTTGATAATTTATCTACTTGTTTTAAATCTTTTAATTTTCCACCATCAATTTCATCAAATCTTCCTGTTTTTCTTGATTTATTATTCTTTTTCTTGTTTTCATCATATCTATTGTTTAACTTTTCTTTATCTATAGACTTTTTGTACTATAATCTCTTTGATTCTCTTTTTCAACAATTTCTGTAGCCATAATATTTTTAATATTTTTTTATCTATTCCTTTTTCATCAAGTGGTCTTCTATCATTTCTATTGAAATTATTATTTCTTTGACCATTTCCATTATTAAATCTTTGACCATTATTGTTTCTTCCATTTTGGAATCTATTTTGATTATCATAATTATTTCTATTATTTTGGTATCTATTTTGTCCATCATTGTTTCTACCATTTTGATATCTGTTTTGACCATCATTATTTCTGTTATTTTGATATCTATTTTGATTATCATAATTATTTCTATTATTTTGGTATCTATTTTGTCCATCATTATTTCTATTGTTATTTCTGTAATTATTATTACCTTGTCTATAATCATTATTCTTATTAAAATTGTTATTATTTACTTGTCTATTTTCATTTTTTATAAAATTATTATTTCCATTATATCCAGTATTAACTGACTCTTTTTGTACTTTATCCTCTACCATAGCCTTTTTCTCTGTATTTTCTCCAATCTCTTTTTTATTTCTGTACTTACGATTTTCTCTTTTTCAATTTTATTTTCTTCTTCAAGTTTTTGAACTTGGACTTTTTCTTCTTTTGCTTCTTCTTTCTTTATTTCCGGTTTTATTTCTTGTTTTACATCTTCTTTTTTAGTTTTCTCTTTTTTACTTCTTCTTTTTTTATTATCTTTTATTCAAACAATTCACTTACTGTAAGTGGTTTTTGAGGTTTATTTCTATATACTATATTATAATTTGAATTATTTCTTTCAACAAAACCAACATCTTTTCTTTTTTTGTTCTTGTTTCTTCTTTTCTTGTTGTTTTTTTTTCATCAGAATCATTAATTATTACTTCTCTTCTTATAATTACTGGTGTTTCTGTTTTTTTTCTCTTCTTTTCCTTTTTCTGAATTATTTTTTATATTTCAGTTTTTGCCTTTTGTGATTTAAAATTAAATATTTCTAATATTTTCTTTACTTGTTCTTCATCTACAGAACTCAAATGACTAGTTACTTTTATTCCTATCTCATTTGCTTTTGCAACTACTTTCCTTACTGGCTAATCCTAATTTTTTTGCTATTTCATGTATCTTTATTTTACCCAATAACGTCACCCCCATCAAATCTCTTAATTATCTCTTTTGAAAAGTTTATATCTGTAATCCCTATAATAGCTTTATTTTTCTTTCCAATTGATTTGCTAATTTCATCTATCGATCCAAATTCATAAATTGGTATCTTTTTACTTTCTGCAATTTGATTAAATTTTAATTTAGTTCTATCAGATGCATCCTTTGCTAAAATCATTAATTTGATTTTATTTTTATTTATATATTCTATACACGCATCAGTTCCAGAAATCACTTTTCCAGCTCTTGAACTAAGTCCTAATAATCCTAATAAATTTTCTTTATTTATCAATAATTACACCTCTTAAATTTTCATAGATTTCGTTATCAATTTTTTTTCTTCAAAAGTTTTTTTCTAATCTTTTACTTTTTAATAGCTTTTTTCCAAACATTCCACATTATTACAAATATATGCACCTCTGCCATTTGCTTTTCCTGTTTTATCTATACTTATATTTCCATCTTTATTTTTTACTATTCTTATAAGATCTTTTTTATCTTTTTTTGTATTGCACCCTATACAACTTCTTTGTGGTAATGACTTTTCAAAACAGCTCACTTCCTTACTTATATTGTATTACTTCTGCTTTATACATTATTCTATTTTTTACTCTTCTTTATTTTCTTCTTCTTTATTCATTTCTTCTATCATTTTTCTAAATTGAGATTCACTCTTTATATCTATTTTCCAATTTGTTAATTTAGCTGCAAGTCTAGCATTTTGTCCTGCTTTTCCTATTGCTAATGATAATTGATCATCTGGAACTATTACTTGTGCAAACTTTTCTTCCTCTTTAATATATACAGCTAACACTTGTGCTGCCAATATTGCAGCAGATATATATATTGATGGATCTTGATTCCACTCAATTACATCTATTTTTTCTCCATTTAGTTCATTGATTATATTTTGTATACGAATTCCTTTTTGACCTACACAAGAACCAACTGGATCTATATTTTCATTAGGTGAATATACAGCTACTTTACTTCTGCTTCCTGCATCACGTGAAATACTTTTTATTTCTATAACTCCTTCATATATTTCTGGTATTTCAAGTTCAAACAATTTTCTTACAAAGTCTGCATGTGCTCTTGAAACTATAACTTGTGGTGCACCTTTAACTCCTCTTTCTACATCTAAAACATATGCTCTTATTTCATCATGCACTTTGTATCTTTCTGTAGGAATTTGTTCTTTTAATGGCATTACACCTTCTAACTTTCCTAAATCTATTACAACAACTCCACCATCAGCTTTTTGTATTATTCCAGAAACGATTTCACCTTTTCTATCACTAAATTCTGTATATAATACATCTCTAGATACTTCTCTTATTTTTTGAATAATTACTTGTTTTGCAGTTTGTGCAGCTATTCTACCGAAATTTTTTGGTACTAATTCTATTTCAGCTACATCTCCTATTTCTAATTTTTTACTAACTTTTTTGCATCTTCTAAACTAATTTGTAATTTGTCATTTTCTACTTCTTCTACTACATCTTTTTCTGCATATAAATGTATTTCTCCTGTTTCACCATCCATAGTAACTTTTACATTATCAATATTTGCATCAAAATTTCTTTTTATATGCTGTTACTAATGCTGCTTCTATAGATTCTAATAAAACTTCCTTTTTCACACCTTTTTCTTTTTCTAATTCATCCATTGCTATTATTAATTCTTTACTATCTATTGCTAAAATTTTTTTTTGATTCTTTTTTCATTTTATCCTCCTCTTTTTTATTATTGCCAATTATAAAATTTTTTTATTATTGATATATTCTTTCTATCTAATTTTATTAAATCTTCATCTGTTATTTCTATAAAATTATCATCATACTTTTCTAATATACCAACATATTCTTTTTTTATTATTTAATGGTTTAAACAATTTTACATAAATTGTTTCTCCTATATTTTTTCTAATTGCTCATTTTTTCTAATTATTCTTTCTATTCCTGGTGAAGACACCTCTAAAAAGTATTGATCTTTTATATAATTTGCTTCATCTAACAAATCTGAAATTGCATCATTTACTTTTTCACAATCATTTAAATCTATTCCATTATCTTTATCTATATAAATTCTCAAAAAATAGTCTTTTCCCTCTTTTGTATAAATTACATCATATAATTCATAACCTAAATCATTTATAGGCTTTTTATTAGGTTTTCTACTTTTTCTTCTATGCTTGCCAAATTTTTTCCTCCTTAATTACGATGAAAGAGTGGGTCTTTGTTTCCCACTCTTTTTGTCAATTTATTTAGCATATTAATTATACTATATAAGTTTGCTAATTGCAAGCATTTTACTTGTTTTTTCCATTTTTATGTAATAATTAATAGCAATATAAAAATAAAATTCCAAGAATATTACTTAATTTTTTATATAAATATAAGGAGGAAATCACATTGAAAAATTGTTACTATAAATTAGAATACGACAAAATTTTACAAATATTATCTACTTATTGTAAGACAGATATCGGAAAAAACATAGCTTTAAACTTATTACCTTCTAATAACTCTTTAGAAGTAAAACATCTACTAAAAGAAACCTCAGAAGCTCTTATTGTTACTTCAAAGGCAGGCACCCCTCCTATTTGTTTTTTACCTAATATAGATTTATGGATAAAATATTTAAAAAGCAATCATACTTTATCTGCGAAAGCTTTATTAGAAATTGGAAAAACTTTAAAAGTATCGAGAGAATTAAAAGACTTTTTTCTTAATAATTCTAATATAGATGCTTCAAATTTTGAAATATTATTAAGTAATTTTAATTTATTATATACTAATACACAATTAGAAAACTTAATATTTAAAAGTATTATAGATGAAAACACTATATCAGATGATGCCTCTTCTACTTTATCTTCAATTCGACGTAATAAAAAAAGATTAGAACAAGATATAAAAGATAAATTAAACTCTATGCTTCATTCTTCAAGTTATTCAAAATACATCATGGAACCTATAGTAACTATTCGCAATGATAGATATGTTATTCCTGTAAAGATAGAGTACAAAGACAATATAAAAGGATTTATACATGATATTTCTTCTAGTGGATCAACTGTTTTCATAGAACCTATTACCGTTTTTGAATTAAACACAAAAATTTCTAATCTAAAAATAGAAGAAAATATAGAAATAGAAAAAATTCTAAAAAATATTTCTGAATCTATTTTGCCTATTTGTGAAAATCTCAAAGAAGATACTTTTTTAATTGGAAGATTAGATTTTATTTTTTGCAAAAGCTCTATACTCTAAAAAATATAACTGGAATAGAACCACACATTAATGAAAATAAAGAAATTAATCTTATAAAAGCAAGACATCCTTTAATAGATAGTTCTAAAGTTGTACCAATAGATATTTCTCTTGGAAAAAATTATAATTCTTTAATAATAACAGGACCTAATACTGGTGGTAAAACTGTTACTTTAAAAACAACTCGGTCTTTTTAACATTAATGGCTGTAAGTGGTCTTCATATTCCAGCAAATGAAAACAGTAGCATATTTGTATTTGATAAAATTTTTGCATCTATTGGTGACGAACAAAGTATTCAAGAATCTTTAAGTACTTTTTTCATCACATATGTTAAACATTATAGAAATTTTAAACTCTTTTTAATGAAAATAGTTTAATTCTATTAGATGAACTAGGTTCTGGAACAGACCCTATTGAGGGTAGCTCTCTTGCAATAAGTATTTTAGAATACTTTTATAATCATAATGCACTTACACTTGCTACAACTCACTATCCTGAAATTAAAAATTATGCATTAGTAACAAAAGGATTTGAAAATGCATCTTGCGAATTTGATATAGAAAATTTAGCACCAACATATAAATTATTAATTGGTGTTCCACGGAAAAAGTAATGCTTTTGCAATCTGTAAACGTTTAGGATTACAAGAAGATATTTTAAACAGAGCATCTAAACTTTTAACAACAGATCATATAAATATTGAAGAATTGTTAAAATCTATATATGATAACAAATTACAAATAGAAAAAGAAAAAGAACTTATTGATAAGAACTTAAATCAAGTAGAATTATTAAGAAATTCTTTAGAGTCTGACTTATCTAACCATAAACAAAAAGAAAAAAGAAATTTTAGAAAAAAAAAAAAAAGAAGCAAGGCAAATTCTATTAGATGCAAAAGCAAAAGCAACTAATATAATAAAAGATTTAAATGAACTTTCTGAATCTAACACATCTTTAAAACATGCAAATAATTTAAGAAACCAATTAAACACTTCCTTAAAAGATTATACTCCAAGCTTAGGTAAAACAGATATTGGAAGCTTAACATCTAAAGATATTACTATTGGAATGACTGTTTTAGTTAAAACACTTAATACTAAAGCTATAGTTCTAAGTCTTCCTAATAAGTCTAATGAAGTACAATTACAAATTGGAAATGCAAAAACGACAATGAATATTAACAAATTAGAAAAAAGCAAATGCAGAAAAACAATCAAGTACTTATACAAAAAAAAAATCTATAAATTTAAAATCAAAAAATATATCAAGTGAAATTAATGTTATTGGTCAAAATGTTGATGAAGCAATATTTGTAATTGATAAATACTTAGATGATTGTAGTTTAGCAAAAATATCTCCTGTAAGAATAGTACATGGCAAAGGTACAGGAAAACTAAGACAAGGTATTCATACTTTTTTAAAAACCAATCCACATGTAAAATCTTTTTAGACTCGGAACATTCGGTGAAGGTGAAATGGGAGTTACTATAGTAGAAATCAAATAAAATATTGATGTAAAATTTTATCTAAAGTAAGTTTCATTATCAAAAACTTTTATCTAAGTTTTATGTTTTTATTATATTTTAAATCTTAAAGAAAAACAAAAATTTTTAGCTAAAAAAAATTGTTAAATAATTTTTTCTTAATTAATATTTAAAATTTTTTATATACTAGAAGTTCCAAAAAATCTTCTCTTTTACCCAAAAAAAAAGAATGGCCTTTGTTCCATTCTTTTTTATTGTATTTTTAATTCTATAATAAATTCAAATTATATAATCTATTTTTTATAATTATTTACTAAAACTTTAATTAATTAATAATCAATAAATTTTATTTTTACTACTCTTCCTCTATAAATCTAAATTTATTTTACACAAATTTATTCATTTGAAGCTGTATCATTTGTATTGTTTTTTATCTGAATTTTCTTCTGTTGAAGTATTTGATGTTACTGATGAATTTGTGCTGTTTCCATTTGTTCCATATAGTTTACTTAAATAACTTTGATAATCAAAAGGTTCAACAGTCTCTGGTGTTCCATAATCAACTCCATATGTCTCTACAGATAAACTTTTAATTACTGGTTTTTCTTTTTGGCATATCTGATGATAAAGTATTTCCCTGTTCATCTTTTGGAGCTTCTTCATTTTCTCCTAATTCAGAACTTCTATATGTAACTTCTACATTTGATATTTTTTCTATTATATCATATCCTTCTATTACTTTTCCAAATGCTGCATAAGATCCATCTAAAGATGTATTATCAGATGTCATAATAAAAAATTGTGAACCAGCTGAGTTATACCCTTGTTCTGTTAACCCCATACTACTATAATCTGATCTTGCCATAGAAATAACACCTTTTGTATGTTTTAATGTATTTTCGTAATTATTAGCTAAGAATTCACCTTTTATTGCATAAGATTTATCTTCTGCACTATCACCAATTAAATCTTTTAATGATGGAGCTCCAGTTCCATCTCCATTTTTATCTCCACCTTGAATCATAAAGTTTGGTATTGTTCTATGAAATGTTAAATTATTATAAAATCCATTATTAGCAAGTTTTATAAAGTTTGCAACAGTGTTTGGTGCCTGATCTGGATATAATTCTATTTTTACAGTTCCATATCCTTCTACTTCCATTGTAGCTATAGGATTTTTTACTTCCATTGTAGCATTTTTATATACTCCAACTCCTACTATCCCTATTAATACAATAACTACTATAATAGCTATTCCTATCATTACATTTCTTCCTTTTTCCATTGTTTTTCCTCCAATTCCTTTTTATCTTTTTTGTACTACTCTTTTTATTATTTACAAGAGTTTTATTAAAATTGATTTTTTATCAATTATTAATCTATATTATAACATTAAATTATCAAAAACAAACTGTTCTTGCATTCTTTTTTAAAGATTGTTTTATAGTTCTTGCTCTTATCTCTCCTATTCCTTCTACCTCATCTAATTTAGGAATATCTGCATCTAATATATGTTGGAAAGATTTAAAAGATTTAACTAAATTTTCTACTATACTACTTGGCATTCTTGGTATTTTATTTAATATTCTATAACCTTTTGTATATACTCCAACCTCATCATAATTATCAAAATCTTCATATCCTAAAATTCTTGCAATTAATTGAGGTCTCATTAATTCGTCATGTGACAATTCTTGTATTGCTTTGTAATACTTCTTTAGAGTTTTTCTTTTTACCAGATGCTATATAATCTTTTTATTATTAAAAGTTCTTCTTCTTCTAAATCTCCTATTAATTCTTCTAATTGCATTTCAAGAAGCCTTCCTTCTTCTCCAAGTTCATAAATTGCCCTTTGAACTTCATCTACGATTTTCATTACCATTTCTGCTCTTTGAATTGCAACAATAACATTTTCTAGTGTAACAATATCATTAAATTCATATTCATTTAATAAACTCAACTTGCTATCAAAAACTTTTTTGTATTTTTCTACTGTTTGAAGTGCTTGATTTGCTTTTTTGCACTTACTTTAGAAGTATCTTCTAACACATATCTAGAATTTCCTTTAAATATAGTAATAACATTTCTTCTTTGAGATATGCTTATAACTACTTCTCCAGATTGCTTTTGCTGTACGTTCTGCTGTTCTATGCCTTGTTCCTGTTTCATTTGTAGGAATGTCCGAAGATGGTATTAATTGTGCATTAGCAAATAAAATACGTTTTAAATCTGCACTTAATATGATAGAACCATCCATTTTTGCAAGTTCATATAATCTAGATGATGTATATTCTACATCTAATCGAAAACCTCCGTCAACCAAGTCTAAAACTTCTTTTGAATCACCAATAACAATAAGTGCTCCTGAGTTTTAGCTTTAAGAATGTTTTCTAGTCCTTCTCTAATTGCTGTACCTGGTGCAATTAGCTTTAATACATCTGTAATTAAATCTTCTTTTTTAATGCCAAACTAATCCACTCCTCTAAAATGTGAATCGTCAAAAATGAAACAAAACATTCTGACAACATTCAAATTTCAAGTTAAAATCTTTTAAATTTCTAAATTTAAAAATATTTTTACTAATTTATATTTATTTACTACATAAATTTGTTATTTATTTTCACTTTACCTCTTTTATAATTTTATTTTAATCCTAATTTTTTCATTGCATCATTTATATTTTTTTCATGCCTATTATATCTAATTTATAAGTTTCTTTCAAGAGTTTCTTGTTATTTTCTGGAATTAAACAAGTTTTAAATCCGAGTTTTTCCGCTTCTTTTAATCTTTTATCGATAAAATTCACAGCTCTAATCTCTCCTGTTAGTCCGAACTTCTCCTATAACTAATAAATCTTTTGGTATACTTATGTTTTTATAGCTTGATGCAACACATGTAATTATTCCTAGATCAACTGCTGGTTCTGATATTTTAATTCCACTTACTACATTTAAGTACACATCTTGACTTGAAAGATTTATTCCTGCTTTCTTTTCAAGTACTGCCATAAGAAGTGTTAAACGATTATAATCTACTCCATTTGCAGTTCTTCTTGGAAGACCAAAAACAGTATGTGATGTTAAAGCTTGAAGTTCTATTAAAAGTGGTCTTGTTCCTTCCATACTTGCAACAATAACAGATCCTGGTGGATTATCTTCCCTGTCAGAAATTAATATTGACGACGGATTTGTTATTTCCACCATTCCTTCATTTTGCATTTCAAACATTCCTACTTCATTTGTAGAGCCAAATCTATTTTTTACTCCTCTTAAAATTCTGTATGAAAAATATCTTTCACCTTCTATATATAACACAGTATCTACCATATGTTCCAAAACTCTAGGTCCAGCAATATTTCCCTCTTTTTTGTTACATGTCCTATTATAATTGTAGTTATTTGATTTGTCTTACATATTTTCATTATTCTAGCTGTTATTTCTCTTACTTGGCTTACAGTTCCTGCTGCAGATGTTATTTCATCTGAATACATTGTTTGTATAGAATCTATTATTACTAATTTGGGATTTATTGAAAGTATTTGTTCTTGTATCACATCTATATCGGTTTCTCCTAAAAATAAAATATCATCATTATTAATTTTTAGTCTATCTGCACGTATTTTTATTTGTTCTGCAGATTCCTCTCCAGAAACATAAAGAACCTTTCCGTTCACTTTGTATTTTATCACATAATTGTAAAATTAATGTAGATTTACCAATTCCGTGGTTCACCACCAACTAATACAAGCGATCCTTTTACAAGTCCCCTCCTAATACTCTGTCTAATTCGGATGACCTGAGTACTTATTCTTGTAGCATCTTTTTCCTACCACTTCATTTAAACTTCTTGGAATAGCACTTTTTTACTATTTTCTCCTTTTACAAGTAAATTTGATGTTTCCTTTTTATTTTTCTTCAAAAAATGTATTCCATTCATTACATCCGCGGACATTTTTCCAAGCCATTTTGCAGATTCATATCCACAACTATTACACACAAATACTGTTTTTGTTTTCGCCATTTTATCCTCCCATAATAAATACTAAGTTAAAATTGTAAGTCTAACATATTAGCTCACCCTATTTTAACTTAGTACTTTAACAGAAATCTCATCTGTTAATTTTTGCTTATTTTAACTTTTTAACTATCTTAAATTAATTTATTTTTACCATACATTTTCATTTAAAGAATCTAAAGCAATTATAAACATTGCATGTGACCATCAAGCCCAACTACCCAATTAGACTTTAGTGATGAATTATCTACTTGTTCTGCTAAAAATCCGTGCTCTGTTGCAGTATTTACAACAAATTCAAGACATTCTAAAGCCTTTTCCTTATTTCCTAACTTACTGTAATATAAAGACATCCATAAAGTTGCAATTGGCCATGGGTTATTTCCACACATATAATTGTCTTTTTCAAATCTTAAGTAACCTCCGTGAAAAAGTCCTTAATGTCATTTCAATTTTATTAACAGTGTTTTGCACTTTCTTTTCACTTGGCGAAAAAAATTTCAAATGGAGTTACTATTCTAAAATACTAATATCTGAATTTTCATCTAATGTATTTCTTTTCAAAACTTTTTTTTATCATCATCATACAAATTATTTAATATGTATTTTTTATCTCAACATTATACTTTTCAATTTCAGCTTTAACTTTTTTCTATTTTTTCTTGTTTTATTCTATTGTTTTTATAACTTTCATATATTACATCATATATATTAGTCATAGAATTAAAAAGCTGCACAAATACTTGCTAGAGAATATAAATGAATTCCTTCATTCATTTCCCACAAGTCATAACTTACATGTTTATACAAGCTGTCTTTATATCCATATTTTTCTTCTAGTTCTTTTTTACTTTATCAGTTTCTTCTATTTCCAATAGATTTTTAACATATTTAATTAAAAACTCTATTGCTTTTTCACACATTTTTATATTATCTCTTAAAAATTTTTCTTCTTTTTTTTATTTTATAATGTTCATATACTCCATATACTACACTTGCTGTTTCATCTATTTGATATCCCCAACAAGGTGCAAGTCTTCCATCTGTAAAAAATCTCTGTTCCCACATTCCATTTTTGCTTTGAGTTTTTTTTACAAAATGTATTATAAAATTTTTCTGTTTGATCATACATGCCTAATAAATCTAAAGCTTTTGTTACAAATATTGCATCTCTTGTCAACAATATCCGATATCCTCCACTTTTTGTCTATTTTCATCCATTTCCATACTTGCTATAATTCCACCTGTTTTTGATTTGTTAAAAGTGGAAATAATAATATTGTCCTTTATAGATATCATAAACTTTATCACCATAGTTTTTTTCTTTTAAATTATAATATTTTTTCTATATATTTCTCCCAAAACTTTTTTTACTACATTAAATTCTTTTGCGAATCTATTTTTCTAATTTTGTCTATTTCATTTGCTATATCTTCAAAAGAACCAGACTTACTATTATCTTTTTGCATAAACATAAATACATATCTTTTTGCTCTCTCCTGGCTTTAATACATCTAAGTCATATCCTATGCTAGAATCATTTGTCATTCCAATATAATCTTTGCCATAAATTACTCCGCTTCTTATATTATCTTTTTGAATTATGTAGTTGTTTATACGCAATTTTTCTATCTGAAAAAATTGCAAATGTGGAATCATAACTATACTGTAACAAAGAATCATTAAAAATTCTTGCTGATACTGCATCATTTACACTTTTCATAAATCCAGAATGAATTAAAAAGTCTATTTTTAAATCTATAGAATTATTATTTTTTAGTGTATATTGTTTTATTATTATATCTTTTTTATTGTAACAAAATCTATTTGTTCTATTTGTAAATTAAAATACGTATTTTCTATATTAGTAGTTAAAATATTTGTATCTTCTACATATTTTTGACTATAATGATTATTTATATCATCATGTAAATATATAATTGCAGAATCATTTATTTTAACTCCGAACATGGAAGAAATCAACATTTTGTTTATAATCTACCGTTGGATAAGCTATTCTAAGTAATTCTCCTTTATCAGAATAGCTAGCAAGCATTCTCCCATTTCCTATTAAAGCATCATTAATATATTTATCCATAAAAAATCCTTCCTTTTTCTTTTTTGTTCTTAACTTAGACATTATTTATTTTCGACAATTTTTACAATTTGTCTTTCTAACTCTTTTATCCTATCATTTAATTTTGCAATTTCTTCATCATTAGCATATTCTGTTAAAATATCTTCTTTTACAATTGATTCCATATCTTCTAGTTCTTCTTTCAATGTTTGCATTCTTCCAAGAACTTCTAAACGTACATATTCTTTTTGCTCGTTTGTTTTCTACTTTTCCAACTACATTTATCTTATCATCTAATTCATAACATTCACCAAAATCTGGTATTGTAACTGGTATATTTGTAGTTTCAATAATTTTATTTCTTAAAACAACTTGTCCTTCTGGTTCCCCATGAACTAAAAATATATGTTTAGGCTTTCTAATGAATGAATATACGAAGTTAAGTAACCATTCTTGATCTGCATGTCCTGAATATCCTTCTATATATTCAATTCTTGCATTTACTGCAATATCTTCCCCAAATATTTTTACAATTTTTGCTCCATCTACTATTTTTCTTCCAAGCGTACCTGGTGCTTGATATCCTACAAATAAAATTGTACTTTTTGGATTCCATAAATTGTGTTTTAAATGATGTTTTATTCTACCAACTTCACACATACCACTTGCAGATATTATTATAGAAGATTCATTTCTTTCATTTAATTCTTTTGATTCTTCAGCAGTTTTTGTGAATTTAAGTCCAGGAAATTCAAGTGGATTATCCCCACTTTTTATAAGTTTTTGTGTTTCCTCATCAAATAAGTCCATATTTTCTGCAAAAACTTCTGTTGCTGATATTGCAAGTGGACTATCTACGTAAACAGGAGCTTTCATAAGAGTCTGATACTCCTTATAAAATTCCTCGTTATGTTCAGTATCTTTTAAATTATTCAATTCGTATAATATCTCTTTGCGTTCTTCCAACAGCAAAAGAAGGAATTACTACAGTACCACCTTTAGATAACGTTTCTGAAACAATTCTTAAAAACTCTTGTGCCTTTTTGTCATTTCTTATATGCAATCTATTTCCATATGTAGATTCCATAACCAAATAATCTGCACTTTCAATCATAGTTGGTTCTGATAATAATGGAATATCATTATTTCCAATATCTCCTGAAAAAACTACTTTTGTTTCTTTTTTCCCCTTCTTTAACCCAAACTTCTATTATACTAGAACCAAGCATATGTCCTGCATCATTATATCTAACATGGATATTTGGATCAATTTCTATTATTTCATCATATTTTACTGGTTTAAATACCTCTAAACACCTAGCTGCATCTTCAGCTGTATATATAGGAGGAATTGCTTTTTTCACCTTTTCTTTGTCTTTTTTATTTTTCCACTCAGCTTCCATTTCTTGAATATGTCCACTATCAGGTAACATTATTGAACATAAGTCACAAGTTGCTTTTTTGTAGCATATATAGGACCTCTATATCCTTCATTATATAATTTTGGTATTCTACCTGAATGATCTATATGTGCATGTGTTAATAACATAAAATCAACTGTAGTTACATCATATAAAAAAATGGTGCCTCATTTTCTAATTCATCTTTTGCTTGCCCTTGATATAACCCACAATCTACTAAAAATTTCTTTCCTGCTCCTTCTACTAAAAAAATTAGAACCTGTAACAGTTTTTGTTGCTCCTAAAAAAAGTAATCTTCATAAACTAATTTCTTCCTTTCTTCTTTCGATAAATTGTAAATAGCTTTAACTATTCATAACAAAAATTTCTATACAAATAATTTTATTTTTTTCTTAATTTTATATCATTTTCTTTTATTGAAAAATCCTTTTTAGTTTCTAATACATTGCCATCATAATATTTTACTATTATTTTTTTTCATCTTCTTGAGATAAAACTATGTGTACATTTTCAAGTGTAATCATCTTTGTATTAAATATCTCTTCTAAAATAGATTTATTATATTCTTTTTACTAGATACTTTTTCTAATACTTTTAATTCCTCTGCTTTTTTTATAATACTTGATATTATAATTTCATTTTGCTTGTTTAATCTTCTATCTTCTCTTATTGTTCATCCTTTTTATATTTCAAAAATCTATAATATCTATATTCATAAATTAAATCTATCATATTTTTTTCAAATCACACTTATCAATTTTTATTTCAAAACAATTTAAAAATTCTTTTTTTGTAATTCTAAAATGCATTGACTGATTGGTTCCTTTTTGTCTTCTCTTATATTTAAGTTATCAAAAAAACTTTTATTTTCTTCTAATTGTTTCTTCATTTCTATAAATTTCTTAGGATCCATTAAATCATTATATTCTTTTATCTCTTGCAATAAGTCATTTCTTTCTGCTTCAAGAATATCTACTAAATTGCTAATACTAAAGATCTTTTTTCTTTTGGTAAAGCTTCATTTCTTTTATCATATTCTTCTTTTAATAAATCTACATCATTTAATTTTTTGGTCTATTTCTTTAATTTTATCAGTTAATTCCTTTTTATCTTTTGTTATTCTATTTAAAAAATCCTCTTTGTTTTCTAACATATTGAGCTTTTTATCAATTTTTTCATTTTCGATTATTACCTGTTCTTTAAATTCATCATCTTTAGTGCTTTTTATAAATATACAAGCACTAAAAATTTATTTAAAAAGCTTTAGCTGCCTCTCCATACTCTTCTTGCAATTTGTTACATATCTCTGTTTTTATTTTTCTTTTTATCTTCTAGGTTAGTTATTCTAGTCAGTTCTTTATAACCTAATAATATTAATAAATTTTGATATATCAAATTATATTGTAAAGAATTTATATTATCTATCATACTGGTCCATGACCATCCATTAAAATCTCTTATTACTTCCGAATTATTTAAAGCTCTTCCCTCATTTAATACTTCTATTACAGCATTATCCAAAAAAAGCTTTTTCCCTCTAATTTTTCTAATTGATTTGTTTTGTACATTGCATATAGTAACACATCTTCACTTGGAAAAGTCTTTAAACTTCCTTCTTCTAAATTAACAAAATATTTTTTTTTGATTTTTTGAACTTTTTGGTTTCATAACATCTATCTTGTTACAATATTTAAATATAATTTTTATTAAAGATTCTATAAACTCATCTCTAGTTGGAACTTCTCTTTTTAACTACTTTGTAATCTGAATAAAAATTTTCTATTTTATAAAATATGCTTAAAAAAGGAGATTTTGGGCCTCCTCGCTAAAAGTTTTTTTGTCTAAAATCTCCTCTAATTCTATATTGTAATCTTTAACATTAATATTAAACCTAGATAATATTTTTTGTTTTTTCAATATACCTCTCCTATTCTCGCTAGAATCTTAACTAATAATATTATTGCGCATTTTGCATTTTTTAATTCTTCCCAGCGTTCTTTAGTCATTAGTACCTCTCTTGGCTTACTTCCCTGATATCCAGAAATAATACCTCTTTCTTCCATTTGGTCTATAATTCTTCCAGCTCTTGCATATCCAACTTTAAATCTTCTTTGTATAAAAGATGTTGATGCTTGCCCTGTTTCAACAACAGTATCTATTGCATCCATTAAAAATGGATCCGAATCATCATCAGAATCTTGTTCCATTGATTCTTTATCTGTATTATTTGCTTTTTCTATTTTATCTAGTATATCTTCACTATATGTTGCTTCACCATTATTTTTTACAAAATCCTACTATTTTTTTCAACTTCTTTATCTGATACAAATGCACCTTGAACTCTAACAGGTTTTGCTGCTCCAGAAGGATAAAATAACATATCACCTTTTCCCAGTAATTTTTCAGCGCCTACCATATCTAATATTGTTCTTGAATCCACTTGTGATGATACTGCGAAAGCTATTCTTGAAGGTATGTTTGCTTTAATGATACCTGTAATAACATCTACAGAAGGTCTTTGCGTAGCAATTACTAAATGCATTCCTGCCGCTCTTGCCATTTGTGCAAGTCTACATATTGCATCTTCTACATCTTTTGGTGAAACCATCATTAAATCTGCAAGCTCATCTATAATAATTACTATTTGAGGAAGTTTTTCTTCTCCGCCTTCCTTTGTTACAGCTTCATTATACCCTTTTATATCTCTAACATTTTTATTTGCAAACAAACTATATCTTTTAACCATTTCTTGAACAGCCCACGTTAAAGCTCCTGCCGCTTTTTAGGATCTGTTACTACTGGAATTAGCAAATGTGGTATTCCATTATATACAGAAAGTTCTACTACTTTTGGATCTACCATAACTAGTTTTACTTCACTTGGTTTTGACTTTTATAGATAATACTTGTAATAATAGTATTTATACAAACACTTTTACCTGAACCTGTAGATCCTGCAATTAATAAATGTGGCATCTTAGCAATATCAGCTATTACTTCTTTACCTGCAACATCTTTTCCTAAAGCAAATGCAAGTTTTGATTTATGTTCTTTAAAATCTTCTGTATCTATTATATCTCTTAAATGCACTATTTCATTTTCTTTGTTTGGGACTTCTATTCCTACAGCTTGTTTTCCTGGTATTGGTGCTTCTATACGAATAGTCTCTGCTGCTAAATTAAGAGCTATATCATCTGCTAAATTTGCTATTTTACTAACTCTTACACCCTCTGCAGGCTTTAGTTCATATCTTGTTATAGCAGGTCCTACTGATACGTTTTCTACTTTGGCTGAAACTCCAAAACTATATAATGTTTTTTGAAGTTTAGAAGCTGTATCTGTAACAGCTTTTTTTCCACCCTTTATGCCCTTTTTTTTCACCTTCACTTAAGAATGTAATTGGTGGAAATTCATAATTTTCCATCTTCTACAGTTAAAGTATGTTCTAATTGCAATACTTCTTTAACTTTTTTCTTCTTTTGTTTCTTGCTCTTGTTTAAATAGATTTTCTTCTATAAATTCTGGTGCCTGTTTACTTGTTTCATCTTTCATTCCTAATGGGACTATGTCATCTTTATTATGTTTAAATTTCTTTAATAATCCACCTTTTGATTCTGTTTCTTCTTCTAAATTGTTTATTGTTAATTGATCTACTTCTAAAGCTTGTCTTCTTCTTTCTTCTTCTTCTCTTAATCTACGCTCTTTTTTTAGTTTCTTTTTCTTGGTATATCTATATCTTCTTCAACATTGTATATTTTATTACTCTTAACAGGTCTTCTTTCTTCTTGCTTTCTTTGTTCTCTTATAGCTACTGCTCTTTCTTCTTTTCTTTCATTTTTCTTTTTTTCTTGTCTATCATATAAAAAGTCTGATATAAATTCTGTTGGTTTAAATCCAAATATAAATACAATCGATATAACAGTAACACCTAAAGCCAAAATAACCGTTCCAAGCATTCCAAGCATTTTTATAAAAGGAATTGCTACAAGGGTTCCAACAACACCCCCACCTATATTTTTTTCTCCGAAGCGAATATGCTTGTTTTAATATATCTCCAAGCTCACTTTCTTCAGTTATATTTCCTATAGATATTTGATATATACTCATGACTGCCGAAACACATAATATCACTATTAAATATTGTATTAGTTTCGACATAAAATATTCTTTATCATCATATGCTAAATATATCCCTATTGCGAACGTTCCAACTGGAATTATGTACTTTATAAATCCAAAAAAGACCTCCAAGCATTGGGCTCAAATGTTCTCCTATATATCCTGATTCTGCATATATTAAAACTGCAAGTAGTATACTAATAACAATCATAACTACTACTGCAACGTCTAAATTACTTTTCTTTTGTTTCTTTTTTTTACTCTTTTTTGCTTTTGCCAATTTCAGTCCACCCCTTATAATATAAAGTCAAACACATTCTATCACAAACAAATTTTTTTTTCTACAAAAATAAATTGTTTTTATTAATAATTTTTATTCTTGTAAATTTATTGCATAGAATATTTATATTATAACAAATCTAGAGAATTTTCCTATAATATAAAAATCAGAAATCGGAAATCAATTTTTTAAAATTGACTTTCAAAACCGATTTCTGATTTTACTATCTTATTGTAATTCTTTTTCTATTGTTTTGTACAATTTTCAAAGCATCTTCTAAAGCTACTTCTAATCCTGCTAATATGTTATCAGCATAATCTTTTGTTCCTTTAGAAATTTCTCTTGACATCTCATTTGCAGTTTCAATTATTTCTGCTTTCTTTTCATATGCTTTTCTTGTTATTTCATGCTCATCTATCATTGATATTATTCTATTTTCAGCTTCTTTTACTATATCATCTGCTTCTTTTTTGAGCCTCTTCTAATATACGTTGTCTTTCTTCTTTAACCCATTTTGCTTGTTTTAGCTCATCCGGTAATTTTAGTCTTACTTCTTTTATAATTTCTAAAACTTCGTCTTTATCAACAACACATTTAGTAGAAAAAGGAACACCTTTGCTTCTCTCTAATATATCTTCTAAAGTTTCTAATAAAGTAAATATTTCCATGATTAAACCCCTTTCAACTTAAGAATATGAGACTCACACGCCCATACTTCCTACAATCATATACTTTAAGATTTAGTTCTTTCAAACCATCTAGATCTCTTTCTTTTTGATCTGTTTCTATGATTATCTTTCCGTTTTCTTTTAATAACTTTAAACACAAAATTGTTTTTACAGCATCTATAGATATGTTTGCATCATATGGGGGATCTAAAAATATAATATCAAATTTTATATCTTCCTCTCTTAATTTTTCCAAACATGCTTTATAATCTTTGTTAATAACAATTGCTGTTTCTGTAAATCTTGTCTTTTGTAAATTTTTCTTTATAATTGTTATTGAATCATGTGATTTATCACATAAATAAGCTTTTTTACATCCTCTACTTATAAATTCAATTCCTATTGAGCCACTACCAGCAAACAAGTCCAATACAGTAGTAGTTTCATCTATATCTTTTTTGCAATATATTAAATAAAGATTCCTTAACTCTATCTAATGTTGGTCTTGTTTTTAAACTATCTATTGTATCTAATTTAGTTCCTCTTGCAGTTCCACTTATTACTCTCATAGGCCCCTCTTTTTCTATTCATATTTTATATTTTTTTATTAATATGTCAATATAAATCATTAAAATGTAACATATATTTAATACGTTTGTAATACTAAATATATAATGTTTAATATTATACACTACTTTTTGTTTTTTTTCAATACAAAAAGCAGAGGCTATAATCTTAAAAAATAACCCCCGCTTTATCTTGTGTGTACCTTATTTTACGCATCTTTTTTTCATATCTTTAATTAACTCTAATTGAGAAATCAAAAGTGATTCCATTTTGGCTTTATATATGTCAAATTGTTTTTCTACATCTTCTAGCTCTTTTTTTCTTAAGAACTATAGTTTGAGTCAAATCATCTGCTGATTTTCTAGCTGATCCTTCTGCCTCTTTAACTATTTGTTCTGCTTGTTGTTTTGCAATATTTTTTACTTCATCTGCTGCAGATTGTGCCATTACTAAAGTATTTTGAAGTGTTCCTTCTATTGTTTTATAGTGTTCTATGCTTTTTTCTAATTCTTCTATTCTTCTTTTATTTTCAGAAGCTTCTTTGTACATTTTTTCATAATCTACAGTTAATTGATCTAAGAAATCATCAACTTCTTCTACGCTATAACCGTTCATAATTTGTTTTGCAAATTTTTTATTTTCTATATCAAGTGGTGTATACATATTAATTCCTCCCATACTTTTTTATGAACGTAAATCTTTCAATTATTCATTGCCATTGTTTCTAAGCCATGAAACTGAAAGTTTGTTCTTTATTTCTTCTCTTGCCATATCAGTTGTTATATCATAGTTATATGGTGCAATTAAAAATATAGAATTTGAAATTTTTTGAATATGTCCATCTAATGCATGTACAGCTCCGCTAATAACATCTACAATACGTCTTGCAACATCTTTATTTACATATTCTAAATTAACAATTACTGATTTTTTTTCTCTTTTAATAAATCACATATATTTTCTGATTGTTCAAAAGAGGTTGGTTGTGAAATAACCATTTTAACTTGTTGCATTTGTGGCATGCTTACAATTTTATTATTGTTACGTTTTCCCCATACTTTTTTTTTCTTCTACTTCTTCATCTTCTTGATTATATTCATCATCCATATTATAGACATTTTCATCTTCTTTTTTCTTCTGCTGTGTCCATTCCAAACAAATCCCACACTTTATTCATAATAGCTCCTGACATCCTTATAACCTCCTAATACCTCTCTTCATTTGCATTTTTATACTGGTAATAGTATCTAACTTTTTTTATTTGATTTGTCAATACTTTTTTTTGCTTTTCGTAACAATAATTTAATATTATTGTAATATTATTGTAATATTATTTAATTGACTTAAATTTATCGTCTGTTATATTTACTAAAACCTCATCATACATATTAATTGACTTTTTAGTTCCCATTTGTTTTAGATCAAATCCTAATGACTCTAACTCATCACTTGAATAATTAGATACAATTGAATATTTATCATTTTGTTTTAATATTTTTACATAAACTTTTTTCTAAATATCCAGCTCTTTGTCTTACTACACATGCAATATCATTTTCATATACTATTGCAGTATTTGGAACTTTTAAGCCACTAGCACTCCACCAAATTATATCAAACGATATTTTTCTATATGATGTTAATTCTTCTACATAATCTTGTATTCTAAGTACAAGAACTGTATCATCTCCATCTGTTCCAATATATTTTATTTTTGCATCAACTTCTTTGCTGTTTGGCAATCTTATCTTTATTTTTTTACCAACTTCTGCTTGCTTTGCTTCATCAGAGTCTACAACAGTTGCAATATAGCACTCAAAATTATCAATTACTTTTTCCCTTTTTCATTACTAGATGCTATAACCTGACTTGTTTTAACATTTAATTTTTCCAAAAACTCTTTATTTATTACTGAAAAAATCTTGTGTTTGTAAAACGTTTTTCTAGACCATCTACACGATAAGAAACAACTCCACTAATTGGTGCATTAACATATTCTGAATTATTATTAAGTTGTTTTTCATATGTGCTTCTTTCATCTATTAATTTTTTTATATATGATCCAGCTGGACTAAGTTCTCCAGCTATTTTAGCTTTTTAGTTACATATGTATTAATATCATTTTTATATTCTTTTTATTTTTTTTGAATATCATTTAATTCATATAAGTCACTAAGTTTTGACTCTATTTGTGTATCTAATAATTTTATATCGCTTGAAAATAAGCTATTATCCTTACTCATAGCTTCTTGTATTTTTTTATCTAAATCTTCTATCTTTTTTACTAAATTTTCCTCATTATTAGAATAATATCTAAAAACAGGGTCTCCTTTAGATACTTTTTCTCCTTCTGTTTTTATTGGAACCAAGCCATTTTTATAATTTTCTCCTTCAACTACAGTTTCATTTCTTATAATATATCCTGTTGCTGATTCTTCAAAATAAAGTTTGCCGATTTTCCACCAAAAAAGTATCTACCGGATTTGTTATAAGTTTAAATAGCATAATACCCGCATATACAACAATTATTAGTAATAATATAAAAATAATTTTTTCTTATTATTTTTATAAAAGTTATTTTTACTTTTGTATCATCTTTTTTCACTTTATACCCTCCAAAATAATTTTTATATTATTTTGTCTATCTTCTAGTCCATCTAACCATTTTATATTTTCATATCTTTTAAACCAAGTTATTTGTCTTTTTGCATATCTTCTTGATTCGCGTTTTATCTTTTCTATCATTTCATCTTCTGTTATTTCATTTTTTAAAAATTCTACTACCTCTTTATATCCAAGTCCTTGCATTGCTGTAGGAAAACTATTGTACTTTTTTACTATATTTTTTACTTCCTCTATTAATCCTTGTTTTATCATAATATCAACTCTTAAATTGATTCTTTCATAAAGTTTTTCTCTTTCCATATTTATTCCAAACAACTTAAAATTAAATGGATTATCTTTTTTTCTCGATTCAATCTCTTGCATAGTTTTAGTTTTTCCTGTAGCTTTATAAATTTCTAAAACTCTAAAAATCCTTTTTTATCATTTACACTTATTTTTTTTCATTGCCTCTGGATCTATATTGTTTGCCATATTATATACAGCTTCTAGTCCATCTTTTTAGCTAATTCTTCCAACTTGTTTCTATAGTTTATATCTATTTTTATATCATCATATTCAATTCCATTTACAAGTGAATCTATATATAAACCTGTTCCTCCAACAACAATTGGATATTTTCCTTTTTTTATAACATCATTAATAGCTATAATAGCATCTTTTTTAAAATCTGCAACACTATATCTTTCATCTGGTGATACACATCCGAATCAAATAATGTCTAATGCCCTGCATTTCTTCTTTAGTAGGTTTTGCTGTTCCAATATCCATATCTTTATATATTTGCATAGAATCTGCAGATATAATTTCTCCGTTTATTTTTTTTTGCAAGTTCTATAGACAAAGCTGTCTTTCCTGACGCTGTAGGTCCACATATAACTATAACATTTGATTTTATCATTTTAATCTTTCCTTATCTATTTAATTATCTTCTTGAAAATTTTTTTTTCTATATCTATTTTTGACATTTTTATTGCTGTTGGTCTTCCGTGCGGACATGTAAACGGATTTGGTAACACAAGTAATTGTCTCATCAAATTATCTACTTCTTGTTTTGTTAAAGCCATATTAGCTTTAACAGCAGATTTACATGCAAGTGTTGCAATAAATTTTTCTTCTATTTCTTGTTTTGCTGTTCTTGCAACAGTATTTATTTCGTCTAATGTTTCTAAAAATAGTTCTTTTGTTTCTAAATCTATACATATATTTGGAACTCCTGAAATTTTTATAGTATTTTCTCCAAATTCCTCTAATGTAAAACCTGCTTTTTCAAATAATTGCATATTATCTTTAGCAATTCCCATTTCTTTATGTGTTAATGTAATTATATCTGGCAATAGCATTAGTTGTGATTCTTTTGGACCATCTGAATAATAATTCTTTTTATTTTTTCATACATTATCCTTTCGTGTGTGCAGCATGTTGATCTATAATATACATTTCTTTATCCATTTCTATTATTATATATGTAGAAAAAAGCAATTCCTATAAATTTATAATTTGGAATACTACTATAACTATCATCATTAAATATGCTTATATTCTCTGTAGGAACAGATACTATGGTATCATCTATTTTATACTTTTCACCTTCATCTTCTACTTTTGACTCTGACATAGGTAGTTTTCCAAACATTTTAGCATACATTTCATCAAAATTTTTGTCATCAGCTTCCATCTTATTTTCTTTAAGAGCATTTATTTGTTTTAATATATTTTGCATATCCTCTTCTTTTACTGGTTCAAACTCTTTATTTGTTATTTCTTCATTTTTTCTATATTTTCATTTTTTATTCCTATAATTTGATCAGGTATATTAACATCTTCTTTAACATCTATTGTTTCATCAATTTTGTTTATATCTTCTTTTTTATTTTCTATATTAACTTCTTTCTCATTTTTATCATCTTTGTTTTCTTCTTTGTTTAGATCATTTTTTATTTCTTCTTTAGCTACTATTTTTTCTGCTTCTTTATTATTTAAAGTATCTATACTTACTTTTTCTTCTTTTGCATCATTTTTCTTACTATATATATCCTCTATTATATTATGTTGTATTTTTTCCTCATTTGATTTAGTAACACTTGCAGAATTATCACTAATTATTTTTTTAAATAAACTTGCAAATGCAGGATTAATACTCTCTAATTTTTCTATACTGCTTTTCTTTTCATCATTATTATTAACTATATTATTTACTACACTTTCTTCTTTTTTTTACTTCTACCTTTTCTTCCGATCTATCTTCTTTATAGTTTTTTTTTCTGTTTCTCTTACTAAATCAGATTGAAGTAAAGTTTCTTTTATAGCATGATATACAGCTTTAAATACTTTACTTTCTTCTTCAAATCTTACTTCTAATTTAGCTGGATGTACATTTACGTCTACTTTATGTGGATCTATTTCTATATTTAATATTAAAAATCCATATTTTCCTATTGTTAGCATTCCCTTTAAATGCTTGTTCTGCACTACTTGTTAAAGCTTTATCTTTTATAAATCTTTTATTTACAAAAAATAGCTGATTAGATCTATTTGAACGTGCAATTACTGGTTTTCCAACTACTCCAGTAATTCTTATATCATCATATGTATAATCTACATTTAATATATTTTCTGCAATGTCTTTACCATAAATATTATATATTACACTTTTACTGTCACCATTTCCTGTAGTTTGTATTATTGTTTTTCCAGAACTTATTAGTCGTATTCCAATATTTGGATTAACAAGTGCAATTCTAGTAACAGCATCTTCTATATAACCCGCTTCTGTAAAATCCTTTTTTTTAAAAAATTTATATCTAACTGGTGTATTAAAAAACAAGTTTTCTACTGTTATAGTAGTTCCTTTTGGACATCCTATTTCTTCTTTGCTTAATATCTTTCCTCCTTCTACTACGATTTTATATCCAACACTATTTTCTTCTGTTTTTGATATTAATTCTACTCTGCTAATTGCCGCAATACTTGCTAAAGCTTCACCTCTAAACCCCATAGATTTCACAGTCTCTAAGTCTTCTGCTTTTCTTATTTTACTTGTTGCATGTCTTTCAAAAGCAATTTCCATATCGTCTGGTAAAAAGCCTTTTCCATTATCTGTTATTCTTATATATGATATCCCGCCATTTCTTGTTTCTATTGATATATTGGTTGCACCTGCATCAATTGAATTTTCAACTAATTCTTTAACTACAGAAGCTGGTCTTTCTATAACTTCTCCAGCTGCTATTTTATTTATTGTTAAATCATCTAATAATACTATATTTCCCATTTTGTGCCTCCAAATTCTATATAACCTTTAATGTTTTTGAAATTATATCACTAATCCGCTCTTTTTGTATAGATTATTTCATACTTTTTTTATTTTAGCAATATGCTTTTTCTAAATGTAACACTTTTTAAATTTTAGAATAATATATACCATACTAAAGAACAAGAAAAACATTCTTTATAGGAGGTAACTAATATGGGAAATTGTTGTAATAATAGTGAAGTATTATGGTTCATTATTCTATTTTTACTACTTTTCTGCAGCTGTGGTAACAGAGGATGTTGCAATAACGACTGTGGATGTGGTTGCTAATCTTAATTTTTAAAGATTTGTAACTTTTTTGTACATTTGAAAGGGGGGAATTTTTTATGCCAGAAAACAGAGGTTGTGGATGCGGATGCGGCTTTGGATTTGGAGATGACTGCATTTGGATAATAATTGTATTAATATTAATATGCTGCTGTTGCGGTGGTGGTAGAGGATGTTGCTAATTTTTAGTAATAAAAACTATTCGCTCGATTAAAAAAATATTTGTTTTTATAATTCATATAAAAAAAAGAAGGTTTTATATTAAAATCCTTCTTTTTCCTTTTTATTTATCCTAAATATTTTTCTAATTTATGTTTCAAATTCATAGTTATTATAAAAACTTATTACCTCAAGTTTAAATTCACCTGTTTAAATTTTTAATCTTCTAATTTATATATCAACAAAAAAATCTTTCTGCTAATATATTATCTACTGCTATTAATTTATAATATATATCAAATCTTTACATACAAAAAAATAACAACTTTCAAATTCTTAAAAGTTGCTATTTTTCACTGGTTGGGCTGGCTAGATTCGAACTAGCGCATGCCAGAGTCAAAGTCTGGTGCCTTACCGCTTGGCTACAGCCCAATATAAGTTGTTTTTTAAAATGGGGTGGAAGATGGGACTCGAACCCACGGCCTCTAGTGCCACAAACTAGCGCTCTAACCAACTGAGCTACATCCACCATCAAATGCACCCTCTAACAAATGCATTTATAATTTTAAACCATTTTAATATTTTTGTCAACTATTTTGTTACTTATTTTTTATATTTTTATTTTTTTCTTACAATTTTCATTTAACCTTTTATTTAATGTATTCAACATTTTCTATTTTTTAATACATCAACAATTTAATATTACTCTCTTGCACATAAAATTAGTCTGTATTTATTATTTGAATGACAAGTAACTAATGTAATTTCTCTTTTTTCCTGCAGTATCTCTTTGTGCATATGAATAATCAGCTTGAGGAGTTATATATTTACTGTATATTGTATATTCTACCCTATTTCCAGATAAATCTGTAATATATACCTTATCTCCTTCATTCATTTTTTGTTACTTCCAAAAAATGTTCCATTTCTATAATTATGCCCTATAATAACTGTATTACCAACTTTATTTAATCCGAGCTCCATATTGCACAGCAACAGACACATCAATAGATTTAGCATTAGTTAACGTCTCCAAAACAGGATATTGAAGTCCAACCTTTGGAAGTTCAATTTTACCTAATACTCCATATCCCCCTATATGTAAGTCCATAATTTACATTTTTATTATATGTTCTGCTAGTAGATTGGCTTGTATTTGTTGTATTAGTATCTTCTTGGTTTGTTTGTTCTTCATCAACATCTACTACTATTTCATTATTTTCGGCTATATATTGATCTATTTTATTTATCTCATCTTGTGCATCTGCTGCATTTTTATATTTTTTAAAAAAGTAATCATATCCTATAAAACCTATTGCTCCAATAATCATTATTATTACTATAACTAATATTATATTTAAAAAAGTATTAAACTTTTCTCCAGTCATTGCTCTTCTTCCTCCTAAATTTAACTATTACTATTATAACATATTAAAATTTAAGATTCTATACTTTTTACTATCCTACTATTTTATCTCCTAATTTTTTTCCACCAAGCAAATGAAAATGTAAATGCATAACTTCTTGTCCTGCGTCTTTTCCACAATTAACAATTACTCTAAATCCATCTTCTTCCATTTTCATATCTTTTTACTATTTTGTTTATTACTTCATATATTTTTGCAATTATTTTTGAATCTTCTTCGTTTACTTCTAAAAGACTTTTAATATGTTTTTAGGAATAACCAAATATGAACTGGAGCTGCTGGATTTATATCTTTAAATGCTAATATTTCCTCATCTTCATAAACTTTTTTCTGATGGGATTTCACCATTTATTATTTTACAAAAATACAATCTTCCATACTTCTTCTCCTCCAATTGTTATTCAAATTGTTATTTAATCCACATTTAAAAAAGAATTATTCATCTATTAAAATAGCTTTAATTCTTCTTACACCTGCAGAACTAGATTCTTTTTTTTTAATTTTAAACTTTCCAAGTTCTGAAGTATTTTTAACATGTGGTCCACCACATATTTCTATAGAAACATCTCCTATTTTATATACAGTTACTATATCTGGATATCTTTCTATAAATTCACATTCAGCTCCCATTTTTATTGCTTCTTCTTTTGGCATTTCTAATTTTTCTACTGGAATTGCCATTTTTATATATTCATTTACTAAATCTTCTGTTTGTTGTTTTTCTTCTGGTGTCATTTTACTATCATGTGAAAAGTCAAATCTCATTCTTTCTGCTGTTATATTACTTCCCTTTTGATGTACATGACTTCCTAAAACTTTTTAAGTGCTGCATTTAAAAGGTGTGTTGCTGTATGATATTTTGTTTCCATTTCTCCTGTTGAAGCAAGTCCACCTTTAAATTTTTGCTCTGCTCCTTTTTCTTGACAAAGCTTGATGCTCTTCAAATTTCTTTTTTAAATCCTTCTATATCAACAGTTAATCCCTGCTCTTTAGCAAGTTCTTCTGTAAGTTCAATTGGGAATCCATATGTATCATATAATTTAAATGCAATATCTTTTGATATTTCTGTACCTTCTACATTTTTTGTTAATTTTTCAAATTCACGTAACCCTTTTTCTAATGTTTTATTAAATTTGTTTTTCTCATTGCTTAAAACTTCTAATATAGCTTTTTCATTCTTTCAAGTTCTTTATAATATGGTTTATATTCATTTATTACAACTTCTGCAAGTTCTTGTCCCCAGTTACTATTTATATCTATATCTAATTTTTTTAGCATAACGAATCATTCTTCTTATTAATCTTCTTAATATATATCCTTGATCTGTATTTGAAGGTTTTATTCCTGCATCGTCACCACTTAATATTACAATAGCTCTTATATGATCTGCTATAATTCTCATGCTTCTTGTATATTTTTCATCATCATAATTCTTTCCAGAAACTTCTTCTATTTTTTAATTAAATCTGTCCAAATTGATGATTTATAATTATCAGTTTGACCTTCAAGTACTGCAACGACTCTTTCTACGCCCATTCCTGTATCAACATTTTTGTTTTTTAATTGTTCAAAAGTTCCATCTGATTTATGATTATATTGCATAAATACATTATTCCATATTTCTACCCAATTATCATTTTCTGGATCAAAATCTGTTGGAACCGCTTCTTCACTTCTCCAATAAAATATTTCTGTATCTGGTCCACATGGTCCTGTAAGTTCCATGTTTGGCCACCAATTATCATCCTCTCCCAAAAATGCTATTCTATTTTCTGAATTCCCAATGATTTCCATAACTCTGCAGATTCATTATCAGCCGGAACTATATTATTTCCCTTAAATACAGTTACAGATAATTTTTCAACTGGTATTTTTAAATATTTTGTTAATAATTCAAAGCTCCAAGTTATAGATTCTTTTTTGAAATAATCTCCTAAAGACCAATTCCCCAGCATTTCAAAAAATGTATGATGTGTTTTATCTCCAACTTCATCTAAATCATTTGTTCTGAAACATTTTTGAACATCTGTTAAACGTGTTCCTTCTGGATGAGGTTCTCCTTTTTAAATATGGCACTAATGGTTGCATTCCAGCAGTATTAAATAAACAAGTTGGATCATTTTCTGGAATCACAGGTGCACTTGGTATTATTTTGTGTCCACGTTCTTCAAAAAATTTTAAATATATATTTTTTAAATCTACTTTTTCCATATATTTTTTCGACTCCCTTTTTTAAACAAATTTTTCGTCAATTATATTACAAATTAAGCTAAAATGCAATACTTTAAAAAAAAGGGACGGGGGCAAAATTAAAGTAAACTTTAATTTTTGCCCCCGTCCCCTTTTATTAAATTAAACAATCTTGTTTTGCTTCACTTACTCTCACTTTAGCTATTTTATTTATTAAATCATCCTTATCCGTTTTGTGTTTTACTACTATATAATTTGTTGTATGACCTTTTAAATATTCTCCTTCGTTCTTCAAATAGTACTTCCACTTCTCTACCTATGTATTTTTTTATTGTAATTATATTCGTTTTCATTTGAAAGTTCTATTAATTTTTTACTACGCTCTTCTTTTACTTTTCCATCTATTTGATTTGGCATTACTGCTGCTTTTGTTCCCTTTCTTTGTGAATATTTGAATACATGCATTTTATAAAATGCTATTTCTTTTTAAAATTCATATGTCATATTAAATTCTTCCTCTGTTTCTCCTGGAAATCCTACTATAATATCTGTTGTTAAAGCTGCATTTGGAAATTTGGTTCTTAGCCTTTTTGTTACTTCTTTAAATTCTTCTGTTGTATATCTTCTATTCATTCTTTTTAAAGTTTCTGTACATCCACTTTGTAATGATAAATGGAAATGATCACATATTTTATCTAATTTTGATAATCTTTTACAAACTCCTCTGTTATTATTGTTGGCTCTATTGAACCTAATCGTATTCTATGTAATCCTTTTTATTTTATTTATTTCTTCAAGTAAATCTATTAAACCAATATTTCCACCTTTAAAATCTCTTCCATATGATGCTATGTGAATCCCTGTTATTACAACCTCATTTATTCCTTCTTCCACTACCTTTTTTATTTCTTCTATTACATTTTCTATTTTTCTACTGCGAATATGACCTCTTGCATAAGGAATTAAACAATATGAACAAAATCTATCACATCCATCTTGTATTTTTATAACAGCTCTTGTTTTTTCAGTATATGTTGTTGTTCCAAGTTCAACATAGTCTAATTTATACATCACATCTGATACAATGTCTTCTGTTCCTTTTTTGTGCTATATGATTTTCTATTATTGATATAATATCATTTTTTCATTATTTCCTATTATTAAATCTATTTCCGGTATTTTTTTAGCTCTTCTTTTGCAACTTGTGCATAACATCCACACGCTACTAATGTTGCATCTTTATTTATTTCTTTTGCTCTTCTAAGCATTTGTCTTGATTTTCTATCTGCTATATTGGTTACTGTGCAAGTATTAACTATATAAACATCTGCATACTCGTCAAATTCAACAATTTCGTATCCATTTGCTACAAATTTTTGTGCCATTGCATTAGTTTCATATTGATTTACATTTTACAACCTAAAGAACAAAATGCTACTTTTTTTATTACTATTTTTATATTCCATATTTCACCTAACTTTCAGCAATTTTACTTTTTATGTTCTTTTACTATTTATTATACTTTTTTATGCTATATTTTTTCTTAAATACTTAATAAACATTATATCACTTTTGTTTAGTCTAAGCAATAGATATCTCTTTTCGTTTTCAATAGTAAGTATGTAAATTTTAATAAATAATTATTCTACTAACATAAAACCCATATGCTTTTGTAAATCAGAATCTATTGTCTTTCTTACATACAAATTATTAGCCTTGCAGTATTTTTTCTATAGCATTTTCTGTTTCTATTCCGAATTTTCCATTTGGCATCCCATTAAAGAACCCCAAGTTCTTTAATCTTTTTTGTATTTCTAATACATCTGATCCATACATACCAGATTTTAAATTTCTAAACCCTTTTCCAAAACTACCATAACATCCATCTATGATAGTTACTTTCGTTCCAATTGGTATAATTTTATATAATTCTGCTACTTCAGCATTATTCATTCTTATACATCCGTGTGAACTACTCCATCCTACAGAATATATCTCAGTAGTTCCATGTATTCCAAACTTGCCCCAAGGACAATTAAATCCGCATCCAACAGCCTCCAAAACCTTCTCCCATTTTCCTTTTGATATTATTGTCCAAGTTCCTATTGGCGATGGTGTAGATTCCTTTCCTCCCGCACACTTATACTCTCTTTCTAGTTTATTATTTTTAAATACATACAATCTAGATGATTCAACATCCACTAATATTTTATATATATCTTTATTTTTAGCGACAGCAGTATTATGTATAGTTATTAAAGTGACTATACTTACAGTTATAATTATTAATATAAAAATCTTTTTTATTTTCATATATCATTTCCTTTTTGTTTTTAATATAAATATATGTGAAAAATAAATTTATATACTTTACAGACTTTATAAAAAAAATTAAATATCATTACACTATTATTTATATAAGTTTAAAATTTATCTGTTTTTTTATATATAAAGTTTGCTTAGATCAAACTTTTGGTGTAAATAATTTATATTATCCTAATTTTAAAATTTCCATAAAAAAAAGAACCTCCCAGCCGCTAATAGCAGCCTGAGAGGAATACGCTAGATTAAATTTTCGGTTCGGCTAAGATCAAAGTGTCTGAATCCAACTCCAGAATTCTGCCAGTTCAGAAGTAAACTGACTCCAGATGTCTGAAAACTCACCAAAATTCATCGTTAGCACTGCGCGAATACTCTTGAACACCATTATGTAGCTAAGTTCCAGCATTTCAAGAATAAAATCGCATACTCCATACAGAGCAGGTAGCTTTTCCGGAAGCTCCGGATTCAAAGCTGCTGCAATTTGGAGCAAAATAGCAATTACCACCATATTGGCAGTTCTTTTTTGCCATTTTTTTGGTAACCGAGCAAATCTTACGTTCAGCTTTCTTGAAAAAATTCTATCAGTTTCTTCTCAAACGGACTTTTTCAAAAAGCTTTTTAACGTTTCCAACCAAAGTCGGATTCTTCACTCTTTTGTCCTTGTTAGTAGTACCAGATGTAGATGCTGCAGCTGTAGCTACATCGGCAATACCTCCAATATTTTTGTTTTCCATTTTTTCTCCATTTTCTTCTCCTTAGTTAGATTACAATAATTGCAACAATAGCTGTTACAACTACCGCCAAAATTGGGTGCTCTTTTTCAAACTGTTGAAGATCTTTCCGAGCATCCGCACAAAAGTCTTGGCAATCCAAGAAATGGCTTTGGCAAATGCCTTGGAAATTCCTGCAATTGCAGAGAATACTCCCTTCAGAATAACAGTTCCCAGACTCGGTCCGTGAAACTTTACTCCAACAATAGTGAGCAGAATTGCAATTCCAGTGCAGATGATTGCAATAACCATTGCATAAGAAATTACAGTATCGAAAATGGGCTTTGCAAACTTGCCAAACGAGTGAATCAGTGCAGGGGCTTCATACCGAAGTGCGAAAAACAATAAAATAAGCATAATTTTTTTTCTCCTTTGATTTTGGAATAAGATGGACTTTCGAATGATGTATATATACCAACAAAATCAACGAAATTATTCGCAAATTAAATTGGGTAATTTGGGAGTGGGAGATATTTCTCCAATCTATATACAAAGGCTATACCTTGTACTATTATCTTATCACAAATTAACATAAAATTCAAATTTGGTTTACATTTGTATTATGTTGAAACAAAAAACATATTTTTTTCTAAACAATATATAAAATATCATTATTCGGAAAATACTTTTTAATTTTTTCTTTAAAAAATATTTCGCCCTGTTTTTATTTCTTTTTTGTACATATATTTTCCTCTTCCTCTCACTGTCATGATATCTTTATTATATAAATTAATTCTATCTGAAAGGCTTCATTATTTATCATTCTATGAACATAACTATATGTCATAAATATGATTTCAAAAAATACATCTTTTTTACTTCGCTACTCAAGTTATCGTACAAATATTTTATAAGATCTTCATATAACCTCATCCATTCATCAACTAATATTACTGGTGCTATTAGTATTCCTATCTTATAACCAGCATGTTTCAATTTATTAATTGCTATAACTCTATTTTTTAATGGTGAAGTTCTATTTCAATCTGCTTTATAATTTCACTTGATTTACACTCATTCTCACAATTACTTTTCCATCATGCTTTAAAGGTAAAATTGGATCTACCATATCAAATTTAGTAGGAAATGTCAGCATTCCTTTAGGTGATTTCCTAAAATTTTCAATTGTCCAAACTAAATTATTGGTAATTGTATTTTCTAAGATCAAATCACTATTGCTTCCTATCTCAAAAGTAAGTTTTTTATCTTCTTTATTTGCTACCTTTATAATTTTTTCAAGCATCTCCTCCCTATTTACAAATAGCCTTAAATATGAACATTTATTAAAATTACATACTAAATAGCAATACATACACATAGCAATACATCCAGATGATGTATATGGCACTAAATAATCTGATACTTTATGGTTTTCTATAAATTTATGTGTTTTTCTAATCCCTATAATTAAATTTTTTTCATACTACAAAATTCAGAATTTTCTTTTTTTTCTCAATTCTTCTATATTATTATGGTTTTCTATTTCCTTTAGTTTAATTCCTTTTAACTTATATTCTGTTAATAACTTTTTTCCTAATTCATAATTCCATGCATCTTTTTTCATAAAATATTTCTTTTGGTAAAAACATATTTTTATTCCTCCATAAAAATATGTTTACCGTTTAATAAAAAAAAAAATGCAAAATTTAAAAAGTATATTTTACATTTCAAATTTCACATTTTCTTTAAACCATTTTACTCTCTCTTGATGCATCTTATTTTTTAATTTGATTCCATCAAAAATATAGTATTTATTTTTGATATATTCACCATTAATCTCTTTTAACATTTCTTTTCCTATTTTTTGCAAACTCAACCTTTTCTTTTTTTGAATCTTGCCTACAGTTTCTATCACATTCTACAACTATTTCTAAACCATCTAACCCAAGTTCTGTTTTAGAAATACTTTCTATAAATGAGACTTTTTTTATTTGGTTTCATCTTATAGAAAATCCCACCGCTTCATATGCTCTCTACAAGCTGTTTTTCCACATTTTTCCCAAGAATTTGGTATTTTTAATCTTTTGAAAACTTTTCTAATTGTTCTACTCCCTTTTCTTCGTGACCTATATGATGTGGATATTCTTCTTTTTTTGTTAATCCTTTTCCTAAATCGTGCACAAGCACACTAAATCTTATTTTCTCATCATTTGTTAATTTTGCACTCATATCTAAAGCAAGCATAGTATGGTTATATGCATCACCTTCTGGATGATATTTTACTGGTTGCTCTGCTCCAATTAATTTATAAATTTCTTCAAAATGAACATCTAACACACCAGCTTCTTTTAATACATTAAAAAATATTGATGGCTTATCCTGATTCAAAGCTTTTCTTAATTCTTGAAAAAACTCTCTCCTTTGATAAAGAATTCAATTCATTTTTTAGATTTTTCATAACTTCTATTGTATTTTTTTCTACTTTAAATTGTAATTTACTTGCAAATCTTGCTACTCTATATACTCTTAGTGGATCTTCTATAAAACTTTTTTGATGTAGCTCTAATAATTCCTTTTTCTAAATCTTTTTTCTTCCATTAAATGGATCTATGATTTCTTTTGTTAGAACATCTTGTGCAATAGAATTAATAGTAATATCTCTTCTTTTTTAAATCTTCTAATAATGTAACATTTTTCCCTGAAATAATCTCAAACCCTTTATGTCCTTTTTGCAACTTTTTTCTTTCTAACCTTGCCATTGCAAACTCTCTTCCATCTAAATCAAATACTTCAAAATCTTTTTCCTCTTTTTACTGCATTTTTAAACATTTCTTCAAAAGTACTAGATTCAATTCCTACAACACAATAGTCTTCATCATGTCCATTAATCTTTAGTAAACTATCGCGAACTGCTCCACCTACTAAGTACAATCGCCCACCATTTTTTTCAATTTTTTTGCTATTTCATAAATATCATTTTTATTCATGTATATATACACTTCTTCCTGAATATGCAAGTTTTATTTGTTCTGATTCTAGAACTTTTAATATACTATCATTTATTTCTTGCTTAAATTTAAAATAATCATCATATACAGTATTAGTTGTATATAAATATATCCAAATATTTAGTCCTTCTTTTGTTATTTTATTAAAACTAATTTTTACAGAATCTTTTACTACTTCTTCACTAGAATTCAAAACTACTTCTAACTTTGAAATTATATTCTCTACTTTTTCTGAGTTTGTATCTAATGGTAAATTTAAGTCTACATCAAATCTTCTTTTTTCTAATTTGCTCAATTAGTAATACTTGCATTAGATAATGTAGAATTTGGTATTGTAACTAATGTATTTTCGTTTGTTCTAATTCTAGTACTTCTAAAAGTAATATCTTCTACCGTCCCTTGGTATTTATCTGTTTCTATATAATCTCCAACAATAAATGGTTTATCTGTAATTATTGCAACTCCACCAAATAAATTTTTAGCTATATCTTGTGCTGCAAGTGCTATTACAACACCTCCTAAACCAAGACCTGTAATTAATCCACTTAAATCATATCCTAGCTCTGTTATAATTAGGAATGCTGCAATTACATAAACTATGCATTTAACAATTTTGCTAATAAAATTTACTAAGGTTTGATCTCCTGAAAATCTATCACTTTCTTTCAATTTTACAAATATTTTTTCTTTTGGGTTAAAAAAAGTTGTTAATTGCTCTTGCTGTTAATACTATTGCAAAAATCCTAAATAGTTTTAACACTGTAATTTTTATTTCCTCCGGAAGACTTAATACAATAATTCCCAAATAAACACCTAAACAAATTAATAATGTTTTTATTAACTTATACCAAGGACTAAATTTTATCTTTTTCTTATGCTTTTCCTTCAAATTAAACATCTTAACAATAAGATATGAAATAATAGAACTTCCCATACTAAATAATATGACAATTGCTATTGCTATTAGAATATCTATTACTTGATTTTTTGTATATTTTGAAAAAGGTTATTATATTTTTTATTTGTTCCATATACTTTACCTCACTATATTTTTATTTATTAAATATTTTTAGTCTTTTTTATCTTGTTTTTTTGCAATAACTGCTTTAATTTTAATTCCTTGATCCATAAACATTTTTTCATGTTCTGTTTGAATATTATCCCAAAAGTTTTTTTCATTTTCCAAATCATATGTCTTTTTTATAATTTTAAAGCCTGAATTTTCAAGATAGCTTAAAGAATCTATAAATAATCCATCATCATCTGTCTTGAAATATATTTCCCCACCATCTTTTAAAAATTCTCTGTATTTTTCTAATTGTCTTATATGTGTTAATCTTTTTCTTTCTATGTTTTCCTCTTGGCCAAGGATTACAAAAATTAATATATATTCTCTCAACATTATCGTTTTCATTCATTATTAATAATATTCTTTCAATATCAAATCTTGTTAAAACAACATTATTTATTTCTTTATTTTCTTCTTTATATTTTTCTTCAATGTTTCTTTTTTAGCTAGACCTAACATTGCATCCACCACATCTATTGCAATATAATTTATATCTGGATTTTTTACTGCTAAATTAGCCATAAAACTACCTTTTCCACATCCAAGTTCTAGATGAATTGGATTATCATTATTAAAAACTTCTTTCCACTTTCCTTTATAATCTTCTGGATTATCTATATAAAATTCACTTGCTTCTAATTCTGGTCTAGCCCATGGTTTAAATCTTATTCTCATTTTTTTATTCCTTTTATAATATATTTAGATTTTTATTTTGGATTTACCTATAAACCTTTTATTATTTTAGTTTTATTTTTTACTTAATTAATCTTTATTTATCAAATTTAGTTACTACTCACTAATCATTTTCCAATTTAATTTGTATTCTATTTTATTATAAAATTAATTATTTTTCAATCCTTTATTAATAGCTATTTAAAAACATAACTATATAAATATGAGCAATTTTTTCTACATTCATTTTATATTTATGCAGAACATGAATTTTTTTTTCACATTTTGTTGACTCATTAATTATTCTTATGCTATAATCCAAATTATTATTAGCATAGTAAAATATGCAATCTTTAGAAAAGGAGTATTATTTATGAATCACCGGATTATTAAAGCTGTTCGTAACGAAATTGCTTGCTGCAATAGTACCTGTTGTGGGCACTGTTGCCCATGCCAATTGCTAGCAAAGCTTATCGACGAACTTGGCGAAGATGAGATTTTAAAACGGCTTGAGGAAAATACTTTACCTCAAAATGTTAGATTACTTTATCTTAAAAAAAAAAGTGAAAAATATAAGTAATAACCGTTCTATTTTCCTTTTGAATGTTTTCAAACATTTCTTTTGAAATAATTAGAAAAAAAAAGCACAGATAACTTTTATTTTTGATAACTGTGCTTCTTTATTTATTCATTTTTATTTATCTTTTTTTATGCTAATGTTCCCATTGGGTCCCATGGTTTTAATCTAATTTTTTCTGTATTTAAAAGATTTCTTTCTTCTTCTGTAAGATATTTTTTATTTATTTATAACTACTTGATATACAAATTTTGTGAACCATGAATCTGTTGCTACATGATATCCCTCATTTGCTTTTTTATCTCCCCAACTATTTTCTATTTTCCACTTAGTTGGTGTTTCATTATCTATATTTACACCTGTTATAACCATTGCATGATTCATTGCACTTTCTCTTGTATCTAATGATGCTTCTTTAGTCATATTACTATCTATTTGGAATAATGTATCTATATCAAAAGAAACATCATCCCATACGCCATCATCTATATCCATTGCTTTAGTACAATCTGAACCAAACCATACGGGTTCTCCATTTTTTAATTGTTCAATTGCTAATTTTTTTAATCTTTCTATTGGTAAATTTAAATATAATATTTCCTTTCCTTCTATAACATTTCCTATATAGTCAACAGTATAAACTTTATTAAATGGTTTATCATCAGTTGGACTATTTATTATACTTACATACTCATCTAAATTAATTCCTGATATTTCTCTATAAAACATTATTGGTGTTAAATCTTTTATTATTCCATAATTTCCATCTTTATCAATATATTCAAAAGAAAACTTCTTTGGTGGAACTCCAAAACAACTGCATAATATTTTATAAATGTTTTTGCATATATTTTGTTTTTGATTCTTCAAGATTAACTACATTATGTCTTATTTCAAAAGCAAATTTACGTATATATTTGTTTAATAATCCATCTATTTCTCTAGTATTTGAACTTTGAAAAGTTTCTTGAAACACACTTTTAGGAACTATACCATATTTATTTACAATATTTACAAATAGATCCCATTGTCCTCCATCTTGAATTCCATCATTTAATAGTCCATCTAAAGTTCTATCATCTTTTTTACAATCTTTTAGCTCTATAATTTTTTCTAATAAATAATTACATTTTTCTAATTTATCATAAAAAGCTATATAATTTTGTGAGATTTCAAAATTTTTCAAATTATATTTTTTTGCAATTTTTTTCTCTTATAACATTACAGCCTGCAAAAAATCCAACATCTTCCACTTTGTTTTTGGTTTGTAACAGGTAATGTTTTTAAATTAATTGAAAACATATATCTCTTGTGAACTCTGTTTGTTCATTTACTCTTGTTAAATCACTAATTTTATTTTTAACCAAAGCTCTTCTTGTTATAGTACATCCAACATTATTTAAATACTCATTTTCTACATTTTCTAAATATTCTTTACTAATTTCTCTCATATCACTACATAACCTCCATTTTTTATAATTTCATTTTACAACTTGAAATCCATTTCATATTATAATCATACAAATTCAATAAGTCAAATACAAAAACTATTATTTTTATTTAGTTTTATTTGTATTTGTTTTAATTTTTTAGTAAATATATACTTATTTTTTATAATACCTATATTTAATAAATTAACAATAAAAAATAAATATTTCTAAATTTTCACATAAAAACATTAATTTCAAGAAAATTATTTACTTTTTTCTATAACAAAAAAGCAAATAATTTATAGTAAAATTACTTGCTTTTTTATAATATTTATATTCCCATTATTGAATATCCACTATCTGCATAAAGTACTTGACCTGTTACAGCAGATGACATATCGCTAAATAAAAATGTTGCTACATTTCCTACTTCTTCTTTTGTAACATTTCTTCTTAAAGGTGCTTTTTCTTCAACAACTGTTTGTATTGAACTAAAATCTTTAATTCCTTTTGCAGATAAAGTTTTTATTGGACCTGCAGAAACTGCATTAACACGGATTCCTTCTTTACCTAAATTTTCTGCTAAATATCTAACACTAGATTCTAAATGCTGCTTTAGCAATTCCCATTATGTTGTAGTTTGGTAATACTTTGGTAGAACCATGATATGTTAAACATACAAGACTTGCATTTTCATTTAATAAATCAATTTCTTTTTGCAATTCTAGAAATCGCTACAAAAAGAATATGCACTAACATCATTTGCATGTGCAAATCCCTCTTTACTTGTATTAATAAAATCATTTTTCAAATCTTCTGTTTTTGCATTTGCTATTGCATGTAATATACCATCAATTTTTCCAAAATCATTTTTTACTTTTGTTAATGCTTCTTTTACCACTTCATCTACAGATGCTTCATTACAAGTATATGCTTTTGCACCTTCAAATTCTGAAATTAGTTCTTCTATTTTTTCTTTATTTTCTTCTCCTACATATGTAAATGCAAGCTTTGCACCTTGCTCATAAGCTGATTTTTGCTACACCATAAGCAATGCTCCATTTGTTTCTAAGACCCATAATTAAAATTGTTTTGTCTTTTAAAATCATTTTTTTTATCCTCCTATTTATCTATTTTAAAATTTAATAAATTTTATTCTATCTTAATATTCATATTTACTATTCTTCATATTTTTTATTATAACAGAACTATTATGTCCTCCAAATCCTAATGAATTAGACATTGCATATTTTATCTCTACATTTCTTCCCTTATTTGGAACAATATCTAAATCACATTCTTCATCTGGCACTTTATATCCAATAGTTGGTGGTACAAAACTATCTTCTATTGCTTTTATACATGTAATTGCTTCTATTGCTCCGGCAGCTCCAAGCAAATGTCCAGTATTTCCCTTTGTTGAACTTACCATTACACTCTTGCTAGCATCTCCTAACGCTGTTTTTATTGCTGCTGTTTCAAATGCATCATTTAAATGTGTAGATGTACCATGTGCATTTATATAATCTATATCCTCTTTTGAAATTTTTGCATCTTCTATAGCATTTACCATTGCGTGCTCCACCTTCTCCTCCTGGTGCAGGTGAAGTTATATGATAAGCATCTGAACTTGCTCCATATCCTGCTATTTCTGCATATATTTTTGCTCCTCTTTGTTTTGCATGTTCATAATCTTCTAATATCAAAATAGCTGATCCTTCTCCCATTACAAAACCGCTTCTTTCTTTATCAAATGGTATACTTGCTCTTAATCTATCTGTACTTTGTGATAATGCTTTCATATTAGTAAATCCTGCAACTCCTGTAGGTGTTATTGTACTTTCTGCACCACCTGCAATAACAGCATCTTGATATCCATGTTTAATTAAACGATATGCCTCTCCTATAGAATGTGTAGAACTTGCACATGCTGTTACCATTCAAAAGATTCTCCTTTAGCGCCTAGTTCTATAGATACATTTCCAGAAGCCATATTTCCAATACACATTGGAATATACATAGGAGATACTCTATCTGGTCCTTTTTTTTAGTAAAACTTCTGTCTGTTCTTCTATAGTATTTAATCCACCAATACCAGTACTAATTATTACTCCAACTCTATTCATATCCGTATTTTCTTTTGTTATTCCACTATCTTTCATAGCTTCTTTTGCAGCAATAATAGCAAATTGTGAAAATCTTTCTAATCTTTTCACACCTTTTCTATCAAAATATTCTTCTGGTTTAAAATCTTTTACTTCTGCTGCCAACTTAACTTTAAAGTTTGTAGTATCAAATTGACTAATTTCATTTATACCACATTCTCCATTTTTTATACCTTTCCAAAATTCATCTACTGTTTTACCTATAGGTGTTATTGCACCCATTCCTGTTACTACAACTCTTCTTTCCATTTTATCTTTCCTTATATTAAATATTTAGGTTTTTAAATTTTGGTTTTACCTATAAACCTTATATTTCTTAGATCATATCTTTTTCTTGTGCTTGTACTGCTGTGATTGCAATAGTATCGCAAACTCTTTCAACACTACATGCTCTTGATAAATCATTAATTGGTTTTTCTAGCCCTTGACATGCTGGTCCATACATTCGTACATTCGAAAATCTCTCAAAAAGTTTATATGCAATATTTCCTGCATTTATATCTGGAAATATTAAAACATTTGCTTCTCCTTTAAGCTTTCCATTTGGAGATTTCATTTTTGCAACTTCTGGCATTATTGCAGCATCTAACTGTAATTCTCCTTCACAAATCAAATTTGAACTTTCTTTTTAAATGCTCTGCAGCCTTTGCAACTTTCTCTGTCGAATCTGATTTAGCACTCCCGAAGTGTAGAATAAGATAAAAGTCCTACTTTAGCCTGTTTTTTAAATAACCACTCATAACTTCTAGCAGATACCTTCGCAATTTCTGCTAAAGCAAGATATCCGTGGTCTTTCATTTAGTGCACAATCTGAAAATAAAAATGTATAATCTTTATTTCCAAAATCCTTATTTTCGTGTTCTACAATAAAAAATGTAGATAATAATTTTGTATTTTTGTTTTAAATATTTGCATCATAGGATGTAATATTTCTTTAGTAGAATGATTAGCTCCAGCAACAAGTCCGATCACCATCTCCTAATTTAACCATCATCATTCCAAAATACAGTGGATCCAATAAGCACTTGCTTGCTTCTTCCTTTGTAACTTTAAACTTTTTACTTAATTCTAGATACTTTTCCACATATTTTTCATATCTTTTATCATTATTTGGTTCCACTATTTCTATATTATTAATATCTATTTTTCTCTTTTTTAGAAATTTTATAAATTTCTTCTTTATCTCCTACTAAAATAATATTTGCAATACCTTCATCTACTACTTTTTAGCAGCTTTTATAATTCTCACATCTGTAGATTCTGTCAATATTATTGTTTGTTTATTCATTTTGCTTTTTTTCTAATATTTTCTATAAAACTCATGAATTCTTTTTGCCTTTCTCTTTTAGTATTATTTTTTATTATATTATAAAAAACCCTTACTATTTATATAACAATTTTTAAAAAAAGTCACTATACTAATTGGTCATTTTTTATTTTTATTTAATTTTTTAATTGTTATAACGTAGGATATTAATATTATTTACCTATTAAAAACATTTTTAAGTCCTTATATTATACTTGTACTTAATTTTATATTTAATGTTTAACTTAGTCTTTTTATTATAGCATATTGTTAACATGTTACTTATAAATTACACTTGTTTATTAATTTTTCAATTATAAAAAAAAGTACGGTAAAATTATACCATACTTTTTTTTCATAATATTTATATTTTTATTTTTCTTATAAATACTTGTTTATCACTCTATTTTTTACATATTCATTTAGAGGTTTTACTCTATAATTTAATTCTCCAAATTTTTCTGTTGTAACATACCCTGGAGTTGAATTTATTACATCTGGAATTCTATTTACTATACTAGCACAAGTTAATTCTACTGTTGAAGGTCTTGCAACTACTATTGAAGTATTTGGTTCACCATATATAGACCACTCGTTTTTATCATAGTCTTCTTTAGAATATACTTTTCCTATACATTCACTTTCTATTATTATTCCTTCTTTTGTAGTTGTTGTAACAAACAGCACTCATTCCTGTAGCATCTCCTGCTTTAACTGTCATATTTAAAGTAGAAGAATATATATCTTCTTTATATGTTTGTGGAATACTGTTTATTTTTGAGTTTGCGAAACAACTGTTAGTCCTAATTTTTAGAACATAGCCATCCGGTTTACATTCCACATATAAGATGGCATAAATTCACAATTATTTATTAATTTGTTTCTTTCTTCTTCAGAAATATTATCTGCTGATGCTACTTCTTTTTCAAATTCATCTAAAGTAAGTCCTGCTCCATGAGCTTTAGCAAGTGCAATACCATAATCCTCTACATTATAGCTAGAACTTCCTTTTTATTTTTGTTATTTTATGTGTTGAACCTGCTATAGAACTAATAAGTTGTCCCCAATAAATATCTTGATATCCACTTCCTGTTATTGTACAACCATTTTGTTTTGCAAGTTCGTCTATTTTATTTGTAATACTTGGATTAGAGTTTTGAGGATAAAAAGCCTCTTCACAAGTAGTAATCGCATTTATTCCTAATTTTGCACATAATAAAAGTGCGTCTTTAACATCATTTAATAAGCTCATTGTAGTTACAATACATATATCTGGTTTTACTTCTTTTAACATTTCTTCTGCATTGTCTAAGCTTGTAACTTTTACATTTTTATTTTCTTCTCCTATTACTTCACCAATATCTTTTCCAATTACTGCAGGATTTACATCTATTGCTCCTACAATTTCACCACCTTTTTTCTTCCACATACCTCATAGTATAAACTGCCATTTTTCCTTTTCCAAATTGAACAACTTTTTACTTTTCTGTCCATCATTTGTATCTCTCCTTTACTAATATTTTTTATATAAATTATATCCAATAATATAATTTTATATACTACTTATGAAATAAACTAACTATTACATTTACTAGTTTTCTTATTATTATATTATTTTCATACATAGAAACTAAATAACTGTGAGTAGCAGGAACGAACCATAAAATTGTTCCAATTACGATTAGTATTAAAATTACTAACAATAAATATGGTAGTTTTCTCCCGTTCATTCTAAAAGCAACTTTATACCCATTCTTAGTTAAATAATCTCCATAAGCTTTTAAATATTCTTCTTCCATTTTCCTTTGTAATTTTTTATTCATTTTTTTATTTATTTTTTTCTGTTAAATTAGATCCTACATTATAATTGTTTTGATTATTCATCACATTATTATATGTTGCATAATTTGTATTTTTGGGACTTGCGTTTCTTACTTTACTATTATTTATAGTTGATTCTTTACTATAATTTTGACTGTATTTTGCTTCTTCTCTTTCCAATTGTAAGTCATATTTTCTTCTTTTTTTTCTTCATCTTTTAAAATTTCATATGCTTCATTTATAGTTTTAATTTTTTCTTCTGCTATTTTTTTTGCTTCTTGTGTTGTTTGTAAATCTGGATGATATTTTTTAGCTAACACTTTATATGCTTTTTTCTATTACATCAATAGATGCTTTTCTATCGACCTCTAAAATTCTATAAAAATCTTTCATACTAATACTCTCCTATTTAAATTTTTAGTATTATAAAAAAGATAAATTCCTAATAATTTTTATATAAAATATTCAATTTATATCTTATTATAAAGTATAACATTTTTTCTTTATAAAACAATAGTATTTTATATTTTTTTTGTGTTATAATTTTTTTAATATCGAAAAATAGGAGTTGAATAAAATTGATGTTAACATCTGATAGCGAAGCTTTAGCTGAAAATAAAGTATTAATTTTATATATATTAGACAAAGTAAATAAACCAATAAATAACGATAGTCTTTATAAATTGGTATTATCTGCACTTGATATGAATTATTTTTACTTTCAACAATTTCTTTTAGACTTAATAGAAACTAAATATATAGTAAACTATCACAAAGAATCTCGGAGGAAGTGTTTATGAAATCACTGAAAGTGGACGAAATACACTTGCACTTACAATGGATATTTTGCCTGGAATTATAAAACTAAAGGCAGATACAAATTTAAAAAAGAATTAGAACATACAGAAGAAGAATATTCTATCGTTGCTGAATATACTCCTCGTAGTGAAAATAATTATATTGTTTTTGTAAAATCGTAGAAAATAGTGAAACTGTTTTTGAAGTAAAAACTTTTGCAGGTTCAAGAGAACAGGCAAAAGAAATAGTTGATAATTGGAAATCTAATGCAGAATCTATTTATCCAGAAATTTTAAAATCTTTAACAACTAAAAAAAAATAAATAAAATAAAAATAAAATGTACACTATAAAAATATTTATAGTATACATTTTATTTTCTTTAATATCATTAAATATAATTTCTTCTATATTTTAGCAATTTTTTAAATTTTTAATATACTCTTTGTAATTTTCTGAATTAAGAATAGCACTACCAGATACAATAATATCAGTTCCAGCTTCTGCTACTTTTTTTACATTTTCCACATTTATTCCACCATCAGCTTCAATGTCTAATTCTAAATTATTTGCTACAATATATGTATTTAATCTTTTTTATTTTCTCTATCGTAGAAGGTATTAATTTTTGTCCTCCTTTTCCTGGTTCTACAGTCATTATTAAACACATATGTATATATGGCAAATATTCATATATATTTCTTCTACACTTGTATTTGGTTTTATTGCGATTCCAACTTTACAATTATTTTCTTTTACATATTTAATTAAATCCATTACTTCATTTTTATCTTTACATGCTTCTAAATGAAAAGTGATTATATTTGGATTAAAACTTAAATAACTTGTAATATATGATTTTACATCTTCTACCATTAAGTGGATATCTAATGGTATACTAGTTATTTGTTTTATATATTCACAAAATTCTCTCATAATATTAGTTGTATCATTTTTTACAAAATCTCCATCCATAACATCTATATGAAAAAAAATCTGTATGTGCTGTTTCCAAATCATATATTTTAGTTATAATTTCATCTTTTTTTACTTGTAATATTGATGTTGAAACTTCTACCATCTTCGTGCCTCCTTATTTTTTAATTCATTATATATTTTAACATATCTATCATATCTTTCTTTAGTTACTTTGCCCTCTTCTATAGCTTCTTTAATTCCACAGTTTTGTTCTTTTTTATATGACTACATCCTACAAATTCACAACTATTCTCAATTTTATTAATTTCTATAAAATACTTATACAAATCCTTACTATTTATTTCATTAATTTCAAAGCTCGAAAAAACCGTGGTGTATCTGCTATATAAGAATTTTCATCAATTTTATATAATTTTACACAAGTAGTTGTATTTTTTCCTTTTTTATTTTTATCACTAATCAAACCTTCCTGTGTCATATTATTTTCAAATATAGAATTACTTAAACTAGATTTTCCTACTCCAGAATATCCAGAAAATGCTGTTATATTATCTTTTAAGACTTTCTTTAATTCATCTATTCCGAATCGATTTATTAGCAACTGTCTTTATTACTTTATAACCAATTTTAGTATATATTTCTTCAATATTTTTTGTTATATTATCTTCATCTAAATCAATTTTATTTATACAAATTATTGGTCTTATCCCCTTATACTCTGCATATGCAATTTGTTTATCCAATAACAATAAATCTGTTTTTGGCATTTTTATAGAAACCACAAAAATTATTTGAGTTAAATTAGCCATCTTAGGTCTTTTTATATAATTTTTTCTATTTTCTATTTTATTTATAATTCCTAATTTCTTCTCTTCATCTATAATTTCTATTTTTACTATATCTCCTACAACTGGTGTTATCTCTTCTTTTTTAGTTTTCCTCTTGCATTACAATTAATTATTTTTTTATCAAATTCAACTTGATACATATTAGAAACATTATTAATAATTATTCCTTTTGTCACTATCTATTTACTCCTTTTTATTTAACTTTTCGCTTTCAATATAAAAAAATAGAAGCGAACATTAATAATATTTTATACTTAATTAAGCTTTTTGTTAAGTTTTTAAAATCTTTGCTTATTTTCTAATTTTATAAGATCCTTACATATAAAAATTTATCCTAATATACAAAAATTTCTCAGCTACCTAATAATTTTGATAGCTGAGATTTGTATTTATTATTCTGCTGTCCATACTGCATTTGAATCATTTAAATTCATTTGTGTTTGTCTTTCCAAAATTCCAGAAACATAAACTTTTACTGTTATTGTTCCTACTCTTTGAACTGTTAGATTTATGTTTTCTGTATCTTTTCCAACCTTCTTTTTTATATACAGTATCTTCTGTTCCTGCTGATGTTACTTTTACTGTAACTTCTACTTTTTCTGCTTCAATCTCATTTCCATCTTCATCAACTTCTGGTTTATATTTAGTAATAGATTTTACATTTACATTAACAGTACCTTTTTTATTTCAGCTAACTTATTAACTGTAAGTACTATTTTTTGTTCCTTCGTCTACAGTTTTTCCAACATCTAAGCTTTGTTTTAAAACTTCTCCATTAGATTTCTTTGTATCTTCTTCATAAGTAACAGAAACTTCAAAACCTTTTTCTGTTAAACTCTTTTTAGCATTCTCTTCTGTTTCTCCTACAACAGATGGAACTGCTACTTGTTTTATTCCGGTTCCTTTACTTACATATACTTTCACAGTATCCCCTGCTTTAACTTCAGTATTTTCTTTTGGATCTTGTTTTATTACTACTCCTTCTTGTATCTTCTGACTAGTTTCTTCTATTTTTTCAATATTCAAGTTAAGATCACTTAATGAACTTTCAGCTTCTTCATAAGTTGATCCTGCAACTTTAGGAACTTTAACAGTTTCAGTTCCTTTACTTAATACTATAGATATAGTACCTTTCTCTAATATTTTATATCCTTCTTTTGGATCTTGAGAAATTATTTTTTCCTTTTTCTATATCACTACTATATTCTTCTGAAGATATTTTATAATTAACTTTTATATCTTTTAATTTTGATTCTGCCTGCTCTACTGTTAGGCCTGTTAAATCTGGTACATCTACATTTTTTGGTGTTGTTAATTCTATAACAAAATATGTAATTCTAAACTTAATACAAATACAATTATAAATATAATCATAATAAATAATATCTTCATTTTAGGATGTTTTAAAGTATTTTCCTAATTTTCCTTTTGGTTTTTTCTCTTCTTCATCCTCTTCTTTCTTTCTATTTAATACTTCACTATTAATTGTTGGTATTCTTTGTGTTAAAGTAGCATCAAAATTTTGCTCTACCACAAAATTTCCATCAGGATTCTTAAGTGCTAAACTTAAATCTCTTAACATCTCTGTTGCAGATTGATATCTCAAATTAACATCTTTTTGCATTGCTTTCATTATAATTTGATTTACTGCAAAAGGAATTGCTGGATTTAATTTTATTGGTTCTACTGGTTTTTCTTGCATATGTTTTAGTGCAATAGAAACTGGTGTATCTGCATCAAAAAGGCACTCTTCCAGTTAACATTTCATACATAACAACTCCTAAAGAGTATAAATCAGACTTAGCATCTGTAAATCCTCCTCTTGCATGTTCTGGTGAAAAATAATGGACTGATCCAATTGTTGTTCCAAATGCTGTTATTGTAGAATTTGAAACTGCTTTTGCTATACCAAAATCTGTAACTTTAGCAATCCCATCTTCTGTTATAATAATATTATGTGGTTTTATATCTCTATGCACAATATTATTTTTATGAGCTACTTCTAATGCAGAAGCTATTTGTATTGCAATATTTACAGACCATTTCCAAGGAAGTGGTCCGATCTTCTGAGATAATTTGTTTTAATGTTTTTCCTTGAATTAATTCCATCACTATATAATATAAATTTCCTTCATTTCCTACATCATAAATTGATACAATATTTGGATGTGTTAAACTTGCAGCAGCCTGTGCTTCTGTATTAAATCTTTTTATGAATTCTTGATCTGTTGTGAATTCATCTCTTAAAATTTTTACAGCAACATATCTATTTAGCACGTGACATTTTGCTTTATATACTGTTGCCATTCCGTCCATTTCCTATTTTCTCTATTATTTCATATCGGTTACCTATTATTTTACCTTCTAAATTCATATAAAACTCTCCCTTATAATATTATTACAACCGTAATATTGTCATATCCACCAAGCTCGTTTGCTTTTTGCACTAATTTTTCTGAAGCTAATTCTGGATTTTTTTTTATAATATTATATATTTCTTCATCTTTTAACATATTAGTTAAACCATCTGATGACATCAGCAAAATGTCATCTTTAATAAAACCTTTTACCATAACATCTGGTTCAACATATGCAGTGCATCCTAATGCTTTCATAAGCATATTTTTCTTTGGATGATTATATGCCTCTTCTTTTGTTATTGTTCCATCTTTCACTAGCTGTTGTACATAACTATGGTCAACTGTTAATTTTCTTATAAATTCTTTTTCTTATTCTATAGATTCTACTATCTCCTACATGTCCAATATATACCCTATTATTATATATTAAACAAACTTCTAAAGTAGTACCCATTCCTTCTAATTCTTTTATTTCTTTTGATTTTTCATATACAATCATATTAGCATATTCTACAGCATTTTTTTAATTAAACTTAGTATACTTTCTTTGTCATGCTCTATTTTGTAAAAAATTATTAGAAATATAACTTTTACAGAAGTGGTTGCTAAGTTTATTTGCTATTTCTCCTCCATTATATCCTCCCATACCATCAGCTAAAATAAATAATTTTATATTATCCTCTGGTGTAGACACATAATAATAATCTTGATTCATATCTCTTGCTTTTCCTATATCAGATTTAGCAAAAACTTTCATATACTCCTCCTACTTTAGGTTCTTTCTTCTAAGTTGTCCACATGCTGCATCTATATCTGAACCCAATTCTCTTCTTATAGTTGCCACAATACCTTTTGAATTTAAATAATCTCTAAATTTTATTATGTTTTCATTTGTACTTTTGGTAAATTTACCATTTTCTATTTTATTAATAGGTATTAAATTAACATGACAAATCATACCCTTTAATAAATTAACTAGTTCCTTTGCATCTTCTAAGTTGTCATTATTGTCTTTGGCTAATGCATATTCAAAAGAAATTCTTTTATTGGTTATTTTTATATAATCTTTACATGCCTTCATTAATTCTTCTATGTTATGTCTTAAATTAACTGGCATCATTTCACTTCTTTTTTTATCATTAGTTGCATGTAGTGATATTGACAATGTACATTGTATATTCTCATTTGCTAAATCATATATTCTTGGTACTAAACCACTAGTTGATACACTAATATGTCTTGCTCCTATATTTAGACCTTTCGGATTATTCATTATTCTAATTGCATTTATTACATTATCGTAGTTATCTAATGGTTCTCCTATTCCCATAAATACAACATTAGAAATATTACTATTTGTATCTTGTTCAACTGCTAATATTTGTTCTATAATTTCCCCTGAGCTTAAATTTCTAACAAATTTAATTCCAGTTGATGCACAAAATTTACATCCCATTTTGCAACCAATTTGAGATGATACGCATATTGTTTTTCCATGATGATATTCCATTAAAACTGTTTCTATTGCATTACCATCTAATACATCAAATAAATATTTTTTTGTTCCATCTGATGATTCTTGTTTTTTAATATATTGAAATTACAAATAGAAAAATTGCTTTTTTAGTTTTTCCCTTAATTCTAACGAAAGATTTGTCATTTCATCAAAACTTTTGACCTTTTCTACATATAACCATTTAAATATTTGTTCTGCTCTATATCCTTTTTTCTCCTATGTTTATTATTTCTTTTTTAAATCTTCCAAATTATAATCTTTTATATTTTTCATTTTTTCTATTCTTTCTTTTTATGATATTTATTCTATTCTTTTATATCATACAAACTAATTTTTTCAAGATATTTAATTGTTATTATTTTTATACTAAACCTCTTATTTTTTATTTACTAAAAAATAACAATATGATAAAATATTTTTGTATTATTTTTTGAAAGGCGGTTATGTTTTATGGAAATTCGCAATCTGTACGACATTAACAGAAACCTTTGTGAACAAACTGTAGTGAAAGGTCAACCTATCCCTTCTGGTCTTCGGATTGTATGCGTATGTACTGTAATCTTAAATTCCAATAATGAATTTTTGATTCAGAAACGCGTACCTTCCAAAATGGCAAATTCGGATTAACTAGCGGTCATCCAAAACTTGGTGAAACTAGTAAAGAGGGTATGCTTACAGAACTTCACGAAGAACTCGGTATTATTATTTCACCAGAAGAACTTCATCTTTTTTTTTCATTCTGAACTTCATGACGAAGAATCTTTCAGAGACTTGTACTATTATAAAAAAAGGATTTTTTCTCCTTCTATTCTCACGTATCAAGCTGAAGAAGTAGAGTTTGCCAAATGGGCAACCTTCGAAGAAATTTCCGAGCTTTTTCATAACAAAATGTTCTGCCATACTCACTATGCTGACCTGCAAAAGTATATTGCCTACACAACTTCACATGTTAATTAAAATAAATAAGTGTCACTTTTGTACTTCTTAAGTGACACTTATTTATTTTTTACTTATATTATATTTTTCTATATTTTAAATAATCTTCTATACCTCTATTTACAAATCTATTTGTTTTATTTTTTTTAGTTCTTTCATCACACTATCTGCAATCTTAAACGCAAAATCATATTTTTTTCTTTATTAATTGCACCATTTTTAATGCATCAGATAAATCATTTCTATCCTCAAGATTTATATATGTACTAGATTTTGTTGCACATTCTTGGTAAAATACTACGTCTAAATACAAATCATCATAGTATGGAATTCCATCTTCTATTTCATTCCCATCAGTTATGTCAAAATAATATTCTAATATATTTAATTTATCATCTATATATACTCTTACATTATAATTTTCATGTAATGGAGTATATTCTAATAATGTAAAATTATTGTCCATTTTTTACTAGTTCACCATTTATATACATGTAATATGGTTGTGTAACTTCTTTAATTTCTTTTAATGTTAAATAAGCATCTAATTCTTTTAAGCTCTACTATTGTAATATCCATTTTTTTGCTTTCTTGTATATTTTTTTTTTCTCACATCAACTTTTCTATTCATTAATCTCTATTCCTCCCCTATCTCTATTATAAAATTTAGTCAAAAAATTCTATATTTTCTTTTTCAAAAAATATTAATCCTTTTAATTTACTTTTATACCATTTCATTTCATCTTTGCTTATCTTTCCAAATTTTTTCTTTCGCATAAAATCCATAATTATTTCTACATTTTCCACTGTTTCTTGCAATTTTTCATTTACTACTAACCAATCATATTTTCTACTTTTTAATACTTCTTCAATTTGTTTAATTCCCCTTTCCTGTCTAATCTTACCTCTATTACCTCTCTGCTTTAATAATTGTTCTTCTGTTTTTGGTATTAAATATATCATGACAGTTTCTGGGTATCGTTCCTTTATTTCCAATCCTCCACTTACTCCCATATCTATTAACAAATCCATACCATTATTTTCTTGCAATTTTTCTTCTAATAGTGGCATTCCATAGTAATTATGTTCAATTCTCGAACAAGCCATTAATTTCTTTTCATTTAATAATTTTAAATATTCTTTTGGAGAGATAAAATTATACTGTCTTCCATCTATCTCTCCCACTCTCGGTTCTCTTGTTGTATATGTTGAAATTTGAGCCGTATTTTTTTTTCTTTGATAATATTTCTTGAATCACAGTACTTTTTCCGGATCCACTTGGTCCTGATATAACAACTACTAAATTATCCAATTTTCTTTTCCTTCTTTTCATATTTTCATTGTGATATTAAAAATTTATCTACTCTTTTTTTAATAAATTATCTGCTTTTACGTTTTTTCTTTGATATATGTCTTAAATACGATATTTCTTCTTGCCAATATGTACCATCAAGTTTTATATAATGATCACTTATTTGAAATTTTCCTTTTAGATTTATTTTATCTAAAAATCCTTGAAATTCATTTGCTGTTATTTTATTATTACTTTCTTCTCTACATACATTAAAATTTGGACATTCTTTATCACAAAACCTATCTTACTACTTCCAATGCAAATTGATAACTAACACAACTAGGATTACAATAATAGATTCTAGCACTGTGTCCATTATAATCTGGTCTATTTAATAAATAGCTAATTCCACAAGATGTTTTCTTAAATACAGGGTAATTTTTCTTTTTAGTATATTCTTTATTCTATTATAAGTTTCTGGTAGTAACACTTTATGATCAGGATCATACTTTTCTGGTATTTCTATATTAGCATTCTCTAATACTTGTTTTAAGTGAGTATTTAATCTTATTCCAGATATTATGCTACACTTACAATATTTTGTAACTATTTCTGATACATGTTTAATTGTCTCTTCATCACTATTCAATCCTTCTATTACAGGTCTATAATAATTAACCAATTGTATATTATTCATTTTAGATAGAATTTGCATTGTTTCAATTTGTCTTTTTTCACTTCTATTTTCTAATTTCTCAGATAATCCCGAAAAAAGTATATAATATTATAATGTTTAAATTAATATTAGAAAGTCTTTTAGCCATTTTTTCTGTAATATATCCTTTAGTAATTATCATAATTGGATTTTCTACTTTTTTTTTCTTCCATAATTTCAAGTATCCTCATTGTACTATCAAACACTTGAAGATTTAATAATGGATCTGTCTGATTATTAACAGATATCGGAATATCACTAGTATAAAGTCTAAAGTTTAATAATTCGTCTACTAATTCTTCTTCTTTTGATATTTTTTTCACTGTACATCTATCTTCTAATCCACTTAATATACAATACTTACACCCTATAGTACATCCATCATATGAAGATATAGATATTGATGATTTTAAATAATTTAACATTTATATTACGCACTCCTTCACTTATCTTTATTAATTGTTTTTACATATTAATTATATTTATTCCAGCTTTAAAATCAAATATCTATTTTTTATAATTGTCATAAATACTATTTATATTTTTATACTTTTTTAATATGATATTTAGTACCATTTTATTTATTTTTTCAATTCCGTAAGTTCTTCTTTTTATAAATCTCTCTGATGCATATGTCACAAACTTTTTTTATATATGCAATTCCTATATCAATTTTAGGTAACTCAAGATCAATATTTACTTTCTTCATTCTATTCTTTTCTATTTTTTTCTGATACAGTATTTTCTATTAACCAACCTATTCCTATGTTTCTTCTTATCATTTTTAACGTCATTTCAGTTGTAGAAATTTCCATGACAGGATTTAACTTTATATTATATTTTTCAAAAACTCCATTAATTTTTCCCTGGTAGAAGTACCTTCATTTGGAAGTATTAAAGGTATATCATTTATATTCTCCTTTTTTATTTCTTTATTACAAAATCTATTAACAAAGTCAAATTCACCTACAAAAGCCGTTTCCAATGATATTAATTTTTTAGTTACTAACTCCAAATTATTTTTGCATATTGGGAAACAATCTATTATAAAATCTAATTGATGTTTTTCTAACATATATATCATATCTGTAGTAGATCTATTTTGTATATAAAATTTAATATTGGGGTACTTTTTATGAAATCTTTCAATTTTATCTCCTAAGTATAATATTCCTATATGTGTTGGAACACCTATTCTAATATTTCCTGAAATCATCTCTTTTGACTCTTTTATACTTTGCTCACCTAAACATATATAATCACAAGCATTTTTTATATAATAATATAAATTTTCACCTTCTGAGTTAATGTTACTCCTTTTGCATTTCTATAAAATAATTTAACATCTAACGCTTTTTCTAATTCCTTAATATTATAGCTTATTGCAGGTTGAGAAACAAAAAAGATTTTCACTTGCCTTAGAAAAAACTTTTACATTGTGTTACTATATAAAAAAGTTTTATATAAATTAAAATCTATATTTTTATCAAACATATTCATGGATTACTTTCTCCTTATCATTTTATATCAAACTCAATTAACATCTTAAAAATCTCTATGGCTCCCAAAATAGAATTCGCCATTATTTATTTTATTTATATATTCATAATCATCTATATGCATTAAATATATATTTACACCCTGAATCTTAATCTCTCTTAGCTTTTCGATAACATCTTCAAATTTTATATGTACTCCACCATATTTAGAAACATCTATATATAACTCATCTAAGTTATATAAATATTTTAAAAATGGCTCAATTATTTTTGTATCTCCTGTATACAATATATTCTTGTTATTAAATCTTGCTCTAAAAACCATAACAATCTAGTTCTTTTACATGTTCTGTTTTTATAAATTCTATATTTTCAAAATCATCTAATAATTCATATGCTTCTTTTGGTGCTCCTGTAATTTTTAAGTATTGTTCCATATTCTTGCATTTACTTATAACAATAACCTTTTTATTATATATATACCACATATATAAAATAAATTGAGTTAAAGACCCTGCATGGTCATTATGCAAATGTGTGATAATTACATTAATTGACTTATATTTATTGAAATCAAATTTCTTTAATTTATCAAACACTGTAAATCCGCAATCTATTAATATAAATTTGTCATCTAATTCTATATATGCTGAATTATTATTTTTTCCAAAACCAGATTCTATCCCTATAAATTTTAAAGCACTATTTTCCATAATATTGATTCCCTTCTTACTTAAATTTATATATATTTTAAATCCAAAATATATATCAGTCAAATTAATTATTTTTTACTTTAAACAATAGTCATTTTTTATGTATTATATATATATATATATTATTATAGGAGATTTTTATATGAAATTTTTATAATAACTAAAAAAAATATTAAACAGTTTATATACATTTCTTTAATCATTGTATTTTTTACTATAATCTTATTTATATCATTAGATAATAATAACAGTCGTGCAGACAATCCAGAATTATATTTATCTGATGAAAAACGAAATTTAATACAAAACCTATATGAAAATGAAGAAAAAGTTGCATATTTAACTTTTGATGATGGTCCAAGTAAGTTTGTAACCCCAAAAAGTACTAGAAATATTAAAGCAAAACAATACTCTTGCCAATTTTTTTGTTGTAGGAAAACATGTAGAAGAATCTCCAGATTTAGTAAAACAAGCATATGAAGATGGCCACTTTATTGCAAATCATGGATATTCTCATAATAATTCCAAACTTTATAAATCAAAACAAGACTTTATAAATGAAATTTTAGAAACAGATAAATCTATTTCTAAAGCTATTGGAATTGAAAATTACTGTTCCCATATTTTTAGATTTCCTAATGGTTCTATGAGTAAAATTCACTTGGACGATAAGAAAAAAGCTATAAAATATTTAAATGAAATAGATTATACCTATATTGATTGGAATTCTCTAAATAATGACTCTATGAAAAAATATTCAAATGCAGAATTGCTAGCTAACTTAAAAAAAAAGTTCTGCAAATAAAGGAACATTAGTAATTTTAATGCACGATACAGGTGATGTTAATAAAACATATGACATTTTAGAAGATTCTATTAATTTTCTAAAATCTGAAGGATATGAATTTAAGACTTTTTATGATTTATTAAAATAATAATTTTTTCTTATTTATCTAATAACTATATTTTAACAAAATATTTAGCCTTTAATAATATCTACTAATTTTAATACCTAAATTGGTTGTACAAAAAATTGCTATTAAAGAAATAAAAAATATATTTTATTTCTTTAATATAAAAAAGCTAAGAAATTTTAATTAAAGTTTCTTAGCTTTTTTTCTTATGCTATTTTAGAATAAATATCATCTAATAATTTTTCTATTCTTAAAAGTCTTTCTTCAAAAAACAGTATTAGTCATATCATTTATTTCATTAAATTCTTGTAATTTTTCAATTTTTTTCATATTTGTTTTATGATTTTTTTCTACAATTTGAATTGTTTTTTTGTTGATTATATTTTATTTCATTTATTACTTCTTTTTATCTGTTTTATATCATTATAATTTTCTTCTAATAAATTCATATAATCACCTCTTCTTAAATAGATTCTTATAGATATTATCACAAAACATTTGTATGGTCAATATTTCTTTTTGTCTATTTAAAAAATTTATATTATATTATTCATCTATTTTTATATGTACATCTTTTAGCTGTTCCATAGATACTTTAGATGGTGCTCCCATTAATACATCTCTTGCTTTTTTATTTTTTGGAAAAGCTATTACTTCTCTTATATTTTGACTATCAGAAATTAGCATTACCATTCTATCTAGCCCAGGAGCAGCACCTGCATGTGGTGGTGTTCCATATTGGAAAGCATTATAAAGTGCTCCAAATTTCGTTTTAACATCTTCTTCTGTATAACCTGCTATTTCAAAAGCTTTAACCATTAATTCTGGGTCGTGATTTCTTACAGCTCCAGAAGCCATTTCATATCCATTACATACAACATCATATTGATATGCTAAAATTTCTAATGGGTCTTTATTTTCTAAAGCATCCATTCCTCCTTGTGGCATAGAAAATGGATTATGATTAAAATCAATACTACCTTCATCTGATAACTCATACATTGGAAAATCTACAATCCAACAAAATTTATAAACATTCTTTTTCTATTAAATCTAAACGTTTTCCAAGTTCTATTCTAACAAGACCTGCTATTTTTTTGAGCAATTTTCAATTCATCTGCTATAAAGAAAATACTAGAATTTGAATTTGCACCTAATTTTTGAAGCTCAATTTTAACTTCATCTGTAATAAATTTAGAAATGCCTCCTGTATATTCTCCATTTTCATCTATTTTAACCCAAGCTAATCCTTTTGCTCCCGCTTCTTCTTTTGCAAAAACATCCATACTATCAAAGAATTTACGCCCCTGAGATGCTCCATTTGGAACTATTATTATTTTTACAGTTTTACCTTTAAAAGCATTAAATTCTGTATTTTTAAATATTTCTGTTGCATCTTGTATAATTAGTGGATTTCTTAAATCTGGTTTGTCGATACCATATTTTTCCATAGCTTCTAAGTATGGTATTCTAATAAATGGTCCATCATCAACTTGCCAAGTTGTATTTTCTCTAAATACATATGGAACAACTTCTTCTGCCACTTCAAAAACATCATCTTGTGTTGCAAAACTCATTTCATAATCTAATTGATAAAATTCTCCTGGTGCTCTATCAGCTCTTGGATCTTCATCTCTAAAACATGGAGCAATTTGATAATATTTATTAAATCCTGAAACCATTAATAATTGTTTAAATTGTTGAGGTGCTTGTGGAAGTGCATAAAATTCTCCTGGATGTAATCTACTTGGAACTAAATAATCTCTAGCACCTTCTGGTGATGAGTTTGCTAAAATTGAGTTTGTATTTCTGTAAATCCTAATTCATCCATTTTATTTCTTATTGTTTTCATTACTTTAGAACGAAGTAATATATTATTATGTATTTTTTCGTTTCTTAAATCTAAGAATCTATATTCTAGTCTTAAATCTTCTCTTACAGAAGATATATCGATTTTTTCTGAATTAATTTCAAAAGGAAGTACATTTTTGCATTTTCCTAATAATTCTATTTTATTTACTTCTATTTCTATTTCACCTGTTGGTATTTTGTCGTTCTTGTTTGTTCTTTCAAGAACTTTTCCTTCAACACAAATTACACATTCTGTTACTAAATTTTCTTTTATATCTTTTAATTTTTCTTCATCTGATATAACAAGTTGTGTGATTCCAAATTCATCTCTTAAATCTATAAATTTCATTGCTCCTAGATTTCTTATTCTTTGAACCCAACCTGCAAGTTTGACATTTTGACCAACATTTTTTTATATTTAATTCACCACAATTATGATCTCTATATATATTCTTCATTTTGCTCTCCTTCTTTTTTATGTTTTGATAGTATTTTTTTACCATTTTAAATTTTCCATTATTATATCAAATATCTATTAAAATTCAATGTTTTAGGAAAATATTCTCAAAGTTTTATATTCTTTTTAGTTAATATCTAATATTTTTTACTTAACATTCATATACATTATATTTACACTTTTTTTCTTTTTATTTTTACTCTTGTTACTAAAAAAATTTTTATTTGCTTTTTATTTCATAAATTCATTTTATATATCAAATTTCAAATTTTATCTTCTAGCAATTAATTTATAACTTTTTTTGTTTTTAATCGCAATATTCTTTTTATATAGTCATATAATTTATGTATTGGCAAACCAACAATAGTTGTATAATTTCCTATAATTTTTCAATAAAAACACTAAATCCAGATTGAATCGCAAAAGCCCCTGCTTTATCTAATGCCTCTCCAGTTTTTATCCACTTTTCAATTTCTTCATCTTGCATATCTTTTATATAAATATCTGCTATATCATAATCTATATACTCTTTATATTTATTTTTATCTTCTACTAATACACTAAGCCCTGTAATAACCTTAACATTTGAGTTTTTAAATTTAAACAACATTTTCTTTGCATCTTCTTCATCTTTTGGTTTGCCATATATTTTTCCATCTTTAAAAACCATTGTGTCTGCTCCAATAACAACTCTATCTCCTATTGTTTCATCAAATACTGCTTTAGCTTTTATATAAGAAAGTCTTTTTACTTGATCTTCTATTGTTATTCCTTTTTCTAATTTTTTTCATCAACATTGCTTACAATTACTTCATATTTTACATTCATTAAATTTAAAAGTTCTTTTTCTTCTTGGTGATTGCGATGCAAGTATTATACGCATTTTAGCATACTCCCTTTACAATTTTATTTTTTTAATTTTCCTCTTACATATTCATAAATCATAATTCCTGTTGCAACAGAAGCATTCAAACTTTCTGTTTTTCCAAGCATAGGAATTTTAACTTTATAATCTGCAAAATCTTGAATTTCTTTTGAAACTCCATTTCCCTCATTTCCAATAACTATAACCTTTTATTATATTCTATATCATATATACTATTTTTGGTATCTAATGATGTAACAATTATCTCATAACCATTTATATCTTTTAAAGTTTCTAGTAAATTTTCACTTTCAATAATATTAACTCTAAAAATCGCCCCCATAGTTGATCTTACAACTTTTGATTAAAACACTCCACTGTATCTTTTGATACAACAATTTGTTTTAAATTTGCACTATCTACAGTTCTTAGAATCGTACCTAAATTTCCTGGATCTTGCAATCCATCTAATACTAAAATTATATCTTCAGAATAATTTATTTTATTATTACTATTATTTTTTTCTACAACAGCTAAAAAAATACCTTGTGGATTAGATACATCTGTTATATATTTAAAAAAACTTTATCTGTTACATAAATGCAATTAAGTTTTGCTATCTCATATAGTACTTTTTGATCTATCATGTCATTATTTATGCAATCTTCGCAAATCACCACATATTTTATATTTTGATTTTCATCAATAGCTTCTTTTACAAGCTTTATTCCTTCTACTATATAACTATTTTCTAAATCTCTAAACTTTTTTTCTTTTAATTTTTTAATTTTTTAACAATTTCATTTTCTTTACTTGTTATTACTTGCATATATACTCCTTTTTATATATTATTCGCATTTTTATTTACCTTTGAATTTTCATTTTGTAAACACTTCTCCAAAATTGTGTAATACTTTCTAAAATTTTATCTTCTGATGTAGTATTCAAAATTAAAGTAACATATGGTTCTTTTCCAGGAGAAAATTTTATTAAATTTCTGTATTCTTTTATTAAATTATCTATAATTTCTGTATTAAAATTATCTACATCAAAGTAAAATACTGCATTTTCTCTTCTTTGTACAATTTTTAAAATATTTACCATTTTGCATAATTGTTTTATTTTTGCAATCTTTATTAAGTTTTCTACTTCTTTTGGCATATTACCATATCTATCAATTATTTCATCTATTACATTTGCTAAGTCCTCTTCATTTTTGCTAAGTGCAATATCCTGATATATTTCAATTTTTTTGACTACTATTTTCAATATACTCATCTGGAATAAAACTTGAAACATTCATATCTATTTGTACTTCTTGTTCTTCTGTTACTTTTATTCCTTTCATTTCTTTTACAACTTCATCTAATAATTTACAATAAGTATCATATCCAACTTGTTCCATATGACCATGTTGTATTTCTCCGAAGTAAACTTCCTGCACCTCTTATTTCTAAATCTCTCATAGCAATTTTAAATCCTGATCCGAATTCTGTAAATTCTTTTATAGCTTTTAATCTCTTATCAGCAACTTCTGATAATAATTTATCATGTCTATATGTTATATATGCATATGCTTGCCTATCTGATCTTCCAACTCTTCCACGTATTTGATACAATTGTGCTAATCCCATTCTATCTGCATTTTCCACTATTATTGTATTTGCATTTGGAATATCTATTCCAGATTCCAAAATTGTAGTACAAACAAGTACATTAACTTTTTTTTTACAAACTCCATCATTATATCTTCTAGTTCTTTCCCACTCATTTTTCCATGTGCATATGCAACTTTTGCCTCAGGTACCAAATCTGAAATAAAAATTTGCTTTTTTTCTCTATTTGTTCTACATTATTAAATAAATAAAAAAACCTGGCCATCTCTTTCTAATTCTTTTTGTAATTGCTTCTTTTTATTACCTCATCATCATATTCTAATACATATGTTTGAACAGCTTTTCTATTATGTGGTGGTTCATATATAACAGACATATCTCTTACCCCAACAATTGACATATGAAGTGTTCTAGGAATTGGTGTTGCTGTCATAGTTAGTACATCTACTGTATTTTTTAAAACCTTTATTTTTTTTTCTTTATCTTTAACACCAAATCTATGTTCCTCATCAATTATTAGTAAACCTAAATCTTTAAATTCTACATCCTTACTTAATATTCTATGTGTTCCTACAACGCAATCTATTTCTCCTAATTTTAATTTTTTAATAACTTCATTTTGCTCTTTTTTTGTTCTAAAACGATTTAGTAGTTCAACTTTGATTGGAAATTCTTCCATTCTTGTTTTAAATTCTTCATATTGTTGATTTGCAAGTACTGTGGTTGGAACTAAATATGCAACTTGCTTATGATCCATTATTGCTTTTAAAAGCTGCTCTTATTGCTACTTCTGTTTTTCCATATCCAACATCTCCACAAAGAAGTCTATCCATCGGTTTAGCCTGTTCCATATCTTTTTAGTTTCTTCTATACATCTTAATTGGTCCTCTGTTTCAGTATATGGAAAACTATCTTCAAACTGTCTTTGCCACTCAGTATCTTTAGAAAAAAGCATATCCCTTCACATTTTGTCTTTTTGCATATAATTCTATTAATTCTCTTGCAACTTCTCTTAAATTAGACTTAACTCTTGTTTTTGTATTTTCCCATTCTTTTCCGCCTAATTTGTTTAGTCTTGGTAAAGCTTCTCCTCCACCAACATATTTCCTTATACTATCTAAATTATTAGTTGGCACATATAAAATATCTTCATTTTTATATCTTATTTTTATATAATCTTTTGTTACATTATCTGCTTTTATTGTATTTACTCCTATAAATTGACCTATACCATGAAATTTATGAACAACATAATCACCAATTTTTAAATCTGCGAATACAACTTTTTCACCCTCTTTAAAGCTTTTACTTATTTTTCTTTTTTACGCTCATTATTAAAGAAGTCTTCACTACTAATTACAAGTAAATTTAAATCATAAGACTCAAAACCAGAAGATAAAGCACCTTTTGTTACCAAAACATTACCTTCTTGTAATTTACTTTCTACGCTTTCATTATATATGTGTGGAATATCATTTTCTGTTAATAACAATGACATTTTTTCTTGCATTTGCTTCATTTCCTCCGAAGTAAAACTATCTTCTTCTTTTTTCTCTACTGCCATTTTTATTTCATCTATAATAATCTGTGTTTCACTCTTAAAAAAGTTAACTTCTCTATAATGAAAATGATACTGTCTTTCTATATTTTTTTTGTTAAAATATCTTGTTTTTCTAAATAAATTAAATTATTGCTTTCTATTTTTTCATTATACAAAGCTATATTTTCTATCGAATCTGGCACAACTTTTTTCTTTTTCAATTAAATTATTTATTAAATTATTGTTATCTTCAATTATATTTTTTAACCTTTGAGAAATCTTAGAATCTTCATCTAAAAATATTAGAGTATCATCTAAAAGATAATCTAGAAAACTGCTTTTTTTTTATAAAAAGAATTAAAATATTTGTCAATTTTACTATAATAGTCACCTTGACTTATTAATTCTATATCTCCGAAATACAGTCTTTTTTCTAAATTTTTATTTTTTCTTTCTTTTTTATATCTTTTACTATATCATCTAAATCTCTTTCCAATATAAATTCATGAGCAGGATATATCTTTATTTGATCCATCGTATCTATTGATCTTTGAGATGAAAATTTAAAACTTCTTATTGAATCTATCTCATCACCCCAAAATTCTATTCTTATCCCTCTATTTCTGAAAGTGCAATATCTACAATTCCACCTCTTACACTAAAACAACCTCTTGATTCTACTAGCTCTGATCTTTCATATCCAAGTAGTAATAGCTTTTCTTTTAATTTTTTCTATAGAAATTTCTTTTCCTACTTTTAAATTTATACAATTTTTATATAAAGTTTCTTTTGATATAAGCTTTTGCATAACTGCTTCTATTGTTGTTACAACTACTTTTGCTTTTTTATCTTGTATTTTATTTAAAACTTCTATCCTTTCATATGGAAGATCTTTGCTTTCTGCAACATAATCATATGTTACTATTTCTCTTTTTGGAAAATATAAGATCTCTTTTTCAAAATATTTTAAATCATTTATTAATTTTTTTTGCTTGTATCTCATTATAAGTAATAATACATATTGGTCTTTTTAAATATTCCTTAGTTCCACTTACAATATGCACTTTTGCAACGTCAGATAAGCCCGATACCAGTATCGGGCCTTTTTCTTTCTTTTCTATACCTTTTAAATATGATGTAAATAAATCAATTTTCCTAATGCACTTAACAAAAATTCATTTTTTATCTAAACCTCTTTTTTATACTTTTCTAAAGCTTTAGCTATTTGATCTGGACATGATGTTCCCTTATAACCACAAGGAATTCCTTTTAATTTTTTTATTACGTCATCAATATTTTGTCCTTCTAATAACTTACTAAGTCCTACTGTATTTCCAGGACATCCACCTATTATTTTTACAGACTTTATAATATTATTTTCTATATCAAAAATTATTTTATGTGAGCATACACCTTCTGGCTCATATATATATTCCATTTCATCACTTTCTTTCATATAACATATTAAAACGTAAAAATATGTATTTACATAGCACTTTTAATACACTTTATACGTTCTTATTTTATAGTTTTTCATACCTTTTTTATTATATATGAATTTTACATAATTTTTCAATACTATAATCATATTTTTAAGTACTCTAAAATATGATTATAAAACTACATTTTTTAAATTTATTATTTTAATATTTTACATTCAATATTAAATTTTGGTTTATAGGTATTTTCCACAAAACCTAAATATTTTATATAAGGATAAAAAACTCATGAAAAAACTAAATTTTTATACTATATCACTAAAACGAAATATACTACCTATTACTTTTTTCATTTTTACAATTGCTCTTGTAGTATTTTCTAAATCTAATTTAAGTTCTGCAAAAGCCGGCTTAACTTTATGGGCAACAGCTGTAGTACCTTCTCTTTTTCCTTTTTTTATTGCTACAGAACTATTATCTTACACTAATATAATACATATTATTGGAAAATTATTAAATAAATTTATGAGGCCAATTTTTAATGTACCAGGTGAAGGAGCTTTTTTGCTTTTATCATTGGATTAATTAGTGGCTATCCAGTTGGAGCCAAAGTTGTTTGTAAACTATTTCATGATGGTTTATGCACAAAATCCGAAGCTGAAAGAATGCTTAGTTTTACTAATAATTCCGGACCACTTTTTATTTTAGGAACTGTTGGAATTACTTTGTTTGGTAATTCTACAATTGGCTTTTTACTTTTATCTACTCATATTTTAGCATGTATATCTGTCGGAATTATTCTTGGTATAATAGATAGATTTTCTAAAAGAATATTTCTTTAAATATATATCACTCAGAAAAAATAATATTTCTAATAGCCTTAGCTGTTCTTTCTCAAATCTTGGTGAAATTCTAGGAAAGAGCATTAATTCCGCAATTTCTACAACTTTACTAATTGGTGGCTTTATTGTACTTTTTTCAGTTATTCTTTCTATTTTAAAAAAATAGTCACATTTTAAGTGTTTTATGTAATTTTGTAGAAACCATTTTTAGGTGTATTAATATTGAACCTAAATTAGCAAATGGTTTTATTACTGGAATTATAGAATTAACAAATGGTGTTAAATTAGCTGCAAATGTAAATAGTAAATTAATATCTCACAATATTATACTTTGCGCTTTTTTTGCTAGGTTTTGGTGGATTTTCAATTTTACTTCAAGTCCTTAGCATTGTATCTAAAGAAAATCTTTCTATAAAACCCTATGTAATTGGTAAATTAATGCAAGGGATTTTAGCTGCATTTTATACATATATTTTTATTAATATATTTCCATTTTTAAATTTTGATTTACAAGATGTATTTGCCAATTTTTCTAGTACATTTAATTACAACACTTATAATATTACGCCATTATTTTACTATTTATTATCTTTATTTTTCTGTACTTACATCTATAAAATTAACAGAAAAGTTGAATTTTCTAGTAAAATCGATGTTGTAAAAAAATAGGCATCAAAATTAGTAATACTAATTTTGATTTTACTATAAAATTCTCATATCTATTTTTATATTTGTTTTGCTACCTATTATCCAATTTATCACTTACTTAATTTTTTATTTTTCTATTTATTTATATTTTTATTATAATATGATTTTTGCCAAATTTTTCATATTGTAATAATTTTTGAATATTATTAATTAATACTTTATAAGGGGGTTTTTATATGGATAGAAATATGGATTTTAATAATTTTGGAGGATATACTCCACCATACATGAATTTTGAGCAAAATCCCGACTTTGTTCGAGCAGATAATCCAATGTTTAATCCTGTTATGCAATATGAACAAGCATATATGTATTACAGATATTTAACTCAAAATATAGAATATAAAATAAAATGCAAAGAATATGAAAAGCTTTGTTCAAAAGATAATTCAAGACAAGATAAACGAATAGAATAAAATATTTACAATAATATTTACAATAAAAAAAATCACTAAACTTTACTATAACTAGAAAAAGAGACAAGTAAATTTAAACTCTACTTGCCCCTTTTATAGTTGGTAGCGAGAAATGGATTCGAACCATCGACCTGCCGGGTATGAACCGGATGCTCTAGCCAACTGAGCTATCTCGCCATGTATGAAAGACAATAAGTATTATACTTGCAAAATTTAAATTTGTCAAGTAAATAAAAAGAAAATATAATATTTTATTTTCTTTTTATTATTCACCTATTGTCATTTGATTTTCTTTTTGGTTTTTTCACTTTATTTTTGATAATCCTTCTTTATAATTATCTTTTTTATTCGTAGCCTTTTATGCAATTCATCTTTAAATCTATTTACAGCTTTTGTTTCAGCTTTTTTCTCTTGCTTTCAAAAGATACTCAGCTAACTCTTTATCATTTTGAGATGTATTTTGATCATCAATGATTTCTTCTAGGTTTTTGTCACCATCTTTATCATCTTTTTTCATTTAAAAGTATTCTCTTTAGTGCATTTAATATCGATACTCTATCTTTTTCCATGATATTAAGAGCTCCTCTCCTTTTTTTATATAATAAAACTCTATTTATATATTAACATAAAAATAAAAAAAATCAATACCTAATGATAATTTAGACATTAATAGCCTATTATACTTATTCTAGATATTGATTAACTTTAAAACTTTAGCTTCTCTTGGTGTCAAAGTTGACATTACTTCTTCTAACTGTTCTTTAAGCAATGTATATGCTGCAGCATCTTGAGGTGCCGGAGAATCATCATCTTGAATAAAATCTCCCAAATGACTATCATCTTCTTCACCAATTGGTGTTTCAAGTGATACTGGATCTTGTGCTATTTTTTGAATTTCCATTACTTTTGTCAATTGGCATTTCAAGTTCTTTTGAAAGCTCTTCTGGGCTTGGCTCTCTACCTAATTGTTGAATTTTTCTACAGCTTTTATTAGCCCCATATTTCCTTCTTGTATTAAATCTAAAAATAACATTCCTCTACCAACATATTTTTTTTGCTATACTAACAACAAGTCTTAAGTTAGATTCTGCAAGCTTTTGTTTTGCTTCTTCATCACCTTTTAATACTTTTTGCTGCAAGATCAATTTCTTCTTCATAAGTTAATAAGTGGAATTTTACCTATTTCTCTTAAATACATTCTTACTGGATCATCAATGTTAACTCCTTCCATATTAGTTACATCTATGTCTTCTAATGTTAACTTCTTCTACTTCCTCTAATTCGTCTGGATCTGGTTCTTCATCTGCATCGTCTTTTTTAATACATTAATTCCCATACTTTCGAACATATCAAATACTTCTTCTATTTGGTCTGGATTAATAGTATCTAATTGACTGGCAAGTTCCCCATAAGTTATTTTCCTTCTTTTTTTGCTTTTTTATTATTTCCATTATTTTTTCTTTATTTTTTCATTAGTCTTTTTCTAAATTTTTATCTTTTTTTTTTAGGTTTGCTTCTTTTTTTTCTGTCTTTTTCATAGCTTCCCTCCTTATTTTTACTTTTAGCTAATTTTACAATTATTTCACTAAGCTGTTTTTCATAATTAGCTTTATCTTCTTTATCAAGCTCTTTATTTTCTAATTTGTTTATAATATCATTTTCTCTTTTAATTAATTTTTCTTTTATATAAATATTTAATATATCTTCTATACACTTATTAACTTCTGTAATTTCAAAATCATATGCCATTATACTAGTTAAATAATTAATAATTTCTTCTTCTTGAAACCAATCTAACACATTGTTAATATTACTATAACCTTTTTTCTAATTCTTCATACAACTTTGTTATTACTTTTTATTTCTTTCGCTTTTTATATCTTCTACCGATACTACTTCTTTTATCTTTGAATATTTTCATTTGGATAATTTATTAATAAGTAAATTATTAAACCTTCTCTTTTAGCTACCGCCTTATCTGTTTCTTCAATTTTAACTTTTTTTTGAGGTTGTACTACTTTTGTAACATTTATCCTTTTTTCATCTTCGTTTTTTTCCATATATTAATTTATTTATTTCTGAATATATCGCTTCTTTTGATATATTGTACTCTAAAAAGAAATCTTATCAACATATACTTCTCTTTCTATATTGTTAGATATTTTTTGCAAGTTCTTTTGCAATCTCTTTTAAAATTTTATTTTATCATTTGTATTGTTTATATCTAATTTTGTTTTAAAACTCTTATTTTGTATTCAACTAAAAGATATTGCATTATCTACATATTTTAAAAATCTTTCAGGTCCATATTTTGTAACAAATTCATCTGGATCTTTAGCACCTTCTATTTGAAGAATCTAATATCACATCCCAAATTTTGTAATATTTCTAATCCTCTTACTGTTGCTCTTGTCCTGCGCCATCTGCATCATACCCTATTATAACCTGCTCACTACTTTTTCTTAATAATCTTCCCTGAGATTCTGTTAGAGCTGTTCCTAATGATGCAACAGCATTTGTTATTCCCCTTTGATGTAATGATATAGCATCCATATAACCTTCAACTATTATTATTTTTTTCAAATGTTCTTTTTTAGCAACATTTAATCCAAATAAATGTTTTCCTTTGCTATATACAATATTTTCTGATGAATTTATATATTTTGGTTTACTATCATCTAAAACTCTTCCACCAAAAGCAATAACTCTATTTCGTGTATCTTGTATTGGAAACATTAATCTTCTTCTAAACCTATCTATAAATTTCCCATTATCATTTTTATTTACAAGTCCAGAAGTTAAAATTTCCTCATCTGTAAAACCTTTAGATTTTAAATGTACATATAATTCATTAAAACTTCCTGAATACCCTATTAAAAAATTTTTTAATGTTCTATTATCTAATTTTTTTTTTTTATGTAATTTTGAGCTTCTTTTTGAAGTAGGTTTGTATAAATTTTCATGATAAAATTTTGCAGTTTCTGCATTTATATCATATACTTTTGATTTAAGTTTTAATAATTTATCATCTACACTGTTACTTATTGTTGGTAAATTTATACCAGCTCTATCTGCTAACATTTCTAGAGACTCTATGAAACCTAAATTTTCTATTTTTTTCTACAAAATGAAAAACATTGCCTCCTACGCCACATCCAAAACAGTGAAAAATTTGCTTGTCTGGTGACACAGAAAAAAAGAAGGTGATTTTTCCTTATGAAATGGACATAGTCCAAAAAAGTTTCTACCACTTCTTTTTAATACTACATATTGTGATATAATATCTACTATATCATTTTTACTTCTTATTTCGTCAATTAGTTCATCACTATAACGTACCATTCATGACACCTTTCTTTTCACTATAATTATATTATTCGACGCTTTACATTTAAATCCTTCTTATTGTTTACAGAAGTTGACATTTTTATGTAAATTGTTAATTAAAAAAGAAGTAGAATTATTTCCACTTCTTTCTTATGTTGTCTAATTTTCACTTTTTACTAATTAATTGTTTGATGTTCCTGTCCCATCAAAAGGAATAAATTTACTTACAATATTTTTATTTATTTCTATATTATCTTGAACTGGCATTCTATTTTCTTCAAAAGATACATTTATTTTATTTTCTACCAATTTTTCGATTTCTTCTTTTGATGCATGCTCTGCTAAAACTAATTCACTTACTAATATTTGTTTAGCACTATTTAACATTTTCTTTTCTCCTGTTGATAGACCTTTTTCTTTTTGCTTAAAGCTTAAATTTCTAACAACATCTGCTACTTCATATATATTGCCACTTCTCATTTTGTCCATATTATCTCTATATCTTTTATTCCAGTTATTTGACATTTCTGTCTCGTCTTCTTCTAATATTCCTAATACTTTTGGAACATCACTTTCACTAATAATACTTCTTACTCCAATTTGTCTCCGCTTTTGCAATTGGAACCATCACCTTTACTTCCCCAGGCATTGATATTATGTAATATTGCTCTGTTTCATTGCATATATTTTTTCTCTTCTATTGCACTAATGGTACCAGCCCCGTGCATAGGATGTACTATCTTGTCCCCTACATTAAACATGTAAGTCACTCCCTTCAATAAGCTAAATTTCTGAAGTCAAGAAAGGTTTCGTTTCTCTTTTTCAACTACTCTTATATTATACAACAAAAAATGGTAAAAGTCAAAGCTTTTACCATTCATTTTTCGCATCAAAAGCTATGTATCCGTTCTGCGCCAGCGGATACATTTTTTTTTTTTTATGTTACTTTCTTTTTTATTTGTTAGTAGATCCAAATCCTCCTAATCTTTTTTCCTTCTGCTTCATCATTATCTACTACTCTATACTCTTGAAATATAGCTTGACCAATAACATCTCCTTTTTTATTTCAACATCATGATCAAAAAAGTTATAAAAAGCAAACATAAAAGCTCCATCATTATCTGGATTTCCATAATAGTCAGCATCTATAATTCCAACACTATTTGCCATTACTAGTCCCTTTTTAAATGGATTAGAACTTCTATTGCAAAGCATCATATATTCATTCTCTTTCATATATGCCTTTAGTCCTGTTTTCACAAGTGTTGGTTTTTGGCCTGGCTTATATTCAGGTATTATACAATCTTCTGCAGCTTCAATATCATATCCAGCTGAATATTTTGTTTTTCTTACTGGCATATTGATATTTTTATCTTCAAACCCTTTAGCTATTTCAAACCCTCTTTTTTCTTTCCATCTTGTATTTCATCTCTTTCTTTCTACATTTTATTAACATATTTGACATTATACTACACACGCAAAAAAAAGCATCAATTATTTTAAATTTTTTTATTTTTTATTTTCATCAATTATATAACTTATATTTTTTTTAATTTTTATTTTTACATTTTACATTTTTTATCATAATTCCTTATACTCTCTGATTTTTATTTAATTTAAATCATTTTTTACTTTTAAATTATATTTTTAATTAACCAATACATTATTATTACATAATATATACTATAACTATATATTATGCTTTATAAAATTTATAGAAAGGATTCAATCTAATATTTTATTATATTGATTGTTATAAAAAACATATGAAAACATTTGAACTTGATAAAGTAAATTTAGAAAGTACAGTTACAGTTTATTCTTTAAACTGTTCTGGTCAACTCAGACGAAGATTTCTAGATTTGGGTATTTGTAAAGGTACCTTAATAACTCCACTTTTCAGAAGTATAAACAGTGACTCAACAGCTTACTTAGTTCGCGGTAGTACTATAGCCATTCGAAAAGATGATGCGAAAAACATTAAAATTCAAATTTAACTATTTTTATTACATTTATATCTTACTATAATATTATCTTTTATATTAATATACGCTTGCAAATTTTTATAGTTTGCAAGCTTCATTTTTATAACTATTCACAAATATTTATATGTATTCATATATTACCTTTAGGGAAGGTGATTTTATGGAATTAATAAGTAGTTCTATCAAAACAGATCCGCTTAATAAATTAAGCAATAAAAAAAATAAATATACATATACTATAGCTATTCGGAGGAAATCCTAATGTTGGGAAATCCACTATTTTCAACAATTTAACAGGTATGCATCAACACACAGGAAACTGGTCTGGTAAAACAGTTTCCAATGCTTCTGGTATCACAAGATTTAATAATACAAATTTTTTATTTGTAGATATTCCTGGAACATATTCTATAATGTCAACTTCAGAAGAAGAAGAAATTGCAAGAAACTACATTTGTTTTGAAAATCCTGATGCCACAATTATCGTAGTAGATGCTACTTGTTTAGAAAGAAATTTAAATCTTGTTTATCAAACAATGGAAATTACAAATAAACTTATAGTCTGTGTTAATTTATTAGATGAAGCCGAAAAAAAAGGGAATTTCTATAAACTTAAAACTCTTAGAAAAAAAAAATTAGGAGTTCCTGTTATTGGTACAATTGCCAAAAAAGAAAAAAACACTAAATAATTTAATGAAAAAAGTATTAGATGTTTGTGAAGGAAGAATTTCTCCTATTCCAAATAATGTAAAATACAATGATTTAATTGAAAATTGTATAAAACTACTTGAACCAAATATAAAAGATAATCTTTCTCCCCAAAATAAATATTTATCTAGATGGGTAAGTATAAAATTATTAGACAATGATAAAAAAATAGTAGACTCAATAGAAAAAAATCTGTTATCTAGCTATCTTACCGACACTTCTTTAGAAAACAATTTAAATAAGTGTAACAATCTGCTTCTTGAAACAAATTTTGGAAAAGAAAATTTCAAAGACGAAATAGTTTCAACTATTTTGTTTAAAGCTGAAGATGTTACATCTAGTGTTCGTACAATAAAAAATTGTAGTTATAGCAAACGAGATAGAAAAATAGATAAAATACTTACATCAAAAATTTTTGGTTTACCTATTATGATTATGTTTTTAGCAGCTATTTTTTGGCTTACTATTGTCGGCGCTAATTATCCATCTTCTCTTCTTTCCGAATTATTTGGTTACATTCAAATAAAACTAGTTGCTTGTTTAGATTATTTATCTTCTCCTATGTGGTTAACTAGCATTTTAGTTGATGGAGTATATTGTACATTAACATGGGTAATAAGTGTAATGCTCCCTCCACTTGCAATTTTCTTTCCATTATTTACACTTATAGAAGATTTAGGTTATTTACCACGTATTGCATTTAATCTAGACAAATACTTTAAAAAGGCTTGTAGTTCTCGGAAAACATGCTCTTACAACTTGTATGCGGTTTTGGTTGTAATGCATGTGGTGTAGTTGGATGTAGAATTATAGATTCACCAAGAGAAAAATTAATAGCTATTTTAACTAACAGCTTTGTCCCTTGTAATGGTAGATTTCCTCTTTTAATTACTGTATCTATGATATTTATTGGAAGTTTATCAACAGGTTTTACAGCTTCTTTTCTATCTACATTAGCAGTATTAGCTATTGTTATTTTTGGAATTTTTATGACACTGTTTATATCAAAAATTCTTTCTAAAACTATATTAAAAGGTAGCTCTTCTACATTTATACTAGAATTGCCACCTTATAGAAAGCCACAAATAGGTAAGATTTTAATACGCTCTATTCTAGATAGAACTTTATTTGTTTTAGGGAGAGCAATGCTAGTTGCCGCTCCTGCTGGAATTATAATTTGGTTATTTGCTAATATTCAATTTAACAGTGTTAGTATTTTAACATATGTTGCAAATTTTTTTTGATCCTTTTGCTAAATTACTTGGGTTAGATGGGTATATTTTAACAGCTTTTATTTTAGGTTTGCCAGCAAACGAAATTGTACTTCCAATTATTCTTATGAGTTATATGCAGTCTGGTACTTTAATAAATTTGGATGACACAACTGCAATTGGTCAAATTTTATTACAAAACGGTTGGACTCTTTTAACAGCTATTAATGTTATGATTTTACTTTATTGCATTTCCCTTGCAGCACTACTTTATTAACTATAAAAAAAGAAACTGGTAAATGGAAATGGGCAGCTTTATCTTTTGCATTACCAACAGTTTGTGGAATTATTGTTTGTATGTTCACTACATTCATATGGAATGTTTTTATATAAAAATCTTAGTATACATCATTTATAATAAAAAAAATCTATAATTTTTTTATAAAAAGACTTTATTTATAATATGTAATATGAAATTGTTAAAAACGAAAAAAATTCATTTTAGCCAAAATCATATTTTATAAATAAAGTCTTATTTTTATTCAAATGAGATTAATAATTCTTCGGAAATTCTCTTATATCCAACTTTTTCATATACATGATTGCTTATTTCATTTTTTTGCATCTGTATATAATGCCAGTACTTTTGCTCCATCATTTAGTAATTTATTAGAAAGAAGGTACATTCCTATTTTTCCATACCCTTTTCCTCTATACTTTTTAGGTGTAACTACTGCACCAATTACATATCCATTAATAAGTTTTCTACTAGTCATAGCTTGAAGTACAATTTCACCTTTATCATTTTTAAAAACATATAAACCTTTTTTCATATGTATATTAGCATGTTCTCTTGCCTCATCATTTGTTATAACTTTTTATGAGCTTCTTCTTGAAATTCCTTTATATTATCACAAATTTCTTCTATACAATTTTCATTTTCAATTTTAACTAATTCTAATTTTTCATTAATAGGAATTTCTTCTAATTTTGTTAATTCCAAAATATATTTATCTTTTTACTTTTTTATTTTTTTTCCATTTAATTTTGTATAATATTTTTGCTACATTTTCACAAAGTTGTTTTCTAGAATTTATTTCTAATAAATCAATATTTAATTTATTAATTTCTGATGCTATAAATTCTGATATTTCATCAGAATAATTTTTAGTAGGTGAATACATAAGTAATCCATTTTTTGGTTTATTTATAATAATTATCATCTCTATTTTACTATCGTTTTCAACTCTAGCAAGTAGCCAATTTTCTACCTCTTCCTCTTTTGCATCTAATATTACTGCTATCATAATATTATTTAAAGCTTCTTCTTTTTCTAAAAGTTTTAAATTATCTTTGCAAAACTCTTCCTTGGTTTTATATGTTTTTAATTTCATTATTTTCCTCCTTAGTATTTGCTTATTCTTTTAATTTTTTTCTTACTTCTTTGTAGTTTTTCATATATTTTTCTACCATATTCCAAAACTCTTCTGAATGGTTCATATACTTCAAATGACATATTTCATGCAACACTACATATTGTATTGCATTTCTATCATATTTCATTAAATAAGAATTAATAGTAATGTTTTTATTAGCACTACATGTACCCCATGCTGATTTTATCTTTCTTATACGATATTTATTAGGTTTTATACCAACTATTCTAGTTACAATTTCCATAGCCATTGGTACTTCTTTTTTTCTGCTATTTTCATATACACATCATCTAATAAACTTTCTATTTTTTCTTGATAATTTTTCTTATTTCTTCTAGATAATTCAACCACTAAAATCCCATCATCTATATAAATATTAGATACACTTTGTTTAAAATACTTTATTTTTAGTGGATATTCTTTTCCTAATATAGAAACCTTACATCCTGGTTTATACTTTTCTTTTGATGCATTTTCTAATTTTTTTCATATATCCACTTTTTTCTTTTCTTCAACAACTTTTTTATTTCTTCATCTTTTTACTTTTTTAGGTGCTGTAACAACAACTTTTCCATCTTTTATTTGAATATAAACATTTTTTATTTTTGAATATATTATTTCATATTTAATCTCTTTATCTTTATACTTTATTGTATTCAATAAAATCTCACCTTCTTTTTATTTACACATGCTGTAATTATATCACATTTTCTTTGTTTGTTAAATATATATTTTTACTATTGACAATGTCATTTTTTTCCTGGTATTATATGTAAAATCATACAAAAAGGAGGAAAATTTATACGTGGATAATCTACCATTAAATTTATTAAATATTTATTTTGGTTATAAAACTTTCAGAAAAAAATCAGCAAGAAATTATTTCTAATATATTAAATCATAAAGATTGTTTAGCAATTTTACCAACTGGCGCTGGAAAGTCTATTTGTTATCAAATACCTGCACTTATTTTCAAAAACTTAACAATAGTTGTATCTCCATTAATATCTCTAATGAAAGATCAAGTTGATAAATTAACAAAAAAAAAAACATTCCAACTGCATATATTACTAGTAATATATCAAACTCAGAATATAATTCAATTATAAAAAATATTAAACTTCAAAAATATAAAATTATATATGTTTCTCCCGAAAGACTAGAGTCTTTAAAATTTTTAGAAATAATTAAAAGTATTCCTATATCATTAATAGCAATAGATGAAGCTCATTGTATATCACAATGGGGACATGACTTTAGAAAAAGCTATACTAAAATTTCAAAATTTATTTCTTTATTTTCTCCAAGACCAGTTATTGCAGCTTTCACTGCAACAGCAACAAACATTGTAAAAAACGACATTATAAATTCCTTAAATCTTATAAACCCATTTACAATAGTAACAACTTTTAATCGTGAAAATTTATTTTTTAGTGTATTTTCTCATACAGATAAACTTTGCTTTTTATTAAATTTTTTAAAATCTAATAAATTCGATTCTGAATAATATATTGTTCTTCAAGAAAAAATGTAGATTATCTTTATGATTATCTCTCTTTAAAAAAATATTCTGTTTGTAAGTATCATGCAGGTCTTCCGCCTTTTCAAAAAATTAAATATCAAAATTTATTTTTATCTGATCATTCCAAAATTATGATTGCAACAAATGCATTTGGTATGGGAATTGATAAACCAAACATTAGATATATTATTCATTATAATATGCCCAAAGACATAGAAGGATATTACCAAGAAGCTCGGTCGTGCTGGCAGAGATGGAAATCCAGCAAAATGTATTTTGCTTTTCAATAAATGTGATATATTTTCTAACAAATTTCTAATTGAAAATGGTTCTAAAAACACAAATAAAATGTTAGAATATCAAAAATTAAATTCCATTATAAACTATTGTAATTCTAATAAGTGTTTACGACAATTTTTATTAAACTATTTTGGAGAATCTACAAACTATAGATCTTGTAATAACTGTAGCAATTGTTGTAAACAAAAAGGAATATTACTTAAATAACTTTTTTATTACGTTTTTTATTTTTAAACCTACTTTATATATTTATTACATCTACATTATAAAAAGCTTTAATAGTTTAGCCTCTATGAACTATACTATCAAAGCTCTTATTCTATAATCAACTTTTAATTTTAATAAAACAAATTTGTAAAATTTCTTGATATTCAAAAATTATTAAAATAACTAAGAATACTTTTAAAATTATTTCCATTTTTTCATTCAGTATCTCTTCATCTTTTAATAAATACATTAAATATCTATATCCTATATATATTAATAATACTATTGCTGGTATAGACATTACATTATACCATATTGCTTTTTTTATATCTCCATTTACTAAATTGTGTAAACTTCTTGTCATTCCACAACCAGGACATTTTATCCCCATTATTTTATAAAAAAAAACAAGGAATAAAAAAACTGTTTTCACTTTCCGGATTATATATTCTAAGTAAAATCAATCCAAGCATACCAACAATTGCTAGTAGAATAACTATACATAAACTTATTTTTCTTTTTTCTATTCATTTTCATACATCACTTTTAATAATTATTTGAAAAAGTAGTAATTCCTAAAATAAATACAAAATATACAATATAAAATATTACAGCTAAAACCGCTACAACACCAGTTGCAATCCATGCATATTTAACCCATTTTTTTTGCTTGAACTAAACTATTGTTAGCAGAAATCATATCACCAAATTGAACAAATTGACTTACTTTTGAACCTTCAATTAATGATAGTACTGCAAAAACTATACCAATAACATTAGTACAACACAAAAAGAAGCAATTAATGCAACGATTGCACTTGCAGAATTATATTTAGGTACATTTCCCATATTATTTTGTGCTGATACATTTTGAACTGGTTGTTGATTATTATTTTGTGATGTCACGTTTTGAGTTGCTTGTTGATTATTATTTACAACATTTGTAGATGTATCTTTAAGTTTTTTCTCCACATTTTATACAAAACATAGAATTATCATCATTATTATAATAACATTTATTACAAATCATATTTATTTACCCCCTTTAATTTTTTTATTAATCTATATTACTAATTACTGCAATTATTACATTTACTATTATCAATAATAAACTGATTACACCAAAAACTGCTATTATTATCCAAGAAATTTTATTCCATTTTTTTTGCTTGTTCTAAACTAGCATTTGCTGCTTGCAAATTTCCTTGTTGTACAAAATTCTTTACTTTTGAACCTTCTACTAATGACAATATTGCAAAAACAATACCAATCAATCCTGTACAACAAAGAACTGAAACTATTATTGCTATAATTGAGCTAGTAGCATTGTACTTTGGACTTTCAATATTATTTCCCATATTTTGTTGGTTTTGAACTACAACTTGTGGTTCTAATTCTTTCCCACAACTTACACAATATTTTGCACCGTCATTATTATTTGTATTGCAATTATTACAAATCATAAAAACATCTCCTCCTACATTTATTACTATATTATATTCTAACATTTTTCTACATTATTGTCTACTATAAATTTATCATTTATTTTACAATCAATTAATTTACTATTTATATATTATAATGTATAAATTTAATTTTATATTTTATATTATACAAAAATTTCATAATTAATCCACTGTTATCCTCTTAAATAAAAAAAAGATTATTAAAATATTATTTTAATAATCTTTTTTTTTTTTTACATTATGCTTTTACATTTGCCTCTTTTTATTTTCTTTAATACTATCCTTTTTTACTTTTTTTTCCTTTTATTATTGTAACAATTACTGTAATTAGCAATGATGCCATTGTAAATATAGAAAGTACTAATATATTTTTACTAGCAAATCCTGTATCCATTAAAATTAAAGATTCCTTTAATAATCTAATTGCATATGTCATTGGTAAGAAGTTTGTAAATGCTTGGAATCCTTTATTAATTGTTTCTACTGGGAATGTTCCTCCTGAAGCTGCTAATTGTAATACTAACACAATCAATGCTATAAATTTACCTATATCACCAAAGTTCATAATTAAAAATTGAATTACGCTCATAAAAGCTATTGCAATTATAGCACAAGATGCATAATATAATGCTGTGTTTTGAACATTAAATCCTAATCCCCATTTTAACAAAGCTCCTGTTACTAAACCTTGTATTATTGCTATTCCTAAATATAAAGCAATTTGTAATAATTTATTATCTGCAAATTTTCCTAATAATTTATATCTCTTCTCTTGATCATAATATAATATTACATAAGACATAAGAGCTCCTACCCATAAACCTATAGATAAAAATAGTGGTGTAAATGATATACCATATTTATCTACTTCTCCATAACTTTCTTCTTTAATTTCAATAGGATCTTCTGTATAAGTATCAAGTCCATCTAATTTTGTTAGTTCTTTTTAGTATCATCAATACCTGTTGATATTTCAGTTTGTAATGTATTAACACCATTACTTAATGTAATACCACCATCATATGCTTGTTTACTTCCTTCAGCTAATTTTGATATTCCTTGTTTTACATCTTTAGAACTAGAACTTAAAGTTTGAAGTCCATTATTTAAAGTTTTTGTACCTTCTTGAACTTTACTTACTCCCAAATTTAATGAATTTGTACCTGCACTTAGTTTCTTTACTCCCTCATTTACTTGGCTAGTTGCTAAATTTAGTTTTTGTATTCCTGTAGCAATCTGTTCCACACTAGACATGCTAGATTTTAAACTTGTCATTCCACTTTTTACACTTTCAGAACCAGCTTTTATCTGTTTTCCAGATTGTGTTATTGTTTCATAACTTCCACTTTGTTTAATTTGTGTTGCACCATAATATAATTTTTGAAAATCTGTATTTTGTAATAATTCTGGAGATTTTTTTTCCCATTGCTATAACTCCATCTATTATTTGTTCATTTTTTCATTTAAATTATTAACACCTGTTACATATTTTCCTAAACTTGAGTCTAAATTATTACTTCCTTCAGCTAATTTAGTAACCCCTGAATTTATTGCTTGTATACCATTTCCTGTTTTAGAAGAAAGTTCTTGTGTACCTGCTTGTATTTGGCTTACTGCACTACTTAAATCATTCGTACCATTAACTAAACTTTGTGTACCTTCTTTTACAGAATTCATTCCACTTTCTAAAGATTTGCTACCTTCATAACTACTTGTAATACCTGTATCAAATTTATCATAATTTGTTTTTAATGTATTAGTTCCATCTTCAAGCGTTTTTAGTCCATCATTTAATGTGTCCGCACCATCTTTAACTTTACCAACACCATCATTTATTTCTTCCATCTTTGTTGGTACTTCTTCTAATTTTTCTTTTAGCGATGCAACTACTTTTTTCAGAAACTTTTGCTTGCAAACTTAATTCTGTTTTAGTTACAACATTATTTATAATTTGATATGCAAGATAATTTGATTTTTTATTTGGAGAATACGTAATTACAGTTTTTTCTCTATCTGCATTTTTCAGCATTATTTAAAGATTTTGTAAAATCTTCTGGAATTGTAATTTTAGCATAATACCTTCCATTTACTAGTCCATCTTGAGCTTCATCTTCGCTTACTGTACATATTTTTATGGTTCCTGAATCTATTAGTGATTGTACTAGTTCATTTCCTTGGTTTTGGTCATCTTCTCCTTTGTCTAAATTAACAATTGCAACTTTTAAATCCTGTAAATTTCCATATGGATCCCAATAAGACTTTAAATAAAAAAAGCTATAAATTACAGGAATTAATAAAATTACTATAAAAATAATAGTCTTCATAAATTTACTTTTTATTCATCTTTAACATCCTTCTTTCTTTCTAATCCATCCCTTAATATTTTTATAATTGTATCTGCCATCTTTTTGTTTATCAATTTTGGTATCAGACCATTCAAACATTAATGCAATATACATTTTGTAAATTAAAAAGGCAGTAATTTCAACATCATCTACTTCAATGTATTTTTTGTCTATTGCTTCTTGTAACCTACGACTTATGTAACTTCTAATTTCCTTATCGATTTGTTTTAGATTGTCTATTATTACATTGTTTCCAAAAATTTCTGATTCTGTAATTATACTTTTTAAAAACTTACTTTCTGATTTATATTCTAATAAGCGAAAGATTACATTATGAACATTTTTAAAAAATGAAACCTTTTTATCTTCTGTTTCTTCAACTATTTTTTTCATTTTCTTGATTTCATCATTAATACAATATTTTAATAACTCTTCCTTGCTTTTAAAATACGAATATACAGTTTAGTTACATTTGCTTTTTGGCAATTTCATCCATTGATACTCTTTTATAACCATATGTTGAAAATAAATCTCTTGCTGCTTCTATAATTTGCTCTTCTTTCATTTTCTACCACCTCTTGTATACCATTCTAGTATATTAGTATACTCTCGTTTTTTTTATTTTGTCAATAAAAAGTATATTTTTACCAAAAAATAAGATAAAAATTCGTGAAGCAATCTTATTCAATTTGCTTTACAAATTTTTATCTTATTCTTTATTTTTCTGTATATATTATTATGCACTTTTCAATTCTAATCTCAACTTATCAGCAATCATTGCTATAAACTCTGAATTTGTAGGCTTTTCCTTTACTCGCTGATACTGTATATCCAAATATATTTTCAACTGTATCTGTTTGACCTCTTCCCCATGCCACTTCTATTGCATGACGAATAGCACGTTCAACTCTTGACGGTGTTGTTTTATATTTTATTGCTATATCTGGATATAATTGTTTAGTAATTTGATTAATTACATCAATATCATTTACAACCATCATTATCGCTTCTCTTAAATATTGATATCCTTTTATATGTGCCGGTACTCCTACTTCATGAATAATATTAGTTACTAGTGCTTCTAAATTTTCTTCTGACTTTTTTTATTTTCTGAATCTATTTCTATATATTGAGCTTTTATTTCTCTATTTATAAAATTATTTTTATTTTGAGAAGGTTGGAAATATTTTAAATCTTTTACTCTTTTTTTATTAATAAATTTATATCTATTGGTTTTACAACATAGTATTGAGCTCCTAAATTAATTGCTCTTTGAGTAATTTTATCTTGTCCTACTGCTGAAAGCATAATGCAAAGTGGTAGTTTATCCATATGTATAGCATTTAATTTTTCTAATACACCTAGTCCATCTAGATGTGGCATAATTACATCTAATAATACTATGTCAGGTCTTGTACTAACAATCATATCAAATGCTTCGTTTCCGTTTTTTGCCATACCTATAACTTCCATTTCTTCATCATTTTCTAAATAACTTGCTAAAGTCATAGCGAACTCATTATTATCATCAGCAATTAAAACCGTAATTTTCTCTTTCACACTAAATTCCCCCTGTTAATAAATTTGTAAATATTTTACAATTGAAATTATAAACTGTTTTCCAGAAATTTGCAATAGTTTTCTGGAAATTTTTTCTAATTTTCTGTTTTTCGTTTATATTTCAATGTTTTTTTTTCTGATGTTTTTTTCTTTTATAACTTTATTATTTAGTATATTAAAATTATTTTTTTCATTATTATCTATTATATTTTGTTTTTCCTCGTTATTAACCTCTATCGTACATTCTATATACTTATTATATGTTGTATTAATAATAGAAATATTTTTTTTTCCTACAAAAATATTTAAAATTTTCAAAATCACTATAACTTATGGTAATTAACATTTCCATTCCACATTCTTCATTAGCATATGTTACCCTTTCTAAAGCTCTCATTGTTGCTTCAGAATATGCTCTAACTAATCCACCAGTTCAAGTAATATTCCTCCAAAATATCTTGTCACTATAACTAAAATATTATTTATTTCATTTTTTTTCTATAATATTTAAAATTGGTGCACCAGCAGTTCCACTTGGTTCACCGTCATCACTAAATCTTTTTACATTTTCATTTATATTTTTTATAGAATACGCATAGCAATTATGTCTTGCATCAAAATATTTTTTTCGTTTTTTTTATTATGTCTTCTGCCATTTCTGTAGTATTAACATAAAATATATTAGCAATAAACTTTGATTTTTTTTCTACAATCTCTGCTTCGACATGTTCTTCTTTTATTGTTTTAAACATACATTTCCTCTCTAAATTATCGTTCTTTTTATAAACCCGCTGTATATCCTGTACTATATGCAATTTGAAGATTAAAACCTCCTGTATATGCATCAACATCTATAATTTCTCCTGCAAAGAACAAACCTTTAACTAATTTTGATTCCATAGTTTTCGGATTTATTTGCTTTATATCAACTCCGCCTGCTGTAATTATAGCATCATCTATACTTCTAAATGCTTTTAATGTAATTGTAAATTCTTTTTAATATTTTTATAATTTCTTTTCGCTCTTCTTTTGTTATTTCATTTACTTTTCTTTTATTTTCATTTATACCACTAAGCTCTATCACTGGCTCAATTAGCTTTTTAGGCAATAAATTATCAAGTGCATTTCTAAATAATTTATTTTTTTCTGCATTAAAATCTCTTAATACTCTTGAATCTAATTTCTCATAAGTTAATGCAGGCTTTAAATCAATAATTAGTTTGATACTTCCTTTATTAAATAATTCTTCAACATTTTTATATCTCAAAAGATGTGCAGAACCACTTAATATTATTGGTCCTGAAACTCCAAAATGTGTGAATATCATTTCTCCAAAGTCTTCGTATATAATCTTTTTTATTGTCATTATTTATTATTTTTATTGAAACATTTTTAATGTTAACCCTTGTAGTTCTTTACATAAATTTATTGAATCTCTATATTTAGATTTTTTTATACTTTCCTGTGTTTCTATATTCTTATCAGCCACAATTATTGGTACTAATGAAGGTTTTATTTTTGTTATAGTATGTCCTACTTTTTTTGCAATTTCATATCCATCACCTGTAGAACCTGTTGCAGGATAACTTAAACCTCCTGTTGCAATAATTATTTTATCTGCTTTTTCTAATATATTATTATTATATCTTATTCCTACTACCTTTCCATCTTGTACTTCTATTTTAGTCACTCTACTATTTACTCTAATATCTACTTTTAATTCATTTAGTTTATTTATAAAAGCATCTAATACACTTTTAGATTTATCACTTACAGGAAACATTCTATTTCCTCTTTCTTCTTTTACTTTTACTCCTTGTTTATTTAGAAAATCAATAATATCTCTATTAGTATAATTTTGAAAACTACTATATAAAAACTTACCATTTCCAGGTACATTTTGTATAAAATCTTTAATATCAATGCTACTTGTTATATTGCATCTTCCTTTTCCGGTAATTAGTAGTTTTCTTCCTAGAGTTTTCATCTTTTCAAATAAGATTACATTATTTCCTCTTTTTCAGCTGCTGTAATTGCACTCATCATTCCAGCAGGTCCTCCACCAATTATTACTACTTTCAAATTTTTCACCTACTAAATTATATTTTGTATTGCCTTCATTACACCAATTTTGCCATATTGATAAGTCAATCCTCCTTGCATAAAAGCGACATATGGTGCACGTATTGGAGCGTCACAACTAAGTTCTATCGATGAACCGTTGAGTAAATGCTCCTGCTGCCATAATAACTTGATCTGTATATCCTGGCATATCCCAAGGTTCTGGTATAGAATTTGAATCTATTGGTGATCCCATTTGTATCCCTTGACAATATTTTATTAACTTTTCTTTATCTCCAAACTCTATAGTTTGAACAATATCTGATCTTTTTTCATTAAACTCAGGATCTAATTTATAGCCTAAATTTTCTAATATTTTACTTGCAAATACAGCTGTTTTTACACTACTTGCAACAACACTTGGTGCAAAAAACAAACCTTGCAAAATAGATTTATTTATTCCTAATGTAGGTCCTACTTCTTTTTCCAAGTCCTGGTGCAGTTAATCTTTCAGCTGCTAAATTTACTAATTCTTCTTTTCCTGCAATATATGCTCCATTAGGTGCAATTCCTCCTCCTAAATTTTTTTTTTTATTAAAGAGCCAACTATTACATCTGCTCCTAAATGAGTTGGTTCTATTTTATCTACAAATTCACCATAACAATTGTCAACCATTATAATTGCTTCATTATTAACACTTTTTATTAATTTAATAACTTTTTTCTATTTTTTCTAAACTAATACTCTTTCTTAAAGCATATCCTCTAGAACGTTGTATCTCTATTAATTTTACATTTCCTTTTTTTACTCTTTTTTTCTATTTCTTCATAATCAAAATCACTATCTATTAAGTCGATTTGTTCATACTTAACTCAAATGATTTTAAAGAACTTTTTATTTTCTTGAATACCAATCACTTCATCTAATGTGTCATATGGTTTTCCACTTATACTTAAAAATGTATCATTTGGTCTTAAAAAAGCAAATAATGCTACAGTTAACGCATGTGTTCCTGATATAAATTGAGATCTTACAATAGTATCTTCTGTTCCTAAAACTCTTGCAAATACTTTTTCTATTGTGTCTCTTCCTATATCTCCATATCCATATCCTGTTGTACTTCCAAAATGCATGTCTGATATATTATATTTTTGAAAAGCTTCTAAAACTTTTAAAGAATTATATTCACATACTTCATCTATTTTTTCAAATATTGGTTTTATTTCTATTTCAACTTTTTTTGATAAGTTAACTACATCTTCACTAATTCCTAATTTACTATACACTTTACTTCATCCCTTCTTTATAATATCTTCTACAATGTATTTTTAATTTACTTTCGTATAAAAATTTTCTCCATATCCTAAATCAACTTTATAATATTTTCCTATGAATTGTGGCTCTAATTCTTGTAAATCATAAATTGGTTCTTGAATAATTTTTCCTTCTGAATTAATTACTCCCCATTTTCCGTTTAATTTTATTCCTGCATATCCATACTCATTTAGTTCAGTAACCATATCGTATGTATATTGAATTTTTATATTCCTGTTTTTTATCTACGAAGCCCCATTTATTATTACTTTTTTTTAGCAAATAGTTTTGCCTCTTTTATAACATTTATATTCGAAACTTCTTTGCCATCATATTGTAAATATTTTCTATCCTCAGAGTTATAAATTTTTATATAGTTTTCTTTAATATCAATCTGAGCATTCTTCATGGTTAATATTTTTTCATATTTTTATCTATTAAATCAATATTTTCGTTTTTTATCCCTTGAATCAAATCTGTTCCTTCTATTTTTTGTAATACATCATAATCATATTTGATTACTTCTTTACCTTTTATCATCAACAATTCCTATTTTTTGCTCATTTTGTGCCACAAAATAATTGTCAAATAAGTAGTCTATAAAAGTATATTTATTATCAATTATTACATTATCATCTTTATCTATTACTCCATAATTTTCATTTTTATCTATTGTTATAAAATAATTTTTATTATCTGTCTCTAGAACACTTATAAAATTACTATTTTTTAATTTTTCACCTTCTGAATTAAAAAACAGTTACTTCGTCTCCTTTTTGTGCATTAATACTATTTCCTGTTATAATTATATTATCATACTCAAGTTGAATAATTTTTTTTTCCCATCTAAGTCTGATACTCCTTGCTTACCATTTCTTTGTAATATCAACAAATTGTTAATATTATCAAACTGTATATCTTCATATTCATTTTCTAGAACTTTTGATTTATTTTTAAATAACCCTGCTTGTCCATTTTTAAATGCTACTAAGTATACACTTTCATCATCATTTATATAATTGATTCTCGCAATTTCATTGTACTCTGTTTCTAATAAAGTTTTTCCTTTATAATTTATATATCCAAACTTATATCCATCATTTGTTTTTATAGATACTATAAATCCTGCTTTTTTATTATGATTTTCATTTAAAGAATATTGATCTGCTTGTATTCCATCATACTTAACCTTTATTATTTCATCACCATTTATATTAATAATCCCAAACTTGTCATTTTGCTTAACAGTTAACATTCCTTCTTTATATTCTAAAGCTTGAATATCATCATAAATTGGATTGGTAATTTTTTTCCCACTTAAATTAATTAATCCATATTTTCCATTTTCCTTGTATTTTAAAACACTTTTTTCATAAGGTATATTATCTAAGCTTTCTTGTCTTGATATTGCTTCTACCTTTTCATAATTTGTAAACAACTCTTCTCTATTTTTATTATATATCTTTGTTTCATAACTTCCTGTTTCAGCATTATAGTTACTCATGCAAACAAAAATATCTTTTGATGGATTTGGAATTTGTATCATATCAAAATTAGTATCTATTATTTCTTCTCCATCTTTATTAATAACACCATATTTTTCATCAAAATCTAAAAAGTATTGTCTTTGGTTTATTTCCTCAAAATTTATATTATATTTATCTTTTTTTTGAAAATACATTATAACAAATAAAGATAAATATGATTAACGAAATTATTAAAAATATTATTAATCCTTTTTTTGACTTCATTTGTATCAAACCTTCTTTTTTTTATTTTTTTCTTTAGTTTCATTTTCTATATTTGCTTCATTATTTTTACAAGCTTTTACCCACATTATTCTTTTTTTTTTCTTCATATTCTTCTACTTTATATGTCACATCTTTTGTTTCAACTATAGCTTCTTCTCCCTCTTCTGGTAAACGTCCTAATTCTTCTAATAAATATCCTGATAAAGTATCATAATCTCCTTCCGAATATTGGTATTTAATATTTTCTTCAATTCATATAATGATACACTTCCACTAATCAAAAATGTATTATCATCTATTTTTTCATATTCATTTTCTACGTCATCATATTCATCAAAAATATTTCCTACTAACTCTTCTAATATATCCTCCATTGTAAGAAGTCCTGCTGTTCCACCATATTCATCTACAACTATTGCCATTTGCTTTTTATTTTTTGTAAATCTTTAAATATTTCATTAATAGGCTTAGATTCAGGTACAAAATATGCATCTCTTATCAAACTTTTAATTTTTATTTGTTTTTTTGTACTTAATGATTTTAATATATCTTTAACAAATAGTATGCCTTTTATATTATCAATTGTTTCATCATATATAGGAATTCTACTATATTTATATTCATCTAATTTATCTAAAGCTTTATATATATCATCATTTATATCTATAGCAAATATATCTGTTCTATGTGTCATAACTTCGGCTGCTGTTGTATCATTAAATTCAAAAAACATTATTTATCATTTCTTTTTCTTCTTCTTTTTTATTGTTCCTTTTTTCTTCTCCTTCATCTATCATCATTTTTATTTCTTCTTCTGTAATCGTTGCTTCTTCATTTTCTGTAACACCAAAAATTTTTGAAACTAAATTTGTAGACGCGGTTAGTAATTTTACAAAAGGTGCAGTTATAATTGAAATTGCTTTTATTACACCTATTGTTGCAAAAGCTATTTTTTCATCATACTTCATTGCTAATCTCTTTGGTACTAATTCCCCAAAAACTAATGTAAAGAATGATAATATTATAGTTATGATAACAATAGAAATACCTCTCCAAACCTCTACACTAAATATTGGTAATGCTTGAGTTAAAAAAGGTGCTAAAATATCTGCAAATGTATCTGATGCAAAAGCACTAGATAAAAATCCTGCCAAAGTTATTCCTATCTGAATAGTTGCCAAAAAACTTGCTTGGGTTTTTTAACATTTTGGTAATTTGTTTTGCTTTTTTTATTTCCTTCTTTTGACATTTTTTCTATTTTTGCATCATTTAAGGAAATAAATGCAATCTCTGTTGCTGCAAAATATGCATTTAGTAGTATTAATATTACTAAAAATAATATTTGGGATATCATAAAATCTTCCTTCCTTTGTTTTATAATTTAATCAATATTTATCGAAGTTTATTATATCTTGCTATTAGAATTATGTCAATGCAAGTTTTGGAAGATTTTACTATTTTTGATATTATAAAACCATTGATTATAATTACATTTTCAAGTCTTATATTTTTACTACTTACCTGTTCTTGGTAATTTTTTAAGTTTAGTTCTTGCATATAGATTTCTGTTTTATGTTCATCTTTGTTATGTAACTTATATCCTTTATATTCTGCAAAGACTTCTGCAGTATTTGCAACTATGCTTTTATCTTTTATATCAGAATCTGTTTTTACTATCATATGTGGACTAATCTTTGATTTAAAATCTACGTTTACTTTTCCAAAGTCTACTTTTATTTCTGTAATTTCTTTCATTTTCCTTTAAAATAATTTGAGAAAAATCTATATAATTATTTATCTGTGTATTTAAATTTTCTTTTTAATAATTTATAATCACTTTTATTAGTCTTATAATATACATTATAATTTAAATCTTGAGTATATGTTCCAGTTGCTAGTTTACTAATTTTTACATTTTCTTTAGGTAAATAATCAATCCATGTAAAATTATCTAACATAACATTTCCTACATTTTTTACATTAAAATTATAAAGTATTTCTTGACCTTGTTTTACCTTACTGCTTCCTGTTTTTTCTATACTCACTTCTGGATTTTCTGGAATATTTTCTAAATTCAAACTACTTATTTGTCCATCACTTTTTATTTCGATACTATACTCCTTTTCGTCTAATACATAAAATTTCGCTGCTTCTAACTCCTTAACATATTTTTTTCCTTTATCTAACATTCCTGTAATTGCTTCACCTTTTTTATCTGTAGTTACTATTTCTATTAAATTTTATTTTCATCATATATTCCAAATTTCACGCCCTCAATTGATCTCCTGCATTTTGGTTAGTTATTTTATTATTATTTTTAGTAGTTTTTATAATTTTATTTGTCCTTTTATCTTTTTTATTTTGAATAACTACATTTACAGTTTGATTTTCTTTTAGACTCACTTTGTAAATTTTATCATCTAGTACATATTTTTCATTTGTTTTTATTTCTTTTAAATATAATTCATTATAATCTTTTAATGCATATTTCGAAGTTACTGCTTCTCCATTTTCATCTGTTATAATAGTTTCTAATATATTATTGTTTTTATCTAATACTTGAAATTTTACATTTTTTAATTTAATTTTATTGTCTTCTTTATCTTCTTTTTATGACTTTTATTCGAGATTTTTTAAGCTCATTTTCTACTGTAACTACTGTAGTATCGTTCCATTTTACTTCTAAATTTTTATCTTTTGCTAAATTATACCATTTATTTGTTTTTTCTTCTATTAGAGAATATTCTCCTGTTCGTATATTATTAATTGTTATTTTTCCATCTTTGTCAGTTTTATATCTTCCTATAACTTTATTTAGTTCTTTTGAATACAAACTAAATAAAGTTCCCTCTATTGCAATCTTGTTATTATCTTTATCTACTTTGTATATTGTTAAATTTCCTTTTTATGCTCATTTTCTAATTCTATTTTTACACTATCTTTGTATTCTAGTTTTACATATGTAGATTCTTTATTTATTACATATTCATCCCTACTTTCTAGTTCTGTTGCAATGATTGTTCCTTGTCTTAAGTTTTCTATATTTATTTCCCCCATTTTCATCTGTAATATATTCTCCTATTTTAGTACCATCATCATACTTAAGTTCAAATTTTACTCTTGATAATTTTTTTTTCTTTTGTATCCTTATCTACTTTTATTAATTTAATTTTAGATTTGTATGCATTTATATGTAAGTTTGTACTTTCTACTATATCTGAATATGAATCTACCATTATTGCATAATTTTGTTTTTTCTTATCTTCCGCTTCTCCATAATATACAGGATAATTTTGACATTTACTTTGCACCTCAATTTTCCCCATCTATGTTACTAATTATAGCTTTTTTAGGAATCATTATTTTAAAGTCTTCTCCTTTTTTAAAAACTTTTTTTGTTTATTTCCTTCTAAATTTGCTATGTATGACCCTTCAAGGGAAACCAAATGTATTTTAACATCATAACCAGACATTTCTGTAGATGAAATAACATTATATTTTTTGTGAATAATATTCTTTATTTTCATCTAGTTTAAATTCTCAATTTTATTTATTTTACAATATTATTATATTTTGATGTTTGTGTTCCATTATAGCCTAAGTCAACTAATCTATAAATTGCATCAATTACCTTTTTTCCTCTTCTTTGTATATCTTCTAATTTTTGACCATTAATAGGCGTATCTCCTGGTCTAAAATATGTATTTATATCTTCTAACTTATAACCTCTTATTATCCAATATGCCGCTTGCTTTGTAGCCAAATATGCATCATCTTCTGTTTCAACTCCTAGATCTTTTGGAGTTACATATGGATACCCATTTCTATATACTCTCCATAATCTTTGGTCTTCTAGCACTTTACTTATATTTATATTGTATCCACTAACTTCTCCATCTATCCATCCTATTCCACTTAAATCTGGATCAACACAATAAGCAATTCTCCTTACTCCATTTTCATCTTTATACCATGTTCTACTATATGTTATATAATACCAGTTTTTACTTGTTTTACTACAATATTGTATAGTATAAAATCCTAAGTTTCCTTTTTCTAAATATGTAGAATCACCAATTCCCATTGCAAATACTTTTTATGCCTTGTATTGGAAAAATTAATATCAATATAAAAGTTATTATTATTAAATTCTTTATTTGTTTTTTCATAAAACCTCCTTGTTTATATCTGTACTGCTTGTACACACAATCTTTGATTTCTTTTATTTTTTATACATGTTATCATCGTAATTTTATTTTCATTTGTATTTTCTAGTATTGTTAAATCTGTCTCAAAAATTGTCTTAATACTATTTATTTTATACTCTCTTGTATAAAAATTAGTCGTATATTTTACAATATCACCATTTTTTAGTTCATTTAATCTAGCAAAAATATGAATATTTATTACCTCTATTATGAGCTGCTAAACATATATTTCCATCATATAAAGATGTTCCTTCTATATGTCCTATATAATCTTTTAAAAATCTTGCTATTGCTTCCTTCTTTTACAGTTGCTTTTAATCCTATTTTTTTTCAATTTTTAAAATTCCTATCAAATCATTTTCTAATTTTTCTTCTTTTTCATATGTAATATTTTCATAATTAGAATCTGTTGTTACTACATTTGCATCTACAAGTTTATTATCATAATTTTTTAAATAATACATAAAATATACCTGCAGCAAATAGTAAAACAAAACTAGATACTATAAATATTTTTTTTTTCATTTTCACTCCTTTTTATTTTTTTTATTTAAATTGGGGAATTATTGTATTTGATTTAAATTTTCATTAAGAATATAAATATTTTGACCTTTAAAATTTTTATTAAGATTACAGTGTATTAAAAAAATATTAATTACAGAAAATAATATACTTGTTATTAAAAATGTTAATATAGTTATATTTCTTTTATTAAAATTTATCATTCATATATCTCACCTACTTATATTTAATTTATTTTCATTTTGGGATTTTTTTAGAAATAATTTATTTCTTTGATACAAAAATTTTAGTTTTTAAATTTAATTTATAGATAAAATTGCAATTTTTAATAAATCTGTATTAAGAATACACTATCTTTACACATTTGTAAAGTTTTTTTCATCGACAAAAGAAGACAAAAAAAATAGATTTAGCAACTAATCATATTTTGCTAAACCTATTTTATTTTTATTTATCACATAAATCCATTTCAAAAAAAGAACTCTACTCCATCTAATTTATTTTCTACACCATAATTATTTTTATAATTACTCATAATTGCTTTAACTAGCGCAAGACCTATTCCGTGTTCCTCCACTATTTCTATTTCTAGAACTGTCTACTTTATAAAACCTTCCCCAAATTCTATCTAAATCTTCCTGACTTATATTGTCACCTGTATTATACACACTAACTCTTACTTTATTTTCCTTTACTT
>VOFC01000606.1_pt1:0-105000 | contig 108292 bp, 169 predicted proteins | sample 5384161 | NCBI WGS metagenome assembly VOFC01 (sample SAMN12384722, study PRJNA508395) | human gut metagenome | isolation source: healthy gut B | host: Homo sapiens
CGGAGTGGCTGCTTGACTTGAACTACATTGATGTACTTCGTGAGGTAGGACCTCATTTCTCAGTAAACAGAATGCTGACCGCAGAGTGTTATAAACAGAGAATGGAAAAAGGGCTTAGTTTCCTCGAGTTTAACTACATGATCATGCAGGCGTATGATTTCTATGAATTGTTCCAAAACTACGGCTGTAATCTGGAATTTGGCGGCGATGACCAGTGGAGCAACATGTTAGGCGGAACCGAGCTGATTCGTCGTAAACTTGGAAAAGATGCTTACGCGATGACCATCAACCTTCTTCTGAATTCCGAAGGTAAGAAAATGGGTAAAACACAGTCCGGTGCTGTATGGCTTGACCCGAATAAGACTTCTCCTTTTGACTTCTATCAGTACTGGAGAAATGTAGCTGATGCAGATGTACTGAAATGTATCCGTATGCATGGACTTGTCTGTATATTAGGGGGCAAAACCACTGATTCATTTTTTTCCATCTGAATCAGGCACAGGTGATCCGGGATGCCATATATTATCTTGAAATTACTTGCGGTCTTGTCTTGTTTTCCTTTTTAAATCAGACGTATACCGGATTATTTACGGCAATCGGTAACAGCAGGCCGGTATTTCTGGCAACAACGACCGGACTGGTTGTTAATATCATCCTGGATCCGGTTCTGATTTTTGGAATCGGACCATTTCCGGTTCTTCGAGTGACAGGTGCAGCAATTGCTACGGTAATCGCGCAGATGATCGTTACAGTTATGTTTTTATATTTGCGATGAAGGATACCGTACTTTTTTTCAATATGTAAGATATCTGAAGAAGCCGGATCTGCATCATATGAAAGGAATTGTCAGAATCGGTTTTCCAACGTCTGTTCAGAGTATGCTGTTTACCGGAATATCGATGATCATTGCACGTCTGGTCGCGGGATATGGAGATGCGGCGGTGGCTGTCCAGAAAGTTGGTTCACAGATAGAATCAATTTCGTGGATGACAGCGGATGGTTTTGCAGCAGCGGTGAATTCATTTACATCGCAGAACCATGGTGCAGGTAAGAAGAGACGGATCTATCAGGGATATGTCAGCGCATTAAAAGTAGTATTTGTATGGGGGATTTTCTGTACGCTATTATTAATATGCTGTCCGGCTCCGGTATTCTGGATTTTTATTACAGAAAAAGATGTAATTCCGCTTGGAGTGGATTATCTTCGGATCCTTGGTGTATCGCAGCTTTTTATGAGTCTTGAGATTACGACGGCAGGTGCATTTTCGGGGTATGGAAAGACCGTGCCGCCATCTGTGATCAGTATTGTATTTACGGCGCTCAGGATTCCGCTTGCGCTGATACTGGTTCATACAACACTTGCGCTGAACGGGATCTGGTGGAGTATTACGATTTCGAGTATTCTGAAAGGTGTGCTGCTGTTTGTATGGTTCTACATATTCATGCGGGGAGAGAAAATTATATATAACAGGAAATAACCTGCCAGCGGCAGGTCTTTCAGATAGGGAAGTATGCAAGAGGCACTGCCAGTGGCAGTGTTTTTGTGTCTTTAAAGAACGAAATGTGGTATAATAGAACAGTGAGTGATCTGCCGAAGCATAGTTTATGGCAGACACAGAAAGGATGGATGAGTAATGTGGGCTTACAATAGTATTTTTTATCAGATTTATCCGATCGGATTCTGTGGGGCACCGGTGCACAATGACGGTGTGTGTGTTCCTCGTATCCGCAAACTTATGGACTGGTCTGAGTATCTTCAGACATTAGGAGTAGATTCAATTCTGTTAAATCCGATCTTTGAATCGGACAATCATGGATATGATACAAGAGATTTTAAGACGATCGACTGCAGGCTTGGAACGAATGAAGATTTTAAAGAGGTCTGTGAAGATCTGCATAAACATAACGTAAAAATTGTACTGGATGGTGTATTTAACCATGTGGGACGAGGCTTCTGGGCATTTAAAGATGTACAGGAGAAGAAATGGGATTCACCGTACAAAGACTGGTTCCATATCAGCTTTGACGGCAACAGCTGCTATAATGACGGATTCTGGTATGAAGGATGGGAAGGCCATTTTGAGCTGGTCAAATTAAACCTTCAGAATCCGGCAGTCGTAGATTATCTGATGGAATGTGTAAAATACTGGATTGACGAATTTGATATCGACGGTCTCCGTCTGGATGTGGCTTATAGTCTGGATCATAATTTCATGAGACGTCTCCGCTCTTATACACAGGAATTAAAACCGGACTTTGCACTGATCGGAGAGGTATTGTTTGGCGATTATAATATTATCGTGAATGATGAGATGCTTCACAGCTGCACGAATTATGAGTGCTACAAAGGGATTATATTCCAGCTTTAACAGTATGAATATGTTCGAGATCGCCCATTCGCTGCACCGTCAGTTCGGAAGTGATCAGTGGTGTATTTACAGAGGAAAGCACCTGATGACATTTGTGGATAATCATGATGTTACAAGACTGGCAAGCATTCTGACGAATAAGAAACATATTCCGCTGGCATACGGACTGCTTATGGGTATGCCGGGAATCCCGTGCCTGTATTATGGAAGTGAATGGGCTGAGCCGGGGAGAAAGCACCGGATAATGACTATGCGCTTCGCCCTTGCTTTGAAGAACCAAAGCCAAATGAGCTGACAGAGTTTATTAAGAAACTGATCCGTGTACGCCAGGAAAGTGATGCACTTTGCAATGGTGCTTATAAGAATGTAGTGATCCAGAATCATCAACTCATATTCGAGCGTTGCTCAGAAAAAGAACGAGTGATCGTTGCAATCAATGCTGCGGATTATCCATACACTGCCAATGCAGGAGAACTGAATGGAACGGCAGCAGATCTGCTGACCGGGGAAACGGTTACGATGAATGGTCAGCTTGAACTGAAACCATATAGTGTACAGTATTTAAAATTTTAGTATGAAAAATGTACGGGAAGATTCTCGGGAAAAGTACATTTGATCAACGAAAATAAGTAAAAATATAAGAAAAATATGTCAAAAAACAGTTGACACACACGGTACAGTATAATATAATAAACAAGTATGACAAAAGGAGAAACAGTAAGAGGCCAAAGCCCCGGAATCTTGCTGATTCTGATATATTATCATGAAAATGTTAATGATTCACAGGAGGTAAACCACAATGAAAACTTATATGGCAAATCCAGATAAGATTGAAAGAAAATGGTATGTTGTTGACGCTTCGGAATATACATTAGGACGTTTAGCATCAGAAGTTGCTAAGGTTTTAAGAGGAAAGAACAAACCGGAGTTCACACCACACGTTGATACAGGCGATTATGTAATCGTAGTAAATGCAGAGAAGATTCATGTAACAGGTAAGAAAATGGATCAGAAGATCTACTACAATCACTCTGATTATGTAGGTGGAATGAAAGAGACTACATTAAAAGAGATGATGGCTAAGAAACCTGAGAAAGTTGTTGAGCTGGCAGTTAAAGGTATGCTTCCAAAAGGACCATTAGGAAGATCTATGATCAAGAAACTTCACGTATACGCTGGACCAGAGCACGCTCAGCAGGCTCAGAAACCAGTTGAACTGAAATTCTAAGAAAGGTTAAAAGGAGGATTTTACAATGGCTACTGCAAAATTTTACGGAACAGGTAGAAGAAAAAAATCTGTTGCTAGAGTATATTTAGTACCAGGAACAGGTAAAATTACTATCAATAAAAAGAGATATCGATGAGTATTTTGGACTTGAGACATTAAAGGTTGTTGTTCGCCAGCCATTAGCTGCAACAGACACAGAAGGAAAATTTGATGTAATCGTTAATGTTAAGGGTGGTGGATACACAGGACAGGCTGGAGACCGTTCATGACAATGAGATAGCAGGCATATCTGGATAGCTGTATATCACCTATATCTTTGCTGGCGGCTCCAGCTTCCACGATTTTGCCAACGTCGGCAAAATGGTCTTCAACGGAATTTCCGCTATTTATGCAAGATTCTTTTGCCTTTTCTATGACGTTTTGAAATCTCCTCCATTGTTTATATTCAAGTGCAATTTGCAATTCCCTTGCACACCAGAATTCCTGACTATATTCATTCACATGCTTGATGTCTTCAAATACAGACTCAGAATAATTCGCTATCTCGTCCATATGAGCCCTCCTTAAAAGTTTATATGCAATGTGTATCTATTGGTTTATTTTGCGAGGCGTTTGATCTAGGTAAAACATGAAAAGAAGTATTGTGACGATCAGAAAGCGTTGCAATAAAAACATTATTGGGATATTTGGCATTAAGATAATCAGCCGCGCCTTGACCGAGAACACCTAAGTCACACTTACTACTAGGATCAACAACTAAATATGATGGTCATCCTCTATACGTGTATTTTTCTATAAGCACACGATCGTTGACTTTCATAGATTTTAATATTTTAGAACGTGGTATACGAGGATTCTTTTTTTACATGGGTATGAAGTTCCAATAATCCCATAAATATTACACCTCCTAAACTTTAAATGTATGATTCCTTTATTATCTTTATGATATCCTAAGCGTTTTTTTTTATTTCAATGGTTTCATCTATGGCCAAAGCACGGAGCACCATGGCTTGAGTGATTTCATCAGATTTACGGTATTCAATAATAATCTTTTTTTCGAGATTGTTTATTTGAAACTCATCAGAAACGTGGGAAGCAGGACGAGATGTTGCGTCCCATCCCATCAGATATGATGGGGTACAACTTAGAATTTCTGATAGTCTGGATATAGTTTCATGGCTGATACTTTTTGATTGCTCCACTTTCATATCTTTGAGCCGTGGCTTCTTTGACACCGAGCTGTTCAGCAACATTCAGCAACGTCAATCCTAAAGAAATGCGTCTTTCCCATATTCTGTCATTAATAATCCCCACTCTGTAACACCATCTTTCATAATTGAAAATATACCATATACTTACGGTAATGCAAATAAAAATGTGTAAAAAGAAAAGAAACTTACGCAAAACGTATTAATACTGAAACAGCTAAATGCTATATTGAACTTATGCAAGAAGTAAGGGTTGCGAAAGAAGGACTCAATGGTAACGTACAGAACAGATGTAATAGCTATTAAAAAAGAGGATGATTAAAACAGGGAAAAAAGGTGAGCAAAGAGTGAACAGTAACCTGAGAAGTGCAATCAGTATAGAGTGTAAAAATTATACAAAATGATAAAAATAAATAGAAATACATAAAAATAATGGTTAAAATGACTAAGACATGATAGAATAATAGAAAACAAAAAAGCCGTTGAACACGACTTTTTATGCCGCACCCTGCGGCGCCAGAAGGCGGTTTCGGGTTTCCCCTTATTTGAACTCGTCTTGTTAATACATGATTACCATAGCATTAGAAATTTCAAATGTCAATATATTTTGGAGGCTTTTTTATGAATTCTGATAAAAAGAGAAGATTATTATGTAGGATTAGATATGGGTACAGGATCACTGGGTGGTGCTGTTACGGATACACAGTATCATCTGTTGAAAGTAAAAGGAAAAAAAAGATTTTTTGGTTTGTAAGGGAATATGAAACTGCAAAATCCCATTAGACAGAAGAACCCATCGAATCGCAAAAAGAAGCGTTACAGCGTCATAAGGCAAGAATCGGATTGATCCGGTCATATTTTGCAGAGGATATACTGAAACATGATCCACTGTTTTATATTCGACAGGATAACAGCAAGTATTATCAGGAAGATAAAGATGCCAGACTGACTACAAAAGACAGCCTTTTGCAGACCCGGGTTATGGAGACAAAAGAATATCATGATGTTAAAGAATACCCTACAATTTTTCATCTGCGGCAGGCACTTCTAAGAGATCAAATAAAAGACGAAGAGAGATATTCGCGCTTCCTGTATCTGGCGATTATCAACATGTTCGAACATCGTGGACACTTTCTTTTGAATACAGAATCCAGTGATCTGAATACATATATGATAAAAGATGTAGGTGAACTGGTAATGAATGCTATCTGTGGTGTTTCAGAATATGGCTCGGTTACCTATAAGGAAATCATAGAAATTCTGGAAGATAAGAATATTTCAAGGACTGCTAAGAAGGATCAGATAGCATCTAAAATCGATATCAAAAAATCGGAGAAAGCACAGATGGAACGGATCAAATGCCTGTGCGGTATGGAAGCAGATGCCAGAGTCATGTTTGAAATCGAGGCGGATGAAAAGATTAAGATTGCATTTCAGCAGGCTGCTTTTTGAAGATGAGAAAGAAGAAATCGAAGCTGCGATTGGAGAAGAACGCTATCTGATCATAGAAAATATGAAACAACTGTATGATTACAGTCAGCTGCAGTCTGTATTGAATGGATTCGATTATCTTTCAGACGCCAGAGTGCAGATGTACGAAAAACATAAAGAAGATCTGCATCTTTTGAAAAAGGTGTATAGAAAAAATCTGGATCGGGAAATGTATAATAGGATGTTCCGCTCCGGAGAGAAGAGGGAAGTTATTGTGCGTATTCCAATTCCACGAATGCAGTGGATTCTCTGGCAGAAGCGAAAAAGTACAGAAGAAATATGAAAAAAAAAAGAAGCCAGAAAGATCTCTATGACAGGATCAAGAAAGATCTGAAAGAGGTTCATGATGCGGATGTAGATGCTATTCGCAAAGAGATGGAATTAGAACGTTTTCTGCCCAAACAGATTACTGGTGCAAATGGAATCATTCCAAACCAGGTACATCGAAAAGAATTAAAGAAAATTCTTGAAAACGCAGAACACCATCTCGATTTTCTGAAAGAAAAAGATGAAAGTGGATATACGGTATCTGAACGGATCCTGATGCTGTTTTCCAGTAACATTCCATACTATGTCGGACCTGTAGGCAGCGGATCAAAAACAGGATGGGCAAAGATAAAGGAATCAGGACAGGTATTACCTTGGAATATGGAACAGAAGATTGATATAGAACAGACTTCAGAACGTTTTATCACGAATCTTATCCGGGAATGTACGTACCTTTCCGGAGAAAAAGTCTTGCCAAAAGCAGTCTTTATTATATGAGAGCTATTGCGTTCTCAATGAAATTAATAATTTACGCATTCATGGAAAACGAATCGTACCGGAATTAAAACAGGATATCTACAGGGAAGTATTCCAGGGCGCCAGACTGGGAAAGAAAGTTACAAAAAAGAATATTTGCACATATTTGATAAACAGAGGACTGATTACGGAAGAATCTGAAGTTTCAGGTATTGACAAAGAGATCAATGCGTACTTGCCATCTTATGGAAAAATGTATGGCGTTTTTGGAGAACGTCTGAGAGAAGAAGCAGTTCAAGAGATAGCAGAAAAAATTATTTATTACGGAACCATCTATGGGGATGCCAAGTCGATGTTCCGAAAAAAAACTGAATCAGTATGTTTCTGACGGATGGATGACAGAATACCAGGTAAAAGCGGATTTCAGGTTATAAATTTAAGGACTGGGCAAGACTTTCCAGAAGTATGTTATGCCTGAGCGGATGTGATAAAAGTACAGGTGAGAAAATTTCTCTGATCCGGGCCATGTGGGAATATAATCTGAATTTTATGGAGTTGATCTATAGCGAAGATTTTACTTTTCAAAAAGAACTGGAAGAGAGAAGAAAAGCGTTAGGAAAAACCTTGCAGGAATTTCAATTTGAAGATCTGGACGAGTACTATTACAGTGCACCTGTGAAACGTATGATCTGGCAGGCTGTTCAGGCATTAAAAGAAATTACGCAGATCATGGGACATAATCCAAAACGTATCTTTATTGAGATGACTAGAACAGAGGAAGAAAAAAAAGGAGAACAGGGAAGAAAGAATTCAAGAGAAAAACGTCTGTTAAAATTGTATGAAAGCATTAGGGACGAAAGAAACTGGGCGGCAGAAATAGAAAATGCAAATGCATCCGGAAAATTAAACAGTAAAAAATTGTATCTTTATTATCTGCAGATGGGAAGGGATGTATATACGGGAGAACCCATTGATATTGAAGATCTATTTGATGATAGCAGATATGACATCGATCATATTTATCCAAGAAGCTTGACGAATGACAACAATATTGAAAATAATCTTGTTCTGGTGTCAAAAACAATCAACCAGAACGAGAAAAAGAATGATTATCCGGTGCCGGAAAAGGTCAGAACGAATAAAAAATCCGGGATCTGTGGCATACACTTCATAAAATGGGATTTATGAATGATGAAAAATACAACCGCCTGACATCCACGGAACGTCTGTCAGAAGAGCAGCTTGCCGGATTTATCGCAAGACAGTTAGTAGAAACTGCACAGGGAGCAAAAGGAATCGCAGAGCTTATGAAGGCGATGCTGCCGGGAACGGATATTGTATATGCGAAGCGCAAGAAATGTATCTGACTTCAGAAAAGAATACAAGATGCTAAAAAGCAGGCTGGTCAATGATTATCACCATGCACAGGATGCATATTTGAATATCGTTGTGGGAAATGTGTATTTTACGAAATTCACCAGAAATCCTATGAATTTTATAAAGAAAGAAGCAAGACGTGATGGCAGAAACTATGATTATAATCTGTATAAAATGTACAGTAAAGATATTATAAGAAATGGAGAAAAAGCCTGGATCGCAACAAGCGAACAGGGACCGGGAACGATTCGGTTGGTAAAGGAAACGATGGGAAAAAAAATACGCCGATCATTACAAGACAGACATTTGAACAGAGGGGAGAATTGTTTAATCTTCAGCCGGTTGGAAAGTATTTTTGCTAAGAAGGATAATTATGTTCCACTAAAAATAAATGATGAAAAAATGCAGGACGTAAGCAAATATGGCGGTTACACTTCTCTGAATCCTTCCTATTTTATCTTCATAGAACATGGACTGGAAAAAAAGAGAAAGAAATGTTTCGAAGTGATACATAGCTATTATGCTGCTCAGATAAAACGGAAAAGGATTTGATTGATTTTTCTGCTACAGAAAGGATATAAAAATCCAAGAGTGATAAATGCTAGGATAAAAAAAGAATGCACTCATAAAATACAATGGATATTTCTTATACATTATTGGAATGGATGCAAGAAAAATATTGAATTTTCTAATGCAACAGCAATGTGCTTGAAGAATAAATATATACAATATGTTTGCAAGCTGGAAAAAATGAATAAGGCGATTTTGTTATCAGAAAAACAGAAAACAAATTTACACTGGGATGAAAAAATCACCTGTAAAAGTAATCTGGAACTGTACAGAGAACTTACAGAAAAACATCTGCATTCCATCTATCAAAGACATCCAAGAAGCATAGGAAAGTGTCTTGCAGATGGAGAAGAAGCATTTAAGCTTCTTGATATCGAAGAACAGGTGAAGATTATATGTGATATCGTTCAGTATACATCCTTTCAGAGAGGAGTCTTCTCATTGAAAGTTCTTGGAGGACCAAAAAGAGGTAGGAAGAATCGAATATCCGGAAATATGACAGAGGCAAAAGAATGTAAACTTGTAAATTATTCGATTACCGGTATGTATAAAACAGAAATGGATTTACTAAAAAAATAAGAGGGAGGGATAAGTATGAGCTGGCGGACGGTGATCATATCCAGCACGGCGAAGCTGGATTACCAGATGGGATATCTGGTGATCCGAAAAGATGATGTGACAAAGATTCATCTTTCGGAAATTGAAACAGTAATGATAGAATCCACATCGGTGTCGCTGACCGTGGCCCTCTTATGTGAACTGACAAAGAAGAAAATAAAAGTGATTTTCTGTGATGAAAAACGAAATCCGTCTTCAGAATTAATCGGCTATTACGGAGCGCATGATACCTCATTAAAAAGTCAGGAATCAGATTGCATGGACCGATGATATAAAAAAACATGTATGGACAGAGATTGTAGCTGAGAAGATACGGAAACAGGCGTTGCATCTGCAACATTGGAAATGCGAGGAAGCAGATCTGCTTTATCAGTATATCAACGAAATAGAATTTGGGGATGTTACGAATCGGGAAGGGCATGCGGCGAAAGTTTACTTTAATGCTCTATTTGGTATGGATTTTACCAGAAGTGCGGAAAATGTTACGAATGCTGCGCTGAATTATGGTTATTCACTGCTGTTGTCAACATTTAATCGCTGCGTGGTGGCCAATGGGTATATCACACAGCTAGGGGCTTTTCCATGATAATGTATTTAATCAGTTCAATCTAGCCTGTGATCTGATGGAACCGTTTCGCCCGCTTGTGGATCTGAAAGTGAAAAAGATGGCCTTCCGTTTTTTGAAAAGGAAGAAAAAAACATGAGATGGTTTCGTTACTAAAAGAAGAAGTAACAATCGGTAACCGAAACGAATATCTGACAAATGCGATAAAAATATATACCAGGAGTGTCTTTGATGCATTAAATGATAATGATGTATCGCAGATAAAATTTTACAGGACAAATGAGTTATAGATATATGAGAGTAATGGTATTTTTTTTGATTTACCGGTTATTACCAGCGCAAACAGAAAAGATTACAGAGATTTTCACACGTATCTTATAAAGACAGGATTTCTGATGATGCAGGAATCGGTGTACTGTAGGCTGGCACAAAATTCCACAATGGCAGATGCAATTGTGGAAAATATCAGGAAAAATAAGCCTGCGGATGGACTGGTACAGGTGCTGAAGATAACGGAGAAGCAATTTGGAAAAAATGGAATTTATTGTTGGAACGAAAAAAGCGAAATTCTCGACACAGACGAAAGAGTGGTAATTATATGAAACTTGTGAATCCCAGATTAGATTAGAAGTGGAGTTATCCGAAAATCAGGTTTTGAACATAACCGTTGAATCACCGGTAAAATTTTCAGAGGTTGTATATCATATTTGCAGACAGGCAGGAGGAGAAGAAGGAGAATTCATCCTTTCGGATATTGAAAAGGAACTGTCTATGGAAAAAAGGACGGTAGTGGTTAATAATCCGTTGACAGTTAATTGTGAGGAAAAAAAAGGATTCTATCTCAGCTTTATAAAAATCTTTCAGAAAAAAAATATTGGAAGATCATTTTGAAGAATTTGCGACTCAGAATCAGAAGCGTTATCCAGTTTATGGATAAGGTTACGAGTTCTTCCGAATATAATCTGACATATGATGTTGATTTTCAGGCAGCAGGTCTGATAAAATATTGTAATGTACATATGGATTCCCTGTTATGATAGTCTGACTGAAAAGTTTATAAACTATCTGAGAACCATGAAGCAGATCTGTAATGTTGATATTGTTTTTGTGTTGAATCTGAAGCAATATTTCAGTACCGAGGATCTGAGAGAAATCTATAAACACTGTTTTTATACGAAGATGTATCTTATTAATTTGGAAGGAGTAAAATCAGACCCCATCGAAAGTGACAGATATGTTATTATAGATAAAGATCTTTGTGTGCTGGACCTTGTGTATTAACAATCTTCTATCGTAAGAAGATAACGACTCGGCGAGAACCGGATTTGAGGTTTGAGAGTCTTGTTAGTACGGAAGGATTTTAAACCCGCAGACGAAGCGGTTAATAAGAGACGTTGTTTGAGAGTCTTGTTAATACGGGAAGGATTTTAAACCTGCCTGATCGTATTCATCCGCTATAGACAGTTTGAGAGTCTTGTTAATACGGAAGGATTTTAAACCAAGTTCTGAATCGTGTTATCCTGGATTAAGTTTGAGAGTCTTGTTAATACGGAAGGATTTTAAACAGATGCACCTTTGAGGTAATGAATCTTATAGTTTGAGAGTCTTGTTAATACGGAAGGATTTTAAACGGAAGAAACGGATGTACAACCAATTCATGAGTTTGAGAGTCTTGTTAATACGGAAGGATTTTAAACAACAGGAAAAATGAAGAGGAAAAATTGAAGAGCAGAAAGTTTGAGAGTCTTATTAATGATTTCAAAACCACCAAAACAGACTCTTGCATTCGCTGCATGTTTTGCATCGACTTCGATATCACCAAGAATGATGAGTTTGGCAGCCTGGAGTGCTGCAATAATGGTACGAAATTCGTCGGGTGTAATATCTGTGGCGTGATTAATCAATTTTTTCGCCGCAGAACAACAGAGTTGATAATTAATTTCTGCCTGGGCTTCTGATTCTGCAAGTCCAAGACGAGGCAGAACGGTAAGAGCGTAAGCGGTTGCTTCTATGTCAGAATGATTGAAGGCATAGGAAATATGGCTCATAGTAAAACCTCCTTAAGTTTTTAAGAAAATTATAACATAAAATGAGAAAGAACGCGAGAATATGAGCAAAAATCAACGGAAGATTTATTAAAGAAAAAAGGGTTTACATTATAGATAATAATGTATACAATATAAACACAAGGAAAACTTTGATAAGGAGAATAAAAAATGCTTGGTTTAAAACCGATAAAAATGTTACCGGCAAGGGAAAGAGTGGCGGCAGCACTTAGAAAAGGCGATTATCTCAAGACAGATTACAGAAGGAGAAGTGTTAACTCTGGAAATACGGCCCAAGAGCTTGGGGTCTCCATTACACCAGTCAGAGAGGCATTCAGATTCTAGAAAAAGGACGGCTTGATAGATCTGCAACAGAATAAAGGAGCAACGGTACTGGGAATCAATGAGACAACGCTCAGAGAACATTTCCAGATCCGGGCGGCACTGGAAAGTGAAGCGTGTGTATTGTGTTGTAAGAACCGCATTGATATGAGCCGGATCGAACAGGTATTAACTGTTTCGAAAGAGATGATAGAGAAACAGGATTATGAGAACTATTCGAAGCTGAATCAGTCGCTTCACATGGAGATATGGATAGCTGCCGGGAATGAAAAATTAAAGAAAATGCTTTCGGAACTCTGGAGCGGATTATCGTGGGAGTAAAGATGACAGAAGCAGAGTATGCAAAAAATCGTTGAAAGAACATGAGGGTATTGTAGAAAGTATGAAAAAATGCGATACCATGGAAGCAGCGATGAAGATGCATCAGCATATAGAACGAAGCTTAGAGGATGTATTGACGGAATTTGAAAAGTAAATATGCACAAAAAAATAAAGTAAAAATTATGTAAAACGTCGAACTTGTGATTAACGATTGACAAGTCCGGCTCTTTTGATTACAATTTGATTATGGATACATTATCATTTATAAATAATAAAAAAAATAAATGATAAGAGTAAAGGACAAAGGAGAAAGAAAAATGAGTAACAAGAACTTAATCGTGAACACTCCGGAACCAAAGTCTGGTATACTGGAGCGAGGAGATCTCTTTGCTATTGCGGTAGGAATGGTAATCGGATCAGGAATGGTAACATTGATCGGACCGGCGATGGCAATGACAGGATATTCCGTATGGCTGGCATATCTGACAGCTATCGTTATGGGATTTTTTATGGTATTTCCGTATATTATCCTGGGGGAACTATGAGAGTGGCAGGGGGGACCTTACTCGATTGTAACAAATTTATCCGGTGTAAGTGCAGGAGGACTGGTAGCGTATACGAAGCTTGTAACTCCAATTCTGAACAGCTCTTTTGCACTGGCATTAGGCTTGTATGTAAATAATCTTCTTCCGGGAATTACAGTAAAAGCAATTGCGGTTGTGGGAATCTGCATCTTATTTGTATTAAATCTTCTAGGAATGGATATTTTTGCAAAGGTTAGTAAGATCTTATCAACAATCCTGCTGATCACAATGGTACTTTATGTTGTCTTTGGACTGACACAGATCAAGCAGCCAATCTTCCAGTCCTCTGGGGATAAGATGTTTACCGGAGGCTTTAAAGGATTCATGCTTGCTGCATTACTACTGATCAACTCAGCAAATGGATATTACAATATCCTCTGGTACGGAAAAGATGCAAAGAAAGCGACAAAGGATATACCGTTTGCAAGTATGGCATGTGTGCCATGTCTTCTGTTCATCTATGTGGGGCTTGCCATGGTAACAGGCGGTGTGCTTCCGCATGATGAAGTTGCAGGAGCACCGACAATCTTACCAGCAGCGCAGGCAATCCTTCCTGGTGCAGTATATAAGATTTTCATGATCGGCGGACCAATCATGGCGATCATTACTACACTGAACGGTGTATTCAATGATGTCAGATATCCTCTTGCACAGGCTGCAAAAGACGGATGGCTTCCAAAGTTTATTTTAAAAGAGAATCGTTCTGGAGCACCGTATCTGATTTATACATACACACTGATCGTTGTTCTGATCCCAATCGTTACGGATATGAGCATTGTAACAATCACAAACATTTTCCAGGTAATTACATTCTTCATGAATGTGACTGTTGTATATGCAATTTCAAGACTTCCAAAAAAGATATCCGGAAGCATGGGCAAAGAATAAATTCCATTTTTCAAATGGGGCATTATATACATTCTGTACTGTAAGTATCATCATTTATACAGTTATCTTTGTAAAGGGTATTTTCAGTATTAAAGTATCTTATGCAGTAGCAGCGGTTATTGTTATGCTTGCACTGATACTGATCGGAATCTATTTGACAAAGAAAGGTGGTATCCGTATCGAGACTTCACTCTGGGATCCATCTGTAAAAAAAAAGGAGGAAAAGTAAGATGGCGGCAACTTATGTAAAACCAGGTGAACTGGGACTGAATCCGGAGAAATTGACAGAGATGTTAACGGAACTGGAACAGACAGTGGAAATCCACAGTATCTCAGTACGGTTTGATGGAAAAGTTATCTTAGAGGGTGCATGGGAGCCGTTCTCACTGGAGAAGCCGCAGATGATGCATTCACTTTCAAAAATCGGAACAAGTATTTGTCTGGGATTTGCACTCGATGAGGGGAAGATTCATCTGGAAGATAAACTGCTTGATTATGTAAGAGATGAACTTCCGGAAGAATACGATCCGGCACTGGAAGATCTGACGATCTATCATCTGCTTACCATGCAGGCAGGTTCCAAAGAATGCTGCAATAATGTATGGTTTTCGAAGCTTACAAAAGACTGGGAGACAAACTGGTTAAAACAGCCGAAGATAAGAGAAGATATCGGAAAAGCATTCCATTATGATTCCGGATGTAGTTATACACTTTCAAGAATTGTCACAAAGGTTATGGGAAAAACTGTCTGGCACTGATGCAGGAGCGTGTATTTGACAAGATGGGATTTGGTGAGATCAACTGGCTGACCAGTCCGGAAGGACACAACACCGGTGGATGGGGAATGTACCTGACTGCAGGAAAGATCTCTGCACTGGCACAGCTTCTGCTTCAAAAAAGGTGAATGGAATGGAGAGCAGCTGATACCGGCATGGTGGACCGAAGAGATAGGAAAGATGCGCGTTGTGATTCCGGAAGATGAGAAGAAAGCACTGACGCATTATACTTATCATATCAAGGCCGGAAAAGAGATTTTTGCGGCAGAAGGAGCATTTGGACAGTATCTGATCTGTTTTCGTGATTATCCGGTTGCAATCGGAATCACGGCAGGGGCATCGGAATATCTGGCAGCAGATATCTGTCTGAAATACATAAAAGAAGCAGTTCAGATCCCGTGTGAAAAAGAAAATCTGGAAGAGGCACAGGAAAAACTGGAAGAGAAACTGGTACATCTGACACTTCCGAAGCCGGAAGGTGACAAAAAAAGACACAAATGAAGCAACAAAGAAACTATTAAATAAAAAAGAATTGTGTTTACAGAGAATCCAAGACAAATTGAGTCGGCAGTGATTTCAACGGTTGGAGAGGAATTAAAACTGGAACTTACTGTGGCAGGAGAAAAGAAGATTCTTTTTGCAGGATATAAGGACTGGAAATGTAATGATATGTATCCGAATGATTTTACGAAGAGATATCATGCGGTATCTTATGCGTTTGATGAAGATGCATTGTATCTTTCTGTGGGACTTCTGAATACATCATACAGAGAAGAATATTGTCTGTGGGTGAATTCGGAAAATGTAGTAGTTGGAACATGGAGACCGAATGTAACGTATCTTCCGGCAGAAGAAGATATGACATGGAAGTTTACCGGAACATTTGAACCGTCATGTATTCTGTAGATAGAATGAACGGTTAGTGGAAAAAGGAGAACCCCGTGAGGCAGAAGAAGCTGTCCCACGGGGTTTTTGGCATTGCATATTCGATAAAAGTTCATCTATTTACAGATGAACATATTTACAGTATGATACTGTAAACAGCAAAAATGAACGGAGAAGATATATGAATGAGATAGCAGTTGTAACAGAGCAGGATATACCGGATATTCTTCGAATGATCCATGAAATCTATAGTGAACTTCCGAATAAGGAATGGTTCAGTCTGGATAGCGATGAGGAAGTAACAAGCTATATGATGACCGGTGGCTTTGGATTAAAGGCAATGTGTGATGGCAGACTGGCAGGTGTCTTTATCGCACGGGCAAAGAATCTTGGGGATGAGAATCTCGGATACGATCTGAAATTTGATGAAGAACAGCGAAAGCAGTCGGCACATATGGAGATTGCCATGGTAAGAAAAGAATACCGCGGACAGGGGTTGCAGAGAAAGATGATGGAAGAGTCAGAACAGATTCTGAAAGAACAGGGATATCATTATCTGCTTGGAACGGCACATCCGGACAATGTGGCAAGTGTGAATACATTCCTGAAATTACAGTATGAACAGGTGATGACGAAGGAAAAGTATGGTGGGATGAAGAGGAGTATTTTCTGTAAAGAGATATAATGCAGATGTAATACAGAATGTATGAATCAAACCGGAATATATTATGATTGCAAGGTTCTGGTTGAAACGTTATAATGTAGGATGTCAGCAGAGAGTTTGCTGGCATCTTTTCAAATTAAAAAGTGAATAATCAGGGAGAAATTTATGAGTATATTAAATGTTGAACATCTGACATGGTTTCGGAGACAGAGCCATCTTCTCAGATGTTTCTTTTCGGCTTTTAAAAGGAGAACATATCGGGCTTGTGGGAGCCAATGGAGAGGGAAAATCTACCTTTATGAATATTGTGACCGGAAAGCTTGTGCCGGATGAAGGAAAAGTAGAATGGTCTAAGAATGTACATGCAGGATATCTGGATCAGCATGCGGTCCTCGAAAAGGGAATGACCATCCGTGACGTGTTAAAATCTGCATTCGATCCGCTGCTTCAGAAAGAACAGCGTATGAATGAAATCTGTGATCTGCTTGGAACGGCAGATGAAGAAGAGATGAACCGTCTGATGGAAGAACTGGGAACCATTCAGGATGAGCTTACACTGCACGATTTCTATATGATCGATGCCAAAGTGGAGGAAGTGGCAAGAGCACTCGGACTTCTGGATCTGGGGCTGGACCGTGATGTTACAGACTTAAGCGGGGGACAGAGAACGAAGGTCCTTCTGGCAAAACTGCTGCTGGAAAAACCGGATATTCTTCTTTTAGATGAGCCGACCAACTACCTGGATGTGGAACATATCGGCTGGCTGAAGCGCTATCTTCTTGAATATGAAAACGCATTTATTCTGATCTCACATGACATTCCGTTTCTCAATGAGGTAGTAAATATCATCTATCATATGGAAAATCAGGAGCTGAACCATTATGTGGGCGATTATGACCACTTCCAGGAAGTCTATGAGGTAAAAAAAGCTCAGCTGGAAGCTGCTTACAGAAGACAGCAGCAGGAGATCAGTGAACTGAAGGATTTTGTGGCCAGAAACAAGGCGCGTGTGGCTACACGGAACATGGCTATGTCCCGTCAGAAAAAGCTGGACAAAATGGATGTGATCGAGCTGGCAACAGAGAAGCCGAAGCCGGAGTTCAAATTCCGTTATGGACGAACACCAGGAAAGATGCTTTTTGAGACGCATGATCTTGTGATCGGTTATGATGAGCCATTATCAAAACCATTAAATTTCAGTATGGAGCGAGGACAGAAGATCGCACTGGTGGGAACGAACGGAATCGGAAAGACTACATTATTAAAAAGCATTTTAGGATTGATTCCATCCTTATCCGGAAGTTGTGAACTGGGAGAGAATCTGGAGATCGGATACTTTGAGCAGGAAGTCAAAGGCGAGAACAAGACTACCTGTATCGAAGAGATCTGGCAGGAATTTCCCGCGTTCACACAGTATGAAGTACGTTCGGCACTGGCAAAATGCGGACTGACGACAAAACATATCGAAAGTCAGGTCAGAGTATTAAGTGGTGGAGAGCAGGCGAAAGTCAGACTTTGTAAACTGATCAACAGGGATACGAATATATTACTTCTGGACGAACCTACAAACCATCTGGATGTGGACGCAAAGGATTCATTGAAAAAAGCCTTTGCAGGAGTACAGAGGAAGTATTCTTTTAATTTGCCACGAACCTGAGTTTTATCAGGATGTGGTAAATGAAGTCTGGGACATGAGCAAATGGACGACGAAAGTATTCTAACAGGGGATGATATAATTGGAAGAAACAAAACATGATAAAATGAAATACCGTCTGGCGGACGCCTATGAAAAACTGTATGAAGAAGATGCCGGTAGAAAAGATTACGGTAAAAGAAATCGTAACAGAATGCGGAACGACAAGACAGACATTTTACCGTCATTTCCAGGATAAATATGATCTGATAAACTGGTATTTTGACCGGATCCTGTTAGAATCGTTCCAGCACATGGGAGAAGGTAAGACGGCTTATGAAGGTCTTGTTAATAAGTTTCATTATATAGAAGAAGAAAAATTATTCTTCAAAGCTGCTTTTCGTAATGATGATCAGAATTGTCTGCGAGATCATGATTTTCAGCTGATCTTAAGATTCTATGAGAACCAGATTCAGGAAAAGACAAAACAGCCAATTCCTGAGAATCTGCATTTCCAACTGGAAATGTATTGTCAGGGATCTGTTTATATGACAATTCAGTGGGTGCTTGGAGATATGAAAAGCGCCCGGAAGAGATGGCGAAAATCTGGTTGCAGCAATGCCGGCAGAACTGGAAACATTATTTAAGAAATTAGAACTCCTGTAAAAGGGAGTTCTTTTTTATACCAAAGTATGAGAAGTGTTTTTGGTATCGCCATGCGTTCGAAGGAAGCTTCCGATGGCTGTTGCTGGACAGAACAAAGTTATTTATATAACAAATAAAAATGAATGGTATTGTGAACAAAGCATAAAAAGTTACAAAATAACAAAAGTGTAACATGCAAAAGTTACAAAATAATCACTTTGTAACTTTCATAACAAAAGAAAAAGGTTGTTAAAATAAAGACATAAAGAAAACGAGATGCGGATAACAAGAAAATAAAAATATTTCGCATCGCAAATAAAGAATATGTATAAAAGGAGTGTCAGTTATCATGGCAAACAGAATTAATTTAAACCAGACATCATTTCACGGAGCAGGAGCAATCAAAGAGATTGCAGCAGAAGTTAAAATAAGAGGACTGAAAAAAGCTTTGGTATGTTCAGACCCGGATCTGATCAAATTCAATGTGACAACAAAGGTAACAAAAGTACTTGATGATGCAGGACTGGAATATGAATTATATTCTGACATTAAACCAAATCCGACGATTCAGAATGTACAGCACGGAGTTGAGGCATTTAAGAAAGCGGGAGCTGATTATCTTATCGCAATTGGCGGTGGATCTTCCATGGATACTTCCAAAGCAATCGGAATTATCATTGCCAAATCCGGAGTTTGAAGATGTAAGAAGTCTCGAAGGCGTAGCTCCAACTAAAAACCATGCGTTCCGATCATCGCAGTTCCAACTACAGCAGGCACTGCAGCAGAAGTTACCATCAACTACGTAATTACAGATGTTGAGAGAAAGAGAAAATTTGTCTGCGTAGATCCGCACGACATGCCTATTATCGCTGTGGTAGATCCCGAGATGATGTCTTCTATGCCTAAGGGATTAACCGCATCTACCGGTATGGATGCTTTGACACATGCCATCGAAGGATACACAACAAAAGCTGCATGGGAAATGACCGATATGTTCCATTTAAAGGCTATTGAAATGATTTCCAAATCTTTAAGAAGTGCAGTTGCCAAATGAAAAAAAAGAGGGACGTGAAGGAATGGCCATGGGTCAGTACATTGCCGGTATGGGATTTTCAAATGTAGGACTTGGAATTGCTCATTCCATGGCACATACATTAGGTGCTGTTTATGACACTCCACACGGAGTTGCCTGCGCAATGATGCTTCCGATCGTAATGGAATACAACGCAGAATGCACTGGTGAGAAATATCGTGAGATTGCAAGAGCAATGGGTGTAAAAGGCGTTGATGATATGTCTGTAGAAGAATACAGAAAGGCAGCAGTAGATGCTGTACGTAAATTATCTGTTGATGTCGGAATTCCTACAAAACTGGAAGCTCTGAAAGAAGAAGATCTGCAGTTCCTTGCAGATTCCGCACACGCAGATGCCTGCGCACCGGGCAACCCGAAGGATGCAAGCGTAGAAGATCTGAAGGATCTGTTCAGAAAATTAATGTAAGATATGAATAAAAAACAGGGTCAGAGAAGAACGGTTCTCTGACCCTGTTTTACATTTATCAGGTATTCGGAAGAAGCTGCCGGTGGCAAGGCCTGGGCGATTTAAAATATTTTACTTCCGTTCTTCACCGGAGGCAGAGAAGTAAGAAGGATACATCCTTCATCGGTATCACTTCCGAGCAGACGTACTTCACTTTTTACATCACCGATTCTCATGGGTTCAAAGTTGCATACACAGACTACCTGCTTTCCAACCAGTTCTTCAGGCTCATAGTTGGTTAACTGAGCGGAGCTGTTCTTGGTTCCGAAATCGCCGAGATCTACGGTGATTTTATAAGCAGGTTTTCTTGCCCTTTTATTCAACGATACAGCTGTAATAGTGCCAACTCTCATGTCGACTTCATCAAAATGTTCTAATGTAATCATAATGAATACCTCCTGTTTTAAAACAGTGAAGTGCATACTATTGTACTTCATGCTCTATAGATAATATATTTATACTACCAGATATTTGTCGGAAATGGAAGATAGAAACCGCTGTATCTATTGAAAAGAGCGAAACGTTTATTTATAATAGACGATGTCAGTTTTTTTGTGCCGGACGCTTGTAAAAAAGTCGGTGACAGATCAGGAAGATTAAAAAACTGGCAGTACAGATCATGGAGGAAATTATGTCAGCATTATTTTTTGATATTGATGGAACAATTTTAAGTGAGATTACACATAAAATACCGGAAAGTGCACTGGAGGCATTACATAAGGCACAGGAGAACGGTCACAAGACATTTATCAATACCGGGCGTACCATATGCAGTGTACCACCGATGATAAAGAGGATATCATTTGATGGATTCCTGTGTGGATGCGGAACGCATCTGATCTATGGAGAACAGGTTGTGTTTCATCATTCGATTCCCTATGAAAGAGGACGTGAAATTATTAAAAGCATGAAGGACTGTAAAGTAGAAGGATTTCTGGAAGGAACAGAGGATATCTATTATTCGAACCGGATCTCTAGACTGGAGCCGGTAGAAAGCAGCAGAAGGTATATGGCAGGACTTGGGCTTGGAAGAGAACAGGCAATGGAAGATACAGGCTATGATTTTGATAAGATACTGATCTATATAGATAAGATGGCAGATGGAGAACGATTTTTTTAAAGAAACAGAAGATGTATTTAACCATATCGACCGTCTGGGAGGTGTCTATGAATGTGTACAGAAAGAGTATTCCAAGGCAACTGCAATTGAGTACATACAGAAAGAACTGCATCTGGTTGATGATGAAATCTATGCATTCGGAGACAGCAGCAATGACCTTGATATGATCAAAGCTGCCGGACATGGAGTGATCATGGGGCATCATGATCCGGTTCTGGAGCCGTATGCCGAGTATATCACGGATACGGTAGAGAATGACGGGCTTTATAAAGCAATGGAGCATTATGGGTTGATTTAGAATTTGCAGAGCGTGTATCAGAGTATTATAATATACGGAGAGAAGAAGGGAAGTGCATTTTCATGGGAGAACAGTTAACCGAAAGTGATGTTAAGAAGATCAAAGAAGAGATTGAATACCGCAAGATTGTTGTGCGTAAGAAAGAACTGGAAGCTGTAAAAGAGGCAAGAGCGCAGGGCGACTTAAGCGAGAACTTTGAGTACAAGGCAGCAAAACAGGATAAGAACCGAAATGAAAGCCGTATCCGTTATCTGGAGAGAATGCTTAAGAATGCGAAGATCGTATCAGATACATCGAAAGCAGATGAAGTCGGAATCAATAATACGGTCGAGGTCTATTTTGAAGATGATGATGAGACAGAGACATATCGTCTTGTAACCAGTATCCGGGGAATTCCCTTCAGGGCCTGATCAGTATTGAATCACCACTCGGCAAAGCGATACAGGGACATAAGGTCGGAGACCGTGTACTTGTTAAGACCAACGGAAATGACGGATATTATATCGTGATCAAAAATATTGACAATACAACAGATGACAGTCATGATACATTGCGCAAATATTAAAAAGCGTAGTATAATGGAGGTCATTAAAGGAAAAGGGGAGTCCGTAATCTGAGCGGGCTGAGAGTAGACTAAAGATGTCTTGACCCGGAAACCTGATTTGGATCATGCCAACGTAGGAAAGAAAAAAGTTGCCGACAGGGCAGATGTATCTGAAAAACAGGTAGATCTGTCTTTTTTGATTGCCATGTATACGAAAGGAGCTGCCAGTTACCAAAGTATCCGTAAGGGGCTGCCAGTGGCAGGCCCTGGAGGTGGTAATCCTGTAGATGGAAAAATCGGGAATACATGAATAACAGGAGGAAGAAAATATGTTAGGAAACTGTATCGAATATGTGAGAAAGAATGTACCGTTGGTACAACAACATCACCAATTATGTAACGGTAAATGACGTTGCGAATGTATTGTTAGCCTGTGGTGGAAGCCCGATCATGTCAGATGAACCGGAGGATGTAAAGGAAATCACTTCAATCTGCGGAGGGCTGAATATCAACATTGGTACTTTGAGCAAAAGAAGTATTGAGGGAATGTTCGCAGCCGGAGAGCGTGCCAATGAGTTGGGGCATGCAACGTTATTGGATCCGGTCGGAGCAGGAGCGAGCACACTTCGGACGAATACAGCTGTAGAACTGATGGAGAAGATCAGGTTCGATGTGATCCGTGGAAATATCTCGGAAGTAAAAAACACTGGCACAGGGCAGCGGAACAACAAAAGGGGTGGATGCAGATGTGACAGATGCCGTAACAGAAGAGAATCTGGAAGAAGGTATTGCATTTGCCAAAGCATTTGCCAAAAAGGCGGGATGTATCGTTGCGATTACAGGTGCGATTGACCTGGTAAGTGATGCAGACCGATGCTATATGATCCGGAACGGTCGTCCGGAGATGGGAAAGATTACCGGAACAGGATGTCAGTTATCGGGAATGATGACAGCGTTCTTAACAGCGAATCCGGAACAGAAACTGGAAGCAGCTGCAGCAGCTGTATGTACAATGGGGCTGGCCGGAGAGATCGGATGGGGATATATGCAGAAAGGTGACGGTAACGCCACTTACCGCAACCGTATCATTGATGCTATCTACAATATGGATAAAGAAACATTGGATAAAGGTGCAAAATATGAGATCAGATAGAAAAGGAGCTCGAAAAAGATCAGATGAAGGAGAAGACAGAACATATGTGTAAAAAGATGAAAAAAGAAGATTTACTTCTGTATGCGGTGACAGATCGCCACTGGTTAAATGGTGAGACGTTATACAGTCAGGTTGAGAAGACGCTGGAAGGTGGTACAACATTTGTGCAGCTGAGAAGAAAAAGAACTGGATGAAGCACATTTCCTCGAAGAAGCAAAAAAATCAAAGAACTTTGTGCCAGATACCGGGTGCCATTTGTGATCAATGACAATGTTGATATTGCATTGGAGATAGATGCTGACGGAGTACATGTCGGACAGAGTGATATGGAAGCCGGAGATGTAAGAGCAAAACTTGGACCGGACAAGATCATTGGTGTATCTGCACAGACGGTCGAACAGGCAGTTCTTGCCGAAAAAGAGAGGAGCTGATTATCTGGGAGTCGGAGCAGTATTCCATACAGATTCGAAAGCCGATGTTGCTGAGGTAAGTCGTGAGACATTAAAAGCAATCTGTGATGCGGTAGACATTCCGGTAATCGCAATCGGCGGAATCAATAAAGAAAATGTATCAGAGCTTGCAGGAACCGGAATCTGTGGAATTGCCGTGATCAGTGCGATATTTGCAGAAAAAGATATTAAAAAAAAGCGACAGAGAAACTAAAAAATTTAACAGGAGAAATGGTGAAAGCATGATAAAAGGAGCAATATTTGATGTAGACGGAACCCTTCTGGATTCCATGGAGATCTGGGAAGACGTAGGAGTCCGTTATCTGAACAGTATCGGTATAGAGGCAGAGCCGGATCTTGGGACGGTGTTATTTACAATGAGCATCCAGGAAGGTGCAGCATATGTAAAAGAACATTATCATCTGTCCCAGGAGCCGGAAGAAATTGTGCAGGGAGTTCTGGACATCATCAGCAATTATTATAAGAAAACCGCACTATTAAAGAGTGGAGCGAAGGAACTTCTGGAAAAGCTTGATAAGCATAATATCCCAATGACGGTTGCATCATCCAATAATAAAAAAAAGAGATAGAGATGGCATTTGAGCGTCTGGGAATTGCAAAATATTTTGACCGGATCTTTACCTGTGAAGAGGTCGGTGCGGGAAAGACGAAGCCGGATATTTATCTGCGGGCAGCAGAATATCTCGGAACCCGTCCGGAGGAGACGGTTGTATTCGAAGATGTCATTCATGCAATCCGTACTGCAAAGCAGGCAGGGTTCCAGGTTGTAGGAATCTATGATGAAACAAGTAAGGAACCAGGAAGAGGTTCGGAGAGAAGCAGACTGGTATTGTAGAGAAGTGGGCAGAACTTATGAAAAAAAAAGACAGCACTTACAATAGCCGGAAGTGATTCAAGTGGAGGTGCAGGAATTCAGGCAGACATCAAGACCATGCAGGCAAACGGAGTCTACGCAATGAGTGCAATCACCGCACTGACAGCCCAGAATACCACAGGAGTAACCGGAATCATGGAAGTATCTCCGGAATTTCTGGAACAACAGTTGGACGCAGTTATCACAGACATCCGTCCGGATGCAGTGAAAATCGGTATGGTGTCATCAGAAGAGTTAATAAAAAATGATATCAAAGAAACTAAAAAGAGTACCATCTGGAGAATATCGTAGTTGATCCAGTGATGGTAGCAACAAGCGGATCCAGACTGATCAGTGAAACCGCGATTGATACATTAAAAACACAGCTGCTGCCAATGGCATCCTGTGATCACACCGAATATCCCAGAGGCAGAAGTTCTGCAGAAATGGAGATTAGATCAGAAAATGATATGGTGGAAGCAGCAAAGAAGATTCATGAAATGTATCACTGTGCAGTTTTATGCAAAGGCGGACACAGCCTGAATGATGCGAATGATCTCTTATACCAGGATGGAGAAGCAACATGGTTCCACGGAAAAAGAATCAACAACCCGAACACTCACATGGAACAGGCTGTACTTTATCCAGCGCAATCGCCTCCAATCTTGCAAAAGGATACTCCCTGGAAGAATCCATTCATCGTGCGAAAGAGTATATCAGCGGTGCACTGGCCGCCATGCTGGATCTGGGGAAAAGGAAGCGGACCGATGGATCATGGGTTTGAGATGAGGGGATTTAAATTTTCTATTTAGTTCATCATCGTGGAACCCTCGGTCCATGAGAAAGACTTGGTATTGTGTTTGTTGCTGGATGTCACGATGCAGAAGTTCTAAGGCAGTCCGCCTTCCCTAAGAACGAAAGGGTCTCCGCTCAAAACTCACCCGTTACGGGGTTCAAACAGTTCGCTCCGTCCCTTTAACGGAAGTCAAACTGCCTAAGAACTTCTACACATCGCGCCAAAATACGCATCAAACACAATACCAAGTCTTTCTCATGTCGTGATTGGCCAATGATAATGAATTCAATAGAGGGATTGTAACCGTTGTGTAGCCGGAAAGTTGTGGTGAAACCATTGATTTTCCGGCTTTTTCGTACACTTCCGGTATCACAAAGGTTACGGTTCCTCTGTTTAATTATTATGGCATGCGAAACCTCAGGAATAAAACTACAAGGTCCCAGCCTGTGCATACGGACTCATGGTTGGAAATTCTTAAGTAAAAAAGTTGACCGTTTGCTCACAAAAAAATCCACTGTCTGAGACGAATGTCGAGTTTGGATTTTTGTGAGCCGTTTTTAGGTCAATCTTTTTTGCTTTAGGATTTCCCCATGTTGGAGTCAGCACAGGAACACCTTTAGTTTTATTCCGGTCGGTGACAGCCGCCATGATGCATTAAATAGAAAATTACTTCTTCGCTGTCTGTCTCTCCACCCAAAGCTTATCAGCCATTTTCGTCCAGGCCTCAGCGTAAGGTTTACATTTATCGCAAAGATGCTGTACATCTTCCGGTGACTGTGGATCGGTAGAGTGAGCACCGGTCTCTTTTACCATCTTTGGTAAGCATTCCGGATTCTCAAGCATTGGACATGGGCGCAGCATGTTGTCATTGAATGGCTGTCCTTTTTCGGTATGCCTGGAAGATTGGACTCTTTAATGCATCCAGAAGACTGACTTCATGGATATTGGCATTCGAATAATGGATGAATACACAAGGATCCACATCTCCGGCTGCATTGATGTGCAGGTAGTAACGTCCGCCTGCGATACATCCGCCGATGTATTCCGCATCATTCTGGAAGTCCAGACTGAAGATTGGTTTGGAGCTTCTGAAAGCACGGATACGTTCGTATACAGCTTTTCTCTGCTCTGGATTTGGCATAAGTTCCGGAGCGGCGTCATTGCCAACAGGCATATAGTGGAAGAACCAGATGAATAAAGCACCTGCTTCGATGATCATATCGTAGAATTCTTCACTTGTGATATCTTTGTAGTTCATACTTGTATAACAGGTTGAGATACCAAATGGAAGGTTGTGTTCTTTTAATAACTGCATAGCATGTTTTACTTTATCAAATACACCAGGACCACGGCGTCCGTCATTGGCAGTTTCAAATCCTTCCAGACTGATTGCAGGAACAAAGTTTTTAACTCGCAACATATCCTGACAGAATTCTTCATCAATCAATGTTCCGTTTGTGAAAGATAAGAATTCACAGTCAGGATGACGTTCGCAGATTGTGATGATATCTTTCTTACGTACCATTGGTTCCCCACCGGTATAGATATACATGTATGTACCAAGTTTCTTTCCCTGTGTTACGATGTCATCGATCGTTTCGAGAGAAAGATTCAGTTTATGTCCGTATTCTGCAGCCCAGCATCCGGTACAGTGCAGGTTACAGGCTGAAGTCGGATCTAATAAAATCGCCCAAGGAACATTACAGTCTTCTTTTTCCTCGGTTTCCTTCTGAAGAGCAGAACCCTTCAAAGAAGCGTTAACAATAAAGTTTGTAAAGAAAGTTTTTTCGCACACCTGGATCCAGCTCCCATACTTTTGTGCAAGTTGATACCAGTTTACCTTTTTTCGGCGATTCCCTGACGGATCGCATTACGCTGACTTTCATACCAGCCTTCTGGTGCAGCCTTGTCAACGATACTCATAACCTTTGGAATATTAGTTTCAGGATCTTTATCCATGTAGTTAAGTGCTGCCTGAATAGCGGAAGCAAAGGCGGCGTTTTTTATTGTGTCTACAACATTCATAGTGTTACCTCCTCATTTTACTGCATTATATTCTCTTTGCAGTTACCTTATCTTAAAACTTTTGATTTTCAGATTCAAGCAAATGCGACATTAATCGTATATTGTCGTATTTTGGCAATTGCCATGCAAAAAGAATCAGCGTTTATTCAGGCATTAAAATGATAGTTCTAAAAATCTTCATTACCGGAATCTGATAGCGTATGTCCGTTTAAGGAAATATCTGTTGTTGTCTCGTCTCCAAGACCGGGGAGAATGTTCAAGCTTTTTACCAGTGCACGGGAGGCTTCATCAATGGAGTAAAAGTGCCGGATTCAAATCTGGCTGCAGCCGGAAAGCAGAAAATAAGACAAGGCAAGACATGTAGATGTTTCATGAGAAATCCCCCTTTTCATAAAATAAATCTTGTTCTCCGAATTATAATATAGGTCGTTCAAATTGTAAATTGTACTTATAAAAAAACGAACTTTTTAATTATACTTATAAAAAAGGGGTGGAAAAATAAGAAGGTTTTATATATAATAGGGATAGAAACGTTCAAAACCACATAGGAAAAGGAGATGTATTCATGGAAATGTTATCAATCGAGAAGGAACTGCAGGGCAATTCTTACCCGGGACGTGGCATTATTATAGGAAAGAGTGCAGATGGGACCAAAGCTGTAACTGCTTACTTTATTATGGGAAGAAGTGAGAACAGCCGTAACCGTGTGTTTGTAGAAGAAGGGGGAAGGCATCCGCACACAGGCATTTGATCCATCCAAATTGACAGATCCGAGTCTGATCATTTATGCTCCGGTGCGTGTTCTGGGAAATAAGACAATTGTGACAAATGGTGATCAGACGGATACAATTTATGAAGGAATGGACAAACAGCTTACTTTTGAGCAGTCACTCAGAAGCCGTGAATTCGAACCAGACGGACCGAACTACACACCTAGAATTTCTGGTGTTATGCATATTGAAAATGGAACATTTAACTACGCAATGTCAATCCTAAAGAGCAACAACGGCAATCCGGAAAGCTGCAACCGTTATACATTTGCATATGAGAATCCTGCAGCAGGAGAAGGACATTTCATCCATACATACAAATGTGACGGCAATCCGCTTCCGAGCTTTGAAGGAGAACCAAAACTGATCGCAATTCCGGATGCTATGGATGCATTTGCCGACAGCTTATGGAACAGCTTGAATGCGGACAACAAAGTATCATTATTCGTACGCTATATTGATATCGCGACAGGTACATATGAGACAAAGATCATCAATAAGAACCAGTAAGAGGAATCGATAAGGAGAATAGATATGAACGAATTAGAACTGAAATATGGATGTAATCCGAACCAGAAACCTTCCAGAATCTATATGAAAGACGGAAGTGATCTCCCGATCAAAGTTCTGATGGGCCGTCCGGGATATATCAACTTTCTGGATGCATTAAACGGCTGGCAGCTTGTTTCCGAGTTAAAAAAAGCCACCGGACTTCCGGCAGCAACTTCCTTTAAGCATGTCTCACCGGCTGGTGCTGCAGTCGGTCTGCCGCTGGAAGAAACTCTGGCAAAAATTTACTGGGTAGATGATCTCGGAGAATTATCTCCGCTGGCATGTGCCTACGCAAGAGCAAGAGGTGCAGACCGTATGTCTTCTTTCGGAGATTTTATTTCTCTTTCTGACGTGTGTGACGTAGATACCGCAAAACTGATCAAACGTGCGGTATCCGATGGCGTGATCGCTCCTGGATATGAACCGGAAGCGCTGGAAATCTTAAAAGCAAAAAAAAAGGAAACTACAACGTGATCCAGATCGATCCAGATTATGTACCGGCTCCGATCGAGCACAAAGAAGTATTTGGCGTTATCTTTGAGCAGGGAAGAAATGAATTAAAGATTGACGATGATTTCTTCTCAAATATCGTGACAGAGAACAAAGAACTGACAGAGCAGGCTAAGATTGATCTCGCAATCTCTATGATTACATTAAAATATACACAGTCCAACTCTGTATGTTTCGTAAAAAGACGGACAGGCAATCGGTATCGGTGCAGGACAGCAGTCCAGAATCCATTGTACACGTCTTGCAGGAGGCAAAGCAGATAACTGGTGGCTCAGACAGTCACCGCAGGTTATGAATCTTCCATTCGTAGATGGTATCAAACGTGCAGACCGTGACAACGCAATTGATCTTTATATCGGGTGAGGACTACATGGATGTGCTTGCAGACGATGCATGGCCGGCAATCTTCAAAGAGAAACCGGAAGTATTCACAAGAGAAGCCAAGAGAGAATGGCTGGACAAACTGACCGATGTTGCACTTGGATCAGATGCATTTTTCCCATTTGGTGATAATATCGAGCGCGCACATAAGAGTGGTGTAAAATATATTGCACAGCCGGGTGGATCCGTACGTGATGACAATGTAATTGCAACATGTAATAAATATGATATGGTGATGTCATTTACCGGAATCCGTTTATTCCATCACTAATCGGGATATAATATAAGAGACACATCCTAAAGTTGATACTATATATGTCGCAGAAAGCGGGAAGGTTACGTAAGAGCGTAGCTTTCTCGTTTTTTAGATACCAAAGTATTCAGGAATAAAAGAGTTACGGGAGTTACTAATCATATTTATATATCGAGTATATTTGGTTTTTTATACAAATAGAGGAAAATGTAGTACGATTTCGGTATCTATATAGCATTTGTTTCTTCAAAAACGATTCTAAATAGGCTAAAATAGGAGAAAAGAAAGAAGGCGATGCAATTGTCAACGATGGAACTGTTGATCGTATCCGTTGGATTATCGATCGATGTATTTGTGGCGGCGGCCTATATGGGAGCCGGATTTTCAAAGATCAGATGGAAGAATCTGGTTCTTAAGCGTTCTGTTTGGCGCTATTCAGCTTGGGGTACTGGTACTTGGGAAACCTGATCACATTGCTGCCGTTACTGTCTATTACCAGAACGAAGACGGCGGCTGACAGATGGGAAGGTCTGACAGTGCTGATCTTTGCGGCACTTGGCATCTATATGATCCTCAAAGGAATCCGTAAAAAAGAAGGTGTTGGAACGCAGAAAAGATGAGCTCGAATGGAAGAAAACAACGCTTCTTGCACTGGTAACGAGTGTCGATGCGTTCTTTGTCGGAATGGGGACTTGGATTCCTGGATACAGCCATGATCGAAGAGTCATTGGTGTTATTCCCGGTAACGGTTCTGGAAGCGGTAATCGGTATATTTGCAGGATACAGACTGGGACTGAAAGAAAACAGACGTGCATACTGGGTCGGGGGAGCACTCCTTTTACTTGCCAGTTTCGACGTAATTCTCCATTATTATACGTAAAAATGGAGCAATTTGACGGTAGATTTTGCCGGATAGCTGGGGTATAATAATTTACTACAAGTTATCTGAGAAAAATTAAGGTGATGAGATGGAGCGCAAAAAAGTGAATTAACAAAAGCACTATTGGGAGAAAAATTTAAAGAACTGGTGGCGAAAAAAGGATTTGAAAAACTGACGATCAAGATGATCACAGATGCAGCAGGGGTGATACGTCCGACTTTCTATAATTATTTTCAGGATAAATACGAAGTGATGGAATGGCTTCTGTGGGAAGACGTATTTAAAGAAGTCTCAGAACTTATGGAGCAGGAACATGTAATGGAGTCTCTGCAGTTTTTGTTCCAGAGATTTGGAGAAGACAAGACTTATTACGAAAAGGTATTTGAAGTAACAGGGCAGAATTCCTTTGAGGAGATGCTGTATGGACAGGTTTTCCATATGGAAGAAATTCTGGTAAAGCATCATCCGTTAAAACACTTAAGTAATATGCCACACGTCGACGAAAAGGTATTTCTGGAATTTCATGCAATATCATTGGTGAATGGACTGAAATATTGGCTTATCTGGGAAAGCAAAAAATATTTCGGCGGGAGATGCAATGGAATTTTATCAGTATATGATGTCACATTCAATCCTGGATCTGTTGGACATTGAGAATACGGAGAAAAAATAAAGGGTTTCACTACACAGAGTGGAACCCTTTTCCTATAATCTCGCTGGTATTGGATATCAGTAAGAATGCACCAGTTGTATGAGCTTTTATGAAATTACGAAGCTTGATTGCTTCATTTGGACTAAGTACAGTCAGGATGATATATTTGTCATCGCCTGTGAAGGCACCCTGTGCGAGTACGATTGTTGCACCTCGTTTCAGGTCATTTTTGATAAATTCACAGATTGGTTCCGGCTCGCTGCATACCACGTGGAAATACTTCGAGCGGTTCAGACTTTCAATCAGACTGTCGATCAGTGTCGAACGCATCGTAAGACCGAGCAGTGAATAAAGACCCGTCTTAATGTCAAATACGAAGAAACCGGCGATTGTGAATAAGATATCGGAAGCAAGCAAGCCTTTTCCGATGTCAACGCTGGTGTATTTCTTCAATATCATGGCAATAACATCCGTGCCCCCGCTGGATGCTCCGATATTGAACAGAATGGCCGAACCGATGGCAGGAAGTACAATCGCGAAGATCAGTTCCAGCAATGGTTCGTTGGTAAGCGGGTGGCTCATTGGATAGATACGTTCCAGTCCGGACAGCGTGACAGAAAGTAGGATACTACTGTATGCAGTCTGTGCAGCAAATTTTTTTCCGAGAACGAAAAGCCCTATGATCAGAAGGAGCATATTCGCAATGAAGGAAAAATCACTGGCCGAAAGAGGAGTGAACTTGGCAACGAGTACCGCAAAACCGGTGATACCGCCAAACGTGAAGTTGTTGGCGAACTTGAAAAAGTAGATACCCACTGCCATGATCAGTGTACTGCCAGTGAGTAGTGCAAAGTTTTTTAAATGTTCTTTCATTTGAAAAATTCCCCAGTTTTCCTTTTGTAATTATTTGGATATGAAAGAAATCTTTCATATCCTCAATGATTGTAACGCTCGTGTCTGGAAAAGTCAACGTATTGGTGGTATATTATTAAGAGACAAAATATTCAGAAAAATGACCGGGAGGATAAGAAAAATGAAGCTTTTTTGGCAGAAGGCAGAAGTACAGAAATTTGAACACGCAAAAGATTTCGCAGAAGAATATAATATAGGTAAGAATGATTTTATTCTTGCAAGTAAAAGTACATATGAGACATATTTTGCACCACTTGGGCTGGAAGCACATGTGGAATTTAAAAAGTAAATATGGAAAAGGCGAGCCTACAGATGTGATGATCGATGCATTGCTGGCAGATTTCCGTAAGACGGATTGTGACAGAATTATTGCAATCGGAGGAGGAGCTGTTATCGATATGGCGAAGATCCTGGTGCTTGCAGGAAATTACACCGCCGAAGAGATCTTTGGAAGGAAGGTACCGCTTAAAAAGAGAAGACTCTGATCGCAGTGCCGACGACTTGTGGTGCTTGGTTCGGAAGTTTCCAATGTATCAATTGCAGAGTTTACGAAGTTACATACAAAGATGGGACTTGCTGTCGATGAGATCTATGCAGATCGTGCAGTGCTGATTCCGGAGCTTCTGACCGGTCTTCCGTATTCATTTTTTTCGACAAGTGCGATTGATGCGTTCATTCATGCGATTGAATCCTATGTATCGCCGAGCAACTTTATATACACAGATGTTCAGTATGAAGGCAATGGAGATGATCATTGAAGGATTCCGGAAGATTGCTGAACATGGGGAAGAATACAGAATGAATCTGCTGGATGATTTCCTGACAGCAAGCAATCTTGCCGGTATTGCATTCGGCAATGCAGGAACAGGAGCGGTGCACGCCATGTCTTATCCTCTGAGTGGCGTGTATCATGTCACACATGGAGAAGCGAACTATCAGTTCCTGACAGCTGTATTCGCAAAATATCAGGAATTAGATCCAAATGGCAGAATAAAGAAACTAAATAATTTCTTAAGCAATATTTTAAAGTGCAAATCAGATGAAGTATATACCAAGATTGAGAAACTTCTGGATCAGATTATTGCAAGAAAACCGTTACATGAATATGGAATGAAGGAAGAAGAAATCGAGAGCTTTGCGAAGACAGTTGAAGAGACACAGCAGAGACTTCTGAATCAAAGCTATGTGAAACTGACCTGGCAGAGATGGCAGAGATTTATAAAGAATTGTATTAATTTTTATATATAAAAATGCAAAAGAGCGTGATTCAGATTAAAAACTGAATGTTTTGCTTCGGATCGGAACATACTATCTTCTATAAAGAGGAGGATAGAAATAATGTATAAGTATTTACCCATTACGGATGTATACGCAAGAGAAATACTTGATTCGAGAGGAAATCCGACGATTGAAGTGGAAGTACTTGCCGGAGATGAATTCTGCGGAAGAGCAAGTGTTCCGTCCGGTGCATCGACCGGAAAATATGAAGCAGTTGAATTACGGGATAAAGAAGAACGATATGGAGGCCTGGGCGTGCAGCAGGCGGCAGATCATGTCAATGCAAGGATTGCACCGGAAGTGATCGGCATGAATGTACTGGATCAGGTAGCGATCGATCAGGCGATGATCAGGCTTGACGGAACAAAGAACAAATCCAATCTTGGTGCCAATGCCATGCTTGGAGTCTCGCTGGCGGCTGCAAGAGCGGCGGCCGGGGCGTTGGGACTTCCGCTGTATTCGTATCTTGGCGGCACAAATGTGAAAAAACTTCCGGTTCCGATGATGAATATCATGAATGGCGGAAGACATGCGGATAATACGATTGATATTCAGGAATTTATGATCATGCCGTAAGTAGGGGCAAAAGATTTTAAGACCGGACTTCAGATGTGTGCGGAAGTATATCATGAACTGAAGAGAGTTTTGAAAACGCTGGAATACAGTACTGCAGTAGGAGACGAAGGAGGATTTGCACCGGATCTTCACAATGCAGATGAGGTCCCCTGCGTCTGATGGTAAAAGCGGTGGAAAAGGCCGGATACCGGCCGGGAGAAGAGGTAGCTATTGCATTGGACGTAGCAGCATCCGAGTTATATGATAAGAATTTTAAAAAATACGTATTCGACGGTGAGGCAAAGAAAAAAGGATATAAGATCGTCCGTTCGGCAGAGGAACTGATCGATTATTACGAAGATATTATAGAAAAATATCCGATTGTATCCATTGAAGATCCATTGGATGAAGATGACTGGGAAGGCTGGAAGACGCTGACGGACAGGCTCGGAGAGCGGGTGCAGCTGGTAGGAGACGATTTGTTTGTGACGAATACCAGAAGACTTGCCAAAGGGATCAGAAGAAAAAGCGGCGAATGCGATACTGATCAAAGTGAATCAGATCGGGACACTGACGGAGAGCTTTGAAGCAGTAAAGATGGCGCAGAATGCCGGATATAAGACGGTAATCTCACACCGTTCGGGAGAGACTGCCGATTCTTTCATTGCAGATATTGCAGTGGCGGCAGATGCAGGGCAGATAAAAACAGGAGCCCCATGCCGGTCGGAACGGGTGGAAAAGTATAATCAATTATTACGGATAGAGGAAAGATTGGGGGATGTGGCTGTATATCAGAACCCATTTGAAGAAAAAATAGAAAATGTACAGATTTAATGCTGCCTGAGATAAGATTTTGAATGAGATTAGCTTGCCTTATCGGCCATCCTGTGATAGAATATATTTGGTTTATCCGCAGGAGGTGTGAATAGTGGACATTTTGAAGATTGTATTAATGATAATATTTGCAATAGACTGTATCGCTTTAACAGTTATCGTACTGATGCAGGAAGGTAAGTCAGCAGGGCTTGGTGCCATTAGTGGTATCGCTGATACTTACTGGGGACAGAACAAGGGCCGTTCTATGGAAGGTGCACTGGTGAAGTCGACAAAATTCCTTGCGATTCTGTTTATTGTACTGGCAGCAGTGTTGAATTTAAAAGTATTTGCATAGGATAGAGCATATTTTTAGAAGATGAAAGGGACACTCCTGTATGGGGGTGTCCCTTTTTGGAACACAGACGATGCAGGAGAGTATATGAATATGAGTAAGAAATTTGATAAGAGAAAAAAAGTCGTCTATGACCTGATCTGCGACGATTTATATACACCGATGAAATTCAAGGAACTGGCAATGCTTCTTCGCGTGGCAAAAGAAGATAGAGATGAGTTAAGACAGATCCTGGAAGCGTTGGAGCAGGAAGGAAAGATTTATCTTTCCAAGAGAGGAAAGTACTGTAAAGGACATGCAAAGCGTCTGACCGGTGTGTTCCGGGCAAGTCTTAAGGGATTTGGCTTTGTAGTGCTGGACGAAGGAGATTCAGAGGATGTATTCATCGGTGCGGATGATACCTGTGGTGCATTTGATGGAGATCATGTTGAGATCGTACTTACAAAAGAACCGGAAGGAAGAAGCCGTGAAGGAAAGATCGTGAAGATTCTGGAGCGGGGGCTTTCAAAAGTAGTCGGACTTTACCGCATGAAGCCGGGAAAGAAGTTTGGATTCGTGATTCCGGATAACCAGAGACTGGATCAGGACATATTTGTACCGATTGAAAAATCAAGAGGGGCAGTGGATGGACACAAAGTTGTAGTGGAGCTGACCTCTTATGGAGAGAATGGAAAGAAACCGGAAGGAAAGATTGTTGAGATCATCGGTCATGTGAATGATCCGGGGAACAGATATCATGTCGATCGTAAAGGGTATATGACCTCCCGGTAGATTTTCCGGATAAAGTATTAAGACAGGCAGAGCGTGTTGCAAAACCGGTCAGCGAAGCTGACATGAATGGAAGAAAGGATCTGCGTGACTGGCAGATGGTCACGATCGACGGTGAAGATGCGAAGGATCTGGATGATGCAGTATCCCTTGTAAAAGAGGGAGAAAATTATATTCTGGGCGTGCATATTGCGGACGTGACTAATTATGTGCAGGAGAACAGTGCACTTGATAGAGAGGCACTGGAAAGGGGGACAAGTGTCTATCTGGTAGACCGGGTGATTCCTATGCTTCCACATACACTTTCGAATGGAATGTGTTCACTCAATGCAGGAGAGGACAGACTTGCACTCAGCTGCATCATGACAGTGGATCCGTCAGGTGATGTGATCGCACATGAGATCGCTGAGACAGTAATTCATGTGGATCGCAGAATGTCCTATACCAGCGTAAAGAAGATTTTTAACGGATCATGATGAAGCGGAGACCTCAGAATACAAAGAACTGGTTCCGATGTTCGAACGGATGCAGGAGCTTTCGGGTATTTTAAGAGCCAGAAGGAAGAAACGCGGTTCCATTGATTTTGATTTCCCGGAGACGAAGATGATCCTGGATGAGAATGGAAAGCCGATCGATATTAAACCATATGACAGAAATGTTGCAACGAAGATCATCGAGGATTTCATGCTTTTGGCAAATGAGACGGTTGCAGAAGATTACTACTGGCAGGAGCTTCCATTTGTATACCGTACCCACGAAGCGCCGAATGAAGAAAAAATCCGTACACTGGCAACATTTATCAATAATTTTGGGTATTCAATGCATATTGGAGTTAATGAAATCAGACCAAAAGAAATACAAAAGTTGCTAACGAAAGTGGAAGATACACCGGAAGAGGCAATGATCAGCCGTCTGGCACTTCGTTCGATGAAACAGGCAAAGTATACGGCAGAGAATGACGGACATTTTGGACTGGCGGCGAATTATTATACCCACTTTACTTCACCGATCCGCAGATATCCGGATCTTCAGATCCATCGGATCATCAAGGAAAATCTGCGGGGAAGAATGAATGAAAGTAAGATTGAACACTACCAGTCGATCCTTCCGGAAGTTGCAAAGCGTTCCAGTGAGATGGAACGTCGTGCGGATGAGGCAGAACGTGAGACGATCAAACTCAAGAAGACAGAATACATGCAGGCACATATCGGAGAGGAATTTGACGGTGTGATCTCTGGAATTACTAAATGGGGTATGTATGTAGAGCTTCCGAATACCGTAGAAGGTCTGGTGCATGTTACCAATATGACAGACGATCATTATGATTACGATGAAGAACGTTATGAGATGATAGGAATGCATACACGGAAAGTGTACAAACTGGGAGAAGCCTTAAGAGTACAGGTGCTGGATGCAGATCGTCTGATGCGACGATTGATTTTAAGATTGTGAATCAGGGAGGTGCCGGAGATGGCGAAGAGTAATGACAAGATGGTTGCAAATAATAAAAAGGCATATCACGATTATTTTATCCTGGATAAGATCGAGACAGGAATTGCTCTGCACGGAACGGAAGTAAAGTCACTCCGTATGGGAAAATGCAGTATCAAAGAATCCTTTATCCGAATTGAAAATGGAGAAGTCTTTATCTACGGTATGCATATCAGTCCATATGAAAAGGGAAATATCTTTAATAAAGACCCACTCAGAGTCAGAAAATTACTCCTTCATAAATCAGAGATCAATAAACTGATCGGTAAAACGAAGGAAAAGGGAATGGCAATCGTTCCATTGAAAGTATATTTCAAAGGCAGCCTTGTAAAGGTGGAGATTGGTCTGGCAAAAGGTAAGAAATTATATGATAAACGTCAGGATATCGCCAAAAAGGATCAGAGACGTGAAGCAGAACGTGATTTCAAGATGAAACTCAGATAGGAGAAAAGAATGGTACCTACAAAGAAAGAAGAATTAAGAAATCTGGTTACCCAGACGACATTAGAGACCTACGAGGAGCTGACACCACATCTGGTACAGCTTATTAATGAAACGAACAGAAATCCGGAACTGACGGAAGCTCAGAAGCAGGATGAGATCTCATTACATATGATGGGATTTGTAAAATCCTGTACCAATGAAATTATTATAGAAGTACTTGGAGAAATTCTTGGTCTGGAATAATGTAGAAAAAAATATAAGAAAAATAAGATCCTGTTGTGATAATTAAACGAAATTTGTGTGACGTCAGAAAAATGTCAGAAATTTCCTTGACAAAAAAAGTTCACGGCGTTAAACTACGGGACATAAAAGCAAGGGCGCTTCGAAAGAATCATTTCGAGGCGCTTTTTTCTTTTATATAAAAGGATAGCACAAGGGTGTGTACATTTTCGTGAGTCGACCACGGAAGTGCACACTTTTTTCGTTATCGGACATCTGAAGGATGAAGGAGGAGACATTATGACGAAAGAAGTATTATCGGCGATACAGGATGCCGTAGGCACACAGGTATTTGGAATCTGGTTCCTGATCGGTGCAGCATTTGTATTTTTCATGCAGGCTGGATTTGCAATGGTAGAGGCAGGATTCACCAGAGCGAAGAATGCTTAAGCAATATTATTATGAAGAACCTGATGGACTTTTGTATAGGAACTTGTGTATTTATCCCATTGGGATTTGGAATTTTGCTTGGTGAAGATGCACTTGGCGGATTTATCGGAACTCCGACACTTGGAATTTTTACCGATTATGCAAATTTTGACTTCATTCAATTTTGTATTTAACCTGGTGTTCTGTGCGACAACGGCAACCATCGTATCCGGAGCAATGGCAGAACGTACCAAATTCTTATCTTATTGTATTTATTCCGCAGTGATCTCCGCTGTTGTATATCCGATCGAGGCACACTGGATCTGGGGCGGTGGATGGCTTGCAAGTTTAGGGATTCCATGATTTTGCAGGTTCCTGTGCAATCCACATGGTTGGTGGAACAACAGCATTTATCGGAGCCGCACTGGAAGGAGCCAGAATTGGTAAATTTACCAGAGATAAAGATGGAAAAGTAACAAAGGTACATGCATTCCCTGGACATAACATTGTAATCGGTGCACTTGGATGTTTCATTCTCTGGTTTGGATGGTATGGATTCAACGGAGCTGCCGCTACGACAGGCCCACAGCTTGCATCGATCTTTATGGCAACAACGATCGCACCGGCAATCGCAACGGTTGTATGTATGATATTTACATGGCTAAGATATGGAAAACCGGATGTATCGATGTGCCTGAATGCATCACTTGCAGGACTGGTAGCAATCACCGCACCTTGTGATGTCGTTGATGCAACAGGTGCAATCATCATCGGTGTGGTAGCCGGACTTCTGGTTGTATTTGGTGTATGGTTCTGTGACTATGTGGCTCATGTGGATGACCCGGTCGGAGCAGTTGCCGTACATTGCTTAAATGGAATCTGGGGAACGATCGCAGTCGGTCTCTTTTGCGACAAAAAACAGCACCAGAGTGCACATTGAAAGGTCTGTTTTACGGTGGCGGATTCCACCAGCTTGGCTTACAGCTGCTTGGTGTAGTAACCGTTATGGCATGGACGATCATAACCATGACGATCGTATTTAAGATTATCGATAAGACGGTAGGTCTTCGAGTAACAGAAGAAGAAGAGATTGTAGGTCTGGATGTGAAAGAACATGGTCTTGCATCTGCATACGCAGGTTTCAGTCTGATGGATATCACAGAAGGAAGCATGAGTATCAATGAGAATACAGAGCTTGGAGAAAATGATTACGATGAAGCTTCAGAAGCACAGAGAGCTGCATCTGTCAAAGTAACTACTCCTGTAGATCCTGAGACTGGAATACATAAAGTTGTTATCATTGCCAAACTTTCAAGATATGAAAAACTGAAAACTGCACTCAATGATCTTGGAGTAACAGGAATGACAGTCACACAGGTTATGGGATGTGGTGTTCAGAAAGGTGCTTAGGTGAGAAATACCGTGGAGTTGAGATGGATGTAACCGTACTTCCAAAGGTTAAAGTAGAAGTTATCGTAGGAAGCATTCCGGTAGACAAAGTGATTGAGACTGTGAAGAGAACTCTTTATACCGGACATGTCGGAGACGGAAAGATATTCGTTTACAATGTACAGAAGGTTGTCAAGGTTCGTACCGGCGAAGAAGATTATGATGCATTGAAAGATGTAGAGTAATAGTGCATAATCGAATTGTTAGAATATTGTGTAAAATAACGAAAAAATATATAGATATTTAAAAAAAGTTATAGATATGTTATGGTGTATATAGAATTTTTATTAAACGTTTAATGTACGGATTTTATTGAGACACCAGTGAATTAATCGACAGAATAAAAATATTCTGTCGATTTTTTTAGAATTTTTATTAAACGTTTAATATCGCTGCAGGAGGTGAAAGAGAGTAATAAGGAAAACATGAAAAAGAAAGGAAAGTGAATAATGTCTAGAGGGAAAAAATTGAAAAGAAAAGTGACATCGCTCGCGTTGACAACGGCGATGGCGGTTTCAATGCTTGGTGTTTTACCGGAGTCGACGGTCGAAGCAGCTGCATCAGACGATGACTCGATTTCCAATGGAAGTCTTACTGCTGCGATTGGCGATCTGGGTGAAATATCAAGCTTGACAATTGACAATAACCGCAAAAACAGTAGTGGAAAAGATGTGAATTTTGTGCTTCCGAATGATACCAATCAGCAGAATAACGAAGCACATCAGTGGATGGGAGAGATGATCTTTTCCTACCGAAGCAGCAAAGACGGAAATTCCCGGAAGATAACAGTGGATTTCAGGAAGTAGATACGAATAAGACGCTGGCTGCAGGTGGTTCAACAACTTACAGCAATGCATCGGCAAACTTAAAGAACAACCCATATATTGAAAAGAAAGTAAGCAAAGATAAGGTTGAGGTCACCTTCAAAGGACAGGATGAAGATTCGACAGACAGCCGTACGATGAAAGGCTTTAATGCAAAGTCTGTATACGATATGGATACAGATGACGGATCCCTGCTTTGGTCGATCACACTGGAAAATACGAGTGGAAATTATCTGGAATTCGGGGATGTAGGACTTCCGATGCCTTGGAATAATAAGTACGCAAGTATTGATGATACTTACAACAACCGTACAACTGTGCATACATTTGCGGGAGCAGACAGTGGTTATGCATATGCGATCAGATGCAGCGGTGAAGGAAACTATGTAATGTTCACACCTGTTACAGACACCGGTGCAAGAATTGAATATATTGATAACTGGACCGGTAATATTAACGGGGTAAAAGGAACACGTTCCGGAAGTACTTATCAGAACTGGACAAGTGATACCGGTGGATGGTTCCCGGGACTTCAGGTGTATTACATTCATTCCAAAGATATTCAGAAAACGGGACGTGGTTATTACACAGATGCTACAAGTCTTGTACTGAAACCAGGTGAGAAGAAGACATACCAGTTCAAATTCTCAGCAGTAAGAGCCGGTGATAATACACCACAGAACAGCGCAGAGGATGCAAATAATGCGTCTGATTCGGTAGAAGAACGTGAGAATAATATGCGTTCCATTCTTTATAAAGAAGGAATGATCGACGCTGTTGCGACTCCGGGATTCCAGACTGCAATCAATATGCCGACCAAGTTGGATCTGCACTATGATGACAGTAAGATCTCAGATGTATCGGTTGATATCCAGTGCGTGCATGAAAATGATCCATGGGATGAAGAACATATTCCGGATCAGCAGAGTGGGATGGTCAATAATTCCAAATCCATAGAACATTCGGATAGTGATTCAGCAAAACTGGTTAATACGAAGACGGTAGATGGGGAAAAACATCATATTTATGAATTGAATTTCGGATGTATCGGTAACAATAGTGTACGTGTAAATTACAAACTGAATGGTGAAGATAAATTTACACAGTATGAATTCAATGTTCTGGATAAACTTGACAGTACGATTGAGACGCATTCGGACTTTGTGGCAAATCAGACACAGGACAATGATACATCAAGTCCGACTTATGGAATTTACAGTGACTGGTATTTTGCAAGTGGAAAAGATTCTACACAGCAGTCTCATTGGGGAGATGACTGGAGCCACGATAATATTAACTTCATGGCAATGAAGAACTATCTGGATCCAAATGCTTCCGAGGTAGAGTCCATCGAGAAGTATCTGATTGATTTTATGTGGAATAATTACATGAAGAATTCGCATGAAACATATGCAGTAGCGAATTATCTGAGTGGATCGGGAATTTATGGTGGAAGTGCCAATCCGTATTCCAGAACTTATTCGGAAGTCATGGAAGCAACCGGATTCTTCAATATGTACCGCATAGAAAAAGCATATCCAGATCTGATTGATTACAGAGAAAGTGCAGAATGGTATCTGGAAAAAGCATATGGAATATACAGTAACCGCGTAAGTGCATATCCAATCGGATTTTACGGGGAACAGCAGATTCCGGATATGATCGAAGCACTCTATGCAGAAGGCATGACAGAAGAAGGAGACAATCTGAAACAGCTGTTTGCAAAGTCTAAAGGAACAAGTATGGCAACGGCCGATTATCCATACGGATCAGAATTCGAGTATGATAATACCGGTGAAGAGGGGGCTTATTCTGCTGCAAAAGCATTGAGAACCTATTATCCGGATAACAGTAACACAAAGGCCGCACTTAAGAATATGCAGTCTGCAGAGTGGAAAACACGTGCGATGAGAGGACTTCAGCCAACCTGGTATCAGTATGCCGATCCTGTCTTCCGTGGAGGAGAGACCTGGTGGAATTTCCAGTATACAGCATCTCTTGCCGGATATATCATGGATGACTGGTTGAGATATGAAGATACGGATTCAGACACAGATTCCAGCGCATGGGCAGAGAGAATGAACTATGCAGCGAAGTTATCTAACTTTAATGCTGTAAACATGGGACAGATTTCTTCTAATTATATTGGAAATACAAGCTGGAGATATACCATGTCAAAAGGTGGATATGGTGCACAGAATGTAAATGACGGAGGAACACGTGTCCAGAATAATGGATGGAACGATTTCTCGGGAGAAAGTGATGAGGGACTTTATGGATCGCTTCTTAGCATCAGTGCAGATGTTGCAACAGATCCTGTATTCGGACTGACCGGTTATGGAAGTACAGTATCAAAATCCGGTGGAAAATATACGATTACCCCGCTGGATGGTGTTGGAAAACGTATCAATGTGATCGATGATAAGCTGTATGTGGAACTGGAACAGGATTCTTGCACGAAAGCAGTCATTGATAAAGATGGAACATATTTTGACCTTGCAGTAAAGAATCTGACAGGGGACGAACATCTTTCGAAGATCAGTCTGAGTGGCGCAGGTCTTAAAAATGGCTATTACAGTATAAAAGTAAATGGTGAAGAAAAAAAGAGCAGTGCTATGTATCAGACAACCAGGGCGATGCATACGCAGTAATTCCGGCAGGTGAATCTGCCAAGATTACGATCGAGGCAATGAAAGGTGGAGAAAATCAGGCACCAAAGATCTATAAGATCAAAACGTCAGAAAATCCACAGGCACTGGTATCTTCCCGTATAGAAGCTCAGGCTTATGATGACGGCGCACCGGATGGCAAATTGACTTATAAATGGGAAACAGTAAAAAGAGCCGGAAGACGGAGAACTTACATTTGATGCCAAGAATAAGCCATATGCCAATATCACAGCAAGCAAAGACGGAATTTACAAAGTAAAACTGACCGTAAGTGACGGAGAACTGAGTACTGAAAAAGAAGTAGAGATTGAAATCGGACGTGCACCGGAAAAAACTGCACCGGTTATTGAAAGTGCAACAGCAACACAGCATCCGACAAATACAACTACGGCAGAACTGAGTGGAAAGGCTTCTACAGATAAGACCTATGGAAATAAAGTAGAATACAAGTGGTCAGTGGTAGATCAGCCGGAAGGCGGCAATGCAATTATCGCAAATGCTGAAAAAAGCAGATGCAAAATTAAAAGCATATGTGCCGGGAACTTACACATTACGTTTAACAGCAACGGATAAAAATCCACAGAGTACGATGCAGATGTGGAATCAACAAAAGATATTGTTCTCGAGATGAAAGAACCGGTTGATGGAATTGAAAGAGCAGGTACGGTACTTACGAAAGTGAAGACAGAGCCGGAACTTCCGGAGAAAATGGAAGTCATCTATGAAGACGGAACAATAAAAAGACAGTGAGATTGTGTGGGATCAGGTGGATGAGGAATCCTATGCACATGCCGGAAACTTTACTGTAAATGGAACGGTAAAAGATACAGATCTGAAGGTAGAAGTTACGGTTATGGTAGTATCCGGAGAAGCACAGAACGTGGCATTGATCGCAACACCATCAGCAATTATCGATACACCGGAGGATCTGGGAGGAGTGGCAGGACTGAATGACGGATATGATCCGGCAAGTTCAAACGACAAATCACATGGTGTATGGCATAACTGGCTGGGAGATAATGGCGCCGATGCATGGGTGCAGTATGACTGGGAGTCAGAAGTGACGATATATCAGTCAGACGCATACTATTTTACAGATGGTAACTTTGTACCAAAATCAGTAAGTTATCAGTATAAAAGATGCAAATGGCAACTGGCGTGATCTTCCAAACGTGTCAGGCTGTGGTACAGAACTGAACAAATATAATACAACAACATTTGCGCCGGTAACGACAACAGCTATCCGTATGAATATGAGTCCAAAGACACAAGGTTGTGGTGTGATTGAATGGAAAGTATATGGATATGCAGAGAATGTCATTGACAAAACACTTCTGAAAAAAGACAATTGACAGTGCAAATGCGCTGGATCTTACAAAATATGAACTGACAGAAGAAGACAAGGCTGCATTAACGGAAGCAATCCAGGAAGCAGTTACAGTGAATGACAATAAAGAAGCAACACAGGAAGAGGTTGATTTTGCGGCAGCAAAACTTGCAAGAATCATGTCATCACTTCCAACAGCAGACGGTAACCTGGCATATGGTGCAGCTGTATCAACAAGTTATGTATCCAGCTGGGAAAAAGTAAGTGCTGTCAATGATGGCAAGATACCGGAAAGCTCATATAATCCAAGTGGTATGGCAAGATATGGAACATGGGGTAATGCAAGTTCGAAAGAAACAGTTACCTATACATGGAACCAGGAGATGAAGCTGACAGGAGCAGATATCTATCTCTGGTATGACGGCGATACAGAAGGAGATTATACAAAGGGTGGAATTAAGATCCCTAAGAGCTATACTTATGAATATCTTGATTCCGAAGGAAACTGGAAAGAAGTTCGAATCCATCTTCTTATGGAATGGAAATGGACAAATTCAACAATACGACCTTTGATGAAATAACAACGAAATCTATCCGTGTGACGTTAAACAAGCAGGCAAATGATACGAACGGTGTAGGCGTTATGGAGTGGAAGGTATACGGAACTGCAAAATATGCGGATGAAAACGATAAGGCAGATCTGGAAAAGGCAGTGAAGGATGCAGAGACAGAAGAGGCAAACCTTTATACAGAAGACAGCTACAAAGCATTCGAAGCAGCTTTAAAAACAGCAAAATCTGTTCTTGAATCAGAAAAAGGTAAGTTCCGGAGAAGTCAAAGCAGCACTTGCAGCACTGGTAAAGGCACAGAATAATCTGGTGAAGAAAGCAGAAGACAAGAATATTGCTCGAAGGCAGCAGTAGACGGAATCTGTAATTATACAACAGATCTTGGAGGTCTTGCACAGCTTAATAACAACATTGACCCGTCTTCATCAAGAGATTGGGATGGAAGTCAGGTAGACGCAGGCAAAGGAATGTGGCACAACTGGAATAACCGTTATGATGCAGATGGCAATGTAGTGAATGCATGGGTAAGTTATACATGGGATTCAGAAATGGTACTGGAAAGTACAGATGTATATTACGGTACAGACGGTGGCGGAATCCAGCCTCCGAAATCTGTGAAATTCGAATATCTGAACGAAGCAGGTGAATGGAAAGAAGTTCCGAATGCAGAAGGACTTGGTTGTGAAAAAGACAAATACAATACAACCAAACTGGGTAACATCAAGACAAAAGCAATCCGTATGGTAATGGAACCTGAATTCTTAAGATGATGCGGACCCTGCACATGGAATCGGAGTTCTTGAGTGGAAAGTAAACGGAACGAAAGCGGCAGATCTTACGGCCTTAAAAGCAGCTATCCAGGAAGCAGAAGGAAAGAACGAAAGTGATTACACCGCATCTTCATGGAAGACATTTGCAAAAGCACTTGAAGAAGCAAAGGCAGCAGCTGCTGATAATACTGTTACGCAGGAGGCAGCAGATCTTGCAAGAACAAATCTTCTGAAAGCAGCAAATGCGTTAGTGAAAAAAGGTGAAAAACCGGAATATGATAATATCGCACCGGAAGCGAAAGCAGATGGAATCTGCGATTACACCAACGATCTTGGCGGACTTGCAACATTAAATGATGGTTATGAACCAACAGAATCCCATGATACATCACATGGTGCATGGCATAACTGGAATAACAGATATGAAAATGGTGTTGCGAAGAATGCATGGGTAAGCTATACCTGGGATAAACCTGTTGAAATTAATAGTATGGATATCTATTATTTCTCAGATCACGGTGGAATCGTGGCACCAAAGAGTGCAAGCTTTGAGTATCTGAATGATGCAGGTGAATGGGTTGTGGCAGATGAAGCACAGGGACTTGCATGTGTGGAAGATGAATACAATACTGTAAAACTTGCAAACATTAAGACAAAAGCAATCCGTATGACTATGGAACCGGAGTTTATGAACGACGGAGATCCTGCACACGGTGTCGGAGTGATTGAATGGAAGGTCTATGGCAAATATGCAGAGGACAAGCCGGAAACAGTAGATAAGACAGCATTAGATGCAGTGATCAGGGAAGCCGAGTCACGAGCAGAAAAAGATTATACAAGTGACAGTTGGGAGACATTTGCAAGAGTACTCGAAATCTGCGAAGGCAGTTCAGAAAAAATGAGTCTGCAACACAGGAAGAAGTAGATAATGCAACAGCACTTCTGACAGAGGCAATGGATAATCTGGAGCCGGTAAAAAGAAGAACCGGTAAAAGAAGCTGACAAAAAGAACTGAAGAAAGCAATAGCCAATGCAGAGAAATATACGCGTGTAGACTATACAGAAGAGTCATGGAATGATTTCAGACAGCACTTCAGGCAGCATATCTTGTAGATAATAATACGGCAGCAACACAGAAAGAAGTTGATGATGCACTTCAGGCACTTCAGACAGCAATAAAGAATCTTAAGAAAGTTCAGGAAGAAGTGAAGAAAGATGATATCAGAAAATACATTGAAAAGCACAGAAACTGAACAAAGAAGATTATACAAAAGAAAGCTGGGATGCACTTCAGGAAGCGCTGAAAGAAGCAGTAGAAGCTGCAAATAAAGACGATGTAACACAGGCAGAGATTGATCAGAAGACAGAAGCTCTGAAACAGGCAATAGGTAATCTTAAAAAGCAGACGGAAAAGATACAGGAAAAGATAATAATAAGAATAACGATAATAAGGGTAATGGACAGAATGTCAGCAATAATAATGCAAACGGAAAGAATCCGAAAGGCGGCAATCATAAGAATGTTGGAAAGAACAACAAGAATAATAATGGAAATGCAGCCAAAACCGGAGACACCATGCCAGTAATCCCAATCGCATCTGCTGTAGCAGCATTTGCAGTGATCGCTGAGATTATCAGAAGACGTATCAAGAATCGTTAGTACAAAAAGCGGGAAGCATTTGTTTCCCGCTTTTTTGTTGCCATGCATTCGTAAGGAGCTGCCGGGGGCAGGGCCCTGTAGATCGTAAAATTCATTGTCTTGTGAACCTTGACAAAATAACTCTTACGGGGGTATAATATGCTTTACCTAAAGAAAGACAGTCTGCAAACCAGAAAAGCATTACAATCAGGGCTTGTACTGGTTTCGACGGGGGTCTGGAAGTTGGAGAAGCCATCCGTAGCGGGACACTACGTTAAAAGTTCCACTTAAATATAAACGCAGACAATACAGAATTAGCGTACGCAGCCTAATTAGGCCGCAGTCGGCCCCGGATCATCCGCTGTTCGGGTCACCGGCTTCAAACAGGCGGAGCACTTCGTTCCCAAAGCTTTGAGGGGATGGAAGAATTTATGAAGCTACTAAAGTGGGGAACCTGTCATTAGGTGCCGCATGGAGGGAATGTTAATATAATGACTGTGATGGGAGATGCTCGAATGGATGGGCTTTCGGACGCGGGTTCAACTCCCGCCAGGTCCACTGATATCCTGAAATTTTTGAAAGAATCAAAGATTTCAGGATATTTTTTTGCGCTTTTTGGTGGAAAATCAACAGTGGAATTAAATGATAATAAATATCAATATCAAAAAAAAAGAATTGAAGCAGAAAAAACATATGGTACATTTATTGAGTTAGAAGAACAGAACTGAAAACAACACGGACTAACTATTGGTAGATGAAAGTAACTATAGATATAGAGGATAAAGAATGAAAAGAAAGATTGTAATAGCCATTTTATGTGCGGCGGTGTCAATGGGAACCGTTGGATGTGGAAACAGTACGGCATCCGCCAAGAAAACACAGACGCAGACAGAAAAAAAGAAGATTCCAAAAGTGAAAATTCCGAAAAATCCAGTGAAGAAAAAGCAAAGCCGCGATATATTTGCGATGGATACGTATATGACGGTAACAGCATATGGAGAGCATGCATCTGAAGCAGTAGATAAAGCCGAGACAGAGATCAAACGACTGGATGGAATGTTGTCTACCGGAAATGAAAACAGTGAAGTGTACAAATTAAATCAAAACGGGGAAGCGGTTGTTTCGGATGACACGGCGTACTTGTATGAACGCTCTGAAAAAATATATAAACAGACAAAAGGAGTATTTGACATATCCATCTACCCGGTCATGGATGCATGGGGATTTACAACGGAGAATTACCGGATCCCTGCGGAGGATGAACTGAGTGCGTTACTGAAGAATGTAGATGCATCGAAGATCCAATATGACAAAAAGACAAAAAAATCACGTTGCCCAAGAATGTGAAAATTGATTTCGGAGGCATTGCGAAGGGATATACATCTTCAAGGATTATGCAGATTTATAAAAAGTGTGGTGTGACGAGCGGCCTGGTAAGTCTTGGAGGAAATGTACAGCTTCTTGGTGCAAAACCAGATGGAAGTGCATGGAAGGTTGCGGTAGAAAGTCCGGATGAAGACGGAAATTATCTTGGAATCCTGCAGGCAAAGGACAAGGCGGTTATTACATCGGGTGGATATGAGAGATACTTTGAAAAAATGGGAAGAAATATCACCATATTATTGATCCGGCTACAGGCTATCCGGCAGAGAACGGACTGATTTCGGTGACAATCGTAAGTGATGATGGAACACTTGCGGATGGATTATCTACTTCGCTTTTTATCATGGGAAAAGAGAAAGCAGAGAAATTCTGGAAGAAGTATAGCGATAAATTTGATGTGATCCTGCTTACGGATGACGATCAATTATATGTATCAGAAGGAATTGCGGATGATTTTCAATCGGATTATAAGGTAAACATAATGAAAAAGTAGAGGTGGAAGACATGGATAAAGAAAAAGTGATCAAAAAAAATAAAACAGGGTGCACCGGCTACCTCGGCGATTGTAGTTGCAGCCTGTATCGGGGTGTCATTAAGCGGCTATCAGGCACCGGTTTATGAAGCTCAGGCGCAGACGAAAGAGACAAAGACAACGGATGCCGATGAAGCGAAGAAGACAGAAAGCAAGGCAAAAGGTTCTTTTGATCTGGCAGACGGAATCTATAAAGGAACAGGAACCGGTTATGCCGGCGAGGTGACTGTTGCGGTAACGATCAAAGATAAACAGATTACGGCAATCGATATCTTAAGTTCTTTCGGACGATGCAGCATTCTTTAACCGTGCAAAAGCAGTGATAGACAGGATCATTGCAGGGCAGACTCTGGATGTGGATGTGGTGTCTGGCGCAACATTTAGCTCTAATGGTATTATCAGTGCAGTGAAGAATGCATTGACAGGAGAAAAAGACAGTGGAGAGACGGGAGAATCCCAGTCCGGAAATGCAGCGGCACAGGGAAGTACACTGTCACTGGCTGACGTACAGGATGCGGCAGCATATAAAGATGGAACCTATTATGGAACAGGAACCGGATTCGGAGGAACTTTGAAAGTTAAGGTTGTGATCAGCGGAGGAAAGATTGCGTCTGTTGAGGTTGTGGAGAATCATGATGACAGCAGTTATCTGAATCGTGCAAAAGCATTGATCGGCAATATTATTTCATCGCAGAGTACAAATGTAGATGTAATCTCCGGTGCGACTTACAGTTCGAACGGAATCAAGAGTGCGGTAAGAGACGCACTCCGTCAGGCTGCAGTAAGCGGAAATTCACAGTCTGTAAATACGAAGACGGAAGATACTTCTAAGACAGAAGACAATACGACTGTTAAAGGCAATTTCCCATATAAAGAAGGTATTTATTACGGAACGGCAGAAGGATACAACGGAGAGATAGAAGTAGCGGTGGTTCTTCAGGATAAATCAATCAAGGCAGTGCTCGTAACAAAGAATCATGATGATGAAAAATTCTTTAACCGTGCAATGGATGTAGTAAAAAATATTATGAAAAAACAGAGTACGGATGTGGACGTAGTATCTGGAGCAACTTACAGTTCAAATGGTCTTATAAATGCAGTGAAGAATGCATTAAAAGAAGCAGAAAAGGTAACAAACGGACAGACAACGGAACCAGATAAAGAAAAAGCTGATACTTCAGAACTTGAAAAAGTGATGAAAGAAGCAGAAGAACTGAAACAAGAGGATTATACGGAAGCAACCTATGCGGTTCTTAAGACCAGAATGGAAGATGCACAGAAGCTGCTTGATACAGATAAGACAGAGATCAGTCAGGAAGATGTAGACCAGGCTCTTGAGAATCTGAACCAGGCACTGGCACTGCTGGAAAAAAAGACGATGGCGAAGATGATACTACAGTATATAAAAATGGTATCTATGAAGGACGTGCGCTGTGCAGACCAGATGAAGATGAAGATTTCACGGCCTATAATCTGACATTGAAAGTGACGGTGCGGGATGACAAGATCGTTGCTGTTACCGATGTAAAAGGGGACGGAGATTCATCAAATGACAGATATATCCTCCGCGCGGCAAACGGAACATCAAGTAAAAAAGGTGTGACAAGCCAGCTGATCGAGAAAGGTAATACAGAAGGAATTGATGCAGTATCGGGTGCAACCTGCACTTCAAAAAGCAATCCTGGATGCGTGTGAGAACGCATTGCTTTCTGCAAAAAAGACAGTAAAAAGAGACTGAGTTAAAGGAGAGAGAAGAATGAGAGAATTCTGGATGCGCCTGATGAGCCTTGTAGTGATCGTCGGGTTGATATTGGGATATAATTCCGTGCTGGAAGCCAGAGCAAAAGATGAGGAAATTGCAAAACTGAATGCCAAAATCGAAAATACGGAAAGTTTAGAAGATGAGGATTCAAAAAACGGTTCTTATAAAGACGGAACATATACCGGAGAAGCGGATGGATTTGGTGGAACTGTTAAAGTGGAAGTAATAGTAAAAAGCAGAAGATTAAGGAAATAAATATTGTCTCTGCTGACGGAGAAGATGGTTCTTATCTGACTATGGCGAAAGATATTATACCGAAGATTCTGGATGCGCAAAGTGCAGAAGTAGATACGATCAGTGGTGCGACTTTCAGTTCTACAGGAATTAAGAATGCGACAAAACAGGCATTAGAAAAGGCGGTAAATAAATGAATGCAAAACAATTGAAAAAGATACATATATGGATAAGGGCAATCATCCAATTGCTGTATTTTATCTTTATTCCGTCGGTATACACGGCAGCATTTGCAGGTGTGAAATATATATTTACACAGATTGGCGCAGGCGAAAAAGTGGCGCTGACATCATTTGTTACTGTACTTATTGTGGTGTGTATATATACTGCTGTTTTCGGAAGATTCTTTTGCGGATTCGCCTGTGCATTTGGAAGTCTTGGCGATGGAGTGAATGCATTATACAGACTGATCTGCAAAAAAGATGAAAAAGAAACCGGTGCAGATTCCGGACCGGATTGCAGACAGACTTGTATATCTGAAATATGTGATTCTGGCAATCATCGTATTTATGTGTTATGGCGGTGTATACAATAAAGCGCAGGGAACAAGTCCGTGGGATGTATTTTCCATGATACATGCAGGAAATTTTAAACTGAATGGATATCTCATAGGGCTGGTCATTCTGGTGCTTCTGATTGTCGGAATGTGTCTGGAGGAAAGATTTTTCTGCAGAAATTTCTGCCCGATGGGAGCTGTATTCTCACTGGTTCCGGTGTTACCGACATTTGCACTTCACAGAGACCGGGAATCCTGCATTCCAAAGTGCAGTGCATGTTCCAGAAAATGTCCGGCGAATATCGGACTTCCGACGGACGGTTCCTGGAAAGTAGAAGGTGACTGTTTCCAGTGCCAGAAATGTATAGATACATGTCCGAAGAAGAATATTCACTGCGGAGTGAAAAAGATCAGAGGCAATGAAATATGGTTTACAATCTTAAGAGCTTTGATATTACTTGGATTATGTATCTGGCTTGGCGTATAAAATAACATAACATGCAGACGTGTGTGGAAAACGCACATGTCTGATTAGTAAAATTTTTTTGATTATAAGTTAGAAAATACTAACTTAATAATAAATATTTTCATTAAGGAGGCTTTTATGAAAAAAAGAAAGAAATGAAGACAAAGTAATGGCAGTTGCGATGTCGGCGACCATGGCAGCCAGCATTTGTCCGGCGGTACCGGCGATGGCGGTAACGAAAAATCAGGTGGCAAAAGATGGAACATATACGAAGACTGCACATGTCACAAGAACAGAGGATGATGATGAAGATGAATGGAATGAATATGATGTCCGAGTAGCCTTGACTGTAAAAGATGGAAAGTTTTCTGATATTGTAGTAACTCCGGAAAATGGCTATGAGTCTGGTAACGATTCATATTTTAACAAAAGCATATTCTAAATCAAAGGGAATAAAATCAAAATTAGCTGGTCAGTCAGCAACAGAAGATACAATTAATAGTTGGGATACCGTATCTACTGCAACAAGATCATCTGATGCCATAAAAAAGCGGCATTAGAAGCAATCCAGTCAGCACCAGAAGCAAGTACAGCAGCAACTGTAGATACAGCAGCTCTGGAAGCTTCAATTACGAAAGCAAAAGCATTAAAAGAAAGTGATTACACAGCTGAGACATGGAATACGTTAAAGACAGCACTTGCGTCTGCAGAGACAGCACTCGCTGAAAAGAAATCTCAGGATACAGTCGATGCAGCGAAAAAATCTTGATAGTGCAATTGATAACTTGAAAGCAGCAGTAAAAGAAACTAAATATCTTGTCATGAACGTGCCATACAATCAGTTCTATAAGGCTTACAATCTGACAGATAAAGCAGTATGGGAAGTAGAAAGCGGAGTAGATGCGGTATCTACAGCAACTACAAATAAATTCAAAGGCACAACTGGACTTGCAAAAGGTACTTACAACAATGGAAAATACATCATGGGTGTAACAATCCCGGTAGAAGTAAGTGCAGAAGATTATGCAAAATTGAATACAAATCTGACAGCAAATGATGATTATTATTTTACAACATTAGACAAAGCACCGGAAGCATACAGCAAATTAACAGTAAATAAAGACGGAACATACAGCTTCTCTAAAATGTCAGATGCAACGGTAACGAATAAATATCTTTCTGTTCCGGCAGACGAATTAGAGTTAAACGGAGGATATGGAGATTACCAGATTACTGTTGACGGACTTGGAACAAAAACAGGTTTAAAAAGTAGGAGAAAATGAAACAAAAGAATATACTCTTTATGGTGCGATTTTAAATACAACTTCCGGAAAGAGCTACGGAATGACCAGTCTGGAAAATCTCTGGGTTGGTACAAAGACACCAAATGTAGAAATTGCGTGGTCAATTAAAAAAGGCCAGGGATTAAAAGAGAGCACATGGACAGGGAGATGCATTCTATCAGTTCGCAGACATGAATGGAGCTGTTTTTAAACAGTGTTACACTGATTACAGATCTTGGAGTGATCAATGTTCCGTGTAATGTAACATTAGACAAATATTACGATGGAGATCTCAGCGGTTTAAAATATTCTCTGGAAAAATGATTCAGAAGAACTTAAAATCAGTGGAATCCCAGAGGACCTGAAAGATGTAACCGTATCAGTATCTGGCAGTCTGGCAGATAAAGCAAGTGTTAAAGATGGAAAGGTTATTTTAACAAAAGGCACCGACAGCGGGTACTCAGTATACAATTACATTAGCAGCAGTAATTATCCAGATATCACAAGAAAGATATCGACACCATTACAGATAAACAGAAAGATAAATTACAGAAACTGATTGAAAAAGCAGAGAAGACAACAGGTTATTCTGAAAATGCAGATCTGAAAGAGCATGTGAAAGAAGCTCAGGACATGATTGCAAATAAGGAAGCGTTATCGGCAGATGCAGCAGAACTGATCAATGAATTAGAAGAAAAGATCAAAGCTACATATCCAACAGCAGAAGCAACTGCAACATTAAAGGGATCAGAACTTGAAGTTGCTTTGAATGGAGTAGAATTAAAAGATCTGGAAAATCCAACATATAAACTGGACTTTTACAGAGCAGGACGCAGAGAAGATACTCTGACAAGCGGTGATAGAAATATTTAAAAGTTGCACTGGATAAAGAGCCGACAGTGGGCACAAACTACACACTGACGATTACAAGTGATAACTATCAGGATATTAAGACGAGTGTAGTTGCAGAAGAAGCAGTAACAGACGAGTATAAATATGTCTATGCAGGACTTAGCTGGGCGGAATACTGGGCAGACAGTTCATCATCAGGTGAATTGGATAAAAAGGAGAGTCAGATAAAGGTGCATTTGATGTTGTAACACGTGCAACCGTGAATCATGGACTTCACAGAGGAAGTTATCAGTGCGCAGCAACCATAGAGGCTGAAAATGGAAAAAAATCTTATGAGGTGTCATATTGACAGCGTCAGATAAAGCTGTTCTGACAAATGGAAAGACGATTACATTTAATCGTGGAGCAATCACGGAAGAAGATGGAACAACAACGAAGATGGTAAAATATGATGTTACAGGTCTGAAATATGTACCGGTAAAAAGTAGCATCAGAAGATTATGAAGCGTTCTGCAAGGCATATAAAGTTGTAGAAAATGGCGGAGAACTTGCAGGAGGATATGCAGAAAATAAATTGCAGTCATACAGTGGTCTGAAAGCAAAAGTTACAGCAGATACAAACGGACTTAAGACAGCAACCAGGAATGCAGATGGAACATTCAGTTTTTCTGCAAAAGAAGCCGGAACAGGTTCCGGTATTGAAGGACAGGAATTAAAAACAGCACCATCCGCAGAAGAAGCAGGACTTAAAGTAAAAAGAAGCAAATGGTTCTTATGGAGAATTCTTAAGGGTAGATCTGACAGGTAATTACGGAGATCTCGGAGCCAATATGCAGAGTGTAAAATGGACATACTATGGAGACGACAGTACATACACAAATGCAAAAGCAACATATGGAACAAAATTTGCAGCAGATAACTGGATGCATAAATCAATGGGGGTTCAGCTTGGCCTTTTACCAAATCTCTTCGTTGTACATTACCGGAAGGAACGGATGGAACGGGATACTGGACAATTACAATTTCAGCACTGGGTTATAAAGATGTAACATATAATTTCCAGGCAAAAGATGAAAACATCGTAAAAGATGCAAAAGAAGAGATCAGTACAACAAATCTGGAAGCAGCAATTAAGAAAGCCGAAAGTCTGACGGAATCAGATTATACAGCAGACAGCTGGGCGGCAATGCAGACAGAGCTTCAGGAAGCAAAAGATGAATTAAAAACACCGCATTCACAGGCAACAGTAGATGAGGCAGCCAGTCATCTGAATGCAGCAATCGAGGCACTTGCAAAAGCAGAGAAAAAAAAAGAGACTTATGTTCTCATGAACATCCCATACGCAGCATTCTACAGATCAGAGACAACAAACAATGATGTGGATGTTGACGTATTTACTTCAGCAACGAAGAACAAGACACGTACTACAGGACTTGCAGGTGGTTCTTATCATGAAAATGCAGATGGATCACAGATTGATGGTATTACATTTGCTGTGAAAGTAGATACTTCAGTAGATCTTACAAAATACAAAGAAGTAAAAGATACGGATAAAGTTGATATTACAGTAACGAACCGTGGACAGACATCTACCACAACATTAGAAGGAAAAGATACACTTTTTGAAAACGAGACATATGCATACTATCCATTGACAGAGGCTCCTGCAAATTACAAAGAAGTTTCTATGGACAAGGATGGAAAACTTGTATTCAGCGAGGTTAAAGGAAAGAAAGCAGAAGTTCTGACAGGTGTTACGGCAGAATTGTTAACACAGTCTTCTTATGGAGATTACCAGCTCAATCTGGACGGACTTCCGGAAGATAAGATTGCATCTTCTAATGTAAATGCAGTCGTTGTAAAGACAACAGATGGAACTGCCTATGGTATGCGTCATCTGGAGAACATCTGGAGAGAAAGGAAATGAGCTCGCTTGGAGTACCGGATATACAGAGTCAGTACATGGTTGCCCGACATCTTCAGCGCATTATGCATCTATGATGGGCAAGACGATTGACAGTATTGAATATTATACAACAAATGGTCTATATACAATTGATGTTAATGATCTTTATGTCCCTGTAAAATTTGCAAAAACAGAGGATGCTGTTAAGGTTGCAGATGCAGATATTTCTGCTGGTAAGACGGCGATAGAGCTGAATCTTAGGGATGATTTTGATCCGGAATACACCGTTGAAGGATTGAATGTGAAAGTAGAAGGCAATGTATTAACATTTAAAGCAGATTCTTCAATTAATCCGGGGAAATATACACTTACAGTAAAAAGATAAAAATGGAAAATATGCAGATTTGAAAACAACATTCATTCTGTCAACAACAGATATGCCGGCAACATATGATGCAGATAACAAAAAGCTTACAGTGGCAGAAAACAGTAATGAGGAAGCATTCAATACTTATATCGGAAATATTACATCTGTAAATGTGAACGGCACCGATTATGCAGCAAGTGGAAGAGGTTCTGTAAAGATTATTGATAAAGACGGAACGCTGGTGACAGATGCAGCACCATTTAAAGATGCGGCGGTCGGAACAGAATTCCAGATCACGGTTACATCAACTGGTTATACAACACCTCTTGCATTTACATACAAAGTTCGGGAGAAACTCCGGCGCCATCTGAAGTAGATACAACAGAAACTTCGAATCAGATTATACAAAAGACAGCTGGAAAGCACTTCAGTCAGAGCTGACAAAAGCGAAATCTGCACTGGAAGCAAAGAAAGCCAGGATACAGTTGATAAAGCAGCAGATAGCCTGAACTTGTGAAAAGCAACGACGCACTGGAAGCAGCGACACCGGATGAGCCGACGAAAGAAGTATCAACAGATGCACTTTGAAAAAGCAATTAAAGCAGCAGGTGCTTTAAAAAGAATCAGATTATACAGCAGACAGCTGGAAAGCACTTCAGTCAGCACTGGCTGAGGCTGACACAGCACTGAAAGAAAAAGAAAATCAGGATACAGTTGATAAAGCAACTGAGAAGCTGAATAAAGCAATAGTGCACTATAATAATAAAGATAGAAGAAAAAATATATCATGAAAATATAGATTTAAGAGGAGGGCCGGGTCTGGATAAGATGAAGATTTTGGTAGTAGATGATGAAAGCCAGAATGAGAAAACTGGTGAAAGATTTTCCTGGAAAGAGAAGGATATGCTGTACTCGAAGCCGGAGACGGTATGGAAGCAATGGACATTTTTTATGAGGAAAAAGACATTGCGCTGATCTTACTGGATGTAATGATGCCGAAGATGGACGGCTGGCAGGTATGCCGTGAAGTACGCCAGTCATCAAAAGTGCCGATCATCATGCTAACTGCAAGGTCAGAGGAACGAGATGAACTCCAGGGATTTGATCTTGGTGTAGACGAATATATTACCAAGCCATTCAGTCCTAAGATTCTGGTAGCCAGAGTCAATGCAATATTAAGAAGAGCCAATGTATTAGGCGGTGGTGACGAGATCAATGCCGGAGGAATTGTAATCGATAAAGCCGCACATCAGGTGAAGATTGATGGTAAAGAGATTGAATTAAGCTTTAAAGGAATTCGAACTGCTGTCATATTTTGTAGAGAATCAGGGCATTGCATTATCAAGAGAGAAGATCTTGAATAATGTATGGGATTATGATTATTTCGGTGATGCAAGAACCATAGATACACATGTAAAGAAATTAAGAAGCAAACTCGGAGAAAAGGGAAATTACATTAAGACAATCTGGGGCATGGGATATAAATTTGAGGTTGATGAAGCATGAAGATCATAAGTAAAGATAAGAAACAGAAGATAAAAAGTGTACATCATTCGATTAAGACGCAGATGATCACATCCTTTGTAGGATTGTTGATCTGTCTGGTCGTGACATTGATGTTCATCAACGGAAAATTTCTGGAGCCGTATTATATAAGTAAGAAGGAATCCCGTTTCATAGAACTTTATGAGAAATTAAATGACGTATCAAATGAAGATAAATGGGACAGCACAAAGAAGAATAATTCACTCATTCATTTCGCTGAAAAGAATAATATTTCTTATCTGGTAATTGAAAAGGATAATGATGTGCATACGAATGTGCATGACAAGAATATGTTGAAGAATCAGATGATGGGATATTTTCTGAATCAGGCACAAAAAGAAAGCCGGACACTGGATTCTACGGATGTCTATCAGATCAACCAGTCATGGGATCCGTGGAATCAGAGTTATTATGTTGATATGTGGGGAAGTCTGGATGACGGCAGTCAGTTCCTGCTTCGAAGTCCGGTAGAAAGTATGCGTGAAAGTGCGTCGATATCCAATCGTTTCTTATTATATATAGGAAGTGTTCTGATCGTTGTATCCATTCTTCTGATCTGGTATTTCTCAAAAAAGAATCACAGATCCGATCCGGGAGCTTGCGAGATTATCTGACCGGATGGCAGATCTTGATTTTGATGCGAAATACACCAGCGGCGGAAGCAATGAGATCGGAGAACTGGGAGAGAACTTTAACCGGATGTCAGAGAAATTGGAGAGCACGATCTCTGAACTTAAGAAAGCTAACAACAGTCTGCAGAAAGACATCGAACAGAAAGACAAGCTGGAAAAGATGAGGAACGAATTTCTAGGAAACGTATCTCATGAGTTAAAGACACCGATCGCTCTGATCCAGGGCTATGCCGAAGGATTAAAAAAGAAGGAGTCAATGAAGATGCGTAGAGTCGGGAATTCTACTGTGATGTTATTATGGATGAGGCGTCCAAGATGAATCAGATGGTCAAGAATCTGCTGACATTGAACCAGCTGGAATTCGGTGATGAAGATATCGTGTTTGAACGATTTAATCTGACGGCACTGGTCAAAGGCGTTCTGCAGAGTATGGAGATCATGGCGGATCAGGCAGGTGCCAAGATTATGTTGCACACAGAAGAGGACATCTATGCGTGGGCAGATGAGTTTAAAGTAGAGCAGGTTGTAAGAAATTATGTAAGTAATGCATGCCATCATGTCAGCGGCGATATGGTGATCGAAGTGAAGATGGTGCAAAAAAGACGGCAAAGTCAGAGTATCGGTATTTAATACCGGTAATCCGATCCCGGAAGCAGATGCACCTCATATCTGGGATAAATTCTATAAAGTAGATAAGGCCCATACAAGAGAATATGGAGGCAACGGAATCGGCCTTTCAATCGTAAAAGCAATTATGAAATCATTCAACCAGGAGTATGGTGTAAAGAATTATGACAATGGAGTTGAATTCTGGTTTGAACTTGATGTACAATAAACCATAACAGTTCACTTGACAAATAATATAAAGTGAATGTACGGGACAATATCCCTGATATACCACATATGAAAGGCAGGACAACAAGATGATAGCAATTATTGACTACGATGCAGGGAATATAAAGAGTGTGGAGAAAGCCATGCAGCTTCTGGGACAGGAAGTAATAATCACAAGAGACAGAGAGTCGATTTTAAAGGCAGACAAAGTAATTCTTCCGGGAGTCGGAGCATTTGGAGATGCTATGAGTAAACTCAGACAGTATGGGCTTGATGAGGTGATCAGGGATGTGACGGCAAAGGGAACTCCTTTCCTGGGAATCTGTCTTGGTTTACAGTTATTATTTGAACGAAGTGATGAGACGCCGGGCGTGGAAGGACTTGGAATTCTGAAAGGTGAGATACTAAGAATCCCGGATAAGGAAGGCCTTAAGATTCCACATATGGGATGGAACTCTTTGAAGTTCCAGAATAATGGAAGATTATTCAAAGGGATTCCGGAAGATTCCTATGTATATTTTGTACATTCCTATTATTTAAAAGCAGCAGATGAGGGAATTGTAACTGCAACGACAGAATACAGTACACATATTCATGCTTCTGTAGAACAGGGGAATGTATTCGCATGCCAGTTCCATCCAGAAAAAAGCAGTGATATCGGAATTCAGATATTAAAGAACTTTGTGGAATTATAGGGAGGACATCAATGCATACTAAAAGGATCATTCCATGTCTTGATGTAAAAAACGGAAGAGTAGTAAAGGGAGTAAATTTTGTAAAGTTAAGAGATGCCGGAGATCCGGTAGAGATTGCAGCAGGCTTATGATAAAGCAGGTGCAGATGAGCTTGTATTTCTTGATATCACAGCATCATCAGATGCCAGAGGTACAGTGGTAGATATGGTCCGCAAAGTGGCGGAAAATGTGTTTATTCCGTTTACAGTTGGCGGAGGAATCCGTACAGTAGATGATTTTAAGGCACTCTTAAGAGAAGGTGCGGACAAAATATCAATTAATTCAGCTGCAATCAATACACCAAATTTAATTTCTGAAGCGGCGGAAAAGTTCGGAAGCCAGTGTGTGGTAGTGGCGATCGATGCAAAGAAACGAGAAGACGGAAGCGGCTGGAATATATATAAGAATGGCGGACGGATCGATGTAGGAATTGATGCGGTGGAATGGGCTTCAAAAAGTGGAGAAGCTTGGAGCAGGTGAGATCCTTTTGACAAGTATGGATTGTGACGGAACAAAAGCCGGGTATGATCTGGAACTTACGAAAGCAATTGCGGGGAAGTGAATATTCCGGTGATCGCATCCGGAGGTGCCGGCAGTCTGGAACATTTTTACGATGCATTGACGGAAGGAAAAGCAGATGCGGCTCTGGCAGCATCATTATTCCACTATAAGGAACTGGAGATCCGGGAAGTAAAGGAATATTTAAGAGAAAAAGGTGTATCTGTCCGTCTATAGTTTGTAGTCTGCATGACAGAATGGACAAAAAAATAAAAGGATAGTGTGAAAAATAATGGCAGCGATTAATAATGACTGGCTGGACGCTCTGAAAGAAGAGTTCAAAAAGCCATACTATAAGAAATTATTCGAGACAGTAAATGAGGAATACAGAACAAGACAGATCTTTCCTCCGGCGGATGATATTTTCAATGCATTTCACCTGACACCTTTCATAATGTAAAGGCAGTAATCCTGGGGCAGGATCCATATCATAATGTAGGACAGGCGCATGGACTCTGCTTTTCGGTAAAAAGGCGTGGATGTGCCGCCTTCGCTTGTGAATATCTATATAAAGAACTACATGATGATCTGGGATGTACGATCCCGAATCACGGCTGTCTGACTAAATGGGCAGAACAGGGTGTGCTGATGTTGAATACGGTATTAACCGTAAGGGCACATCAGGCGAATTCCCATAAGGATATCGGATGGGAAGAATTTACCGATGCGGCGATCATGGCACTTAACAGTCAGGATCGTCCGATCGTGTTTATTTTATGGGGGAGCGCCGGCGCAGAGAAAGGCGAGGATGCTGAATAATCCGAAGCATCTGATCCTGAAAAAGCACCGCATCCGAGTCCGCTGTCTGCGTACCGCGGATTTTTTTGGAAGTAAGCCATTCAGTCAGACGAACGATTATCTGAGAGCGCACGGAATAGAGCCGATCGACTGGCAGATCGAATAAATGAGGAGTATATAGAAAAAGTATGAAAAGAGGAAAAGCACTACTTGCAATATTCAGTGCAGGTCTGTTACTGACTGCCTGTGGGAATCCTTTCGGAAAAAGGAGTCGAGTATCTTGAAAAAGGAGAATACGATCAGGCGGTTGAACAGTTTGAACAGGCAATAGAAAAGAATAAGAATACCGGAGATGCCTGGAGAGGAATCGGCATCGCGAAATGGGAACAAAAAGATTATAAAGGAGCAAAGGAATGCGTTCAGGAAGCTTTGGATAATAATGCCGAGAAGACAGGAACCATTTATAATCTCATTGGAAACTGTGATCTGAAATTGGGCAAAGCAAAAGAAGCATTGAACTATTATAATCTTGGACTGGAACAGGATGACGTCAGCAAGAAGATGAAGAAAGAAATGAAATATAATATCATCGTTGCCTATGAGAAGATGGAAGACTGGGAGAGCGCGGAAGTAAAACTGGAAGAATATCTGGAAAGTTACCCGAATGACAAAGCAGCCAAAAAAAGAAGCAGAATTCCTGGAGACGCGTTAATAGAATATGATAGAAATAAAAGATGAAACAGAAAAAGTGATTCTGGTCGGAGTTGCTCTTTCAGATCAGGATGATACAAAAGAATCACTGGAAGAATTAAAAGATCTGGTATCGACAGCCGGGGCAGAGACGGCAGGAATGCTGATCCAGAACCGGGAACAGCAGCATCCGGCAATTTATGTCGGAAAGGGAAAGATTGAAGAATTAAAAAAATATGATCTGGGAATTGCGTGCGACCGGGATTGTGTGCGATGATGAATTGTCTCCGGCACAGCTGAAGAATCTGGAGGATGAACTGGATGTGAAAGTTATGGACAGAACCCTGATCATTCTGGATATCTTTGCGGCAAGGGGCATCTACCAGTGAAGGAAAGATACAGGTGGAACTGGCACAGCTTAAGTATCAGCAGACCAGACTGACCGGCTGGGGAAGAGCGATGTCCAGACTGGGAGGAGGAATTGGAACGAGAGGTCCGGGAGAGAAAAAGCTGGAGATGGATCGCCGCCTGATCAAAAGCCGGATCGCACAACTGAACCGTGAATTGAAGGATGTCAAAAAACACCGGGAAGTGACCAGAGAGCAGAGAAGCAGAAGCCACATTCCGGTAGCAGCAATCGTAGGATACACGAATGCAGGGAAATCTACACTCTTAAACACTCTGACTGGTGCAGGAATTCTTGCAGAAGATAAACTTTTTGCAACTCTGGATCCCACTACCAGGGATCTGAAACTGCCAAGCGGTCAGGAAATTCTCATGACGGATACGGTAGGGTTTATCCGAAAACTGCCGCATCATCTGATAGAGGCTTTTCGGAGTACACTGGAAGAAGCAAAATACGCAGACATCATCCTGCATGTAGTGGATGCTTCGAATCCACAGATGGATGAACAGATGTATACCGTATATGAGACACTGCAGAATCTCGGAGTGAAAGATAAGCCGGTGATCACGGTATTTAATAAGATTGACCGCATGGAAGATACCTGGGTTCCGAGAGACCTGCGTGCAGATTATCATGTAAAAATCTCGGCAAAGACGGGAGAAGGAATTACAGGATTCCTTCAGTCCATAGAAGCTGTATTGAGGAGCGGAAAGTGGAGATTGAGGCATTGTATCCATATAAAGAAGCCGGAAAGATCCAAAAGATCCGGAAGTACGGAGAACTTCAGGAGGAAGAATACCGGGAGGATGGTATCTTCGTGAGGGCATTCGTTCCGGCAGAACTTTATGGGCAGGTACGTCCGGAAGGCGTCACACCGAACAATTGCTTATAAGCTCTGGAAAACGTAGAATAATCTTTAAATCCACAATCATAACAGACCTGTGTGCCCGGCACACCGGAAGATAATAGTTCTTTTGCAAGCAGGAGCCGCTTCTGGGAGATGTACTGTCCCAGTGTATAACCAGTTTCCTGCTTAAATAATCTCATCATATAATATTTGCTGAGATAGAACTGTCCGGCGATCAGGTCGATCGATAAGTTCTCACAGAGGTGCTCGCCGACGTAATCAAGGATGGCGAGCACCTTTTCGTTACAATTAACCGTGTCAATGTATTCCAGCCGGTTTTTTTCTTACCGCACGGTTCAGATGGATCATGAATTCCAGGAACATTACCTGCCGGTAGAGTTCGGAGGCATAGCCGCCGTCAGTGAAAGAGTGTTCCAGATTAGAGATAGAACGGAACAGGGAACTCTTTTCCGGCGAGGGATGCGCAGAACATTGGAGTGCTCCTGATCAGCTTTTTGAAAACAATAACTCAGATCGTAGCTTTCGGTCTGATATGCGTTCATAAAATTCGGAGAGATGTAGACAATAATTCTCTCATAAGGGCAGGAATTGTCTACTGTCAGCTTATGAATATCTCCCTGTTTTACCAGAACGATATCATAAGGCTTTAAGTCGTAAGAGCGGCCTTCGATCATATAATTGACCTTTCCCCGAATAAAGATTGTAATCTTATCAAAATCGTGATAATGGTAATCTATTTCTTTGGTATCCTGATCAGTCAGGTGAAAAAGTCTGAATTCACTGTTCAGATATCCTTTTTCTCGTATTGTTCCATATATATCCTCCATATATTATTAAAAATACAATATCAAAATCAGAGTGATTTTAGACAGATAAAAAGCTGCAAATAGTATCTGTAATCAGTTTATAGGAAAATGGCATTATTTGCAAGAAACATAGCATTATTTGTGTAGATTATGGAAATAATGCCTGTTATGATATGGATAAAGAGAAAGATGCAGCTAACAGATGCAGTGAGCGGCGAATACTCTGCGTGAACTATATACAGTCAAAAGAAATAAAAATACAACATAAGAAATTTTTGAATGTAATCAAAGACGGGGATTAAAAATCAGGAGGAAGAAAGATGAAAGTAGTATTGGAACGTTATCATGGATTGGGGAATGATTATCTTGTATTTGATCCGAATCACAATGAATTAGAACTGGATCAGGCAAATGTAAAAATGATCTGTGATCGTAATGAGGGACTTGGCGCTGACGGAGTTCTGGAAGGACCGATCCTGAAAGAAGACGGTATGCATGTAAAAGTATGGAATCCGGACGGAAGTGAATCAGAGACCAGTGGAAACGGTGTCCGTATTTTTGCAAAATATCTGAAAGATGCCGGTTACGTACAGAAAAAGAATTTCAAATTATATACAGGAAACGGTCCGGTGGAAGTGACATTCTTAAATGAAGATGGAAGCCGGCTGCGTGTATCTATGGGAAAATTATCATTTTGGAGTGATGAGATCCCGGTCATCGGCGAGAGGCGTGAAGTGATCAACGAGGACATGGTATTCGGAAGGACGTTGTATCCGGTTACCTGTGTATCCATCGGTAATCCACACTGCGTGATCCCTATGCGTGAGATTTCCAAACCGCTGGTATGCAAGATCGGTGATTATTCCGAGATCGCAAGATATTTCCCGAACAGAATCAATACACAGATCATGCAGGTGATGGATAAAGAGAATATTGCGATCGAGATCTTTGAGCGTGGTGCAGGATACACCAGAGCATCCGGAACCGGAGCATGTGCGGCAGCAGGTGTAGCGTACAAACTGGGACTTACGAACAGTAAAGTGATCGTTCATATGCCGGGAGGGGAACTTCAGGTAGAAGTAGAAGATGACTGGAATGTATATATGACAGGAGATGTGTTCTACGTTGCGAAAATGACACTTAGTAATGAATTTGCAGAGAGACTGCGTGCATTATAAGATACCGGGGAAATCTTGCAAAAGCTGTCGTGAATGACAGTATAAAAGCAGGTTTTACGGCTATACACAAACATATATTCGTGTTATACTAGGGCATAAGGAGGAAACCTTATGCCTTTAAAATTTGTATTCGGGCCATCCGGCTCAGGAAAATCAACTTATTTATATCAGCATGTCATAGAAGAATCAGAAAAATACCCACTGAAGAATTTCATAGTGCTCGTACCGGAACAGTTCACAATGCAGACGCAAAAGGATCTGGTCAGTATGCATCCGAGACACGGTATCATGAATATCGATGTACTGAGTTTTGCAAGACTTGCTTACCGGGTATTTGAAGAGACCGGTACAAAGCAGATGCAGGTTCTGGATGATGAGGGAAAAAACCTGATCCTCAGAAAGATTGCAGGGGATTATGAGAACAAACTGACGGTATTGAAAGGGAATATTAAGAAACTTGGCTATATCAGTGAGGTAAAATCCGTGATATCCGAATTTACACAGTATGATATCGGGGAAGAAGAGATGGATGAGATGCTGGATCATCTGGATGAAGACTCAGATTGTATTACAAGTTAAAAGATATCAGGCTTTTTGTATGAAGGTTTTCAGGATTACTTAAGAGAGCGGTATATCACAGAAGCGAAGAATTGCTGGATGTATTGAACAGTCAGGTAAAAGAATCAGAACTTTTGAAAAACAGTGTTGTAGTTCTTGACGGATTTACTGGATTTACACCGGTGCAGAACCGGCTGATACTGGAACTTATGCGGTGCTGCAAGGAAGTCTGGGTGACAGTTACGATGGATGAACGGGAGAATCTCGTATGCTTATAAACATCCATATCAGCTGTTTGACTGAGTAAGCAGATGGTAACGACACTGGTCAGAATGGCGGGGGGAAGATCATATAGAGGTAGAAGAACCGGTCTGCCTGTATGGATATCCGGTGAAACGATTTGAAAAGAACCAGGAACTTGCATTTTTGGAGAGAAATATCTTCCGGTACGGGTCTGGAAGGTATGATAAAGCTGTGGAGAATCTGGAAATCCATGCAGCAGGGAACCCAAGACAGGAAGCAGATGCAGTGGCAGAGGGAATCCGCAGACTGGTACGTAAAGAGCAGTACAGATACAGAGATATCGGTGTGATCGTCAGTGATATGAATGTATATGGAGACTATCTGGAACAGGCATTTGAGAATTACGGGATTCCGGTGTTTATGGATCATAAGAGAAGCATCCTGTTGAATTCATTTGTAGAATATATAAGGAGTCTTCTAAATATGGCGGAAAAGAATTTCTCTTATGAAAGTGTATTCCGCTTCTTAAGAACGAATCTTGCAGGATTCGCCTGCGAGGAAGTCGATGAACTGGAAAACTATGTGCTCGGACTGGGAATCAGGGGATATAAAGGCTGGCAGAACCGTTGGATCCGCAGATTGAAGCGGGATGGAAGAAGAGGAACTGGACCGGCTGAATCATTACCGTGTACAACTGGTAGAAAAAGTGGATAACCTGATGTTTGTATTAAAACAAAAGAGGAAAACGGTGCGAGATATCACGATGGCAGTATATGAGTTCATGGTGAAGGAAAATATACAGGAACGCCTGCAAAGAACAGAAGAAGAATTTCAGAAAGCAGGTGAGCTGGCACTGGCGAAGGAATATTCACAGGTCTACCGGATCATTATAGAATTATTTGATAAATTTTGTAGAACTTCTGGGTGAGGAAACCGGTGGGACTGAACGAATATTGTAAGCTTCTGGATGCAGGACTGGAAGAGGCAAGAGTCGGTGTGATTCCTCCAAGTGTGGATCAGGTAGTGGCAGGAGATATGCAGAGAACAAGATTAAAAGACATCAGGGCACTCTTTTTTCTTGGAGCCAATGACAGCTTCCTTCCCGGAGCACTTATGAGAACCGGTCTGTTAACGGAACAGGACAGAGAGAAGTTCCGGCAGGCGGATCATGCGCTGGCGGCAGGCGGAAAGGAAAAAGCATATGTCAAAAAGTTTTACCTGTATATGAACCTGACTAAGCCGTCGGAGAAACTGAAGATTTATTATAGTAAAGTGTCTGCAGGAGGGAAAGCACAGCGTCCGTCTTATCTGATACAGGAATTATCAAGATTATATCCGGAGTTAAAGGTTCAGGATGAAGAAGCAAAAAACTAAAGGAAAAAAGAACTGACGGAGAAAAGTGGAGTTGCTTATCTGATCCGTGGACTGCAGGAGAAGAATCTGGACCTCACCTGGCAGGAATTATATACCTGGTATCAGAAATCTCCGGAATGGAAAGCTGCGGTGGACCGGATTTTGCGCGCATGGTACTACAGGCGTCCGGAAGATCCATTATCGGAACGTGTAGCAAGAGAACTTTATGGAGAGAATTTCGAAGCGAAGCATCACGAGAATGGAACGGTATGCGACCTGTGCGTGTGCACATTTCCTTGCTTACGGGCTCCGCCTGGAAGCGAACGGCCGCTGTATGAATTTAAAGCAGTCGATCTGGGAAATGTCTGTCACAGGGCCCTGGAACTGTTTTCGAAAAAAAAGGCGTCGGAGGCGGGCGGCTGGACAGTATTGCCGGAAGAAGAAAGAAAAAAGCTGATCGATGCAAGTGTGGAAGAAGCGATTACAGATTATGGCAATTCTGTATTATACAGTACGGCAAGAAATGAACAGATGATCGTGCGCATGAAGCAGATGCTGGAGAGAACAGTATGGGCACTTACGAACCAGCTGAAAGCCGGGGACTTTGTGCCGGAGGCATATGAACTGCGTTTCTTCGGAGGAAAGATTGACCGCATTGATATATGTGAGACGGAAGAGCAGATATATGTCAAAGTTATGGATTACAAGACCGGAAGTAAGGCATTTGACGTGGTTGCATTGTATCATGGCTTACAATTACAGCTTATGGTCTATATGGATGCAGCAGTCGAATTTCAGAAAAAGCGCCATCCGGATAAGGAGGTAATCCCGGCCGGTGTGTTCTATTACCGTATTCAGGATCCTCTGGTAGATAAGACAGAAGACAAAGAAAAGCAGAGCGTGCAGTTCTAAAGCAGTTAAAACCGGATGGCATCATTCCGCTTGGGACAGAGATATTAAAGCATCTGGATCATAATACTTCGGGCGAATCTCTGGCGGTTCCGGTAAAATATAATAAGAACGGCAGCGTATCAGGGTACTCCAAAGTGGTTGCGGGAGAGGATTTTTCTGCGATGATGACTCATGCAAAAAGGCAGATGGAAGAGGCAAGAACGAAGATATTGAATGGTGAAGCAGGAGCCCTTCTTATAAGCGCGGCCAGGAAAGCGGCTGTGATTACTGTCCGTACCGGCATGTCTGTGGATTCGATGTTAAGATCCCTGGATATGAATACCGTGATATCGGAGCGATGGGAAAAGAAGAGGCTATGGCGGCGATGCGGATAGAGCAGAGTGAGGCAGAGCAGAGCGGGAAAGGAGGAAATTAAGTATGGGTGTGAAATGGACCGAAGAACAGCAGAAAGTCATACAATTGAGGAACCGTAACATTCTGGTATCGGCAGCAGCAGGTTCCGGAAAGACGGCTGTTCTGGTGGAACGTATCATTACGATGCTGACAGAAGATGATCCTCCGGTGGATGTAGATAAGCTCCTGATCGTGACATTTACCGAGGCGGCAGCCTCAGAGATGAAAGAAAGGATTCGTCTTGCAATTGAGAAGAAACTGACGGAATACCCGGAAGATGAGCATTTGAAACAACAGGCAACCCTGATCCATAATGCGCAGATCACAACCATCCACAGCTTCTGTCTTTCTGTGATCCGCGATCATTTTCATGCGATTGATATTGATCCGGGATTCCGGATCGGTGAAGAAGGAGAACTGAAGCTGTTAAGACATGATGTGCTGGAGGAGATGCTGGAGGAGAAATATCAGGAAGCGAAATAAACGGTTTCTTGATTTTGCGGCAGCTTACAGCACCGGAAGAGATGATAAAAAGATTGAAGATCTGATATTGAAGATCTATGAATTTTCCAGAAGTTATCCGGATAGTGAAGAATGGCTGGATTCCTGTGTGAAAGTATATGGAATACCGGATGTGAAGACGCTGGAAGAAAGCAGCTTCATGAAAAAGGTGATGACAGATATCCGAAAGAATCTGGATGATGCAAGAGAACTGCTGGCTCATGCGGAGAAGATCGCATTAAGTCCGGATGGTCCGGCGGTGTATGAGGCAACGCTGGATAAAGACATGCAGGTGATCGAGGATCTGTCGGGATTCCGTCTTATGAGAAGATGGCAGAAGCATTTGCGAACGTAAAATGGGCAAGGATCGCAGCAAATAAAGATAAGACGGTATCGGAAGAAAAGATTGAGCAGGTTAAGAAGATCCGTGAACTGGTAAAAGGAATTGTAAAGAATATCAGCGGGCAGTATTTTTATGAAAGTCCGCAGGAACTGGTAGAGGATCTGAAACTATGTGCCCCGGCGATGGAAGAACTGGGGAGATCTTGTGCGGCTGTTTGCGGAGAAGTTTGAGGAGCAGAAGCGTGCACAGAATATGATCGACTTTTCGGATATGGAACAATATGCACTGCGTATCCTGACAGAGAAGACTGAAGCGGGACTTGGACCGTCAAAAATAGCGGAAGAATACCAGAAACAGTTCCAGGAGATCATGATCGATGAATATCAGGACAGCAACCTGATCCAGGAAGCAATCCTTACCAGTGTATCGACCTGCAGAAGCGGAAGCGTACAATATCTTCATGGTGGGGGATGTGAAGCAGAGTATTTACCGGTTCCGTCTGTCGAGACCGGAATTATTTCTGGAGAAATTCCACACATATAATATAGAAGAAAGTCAGACCCAGAGGATTGACCTGCACAAGAATTTCCGAAGCCGGAAGGAAGTACTGGAAGGTGCCAATGCGATATTCCGGCAGATTATGACGGAGAAACTGGGCGGGATTGTCTACGATAAGCAGGCAGCATTATATCCGGGAGCAGAATATCCGAAGACGGAGAATCTGGAGACAGAGATTCTGGTGATGGACGGTGATCTGGATGGATATCAGGAGAATGATGCAGTAGAAGAAGAAAACAGCACTGGTAATACGGATAAAGATACGGGAAAGGGAATTGTTTCCGAGAGAGAGCTGGAAGCCCGTATGATCGCTATGCGTATCCGGGAACTTCTGCGGTCGCAGAAAGTTACGGATAAGGAGACCGGAGAACTGAGAGATGTCCGCTATTCGGATATCGTGATCCTGACAAGAAGTATTAAAGGATTTGCCGATGTATTTACGGAAGTGCTGAACCGTGAAGCGGATCCCGACCTATGCGGGAAACCAGTGAAGCGATATTTCCAGACACAGGAGATCGGCGTGCTTCTGGATTATCTGAGGGTTCTGGATAACCGGAGACAGGATATTCCGCTGGCAGCAGTATTAAGCTCGGCATTTGCGGAAATATCAGACGAAGAGCTGGCAGTGATCCGGTGTGCGTATCCGATAAGCCGTTCTTTGAAAGCGTTGCAGAGTACAGAGTACATGGAAGTGAACAAAAGATCCGGGAAAAGCTGGAAAAGTGTCTGGGAGAGATGGACGAATTACGTAGAATTGTACCATATACACCGATGCATGAGCTTTTATGGAAGATACTGGATCGAACCGGATATGGAGATTATGTGGCAGCGATGCCCGGCGGCGCACAGCGCAGAGCGAATCTGGACATGCTGATCGAAAAGCCAGGGCATACGAGGCAACCAGCTATAAAGGATTGTTCCATTTTGTAAGATATATCGAACAGTTGCAGAAATATGATGTGGATTATGGTGAAGCAAGTATTGAAGATGAACATGCGGATACGGTGCGCGTAATGACGATCCACAAAAAGTAAAGGTCTGGAGTTCCCGGTTGTGATCGTTGCAGGAATGGGAAAACGTTTTAACATGCAGGATGCAAGAAGTGCAGTGGCACTCCATGCCGGTATGGGAGTCGGACTGGATGCGGTGAATCTGGAATATCGTACGAAGATTCCAAGTATCATCAAGAAAGTGATACAAAAAAGAGGAAGCACTCGAGAGTCTGGGGGAGGAACTGCGTGTATTATATGTAGCCCTGACGCGTGCGAAAGAGAAGCTGATCATTACAGGAACACTTTCAAAACCAGAGGATAAGATTACCGGATATCAGATGTTTGGAGGAAACGCAGACGGAACATTATCATTCGCCCAGCTTAGCCATGCTTCCACATACTGGGACTGGATACTTCCGGCGGTATTAAAGAGTCAGAAAGAAGAACTGTTCAGACTTCAGATCCTGCATATGGAGGATCTGATAAAAGAAAGCATAGAGGAAGAAGAAAAGAGCGGTCTTTCAAGAGCCATTCTTGAAAACTGGAATGTAGAAGAAATCTATGAACCGGAATTGCACGAGATGCTGCAGGAACAGTTCGCATTTTCCTACCCATATGAAAAAGAGCAGTGAAAGAAAGCTGAAATTCACCGTTACGGAATTGAAAAAAGAGCTTATGAGATTGCGGTAGATGGCGGCCGGGAAGAACTTGAAGGCCAGGGTGATTTATTATACGAAGAACCGGAAGTGGTGCCGCTTTTACCGAAATTCATGCAGCAGGAAGAGGGACTGACAGGAGCACCGAGAGGTACGGCGTATCACCGTGTGATGGAGTTACTGGATTTTTCCGGTATGCAGGAGCCGTGGAAACAATGGTTCACCGGATGGCTGGAGGAACAGGTCAGAAGAGGAAGGATAGAAGAAGAGGCGGCAGCATGTGTCCGTTGGACAGATATTCTGAGATTTCTGCAATGTGATTCGGGAAAACGGATGCAGGAAGCAGACAGAAATCAGAAGCTCTGGAGAGAACAGCCGTTTGTACTTGGAATTAATGCAAAAGAGCTGTATCCGGAGGAAGAAGACGGGGAACTGATCCTGGTACAGGGGAATCATTGATGCTTATTTTGAAGAACCAGATGGACTGATTGTGCTGGATTATAAGACGGATAAGGCAGACAGAGGAGAAGAACTGGCAGAGAAGTACCAGGAGCAGCTGCGCTATTATGCTAAGGCACTGGAACAGATGACAGGAAAAAAGGTTAAAGAAAAGATTATATATTCATTTACTTTGAAGAAAGAAATTTATATAAAATAACAAAGAGAAGCATATCCCAAGTCGGGGTGTGCTTCTTTTTGCGTTATGTATTTGGAAGAATCCGCTAGTGTCATATGATCAGCATCTTACAATTTTGTAACATACATAATATGTGTTGACATACTATATTATACGACGTATAATATGCGTAACAAAATAATATTAGATAATAGTGCGAAAGGGGAGTGAGAGCATGGTTTTTAATACAGGTGCAGCTCTTCTGGATGCAATTGTGCTGGCGGTAGTATCGCGGGAAGATGAAGGAACGTACGGATATAAGATTACACAGGATGTAAGAAAAGCAATCGATGTATCAGAATCTACATTGTATCCGGTGCTTCGAAGACTGCAGAAAGGGGAATATCTGGAAGTCTATGACAGGCAGTTTGACGGAAGAAACCGACGTTATTATAAAGTAACAGAAAGCGGAAGAATCCAGCTTGCCATGTATCAGAAAGAATGGAAAGAATATTCCGGGAAGATCAGCGAATTGTTTGAGGGAGGTAGACTAGAATGAACAGAATAGAATTTATGGAGACGCTGTCCAGACTGCTTCTGGATATTCCGGAAGAGGATCGGATCGATGCATTGAAGTATTATAATGATTACTTCGATGACGCAGGAAGTGAGAATGAGCAGAATGTCATTGAAGAACTGGAGAGTCCGGAAAAAAGTGGCGATGAAGATCAAAGCGGACCGGGAAGACACAGGAACTACGGAAGAATATGACACAGATACTGGAAAAAGGGCAGGCAGAAAGAACTTCAGATTCCGAATACAAGGCTCAGACGGATACGGAAAATACATATCAGTATTATCAGGAGGACAGATCCGGAGATGAAAAAGATAATAAAATATACCAGGATAATGGAAGCTATGAGTATGGAGAGCGTCAGGAGAATAAGCCGTGGACGAATAAATGGTTAAAATGGACTATGATCGTGGCAATCGTTGTGATCGGATGTCAATTGTGATACCACTTGCAGCCGGACTTCTGGCGTTGATCGCAGGAATTGTGATTGCGGCGTTCTGTGTGTTTGTGGCGATTGTACTTTGCGTTTGCAGCAGTGGTGATGGCTGGTGTTGTACTTTTCGCAGCGGGATAGGATGCATGATCGCAAATCCCGGCGTAGGGCTTGCAGTTCTTGGAGCCGGACTGATGGCAGTTGCAATCGGAGTGATCGGAACAGTAGTCGGTGTAAGGCTGTGCATTATCGTATTTCCGGGGATAGTCAGAGGAATTGTATATATATTAAGAAAACTATTTCACAGAAAGGTGGTGGCATAAAAGATGAAGAAGCGATGGAAAATATTCTGGATCGTGTGCGGCTCGATGTTTCTGGCCGGAATCATATGTTGTTCGGTTTCGTGGGGAATGGGAACGACCCTGACAGATATCGCGCGTCAATTTCCACATGGGATCAGCTGGATATCGGAAGATGAAGACTGGGATGATGCAGATGAAGAAGATGAAGAAGATATAGAGGATGATCAGGACGAAGAAGATGATCAAAATGAACGGAAGCAGGAAGAAACAGCAGCATCACAGGAGAAAGAGACGATGAAAGATGCAACGGGAATTATAGAAGAAACGGAAAGGCTGCATATCAGAATATCCGGGAGATAAAGAGTACAGTAGGTGCAGGAAGGATTCATCTGAAAACACAGCCGGATACAGATGAGATTACGGTAGAAAGTAAAGACACACATAAAAAACTTGGCTTCCGTGCATACGCAAAGGATGGAATTCTATATCTGACATCGAATAAAAAAATTACAAAGACCAGGAATGTAGGAAAAGGAACAATTACCGTGACACTTCCTTGCAGATATAGAGCTGGAAGAAGTAGAACTGAACCTGAAGGCGGGAGAATTAAAAGCAGAACAGATTCTTGCCAAAGATCTGGAGGTAAATGCCGGAGCAGGTGAAGTAAATATTCTGGAATTTTCAGCTGATAAAGCAGAATTCAAATGTGGAGCCGGTTCCGTAACCGCAGCAGGCGATGCGAAGAAAAAAGATCGATGCAGACTGCGGTGTAGGAGAGATCAATTTAAAGCTAAAAGGAAACCAGAACGATTATAATTATGATCTGGACTGCGGTATCGGAGAGATTCAGTGTGGCGATTACAGTTTCTCAGGTTTCGGCAGAGAGAACAGTATTGACAATGGTGCAGACAAGAAAATGGATATCGACTGTGGTATCGGATCTATCAATGTGACATTTATGGAATAGATGTAAATCGCCATGCGTTCGAAAGGAGCTGCCGGTGGCAGATCCTGCAGATGCACACGGATCCGGAAATCGGGAAATATAAACAGCGTATGTATCGTAGATTATATCAAGAATATGGAGGATAGAATTATGGAAGGAAAAAGATTATACCGGTCAAGAAAAGACAGAATGATATGCGGAGTATGCGGTGGAATTGCAAAATATTTCAATATAGATCCGACGCTTGTAAGACTGGCATTTGTGCTGATCTCAATGGGAGCAGGATCAGGAATACTGGCTTATATCGTTGCGGCAATCATCATACCGGATGACCCGGAAGAGTATTAGGATATTTTTATTCAGGGATGAAAAAATACTGTGATGTATGAAATAGCAGGAAAGGTGGCATACTGATAAAAAACGAAAGGAATCAATCAATATGCCATCAAAAAGAAAATACCTGTCCGTCTGGAAGATCTTACGCCTGATGAAAAGTCAAATACGAGATTGCGGAAGAATTAGGACTTCTCGACCGGGTAATGAAAGATGGGTGGAAATCCCTCACTTCCAAGGAAACCGGAAGAATCGGAGGCCTGATCACGAAAAAGAAACGACAGAATGACAAAAATGACAAAAATATTACGAATGTTAATTAGTATGAATATTATGTAATAAAGGTTGAAAAGAAAATATCCATTTGCTATAATCGAACAACTGGTAAAAGAGTTAGCAGGTGAGGATATGAACGAGAAGATTAATGTTTTAGGTGTAAATATAGACAGTTTTACAGCGAAAGAAGCCATGAAGGAAACAATTGCATTTCTGGAATCTGAACCTGTGAGTGTGATAGATGTTGTATCGGTAGATGCGCTGATGCAGATGAACGATCTCCCGGAACTGAAAGAAAAGATGAATGAATTTGATATGATATTGCCGGGGAAAAGCTAATCCTTGAAGCAGCGGAAGAACCGGAACTGCCGGAAGAGATTAATATGGAATTGTATCTGAAGATGTTTATGCGCTATCTGCATAAGAACCATAAAAGACTCTATCTGCTGGTAGAGTCAGAAGAAGAAGCGGCAGGAGGCATTCCGGTATCTGCAAGAAGGCATATAGTGGGGTTCAGTTAGTTGGATTGGCGAAGGTATCTGCAGAAGGCAGAGCGGATGATATGTTGGTGAATGCGATCAACGGAAGTGAAGTGGATTGTGTCCTTTCGGCATTATCGGTTCCATTACAGGAAGATTTTATTGCAAAAAACAGAAATCTTCTGGATGCAAGAGTTTGGATCGGAGTTGGAAAGAAGATATTCTCGCCACGTAAGCCGGGATTCGGTCAGGGGAAAATTGCAAAGTATCTCTTGAATCACATTTTCAGACGTGAAATGGAAAAAAACAAGCTGAAAATGAAATCCTAAGAAAAATATAAGAAAGTTATTTCGTCACTATGTCTATGCAATAAATATGTACAAAATGTAAAAAAACTGAGGAAATCACCAAAAAGTGTGATTTCCTCTTTATTTTTTTTGGTTATATATATTAAGATAAGATTTGACGATATGTATTTTGTAGATTATTGTAGTGAATTTGTTGTGTAAAATGCATATTGAAAAAGAGTGGAGGAGATGGAATATGATATCTAATCAAATACTTCAAAACACAATTGAAGGATTGAAAGGGATTACACGAATTGACTTTTGCGTGATGGACACAGACGGTAAATCTCTTGCAAGCAACATTCTCAGAACAGGAGAACTACGTAGAGGAGGTACTTTCCTTTGTTGAATCCCCGGCAGACAGTCAGGTCGTGCAGGGATATCAGTTTTTTAAGATTTTGATGAACATCAGCTGGAATACATACTTCTTGCCAATGGGGGAAGTGATGATGTTTACATGGTAGGCAAGATCGCGGCCTTTCAGATTCAGAATCTTCTTATCGCATATAAAGAAAGATTTGATAAGGACAATTTTGTTAAAAACCTGTTGCTGGATAATCGCTGCTGGTAGATATTTACAACCGTGCTAAGAAATTACATATTGACACAGAAGTAAGACGTGTTATCTTTATTATTGAAACAAAGCATGAAAAGATACGAATGCGCTCGACAACGTGAGAACACTTCTTGGTAACCGTACCAGGGATTTTGTGACAGCTGTTGATGAGAAGAACATTATCGTGGTAAAGGAACTGGAACCGAATGATGGCCATGCGGAACTGGAGAAGATTGCGGAGAATATGTATACGCTCCTGAAAGAAGATGGAGAAGAAGATATTCTGATAGCATACGGAACAGTTGTCGGTGATATCAAAGAAGTTTCAAAATCATATAAAGAAGCCAAATTAGCTCTTGATGTCGGTAAGATATTCTTCAGTGAACGCAGCGTTATTGCATACAGTGCTTTGGGAATTGGACGTCTGATCTATCAGCTGCCGATTCCACTTTGTAAGATGTTCATACGTGAGATTTTTAAGGGAAATCGCCGGATGATTTTGATGAGGAGACATTGATAACGATCAATAAATTCTTTGAGAATAATCTGAACGTATCAGAAACATCCAGACAATTATATATACACCGTAATACACTGGTATACAGACTGGATAAACTGCAGAAAAGTACCGGTCTGGATCTGCGTGTGTTTGAAGACGCCATTACATTTAAAATCGCACTTATGGTAGTGAAGTATATGAAGTATATGGAGTCGCTGGAGTATTAATAATCAGGAGGAACTTATGATTGAACTAAGAGAAGTAACGAAAAAAGAGTACTCAAAAGGGGTTGCAGCCCTGAATGGAATCAATCTGAAGATTGAACAGGGTGAATTTGTGTTTATCGTGTGGGAGACAGCGGATCTGGTAAGTCTACGTTGATTAAACTTATCATGAAAGAGCTGGAGCCTACATCTGGAACAATTATCGTAAATGGTAATAACTTAAGCCGTATGAAACATCGGAGAGTACCGATGTACCGAAGAAATATTGGAGTAGTGTTCCAGGATTTCAGACTTTTAAAGGATCGTAATATCTATGAGAATATTGCTTTTGCACAGAGAGTAACAGAGACATCTACAAGAATTATCAAGAAAAAAGTACCGGCAGCATTGTCACTGGTGGGACTTGCACAAGAAGTACAAAGCATTTCCAAAGGAGTTATCCGGTGGAGAGCAGCAAAGAGTAGCGATTGCAAGAGCAATCGTGAATGAACCGGCGATTCTTCTCGCTGACGAGCCTACAGGAAATCTGGACCCGACAAATTCATGGGAGATCATGAAGCTTTTGGAGGAGGCGAATGACAGAGGAACTACCGTTTTGGTCGTAACTCATAATCAGGAAATCGTGAACGAAATGCAGAAGCGGGTTGTTACAATGAAAAAAAGGTGTCATTGTAAGCGACGAGAAAAAAGGTGGGTACAAGCATGAGAATTAGTACAATAGGATATTCGATGAAACAAGGAGTTAAGAACATCCGCAGAAATAAGATGTTTTCCATTGCTTCGATTGCAACGATGGCGGCATGCATCTTCCTGTTTGGACTGTTCTATTCCATGGTAATGAACTTTAATTATATCGTGGAAAAAGCAGAAGAAGGTGTGGCGATCACCGTATTTTTCAACAAAGATACAACACAGGAGCAGAAAGATTCGATTGGTGCCCAGCTTAAGAAAGAGGACGGCGTACTGAAAGTGAATTATGTAAGTGCAGACGAAGCATGGAACAAGTTCAAAGGTCAGTACTTTGGAGAGTCCAGCGATCTGGCGGAAGGATTTAAGAGTGATAACCCGCTTGCAAATTCTGACAACTATGAAGTTTATCTTTCGGATGTGTCAAAGCAGGAGAGCGTTGTATCTTTTTGCAAAATCACTGGAAGCGCGTACGTAAAGTCAAGAAATCAGATGTGGTAGCAAAGACGTTGACGAGCGTGAATAAGCTGGTGGGATATGTGTCTGTAGCAATTATTGCAATTCTGCTTGCAGTATCTGTTTTCCTGATCAGTAATACGGTTACTATGGGTATTACAGTAAGACGTGAAGAGATTGCGATCATGAAGTATATCGGTGCAAAAGACGGATTCGTCCGTGCTCCGTTTGTAATCGAAGGTCTGATCATCGGAGCTGTAGGAGCGGTCATTCCGCTGGTACTTCTGTACTTTATGTATGATAAAGTAATTACATATATTATGACAAAATTCAGCCTGCTGAATAACATTATAGAATTCCTTCCGGTAGCAACTGTTTACAGAACATTGCTTCCAATCGGAATCGCCTTAGGTGTGGGAATCGGTTTTGTTGGAAGTTTCTTTACAATCCGCAAGCATTTGAAGGTATAATGTTTCTGATCCGGAAAGGAGCGACATATGATAAATAGAAAGAAGATGATAAGTCTTCTGCTGACAATGGCATTTACATGTGGAATGTTCATGCCGGCGTATGCAACTGAGATAGATGATACAAAGAAAAAAGCAGAAGAGCTGGAGAATAAGAAAAAAACTGCCGAGAGTGAGAAGATATCTCTTGCCAATCAACTGAGTAATCTGGTAAATGAGATGGAAAAAGACAAAGAAAAAAAATTCGGATAAGGAAAGTGAAATCTCGAATAAAGAAGACGAGCTGATTCTTGCAAAAGCAAAAGAAAATGACCAGTATGAAAGCATGAAAAAGAGAATCCGTTTTATGTATGAGAACGGAAATACCGGATTTATTGAAATCTTATGCTCTTCTAAATCAATCGGAGAATTTCTGAATAATGCAGAATATATCAGTACGATATCCGGTTATGACAGAAATATGCTGGTGGAGTTTCAGAAGGTTGTAACAGATGTGGAGAATCAGGAAGCAGAGCTTCAGAAAGAAATAAAACAACTGCAAACAATGCAGGATGATCTGATCGCAAAACAGGATAATGTCAATCAGCTGCTGACGAGCAAACAAAGCGAGATACAGAAGCTGGACAGTGAACTTGGCGATACAAAGAATAAGCTGGCTCAGTTAGAAGCAGCGGCAGCCGAAGCTGAGAAAAAAAAAGAGGCAGCCGAAGCAGCGGCAGCAGCGAAAAAGCGCAGGCAGCAGCGGCATCTAAGAATACAGGTTCATCTTCAAGTTCTGCCGGTTCGCCGGTTGTATCAGGGAATGGAACATTTACCCATCCTTGTCCGGCCGGGTATATCTCAAGTACATTTGGCTATAGAACACAGCCGATTGCAGGAGCAAGTACGAATCATAAAGGAATTGATTTTGCCGCTGCAACAGGAACACCAATCTATGCAGCGGCAGCGGGAACTGTGATTTCAGCAGGATATGCAGGGAATGCAGGAAATCTGCTGGTAATCAATCATGGTAACGGTCTGCTGACATATTATATGCATTGCAGTAAGATTTATGTAAGTGCAGGGGCAGAAAGTCAGCAAAGGACAGAATGTTGCGGCAGTTGGAACAACCGGAATTCAACCGGACCGCATCTTCATTTTCAGGTAATGTTGAATGGAACACCGGTCAATCCGGCAAACTATCTGTAAGAAAAAGACAGATCATAGTTTGAGGCAGATAAATGAAAAACAGAAAAAGTTTTTTTGAAAGTGGGCGCTTTGTGGCGCCCTTGCTATGTTATTGGCAGCGGGACTTGTGTCCTGCGGATTAAAAGTAAATAGTGGAAGCAGTGATATCACATCAAAAACAGAGGATAAGATATCGGAACTGCAGAACCTGGTCAAGAAGCATTATATGGGGGACGTAAAAGAAAAGAATCTGGAAGATGGAATCTATAAAGGCTATATCAATGGTCTGAATGATCCATACTCGGTATATTACAACAAAAAGAGACAGAAAAGAATTATATGAATCGACCGGTGGGGAATATTCCGGAATCGGTGCTGTGATGTCTCAGAACACGGAGACAGGAGTGATTACTCTGGTTCAGATATATAAGGATTCTCCGGCTGAAAAAGCGGGACTTAAGGACAATGATATCCTATATAAGGTGAAGGAAAAGAAGTAACAGGAAAAGATCTTTCGAAAGTTGTAAGTAAAATAAAAGGCGAAAAAGGAACAACGGTAGAACTCTTACCGTATTAAGAGGAGAAGATGCGAAAGAGGAGGTAACTGTGACTGCAACAAGAGAGACACTGTGCAGGCACAGACGATAGAGTATAAGATGATGGATGACAAGATTGGTTATATCAGAGTGTCTGAATTTGATACTGTGACGTATGATCAGTACAAAGAAGCATTGGATGATCTTGAAAAACAGGGAATGACAGGGCTGGTTGTGGATCTGCGTAATAATCCTGGAGGTTCGCTCAGTACAGTATGTGATATGCTGGATCTGATGCTGCCAAAGGGACTGATCGTCTATACGGAAGACAAAAATGGCAAAAAGACAAAGATGAAATCTGACGAAGAACATCAGTTTACAAAACCGCTGGCAGTTCTGGTAAATGGCAACAGTGCCAGTGCATCAGAGATTTACTCCGGGGCAATCCAGGATTACGGAATCGGTAAGATTGTCGGAACAGACATATGGAAAGGGTGTCGTACAGCAGATTTTTGATCTGGATGACGGAACAGCCGTAAAACTTACGATTGCAGAATATTTTCACTCCAAAGGGAAGAAGCATCAATGGAAAGGAATTACACCGGATGTAAAAAGGTCGAATACGAAAATAATGAAGAAAATCCGGATGCAGACAATCAGCTTGATAAAGCTGTGGAGGAAGTAAAAGCACAGATGAAGTAATCGTTTGTGGATGGTGACATAGCAGAAAATAAGAGTTTTGAAGGGAATGCAGTTTGGCATTCCCTTTTATTATGCCTTATGGTAAAATATAAACAATATGAAATTTAGATTATACATATAAGGTAGGAGGAAAAACATTGATTAATCAGTTAGTAGCCAACATAAAGAAGACAGGAGCACCGATTGTAGTAGGATTAGATCCGATGTTGAACTATATTCCGGAGCAGGTACAGAAAAAAGCGTTCGCAGAATATGGTGAGACACTGGAAGGAGCAGCAGAAGCAATCTGGCAGTTCAATAAAGAAATCGTGGACAAGACTTATGATCTGATTCCGGCTGTAAAACCACAGATCGCTATGTATGAACAAGTTTGGTCTTCCGGGACTTGCAGCATTCAAAGAAAACAGTGGATTATTGTAAGGAAAAGGGACTTGTTGTGATCGGAGATATTCAAGAGAGGAGACATTGGTTCTACATCAGCAGCTTATGCTGTTGGGTCATATTGGTAAGGTGAAAGTAGGCAGCAAGACATACGCACCATTTGATGAAGACTTTGTAACAGTGAATCCATACCTTGGTTCAGACGGAGTGAATCCATTCCTGGACGTATGCTAAAGAAGAAAAAGAAGGGAATCTTCGTACTTGTTAAGACATCAAATCCGTCAAGCGGTGAATTCCAGGATCAGAAGATCGACGGCCGTCCGTTATATGAACTGGTTGGAGAGAAAAAGTTGCCGCATGGGGATCGATGAAGTCATGGGCGATGAGTACAGCTATGTCGGAGCAGTAGTCGGAGCAACTTATCCGGAGATGGGAAAAGTATTAAGAAAAGTGATGCCAAAAAGCATATTACATTCTGGTTCCTGGTTATGGTGCACAGGGAGGAAAAGGAAAAGACCTGGTACATTTCTTCAATGAAGATGGTCTTGGAGCAATCGTAAACTCTTCCAGAGGAATCATTGCGGCATATAAGCAGGAGCAGTATGCAAAATTTGGAGCTGAGAATTTTGGTGATGCATCCAGAGCAGCAGTTGAGACGATGATCGCAGACATCAAGGGAGCACTTGAGAACAGATAATGTCTGAACAGACGAAAAAAGACTGATAACGAAAAAAAAGTAAGACAGAGTAATCTTGACAGGAGATAAAAGAAGATGGAGAAAAAAAAGAACAGGCAAAAGTTCTGTCACAGGAGATGCTGGCAGATGGAATCTATAGTCTGTGGATTGAGACAGAAGCAGCGCGGACTGCCAGACCAGGACAGTTTGTGTCTGTATACACGACAGATGCAAGCAAATTACTTCCACGCCCGATCAGTATCTGTGAAATTGATAAAGAAGCAAAAAAAGATTAAGACTGGTATATCGTGTGACAGGAGAAAAGACCGGAACAAAACAGTTTTCAGAATTAAAGGCCGGAGATTTTGTACCAGTGATCGGACCTTTGGGAAATGGATTTCCCATATGAAAAAGCAGAAGGAAAGAAAGTCTTCCTGATGGGAGGAGGGATTGGTGTTCCGCCGATTCTGGAACTTGCAAAGCAGATGCAGTGTGAAGAAAAAGCAGATTGTTGTCGGCTACAGGGATGCACATACATTCCTGAAAGACGAATTTGAACAGAACGGGACCTTATATATTTCCACAGAAGACGGAAGTGTAGGAACAAAAGGGAATGTCATGGATGCTATCCGTGAGCAGAATCTGGATGCAGATATGATATTTGCATGCGGACCGACACCAATGCTGCGGGCGATCAAGACTTATGCAGAAGAGAGAAAATAGAATGCTATATTTCCCTGGAAGAGAGAATGGCATGCGGTATCGGAGCCTGTCTGGCATGTGTCTGCAAGACAAAAGAAAAAGATGCACACAGTAATGTGAACAATAAGAGAATCTGTAAAGACGGACCAGTATTCTTATCTACGGAGGTGGATTTATAATGGACATGAAAGTAAATATTGCCGGCGTAGAATGGAAGAATCCGGTTACAGTGGCTTCCGGTACATTTGGTTCGGGAGAAGAATTCAGTGAGTTTGTGGATTTGAACCGTCTTGGAGCGGTAACGACCAAGGGCGTGGCAAATGTGCCGTGGCCGGGCAATCCGACACCACGTGTAGCTGAAGTTTACGGAGGAATGATGAATGCAATCGGACTCCAGAATCCGGGAATTGATCTTTTTTGCAAAAAAGAGATATTCCATTTCTGAAGAAATATGATACGAAGATCATCGTCAATGTCTGTGGTCATGCGCCGGAAGAATATCTGGCAGTGGACGTTTGGCAGATCAGCCAATTGATATGATGGAGATGAATATTTCCTGCCCGAATGTAAATGCAGGATTCCTTGCATTTGGGCAGGATGCAAAGCATGTAGAGGAACTTACCGCTCAGATCAAAAAAGATTGCAAAAGCAGCCGATCATCATGAAACTGACGCCAAATGTTACGGATATTACGGAGATTGCGAAGGCAGCAGAAGCCGGCGGAGCAGATGCCCTGTCATTGATCAATACACTGACGGGTATGAAGATTGATATCAACCGCAGAACATTTGCGGTAGCAAATAAGACCGGCGGTGTGTCGGGACCAGTTGTACATCCGATTGCAGTCCGTATGGTATATCAGACGGCACAGGCAGTGAACATTCCGATTATTGGAATGGGCGGTATTGCGACACCGGAAGATGCCATTGAGATGATCCTTGCGGGAGCGTCTGCAGTATCTGTAGGAACTGCGAATTTCTATAATCCGAATGCAACGATCGAGATTATTGACGGAATCGAAGCATATATGAAGAAAAAAAATGGATTTGAATCTGTGAAAGATATGGTTGGCATTGTAAAATAAATAAATGATAAAAATGTCATCAATATAGGAAAAATTGACCTGTGAACTGATAAATTTTTGCGGGTGTCATCTCAGAAGTGCAAATAGCACAATAAAAATATGACCGTTCGTCAGTTTTTGGGTAGATTTTCAGAAGTGTTTTTGTTATACTAATGTCTATATGACAATAACAAAGGAGGATTAGTGGATGAAGAAATCATTTCAGATTTTCAAAAGAGATCTTGGCCGGTTGTTCCGTAACCGTGCAGCAGTACTGATCCTGGTTGGAATCAGTGTGCTGCCGTCTCTTTATGCATGGTTCAACATCGCTGCCAATATGGATCCGTATGGAAATACCAAGGGAATCCAGGTTGCGATTGCCAATGAGGATAAAGGTGCCGACAGTGAGCAGATGTCACTGGACGCAGGACAAAATATTGTAGACAATCTGAAGAAAAAATGACCAGCTTGGCTGGAAGTTTGTAGATGCAAAAGAAGCAAAAAAAGGGAGTGAGATCCGGAAAATATTACGCAGCGATCGTGATACCGGATAATTTCAGTGAATCACTTCTGAGTATTTTATCAGGAGATATCAAACAGCCGAAGCTGGATTATTATATTAATGAAAAGAAAAATGCAATAGCACCAAAGATCACGGATACAGGTGCAGGTACGATCCAGCAGGAGATCAATGACACCTTTTCTTCATCGGTGGCGGCAGAATCCATTTCAAAGCTGCTGAGTGAAAAAGCCGGAGATATCGCAGGAAGAGTGACGGAGGAAAATTGGAGTCTGATCCGTGCGGTTGCCGAGACAAGGAAGAATCTGGAAGAATATAACAAAGTGCTGGAAAATTTTCAGAAAACGGTGGATAAGTCAGATGAAGTGATCCAGAATGCGGTAAAAACACTGGATCAGGTCAATGCATCGGCAAAATCAGGCAGACACTTTCAGATAGCGGAACGGTACTTTCAGACACAAGAACAGCAGTAGGAATATTTTCGACACAGTTCTCGGATAATATGTCGAACGGCGAGACACTTTTGAATAATACCTATGTGTCTGCATCGGCAAAACTGGGCATATTCGAGACGAAAGCCAGGACAGGCTCTGACGACAGTAGACGGAAGCCTGACAACGGCTTCGTCTCTCCTTGCCAGAAAAATCAGGAATTGCTGAGAACAGTTAAAAGCGCTGAATGAACAGATTCAGGGAAATACAGAATTATCACAGCAGTTTTCGGCATTGATCGCACAAAAGATTTCAGAACTGGAGAGCCAGAATGCGTCCGTTCAGGGGCTGGTATCTTCATTGAAAATGGCAATAAAGGAATTCAAAATGCAGTGACAACAGCAAAGAATACACGAACATCTATGGAAAAACTTGCAAAAAGACAGCAAGAAAAGTCTGCAAGGATTACCGCAGTAATTTTGGATCAGACATTAATGCCGCAATTGACAGTCACTGGACAGTCTGGCTTCATTAAGCGGAAGCCTGGCCTCAACACTGGATGGTGTAGAACCAACGGTTGAACAGATGAAGAGTATCCTGAATCAGCTCAACAGCAGCTTGAAAGACAGTGCCTCGGCACTGGGACAGACAAAAGAGGTGCTGAAGCGGGTAGATGAATCACTGGCTTCGGTTCAGGACGGATCTGGGAGCACTGCAAAGTTCACAGATGTATCAGAAACTGACCTCTCTGGAGGGGATTGATGCGGATTCCATTGCCGATTTTATGTCTTCTCCGGTGAGCATCAAATCAAATGTGTTATATGAAGTGGAAAATTACGGAACAGGAATGACCCCGTTTTATACAAACCTGGCACTCTGGGTAGGTGGACTGATACTGGTTTCTATTTTGAAACAGGAAGTTGATAAAGATGAAAAGGTACGGAAGTTTACAGCCGGACAGGCCTATTTTGGAAGATGGCTGTTATTTGTTGCAGTAGGTCTTGTACAGGGACTGATCGTATGTGTCGGTGATATTTTATTATTGAAAGTACAGTGTGTACATCCGGTAGCGTTTGTATGTGTGGGTGTATTCTGTTCGTTTGTTTATGTGAATCTGATCTTTGCACTGGCATTGACCTTTAAACACATTGAAAAGGCACTGGGAGTTGTACTTGTTATCCTGCAGATTCCTGGATCGGCAGGAACGTATCCGATCGAGATGACACCGGCATTTTTCCAGAGACTGCATCCGCTTCTTCCATTCACATATGGAATCAGTGCCATGCGTGAATGTATTGCAGGAATGTATGGAGCAAATATCTGGAAGTATCTGGGGATTCTTGCGATATTTTTCCCAATCTCTCTTTTCATCGGTCTGGTATTACGTCCGTTGTTTATGAACCTGAATCACTTGTTCGATAAACGTCTGTCTGAGACAGAGTTAATGCTTGGGGAGACGGAGTCGGCCGAACGGAAACGTCCGGAACTGACAATGATGATGAAGACACTTATGGAAGATGCTGAATGGAAACAGGAATTTCTTGTGAAATCCGAAAAATTTGAAAAACGTTATCCAAAGATGATCCGATGGGGATTCCTTGGAATGATCATCATACCACTGGTTTTCCTGATACTGATGTTCAGTCTGGAGTCAAAACTGGTCTTCCTGATATTGTGGATCGTATCGCTGATCGGACTTGCAGTATATCTGATCGTTGTAGAATATCTGCATGACAAGATGCAAAGACAGCTTGCTATGACAGGTATGACAACAGAAGATCTGATCCATGAGATAAAGGAGGAAAAGAGGCGAATGAAAAATATATGGGAAATCTTCCGAAGAGATATAAAGCGTATTAAAAATAATGTAATCGCAATGATTGTTATCATGGGAATTACAGTTGTACCCTGCCTTTATGCGTGGTTCAATATAGCAGCAAGCTGGGATCCGTATGGCAATACCGGTAATCTGAAGGTTGCAGTCGCAAGTGTTGATGAAGGATATGAGGGAAGCCTGATTCCGTTACAGATCAATATGGGAGATCAGGTACTGACATCGCTTCGAAGCAATTCGCAGCTTGACTGGGTTTTTACCGGAAGAAAAAAAAGCCATAGACGGTGTAAAGTCCGGAAAATATTATGCAGCAATTGTGATACCGAAGGACTTCAGCTCAAATATGATGAGTATTTTTTCTGAAAATATCCAGAAACCAAGTATCACATACTATTCGAATGCCAAGGAAAATGCAATCGCACCAAAAGTAACGGATAAAGGAGCAAGTGCGATCCAGAGACAGGTTAATGAGGTATTTGTAGAGACGATCAGCGATACTGTGATCACTGCGTTTAAGGCAGTTACGAATGTAGCGGATCAGGACGGAGTGGCAGCAATCGCACAAAATCTTGCGGATAATTTAAATCAGATCGGCTCGGATTTGAGTGCGGCATCGTCTACATTAAGCTCTTTTTCGGGAATGACAACTTCTGCACAGCAGCTTCTGGATACAACAGGAAGTTTCCTGAAGGAAACACAGGAGCATTCCAAGAACACGACAGATTCACTGAAAAAGGTGAAAAAATCGTTCAGTGGAATTGATGAGACAGTCAGCGGTGCGACAGACGGAGTAAATGCGGCAATTAATTCCGGAAAAGAATTCTATGATCAGATGTCGGAAATTATTGATTCAGCATTTTCATCAAACTCTCAGAGCGCGGACGATGTGGCGGGAACATTGAATACCCTGGCATCCAGAGTTCAGAAAGTGATTGATTCCTATACTTCGCTGAAATCGGCAATAGATGAAATAAACGTTGGAAATAATGCGCAGTTGAATGCATTAAAGGGAAGTATTTCCGGAAAACTGGGAGAGACGATTGCGACACAGACAGAGCTTCGGGATAAGCTTAAGTCCACAGCATCTTCGCTTCAGGGAGCGGCAGATACAGCAGTAACGGATAAAGCAGAATTAGATAAACTGGTGAAATCAAGTGCAGACAGCCTTGCCGGAATCAAGACAGACTTTGAGAAGAATGTAAAAGAGCAGTCTGGATGAACTGGGAGATTCGATGGGAGACACAAGCAGTAATCTGAACCTTTTGATGGATCGCTTGGATGAAGGTGTAGACGGGGTATATGATTTGTCAACTTCAGCGTCGGCTGATCTGACACAGATTAACACAGCGCTGAATCATTCTTGCAATCTGCTCAATACAGCAGCAGAAAAAATCAGCAATACGACAGGAAAAATCGGAGAAATGCAGCAAAGCGGTGATTTCTCACAATTGGAAGAACTGATCTCCGGGGATTCCAGTGTGATCGGAGAGTTCCTGGCAGCACCGGTAAGCCTGAAGACGAATCAGGTCTATAAGATTGAAAATTATGGTTCTTCGATGGCACCGTTCTATTCCACACTGTCGATCTGGATCGGTGGAATTGTGCTGGTTGCCATGTTAAAGACAGGCGTTTCGTCAAAATGCACCGAAGGTCTTAAGAAAGTAAAACCGCATCAGGAATACCTGGGACGATATCTCCTCTTCCTGATCGTAGGTCTCCTGCAGAGTACCCTGATCTGTCTGGGGGATCTGTTATATCTGGGCATCCAGTGTAAGCATCCGTTCTTGTTTATGCTGGCAGGATGGTTCTCGAGCATCGTATATGTGAATATCATTTATACACTGACGGTGTCATTCGGAGATATCGGAAAAGCGGTCAGCGTTGTACTTCTGGTTATGCAAGTGGCAGGTTCCGGAGGAACCTTCCCAATTGAAGTCGCACCGGCCTTCTTCAAAGCCGTATATCCGTTACTGCCATTCGCTCACAGCATGGCGGCGCTTAGGGAGACAATTGGCGGTATGTATGGTATGACCTACTGGACAGAACTTGGAAAGCTTGGAATCTTTTTGATCCTGTCCCTGATCCTTGGATTGCTCCTTCGTAAAACCGGTGATCCGGATGAATGAGGCATTTGCAGAAAAACTGGAAGAGACGAAGATCATGTAAAGCGAAAGTACAGAGAAGTTGCCACTGGCAACTTCTCTTGCATACTTTGGTATATAAGAAATACAGGCAGTGACAGTTTTTCTGTATGCGTGAATTGAAAAAGTGATTTTCTTATGATAAAATTAAATGGAATTATGATGCAATAATAAGACACACAGCGTCTGAAATATATGGAGGTAATCAAAATGGAAAGTTATAAGCAGGAGTTTATTGAATTTATGGTAGAGAGCGATGTGCTCAAGTTTGGAGAATTTACATTAAAGAGCGGAAGAAAATCACCGTTTTTTATGAATGCCGGAGCTTATGTAACAGGATCACAGCTGAAAAAATTAGGTCAGTATTACGCGAAGGCAATCCATGATACCTATGGAGATGACTTTGATGTATTATTCGGACCTGCATACAAAGGGAATTCCATTAGGAGTTGTAACAGCGATCGCATACAGCGAATTATATGGAAAAGAAGTTCGTTATTGCTCTGACCGGAAAGAGGAAAAAGATCACGGCGCAGACAAAGGAAACTTCCTCGGAAGTGAGTTAAAAGACGGTGACCGCGTGATCATGATCGAAGATGTTACAACATCTGGAAAGTCTATGGAAGAGACCGTACCAAAAGTAAAAGGTGCTGCAGATGTAACAATCGTAGGTCTGATGGTATCCCTGAACCGTATGGAAGTAGGAAAAGGCGGAGAAAAATGTGCACTGGATGAAGTGAAGGAATTGTATGGATTTGATACTGCCGCGATCGTTACAATGGAAGAGGTAGTAGAATGTCTCTATAATAAAGAGTGCAACGGCAAAGTTGTCATTGATGATACATTAAAAGCAGCAATCGACGCATATTATGAACAGTACGGAGCAAAATAGGAACGGGGGAGAACACGAGTATGAATGAAAAAGCATATAAAGCAATGGGATTAGCCGGTGCTGCAGGAATTGCAGTGGGTATTGTTGTTACAGTAGTAGGAATCGCAGCAGGTGTGATCTCTATTATCAGCGGTGCCCGTTTACTGAAAGAGAAAAAAAGGAATACTTTTTAATACCGAAGAGATACGGGAGGTTGTAGGACATTGGATTCAAAGAAGCGAAAAAAGAATCCGGATACTGGGAAAGATATTATTTATATTATATGTAATATTTATTATATATTTCCTTCTGTTCTCTGACTGGTATGGACGTACAGGGGAGATAGGGAATACCACTACAATCTGGTATTGTTTAAAGAAATCAAAAGGTTCTGGCAGTACCGTGAGCAGGTGGGATTCTTTGCAATGTTCACTAATTTATTTGGAAATGTACTCATATTTGTTCCATTTGGATTTTTTTTCCTTCCGATGGGAAGCAGGCAAAGAAGCTTTTTCGGTACAGCATTTTACAGTTTTGGACTGAGCCTTTGTGTGGAAGTGTTCCAGTTTATCACAAAAGTTGGAAGTTTTGATGTAGATGACCTGTTACTGAATACGATCGGAGGAATCTGTGGATATATACTATTTGTAATATGTGCGGCAATAAGGAGAAGACATGCTGGGAAAAAAACTAAGAACAGAAGATGACAGAATCAAAGCGGCAGCGAAAGCACGCAAGAAAAAGCGTAAAAAAATGATCAAAACGAAATATGGACAGAAAGCAGTCAGACACTCCAAAAGGGGTGTCTATTCCTGTACTTATGCAGTAGTGATTGCCTTCCTGGTGATCGTCATGATCCTCTTTTCGTTTATGAATAAAGGAAATGTGAATATATTAATGGGATTTTTCGGACTCGGAACCTGTGCGATGGCAGTGATCGGAATCTGGCTTGGCATCAAGGGATTCAGAGAACGTGAAAAGATCTATACGACCTGCAAGGTTGGAATCACAGTAAATGCGGTATTCCTTGTTGCTATGGTTGCATTATTTGTCAGGGGGCTTATGTAGATGATAGAAGAAAGATATGAGCTGGCACTTGACCGTATCCGTCTGATGCAGACAGAAGATACGGTTGGGGAGCCTTACAGAGACTATTTTAAGAAGATGGCAGAGTTCGTGCTTATGCTGGACGAACTGAGAACAGAACTTCTGGATGGCAGATACCAGAAGCTTGAATTAGATGAATTAAGAAAATGGAACAGACGGCTGTATCAGGATGTTTTGCCGGGGCAGTATGAGAAAAGTTATGCGAATCCGGATTATGCTTGTAAGAGGCTGGGAGAAGAATCGTGACAGATTCTGGGAATGTTATATGCGGAACTTCGTGGGGCAGTCGTTTATGTTTTTGAAGGAAAGACAGAATATCTGGCAATCCTGTATGAATTGTTGATCGAGGTATACAACCAGTTCGAAGAAGAACCGGATCCGAAGGATGTCCGGGATACGTTCTACTGGTATGCCAGTGATTACTGTGATGTATTCCTTGCGGACCGCATCCGGGAGCAGGTTTTGCCGGAGGAGTCATTTGCAACAGATCTGATCATGAACAGTGATCTTACAGATCTCAGATATCTGTATCAGTTTGGAGAGTACATCAGTGAAAATGAATGGAAGACGGCAGAGCATCTGAACAGTCTTCCAGAAGAGACGATCCGGAAGATGGCAGATGTCTATACAGAAGGATACCGCATCGGATTCGTGAATACGGGAAAAGACCTTTCGAAGAAATCAGTGGTAAACATCCGTTACATTCTTGGATTCGAGCGCGTGGTAAAAAAAGCAATTGAGAATTTCGAAAAAATGGGCTTAAAACCGGTCATCTACCGTGCGGCAGTCAGTGTGCTGACAAAGAGACAACATATTAAGATCGGATATTATGGAGCAGTGGCGAACAAGCAGTATGAATACGATCACAAAGATGACCAGGCACTCTTCATGGATAAGAAATATCTGGAGCGTAAACTGGAAGTGATGCAGACGACTTACGAGCATCATAAGAAAGAAGCCGCCGGATTCGCAGGACCGGCATGCATCGATATGTTCGGAGAAGAGCCGTTTGAACCGGAAGCAAAAAGAGACAGTCGCAAAGCTTTCAAAGAGTCAGGAAGAGATGATCCTTCAGTATGACAGTCGCCAGAGCCAGATGGTGAACCAGTATATCAAGGGAGAAGAAAGAAGTTTTACGATCATTGCCTATCCGGTACCGGAGATCGGAGAGAAGTACGAAGAAATTTTCGATGAGATCATCCGTATAAATACGCTGGATGCAAAAATTATATGAAAAAGTACAGCAGACGTTGATCGATGCATTGGATCAGGGAGAATACGTGCACATTCTCGGGACAAATGGCAATCGTACAGATCTGAATGTACAGTTCATCCGTTGAATGATCCGAAAAAGAGACAATTTTTGAAAACTGCGTGGCAGATGTCAATATTCCCGTGGGCGAGGTATTTACTTCACCGGTTCTGGAAGGAACGAACGGAGTCTTGCATGTCAGCAAAGTCTATCTGAATGAACTGCAGTACCGTGATCTTGAAATCACATTCTCGAACGGTATGGTATCAGAATACAACTGTGCGAATTTTGAACGTGAACTGGAGAATAAAGCATATATTCATGATAACGTGCTGTACAAACATCCGACACTGCCGCTCGGTGAGTTTGCAATCGGAACGAATACAACCGCATACGTAACTGCGAAGAAGTACGGAATCGAAGATAAGATGCCGATCCTGATCGCGGAGAAAATGGGACCACATTTTGCAGTGGGAGATACCTGTTACAGCTGGTGTGAGGATATCAAAGTCTATAACCCGAACGGAAAAGAGATCATTGCCAGAGACAATTCGGTATCGATCCGCAGAAAAGAAGATGTATCAAAAGCATATTTCCACTGCCATACAGATATTACCATTCCGTATGAAGAACTTGGCAGTATTACGGTTGTTACAAAGGATAAAAAAGAGATTGTGTTACTGGAAAATGGAAAATTTGTACTTCCTGGCACAGAGATTTTAAATGAACCATTGAAAAATTCTAATAAATAGGGTATGATTTATTTGTCAAACTTATAAGAAAGGATGAAAATTATGCCAAAAGTAGGAATTATCATGGGCAGTGACTCAGATCTTAAGGTTATGAGTAAGGCTGCAGTAATGCTGGAAGAGTTAGGAATCGAGTATGAGATGACGATCATCTCAGCGCATCGGGAGCCAGATGAACTGATTGAATGGACCAGAGGAGCAGAAGACCGTGGAATAAAAGGTTATGATCGCCGGTGCAGGAATGGCAGCAGCCCTTCCGGGAATGTGTGCAGCATTATTTGCCCTTCCGGTTATTGGTGTACCTCTTTCAGGAAAGAATCTGGATGGAATGGATGCAGTGTTTTCAATCATGCAGATGCCGCCGGGGGTTCCGGTTGCAACCGTTGCGATCGATGGAGCAAAGAATGCAGCAATTCTTGCAGCAAAGATTCTTGCAGCTTCAGATGAAGAACTTCTGAATAAATTAAAAGCTTATACAGCAGAGCAGAAAGAGGCAGTCAAAGCCAAAGCAGCAAAGCTTGATTCTATCGGATATGAGGCATATCTGGCATCAAAATAATAGATATAAGAGTACAAAAATAAACAACGAGTACAAAGGAGATCGGGTTATGGATTACAAAAAAAGCTGGTGTGGATATCGAGGCTGGTTACAAATCAGTAGAACTTATGAAAGAGCATGTAAAGAAGACCATGCGTCCGGAAGTTCTGGGCGGACTCGGAGGATTCTCAGGAGCATTTTCTCTTGCGAAGATTAAAGAAATGGAAGAGCCGGTTCTTCTTTCAGGAACAGACGGATGTGGAACAAAAGTAAAACTGGCTATCATCATGGACAAGCATGATACTATCGGAATTGATGCAGTAGCTATGTGTGTAAATGATATCGCATGTGCAGGTGGAGAGCCATTATACTTCTTAGATTACATTGCATGTGGCAAGAACTATCCGGAGAAGATCGCATCGATCGTAAAAGGTGTGGCAGAGGGTTGTCTCCAGTCTGAAGCAGCGCTGATCGGCGGTGAGACTGCAGAACATCCAGGACTGCCGGAGGAAGATTACGATCTGGCCGGATTTGCAGTTGGTGTGTGCGACAGAAAAGAGATGATCACCGGCGAAAACCTGAAAGACGGAGATGTACTGATCGGTATGGCATCCACAGGCATACACAGCAACGGATTTTCTCTGGTAAGAAAAGTATTCGAGATGACAAAAGAATCCCTAGATACATATTATGATGACCTTGGAACGACACTTGGAGAGGCACTGCTTGCGCCGACAAGAATCTATGTCAAAGCATTAAAAAGAGCATAAAGAACGCAGGCGTGAAAGTGAAAGCCTGCAGCCATATCACAGGAGGCGGTTTCTATGAGAACGTTCCTAGAATGTTAAAAGACGGAGTAAGAGCCGTTGTAGAAAAAGACAGCTACCCGATTCCTCCAATTTTCACAAAGCTTGCAAAAGAGGGTAACGTTGACGAGCATGCAATGTACAATACTTACAACATGGGTATCGGTATGATCGTTGCGGTAGATCCTGCAGATGTGGAGAAAACCATGGAAGCAATCAAAGCGACAGGTGATACTCCGTATGTGATCGGTCATATCGAAGACGGAGAAAAAGGAGTGACATTATGCTAAATGTCGTAGTTCTGGTATCCGGCGGCGGAACGAATCTGCAGGCAATCATAGATGCGGTAGATTCCGGCGTGATCAAAACACACAAAGATTGCCTTGTGATCAGTAATAATAAAAATGCATATGCACTGGAGCGTGCCGAGAAACACGGCATTCCGAATCAGTGCATTTCTCCAAAAGATTATGAAAGCCGTGAGATTTTCAATCAGGAATTTATGAAGGCTGTGGATGTCATGCAGCCGGATCTGATCGTTCTGGCCGGATTTCTGGTAGTGATTCCTGCAGAAATGATCGAAAAATACAGAAAAACCGTATCATCAATATCCATCCAGCCCTGATCCCGGCATTCTGCGGAACAGGATTTTATGGGCTGAAGGTGCATGAAAAAGCACTGGAACGCGGCGTGAAGTGGTTGGTGCCACAGTGCATTTCGTGGATGAGGGAACCGATACAGGTCCGATCATTTTGCAGAAAGCAGTTGAAGTAGAACAGGGAGATACACCGGAAGTTCTGCAGAGACGTGTGATGGAGCAGGCAGAATGGAAGATCCTGCCAAGAGCCATTGATCTGATCGCAAACGGCAAAGTAAAAAGTAGAAGGACATCATGTGACGATCGAGTCATAGAGGATAAAGGAGCAGTGTAAGATGAAAGTATTGATCGTAGGAAGTGGCGGAAGAGAACATGCAATCGCATACAGCGTTGCAAAAAGCGATAAGGTAGACAAGATTTACTGCACTCCGGGAAATGCGGGAATTGCAGAATTTGCAGAATGCGAACCGATCGGAGCCATGGAGTTTGACAAGCTGGTAGCATTTGCAAAAGGAAAAAGAGATAGATCTGGTTAATCGTAGGAATGGATGATCCACTGGTTGGCGGTCTGGTAGACGAACTGGAAGCAGCAGGCATCCCGTACCTTTCGGACCTAGAAAGAATGCAGCCATTATTGAGGGCTCAAAGGCATTCTCCAAAGACCTTATGAAAAAATACAACATTCCGACTGCAGCGTATGAGAATTTCACAGATCCTGCCAAGGCAATCGAATATCTGAAGACAGAAGCCAAATTCCCGATCGTCTTAAAAGCAGACGGTCTGGCTTTAGGAAAAGGTGTTCTGATCTGTAAGGATCTGGAAGAGGCAGAAGAAGAAGGCGTGAAGACGATCATGTTGGATAAGAAATTCGGTACAGCCGGTAATGAGATGGTTATTGAAGAATTCATGACAGGAAGGGAAGTATCTGTATTATCATTTGTAGATGGAAAGACGATCCGGACCATGACCTCCGCACAGGATCACAAGCGTGCCATGGACGGAGATACCGGTCTGAATACAGGCGGTATGGGAACCTTTTCCCCAAGTCCGTTCTATACAGAAGAAGTAGATGAGTTCTGTAAGAAATATGTATATCAACCAACAGTTGATGCTATGAAAGCAGAAGGAAGACCTTTCAAAGGTGTAATCATTTTCTTCGGACTGATGTTGACAGCAGACGGACCAAAGGTTCTGGAATACAATGCCCGCTTCGGAGATCCGGAAGCACAGGTAGTTCTTCCGCGTATGGAGAATGATATCATTGAAGTAATGGAAGCCTGTGTAGACGGCAAACTTGATCAGATCGATCTGCAGTTTGAAGACAATGCGGCAGTATGTATGTGTCGTTCTGGCAAGTGACGGTTATCCGGTAAAATACGACAAAGGACTTCCAATCAGCGGACTGGATGAATTTGGGAAACATGAAGGCTATTACTGCTTCCATGCAGGAACCAAAGTTCGACGGAGACCAGATCGTGACCAATGGCGGACGTGTACTTGGCGTGACAGCAAAGGGAAAAGACTTGAAAGAAGCAAGAGCCAATGCATATACGGCTACGGAATGGGTTAAATTTGATAACAAATATATGCGCCATGATATCGGAAAAGCGATTGACGAGGCGTAAACAGCAAAAATATGGAAACTGTGAATTGCAGTGGAATTTAATGCAAAAAGAATGAAAAGAAAGAGCTTACGATTTAGGTTGTAAGCTCTTTTTTTTAGTTGTGTTATAGTATCTCTATAACAAAAGAAAATGACAGGTAACAGGTGATAAGATGTTGATAGAAATTGATTTTAACAGCAATGAAGGCAATCTATGTACAGTTGCAGAATCAGATTATCATGGGGATCGCAACAGACATGATTGAGGGAGATACCTTGCCGTCTGTCAGACAGCTGGCAGATACAGTAGGAATCAATATGCACACAGTGAACAAAGCATATTCGATCCTGAGGCAGGAAGGATTTATTCAGCTGGACAGAAGAAGGGGAGCAGTGGTCGCCATTGATGCGGACAAGGCACAGGCAATGCTAAAACTCAGGGGAAAAGCTTGCGATATTACTTGCAAAGGGATGCTGCAAGAATATGGCAGCAGAGAAGATGTGCATGCATTGGTAGATGAGATATTTGACGAATATAGAAGATAGACAGAAAGGAACAAAACAGGCATGGATTATACAAGACAGGCGAAGGAAGTGCTGAAGATTGCAGAAAAAAGTGCGAAAGAGATGGCACATCCTTATGTGGGAACAGAACATCTGCTTCTGGGACTCAGAAAGGTGTATACCGGTGTTGCGGCGCAGGTTCTGGGAACGAACGGGGTAGATGAGGAGAATATACAGAAAGTGATGTCTGAACTGATATCTCCGTCAGGAGAGATGACAGGCAGAAAAAGAGACCGGAATTCAGTCCGAGACTGGAATACATTCTGGAAGACAGTAAAGTAGAAGCGGAACAATTCCATTCAGAAGAGATTGGAACAGAGCATATGCTGATAGCACTTATCCGTGATATAGACTGTGTAGCGACAAAGATTTTAACGACACTTGGAGTCAATCTTCAGAAGATATATCAGGAAATATTTGAGACTGTTGGCATTGACCCGAAGGCTTATCAGGAAGAATATGGATCGGAAGGAGGAAGAAAGAACGGGGTACTGGATCAGTATGGTACGGATCTGACAGCAGAGGCGGAAGAAGGAAAGCTTGATCCTGTTATTGGAAGAGAAGAGGAGATCGGACGTCTGATGCAGGTCTTAAGCAGACGACCAAGAACAATCCGTGTCTGGTCGGAGAGCCGGGTGTCGGTAAGACGGCAGTGATCGAGGACTTGCAACGCAGATTGCAGAAGGTATCGTGCCGGAAGGAATTCGTGGAAAACGTATTTATACGATGGATCTGGCGAGCATGATCGCGGGATCAAAATACCGTGGAGAGTTTGAAGAACGTATGAAGCGTCTGATCCAGGAGGTAAAGGCAGCAGGTAATATCATTTTGTTCCTGGATGAAGTCCATACGATCATCGGTGCCGGAGGCGCAGAAGGTGCACTGGATGCTTCCAATATTCTGAAACCATCCCTTGCAAGAGGTGAGCTGCAGCTGATCGGTGCTACGACGATCGAGGAATACCGCAAATATATTGAGAAAGACGCTGCACTGGAAAGAAGATTCCAGCCGATCACGGTGGAAGAGCCGGATAAAGAGCAGTGTCTTGAAATTTTAAAAGGCTTATGCTCCAGATATGAAAAACATCATAAAGTAAAGATACAGGAAGAAGCACTGGAGGCAGCAGTGAATTACTCCAGCCGTTATATCAATGACCGTTTTCTGCCGGACAAGGCAATTGATGTGGTGGATGAAGCGTGCTCAAAAGTGAGCCTGCGTGGATTTAAAGTACCGGAAAATGTATACAAACTGGAAAAGACACAGACAGAACTGGCGAAAGAACTGGAAGATGCGATCAAGAGTGGCAATATGACAGAGGCCTCCATGCTTCACAAAGAACTGAATGAAGCAGAAGAAAAATTAGAACAGATTAAGAAACGTTTCCATAAGAGAAATAATGTAAAACATCTGGAAGTGACAGAAGAAGACATCGCAGAGGTCGTATCAGTGGACAAAATTCCGGTGAGCCGTCTGGCAGAGTCGGAAAGTGCGAAGTTAAATAAGCTTGAACAGACACTTCATAAGCGTGTGGTCGGGCAGGATGAAGCGGTAACAGCAGTAGCAAAATCTATCAAGCGTGGAAGGGTCGGCTTGAAAGATCCGAAGCGTCCGATCGGTTCGTTCCTGTTCTTGGGACCAACAGGAGTCGGAAAGACAGAACTTTCCAAAGCACTTGCGGAAGCACTCTTTGGAGATGAGAATTCTATGATCCGTGTAGATATGTCGGAATATATGGAAAAGCACAGTGTGGCAAAGCTGATTGGTTCGCCTCCGGGATATGTCGGACACGATGACGGCGGACAGCTTAGCGAACAGGTGAGAAGACATCCATATTCCGTCATCTTGCTTGATGAGATAGAAAAAGCACATCCGGATGTGTTTAATATCTTTTTGCAGGTGTTAGATGACGGGCATATCACAGATTCACAGGGAAGAAAGGTGGATTTTTCGAATACTGTGATCATTATGACATCTAATGCCGGAGCACAGTCAATCACCGATCCGAAAAAGCTGGGCTTTAATACAAAAGAAGATGCCGCGGGAGATTACAAACGGATGAAGAATAACGTAATGAATGAGATCAAATTCATCTTCCGTCCGGAATTTTTTTGAACCGTATTGATGAGATCCTTGTGTTCCATCCGCTAACGACAGAACAGATGCAGAAGATTGTTGGTCTGATGTGCAAAGAACTGGTTAAACGCGCAAAAGAACAGCTGGGAATCCATCTTACAATCCGTGATTCTGTAAAGAAGCATATCGTAGAGACCGGTATGGATAAGAAGTACGGGGCAAGACCACTCCGACGTGCCGTACAGAACCAGTTAGAGGATAAACTCGCTGAAGCAATCTTAAGCGGAGAGATCGGAAGAGACATGGATGTCGTTGCCAGAATGTCTAAAAAAGAAATTAAATTTACGGCAAAGACTACAAATTAAAAATATTTTATTATATAATAGAATGAACGAAAGAAGAACCTTAGGAGGACAAAAAAATGGCAGCAGTGAAAGAGCTTTTAAGAGCTGAAACAGACGGTACACTTAGTTTTGGAGATTATACATTAGACAGCAAGACTAAGTTAGACGGATTCGAATTTCAGGGGGATATCTACAAAGTTAAGACGTTCAAAGAGATTACAAAATTAGAAAAGAACGGAATGTTTGTATACGAATCCGTACCGGGAACTGCAGTAGAGAATTTCAAAGCAACAGAGAACGTAGTTTCGTTTAAAGTATGTGGAGAGACAGATTTTCAGTTTACACTTGGAATGGAAGCAGATGCAGAATACGTTGTATACATGGATGATGTGAATATCGGAGATATGACAACGAACTTAAGTGGAAAACTCAGCGTAAGTGCAGAAGCAGAGGCTGGAAAAGAGATTGAGATCAAAGTCGTAAGAAAATAATGGCAAAAAGCAAAGAAGAGTATATATTTCTGTCAGAATTGTGGACATGAGGAGAAAGCAAGTGGCTCGGGGGTGCCCAATGTGCAAAGAGTGGAATACATTTGTAGAGGAAAAGGTGAGTACTCCGGTAAGTGGTGTATCCAGAGGAAGCAGCGTGGCGAAGCCAAAGAGCCAGGTTGTGACATTGTCCAGTGTATCGACGACAGATGAAGAACGAACAAAAACTGGAATAAAAGAATTAGACAGAGTATTAGGCGGGGGAATCGTACAAGGTTCCCTCGTATTAGTAGGCGGGGATCCCGGAATCGGAAAGTCCACATTATTGCTTCAGGTGTGCCAGAAGCTGGCAGCCAGGCAGAAGAAGGTGCTTTATATTTCCGGAGAGGAATCATTGAAGCAGATTAAATTGCGTGCAAATCGTATGGGAGAATTTGCAGACAGCCTCTTTTTATTATGTGAGACGAATCTTGCAGCAATTCAAAGTGTGATTGAGAAAGAGACACCGGATGTGGTTGTGATTGATTCGATTCAGACGATGTATAACGAAGAGGTAGCGTCTGCGCCGGGAAGTGTATCTCAGGTGCGCGAATCCACGAATGTATTGATGCAGCTCGCAAAAGGACTGAATATATCCACTTTTATCGTAGGACATGTGACGAAGGAAGGAACGGTTGCGGGACCGAGAGTGTTGGAGCATATGGTGGATACTGTGCTTTATTTTTGACGGTGACAGACACGCCGCCTACCGGATCCTGCGTGGAGTAAAGAACCGGTTTGGCTCGACGAATGAGATCGGTGTGTTTGAGATGCGGGGAGATGGTCTGACAGAGGTGGAGAACCCGTCGGAATTCATGCTGAGCGGAAAGCCGGAGAATGCGTCCGGATCTGTGGTGGCATGTGCGATGGAAGGTACAAGACCAATGCTGATGGAGATTCAGGCATTGATCTGCCGGAGTAATTTTGGAATGCCGAGAAGAACTGCGGCGGGACTGGATTATAACCGTGTCAATCTGCTGATGGCAGTTCTGGAAAAGAGGATGGGTCTGCCGTTATCCAATTATGATGCTTATGTCAATATTGCTTATGGAATCCGTATGAATGAACCGGCGGCCGATTTGGGATTGTAATGGCCATTGCTTCCAGCTATAAGAATAAACCGATCGCAGAAGATACGATCGTATTCGGGGAAGTAGGATTGAGCGGGGAAGTAAGGGCTGTGACCATGCCGGAGCAGAGAGTTGCAGAAGCAAAAAAGCTTGGATTTAAGACTTGTATTGTACCAGCGGTTGCATTGAAGTCCATTGGAAAAGTGGATGGAATAGAAGTGATCGGGGTCAAAAGTGTGAATCAGGCGATGAATTATATTTAAGTATTTAGAACCGGTGGGAATGAAGCTTTGTGGCTTTTTAGTGTCCCCACTGGTTTTTTTTTATTGCCATGCGTACGGAAGAAGCTGGCAAGAGTAGATTTTCTGTGTTGAGAGGAAATTATACGGTATGTGTTTTTCGGATAACTGTTTCATACATGAAGAACATAATGCATAAAAAAGAGTCCAAGATAAGCCGGAAAGAGTGTAATGCTTATGGATCTTGCAATGATACCAAAAAAAAGTGGGGGGCATCAGGCAGGTGCCGATATAAGCGAAAGCCATCTGAACTCCGATGATCGCCTGAGACTTATCTGCTCCGAAATGTGCGGGAGTTGAGTGGATAATGGATGGATAAATCGGTGCACATCCCAATCCGATGAGGATAAGTCCGGCTAAAGCGACTGTTTTCCCGAGTGGCAGAAGCATGGCAAGGACACCGAGCAGTATAATACCTTCACCAAGATGGATCATCTGCGAATCATTTAATTTAAACGTAATGAAGCCGCTGATGCCTCTGCCCACAGTAATTCAATAAAGAAGAGACTGGCAAATCCGGCCGCTTTCTCGGAAGAATATCCAAGGTGCAGTACGAGGTAACTGCTGGCCCAGAGAGAGGATGTCTGCTCAACTGCAGAGTAACAGAAGAAAGCAAAAAGAATTTCCCCGGCTCCTGGAATCTGAAAAATCTGCTTTAATGTCAGGACAGGTAAAGTATTGCCAGAGCCGGAAGCAGATTGTCCGATATGTTCTTTCTTATGAAATTGTTTCCAAAGAGGAAGGCTGATGATCAAAATAGCAGTAAGTCCTATCTGGAAAATCGAAATATAACGGTATCCCATAGACCATCCCTGTTTATTAGACAAGGCGTATCCCATAATATAAGGTCCGATAGAAGCACCGACACCCCACATACAGTGCAGCCAGCTCATATGTCGGCTTTTCGTAATGAAGAGCAACATAATTGTTAAGTGCTGCATCGACACTTCCACCGCCCAACCCGTAAGGAACTGCCCACAGACACAATGCGATAAAAGAATGACTGACAGAGAATCCGAATAAAGCAACAGCAGTGGTAGCTACACTGATGGCAGTAATCTTACCGGTGCCAAGTTTTTTGGTAAGTCTGTCACTTTGCAGACTGGATATAACTGTACCGGCTGCTATGATCATGGAAATGATTCCGGCATAAGAAACAGGTACATGAAAGGCCGGATACATAGAAGGCCATGCAGATCCTAAAAGTGCGTCCGGAAGACCAAGGCTGATGAATGCCAGGTAGATTACGGAAAGTAATAAGTGAAACATATAATAATAACTCCTTTTTATTTTATATAAGAACAATCATAAAAGGAAAGAGGATCGGTGTCAAGAAATGGAGATGGGCAATTTATATAGAAGAAAATATGAAAAAAAGTAAATTATCTGAATTATCTAAATTGCAGAAAATATAAAAACAATCTTGACAATTCAAACCCCCTTGTGGTATATTAATCTAGCTGTCGCGTTAGACAAGGCCGTGAGGTAACAGAGTCGAAGCAGAAGACGGCGCTAACTGATTAGAGAATGGCAGGCAATGCTGAATGGTAATCAGAAATCTTCAGGAATTGCTCCTGAAAAAAGAATAAAATAACAATTGACAAACACAACTGATTATGATATCCTTAATAAGCTGTTGCTTGAGACAAACGAATGTTTGACGAAAAGGATAGCAGTCGAACAGCTGGAAAGCTGGTCGAAAAAAGATTAAAAAGTTCTTGACAAACGTCAATGAATATGATAATCTAAATAAGCTGTTTCAAACAGCAAAGACAAAGAACCTTGATAATTAAACAATAGACAACAACCCTGAAAATTCTAAAGAGAATTATTCAGAACAGACATTTAATGTCGAACCTTAAAACAGTAAAGGGGATAAGAAAGCTAGTAGTTTTCTTGAACTGGAACGAACTTGAGTTTTTAAGTCCGAGTCAAATCGGAATTAAAGATTTTTTAACGAGAGTTTGATCCTGGCTCAGGATGAACGCTGGCGGCGTGCTTAACACATGCAAGTCGAACGAAGCACTTAAAAATGATTCTTCGGATGAAGACTTTTTGTGACTGAGTGGCGGACGGGTGAGTAACGCGTGGGTAACCTGCCTCATACAGGGGGATAACAGTTAGAAATGACTGCTAATACCGCATAAGACCACG
>VOFC01001039.1_pt1 | contig 108154 bp, 70 predicted proteins | sample 5384161 | NCBI WGS metagenome assembly VOFC01 (sample SAMN12384722, study PRJNA508395) | human gut metagenome | isolation source: healthy gut B | host: Homo sapiens
GAGGTCCTGCCGGTTATACGGCGGCAGAACGTGCCGGAGAAAAAGGTATCAGTGTTGTTCTTTTTGAAAAGAGCAGTCTTGGCGGCGTCTGTCTGAACGAGGGATGCATTCCGACAAAAACATTGCTCTATTCTGCCAAAGTGTTTGATACGGTGCGCAACGCCTCAAAATACGCGGTTGCCGCAGGGCAGCATGAGGTGAATCTGCCCAAAGTTATCAGCCGCAAGGCAAAGGTGGTGCGCAAGCTGGTTCTGGGAATAAAGTCCAGGCTTGCGGAACGGCATGTTGAGATTGTGACCGGTGAAGCCCGGATTATAGATAAAAATACGGTTGAGTGCAATGGAGAGATCTACCGTTGCCAATCGATGATTCTTGCCACGGGAAGCGAAACGGTAGTCCCTCCTATACCCGGAATCGAATCGGTGGCATATTGGACACACAGAGATGCGCTTGAATGCAAGGAACTTCCCCAGTCGCTTGTCATTGTGGGCGGTGGAGTTATAGGCATGGAGTTTGCATCTTTCTTCAACAGCCTGGGAGTGCAGGTGACCGTTGTGGAGATGATGGACGAGATTCTGCGGGGCATTGACCGCGAGATTGCGGAAATGTTGCGGGCGGACTATGCCAAACGAGGAGTCCGTTTCCTGTTACAGGCAAAAGTAACCGGATTGCAGGCTGACGAATCGGGAAATATGACAGTGAGCTACGAAAGTCAGGAAGGCGAAGGAGCTGTTTCGGCTCAGAAAATGCTTCTGAGTGTAGGTCGCCGTCCGGTAACGAAAGGTTTTGGACTGGAGGCGCTGGGACTGGAACTGACGGAGCGCGGAAGAATCAAGGTGGATTCGCATATGGAAACATCCGTGGCGGGCGTGTATGCTTGCGGTGACCTGAACGGAGTGTCTTTGCTGGCACATACGGCCGTGCGCGAAGCCGAGGTGGCTGTTCGCCATATCATGGGCGAAAGCGATGCCATGAGCTATCGGGCCATACCTTCGGTTGTGTATACCAATCCGGAAGTTGCTTCGGTTGGAAAGGATGAAGAAACCTTGCGGGCGGAAGGAGTCGCATACCGCGCGATAAAGCTCCCGATGGCTTATTCTGGCCGGTTTGTTGCAGAAAACGAGGGTGTAAACGGCGTTTGCAAGGTGCTGGTTGACGAGGAAGACCGTCTGCTTGGCCTGCACATGCTGGGCAATCCGTCTTCCGAACTGATTGTATTGGCAGGCATGATGATCGAAGACGGGCGCAGGCTTTCGGAGCTGAAGCGTTATGTGTTTCCCCATCCTACCGTCGGTGAAATATTCAGGGAATTGTAACAGGGCGGAATATGAAGCGATTTTTTTTGGTTGCGCTCTGGTTTTGCATCGGTTGTGCGGCATACGCTTATGGATTTCCGGGCGGAAAGCTGGACACGCTGATTCAAACGTCTTCTTTTCTGAAAACTTCCGAGGTGGGGCTGATTGTATATGATTTGACGGACAACCGGGAACTTTACAGCTATCAGGCAGACAAGCTGTACCGTCCGGCTTCGATCGAGAAGGTCATCACCGCAGTCACGGCATTGTCAGCCCTTGGAAAGAACTATGAGTTTCAGACGCGTCTGGCTTATACCGGTTCGGTAAAGTCCGGCGTGCTTGACGGTGATCTTTATGTAATTGGCGGCTTTGATCCTGAGTTTATGGAACAGGATATGGAGCTTCTGTCGCAGGCCGTGAAAGACGCAGGGATACAATCTGTCCGCGGCAGGCTGATAGGGGATGTGTCGATGATGGATTCCATCTATTGGGGCACCGGATGGGCGTGGGATGATACGCCGGAGCCTTTCCAGCCTTATCTTTCTCCGCTGATGCTGAACAGAGGTTGTGTCAGCATTACGGTCACTCCGACGGTGAAGGGAGATACCGCTGCCGTGAAAATTGTTCCGGAGTCAGACTTCTATCAGGTAGAGAACCGTTCGGTGAGCTACCAGCCTGCGGCCGGGAAACTGTCTATCAATCGCAACTGGCTTGATAACGGAAATGTGATAGAGGTGTCCGGCTGCGTTTCGGCTCCGAGAGGAAGACAGATAAACGTATTCGACCCGAAGTCGTTTTTCATGCAGACGTTCTGTTATCAGCTTCAGAAAAAGGGGATAACAGTTCCGTGCGACAGCATAGGCTACGAGGAAGCGCCGGAGGATATGCATTTGGTCTACACTTGCAGGCGGCCGCTGGAAATCGTATTGCGGAGAGCTCTGAAGAAAAGCGATAACCTGTGTGCGGAAGCGCTGTTCCGGCATCTGGGATTGAAGAACGGCAAAACGGAATCCCATTTGGGCTTTGAAGAAAGCCAGCAGGTTGTCAACCGTTTCATGCGGAATGCCATCGGATTTTCGCCGGACAACTACAAGATTGTGGACGGAAGCGGCGTGTCGATGTATAATTACGTGTCGCCGGAACTGGTTCTTGCCTATCTGAATTATGCTTACAGGCATTCCGAGTTTTTCGACATGTTTTATGACGGCCTGCCGATAGCCGGAATGGACGGTACCTTGCGCTACCGCATGGGGCGGGGAAGTACATTCCGCAACGTACATGCAAAAACAGGTACGGTGACAGGAGTATGTTCGCTGGCCGGCTATGTGACTGCCAAGAACGGCCATTTGCTGTCGTTTGTCATTATCAATCAGAATGTGCTGAAGTCAAGGCTTGCGCGGAAGTTTCAGGATGAGGTTTGTGAGCTTCTTTCGGAGTTTGATTGAGTGTCCGCCTCTTTTTGAACGTATATATTGAGAGATGAAAGTGAAAAGTTTTGAACTTTGACACTTTTTTATAGATTTTCTGAACAAATATATACAGTTAAAGTCCATAACTTTCGTAACTTTGTGAGTGAATATAAAAATTGATAACAACAGGTCTGAAGTTGCCAATCTTTTTGGAAAGGCAGCAGAAGAACTTAAATTTTTAATTAACTATGGTAAACTTTTCACTTGAAGGTAAGGTAGCGCTGGTAACCGGTGCATCTTACGGAATCGGTTTTGCTATCGCAACTGCATTCGCAGAGGCGGGCGCAACAATCGTATTCAACGACATCAAACAGGAGCTGGTTGACAAAGGTTTGGCTGCCTATAAGGAAAAAGGCATCAACGCACACGGCTATGTATGCGATGTGACAAACGAAGCTGCTGTAAACGCTCTTGTTGCACAAGTAGAAAAAGAAGTGGGTGTCATCGACATTCTGGTAAACAACGCCGGTATCATCAAGCGTATCCCGATGTGCGACATGACAGCAGAACAGTTCCGTCAGGTTATTGACGTAGACTTGAACGCTCCGTTCATCGTTTCTAAAGCTGTAATTCCGGGAATGATCAAGAAAGGTCACGGAAAGATTATCAACATTTGCTCTATGATGAGTGAACTGGGACGCGAAACAGTTTCTGCATACGCAGCCGCTAAAGGGTGGTCTGAAGATGCTGACTCGCAACATCGCTTCTGAATACGGCGAATACAACATCCAGTGTAACGGTATCGGCCCGGGTTACATCGCTACTCCGCAGACCGCACCGCTTCGTGAACCGCAAGCTGACGGTTCACGTCATCCGTTCGATGCATTTATCGTTGCCAAGACTCCGGCTGCCCGTTGGGGAACTCCTGAAGATTTGATGGGTCCTGCCGTATTCCTGGCTTCTGACGCATCAGACTTCGTTAACGGTCATGTATTGTATGTAGACGGCGGTATCTTGGCCTATATCGGCAAGCAGCCCCAATAATCGTCCGGCCGTATAATTTATTAAATAAAGGTGATGGATACAAAAGCTATTTGTGATTCATCACCTTTTTAATTTTCATCTGAAAAACAGGTTTATTATGAAAAAGACTCTTTTTTGTGGCAGCCGCTTGCGCTGTCGGTCTGTGCGGATGCAGCGACTCTCAGTCTGTTACGGTAAGCATTACAAATCCGCTCGGCATGAACCGTTCGGGAGAAATGGTGGAAGTGCCTGTTGAACAGGTATTCAAAAAACTGAATCTGCCTGACACGGCACAGGTGGTTGTTTATGACAGCAAGGCACAGGAAGTTCCTTATCAGCTTACTTACGATGACAAGATTATTTTCCCTGTAGCTGTGGATGCCAATGCAACCGTCGACTATACAATCCAGAAAGGCACTCCTTCTATTGTAAATACGCTTGTATACGGACGTCAGTATCCGGAACGTCTGGATGATATCGCCTGGGAAAACGACCGTGCCGCTTACCGCGCCTACGGACCGGCTTTGCAGCGGACAGGAGAAAAGGCGTACGGATACGATGTCTTCACCAAGAGCGTAGAAGAGCTTGTGGTTGAAGACCGATACAAGATGGAACTTGACTCTGCTTCGCGCGCAAAGATTGCAGAACTGAGAAAGGCGGGCAAGAAGGAGGAAGCTCAGAATTTGCAGAACAGCATTTCGTATCACATTGACCACGGCAACGGCATGGACTGCTATGCAGTAGGTCCGACATTGGGCGGAGGCACTTCGGCTTTGCTGGCTGACTCAGCTATCGTTTATCCGTATTGCTACAAGGATTATGAAATCCTTGACAACGGGCCTCTGCGCTTTACGGTGAAGCTGACGTTCAATCCGCTGACCGTAAAGAATGACACGAATGTTGTTGAAACCCGTATCATTCAGCTTGACAAAGGTTCGCAGCTGAACAAAACAACTGTTTCTTACGCCAACTTGAGTCAGCCTGCTCCGGTTGCAGGCGGTCTGGTAATTCATGCAGCCAGTCCGGAAGCATATACTTATAGCGCAGAAGACGGCTACATTGCCTATGCTGATCCGACAACAAACGCCAAGGCCGACAACGGCACAGTATATGTAGGTGCTGTATTCCCGGCTCCGCTTGCAGAAGCCAAGGTGCAGCTGTTTGAAAAGCCGGTGGGAGATGCGCTCGGCCATGTGCTTGGCATCACCAACTATGAGCCGAACAGCGACTTTGTATATTACTGGGGATCTGGATGGAGCAAGTATGGGTTTGAAAAGGCTGAAGACTGGAATAATTACCTGAAAACTTATGCGGCTGAAGTGCGCAGTCCGCTGGTTGTTACAGTGAAGGACTAAGGATGGCTGCACTCTAGCCGGAAGACAGGATGCTGAATGGGATTTCGGCGTGCAAACTATAAACGGCGAAGTTGCTTTTATAAGCAGCATCGCCGTGTTTGTGTAAGAGCCTGTGGAAGCTTCTTTTCGTTATTCGATTACATCGGTTATTGCATTTCCGATGCATCCGTTCGGCATCTGTATACGGAGAAGCGCACATACCGTTGGAGCGATGTCTGTCATGTGTACGGGACGCATGGTGTTTCCCGGTTGGATATTCCATCCCATAAAGATCAAGGGAATATGCGCGTCATAAGGATTCCATACGCCATGCTGTGTGCCTCCGGTTTCAGAAGGGGAGCCGATTTCATAATATCCCGGCTGCATGATCAGCTGGATATCGCCGCTGCGGAGCCGGTTGTAGCCGTTTATGGCACGTTCGCGCACGATAGCCGGAAGTGTGGCTTCACTCAAGTTTTCCATATCTGCTACATAGGCAAATTCTTTGAAGTTCTTCAAAAAGGAAATGCTGGCGTCTTTGATTTTCTGCAAGTCCAGGCCGGCAGACGCAATCTTTTCTTTATCGAAAAATACCTGATAGTTCAGGATATTTCTTACTGGTTGGAAATCTGTTTTAAAAGACTTTTGCAGATGGTCGTTGAGGACTTTCTTCGTTTCCGGGCATACCCACCCGTCTGCCGGAATCTGATGTGCTTTCATGAATGTGAAGTTGTGTGCGGCGGCATGGTCTGCCGTAAGGAACAGCAGGTAATTTCCTTTTCCTACCGTTTCGTCCAAGGTCCTGAAAAAGTCGGCCAAATCTTTATCAAGCCTCAGATAGGTGTCTTCGGTTTCAACGGCATACGTTCCGAACTGATGGCCCACATAGTCCGTTGAAGAGAAACTGACGGTGAGCATGTCTGTCGCATTGCCTTGTCCCAGCTTTTCTTCTTTCAGCGCAGCTTTGGCCATTTCCATGGTAAGCGTATTGCCGTAAGGAGTGACGCGGATAACTCCATATCCGGACTTTTTGAACATTGGGGCCGTTTTCATGGGAAGAGTCGGTTTGCCGCTTTTTTCGGAAGGTGTTTCAAACGGAGTGTCGTCTGCCGTACTCTCAGCATAAGTTTCAATGGGATACAGCGTGTTCCAGTTTTGTTCCAGCATTTTCTTTGCAAGATCCTGTCTGTTGAATTCATTTACCCATTCAGGCAAGGTTTTCATGTAATAAGAGCTGCTGATGAATTTTCCGGTTGCATCGTCAAACCAGTAGGCTGCATTGGGTGTATGTCCGGCCGGAAGAATAGAGGCCCGGTCTTTCAATGCTACTCCGATAACTTTCGACCTGAAGTTCGTTGCGAGTTTCAGCTCATCTCCTATAGTGGTAACAAGCAGGTTGCGAGGGGACATTTTTCCCGCAGGACTGTCACTTCCTACACCGGTTACTTCTGCATCATCGGTACAGTAAACCTCTTTGCCGTCTTTGTAAAAATTGTTGCCTGCTATCCCGTGAATCGAAGGTACGGATCCTGTATATACGGAAGAGTGTCCGATTGCTGTTACGGTGGGGATATAGTCCAGCATCGTATTGTCGCAACTGAATCCTTCATTCATCAGCCGTTTGAATCCTCCTTCAGTGAAACGCGGATAGAAACGGTAGAGATAGTCCCACCGCATCTGGTCGACTACGATTCCCACCACCAGTTTGGGGCGGCTTACTTCATTTGTTTGGGCTTTCAGTCCTGTTCCTGCACATAAGAAAGCCAGAAAAGCGATAATCAGTTTTTTCATCTTTATTGCATGTAATGTTTTTGTCTGCAAAAAAAAGGCTTTTCTGTTACATGCTTGTTACAATGGCATGTCGGGACTTTTTCTTAGGAAGAAGCCCCGCAACATTGGACACAACGCAAGGATTCGGCCTGGCTCTATTTCTTTATTGGGTGCTGTATCGGATTTGTTCAGCGGAATTCAAGTGCTTTTTTGTTGATTTTTATGTCATATAACATATTTTTTGAATGGAATGTTTGCAGATAACCCAAAAGTCCGTATCTTTGCAATGTGTTTTTCATAGTATTAGATTTTAAGGTTAACAAAGGTTGGAGTACAGCGGTACTCCTTTTTTTATGTCTTGCTGTTTGCTTCTGCTGAAGAACACTTTATGGAATCAATCCATGAGCATGAGGAAAATGGCATATAGGCGCAGATTTTTGCGCAAGAATTTCAAGGCTTCTCCCATATGGCGTTCTACTGTCTTTATTGAGATCTGCAGCTTTTGGGCTATTTCTTGATAGGTGAGCTGGTGTTCGCGGCTCAGGCGGAACACTTCCTGCTGACGAGGGGGGAGCTGTTCTATGATTGAATTTATATTATTGCTGTCCGATAAAAATATAGCAAACGAATAAAAATAGGGCTGACTTCATTTGCGATGTCAGCCCATTTTCGTTAGATTTCTGTCGCCAAACAAAATCAATCCAACTATGGGCAAAAGTATACATTTTAGCGGACAGCCGCTCTATGGTCAGGTAATAAAATTATTGGACAAGTCAACAATCCTTCGTTTTAGTCGTAAACATGGTGGCGAACACTACATAAAACGTTTTGATTGCTGGACTCATCTTGTTGTTATGCTTTATGCGGTCATCATGCGTTTTGATTCCTTACGCGAGATCACGGCTTCCCTACAGGCAGAAGCCCGCAAGCTTTTCCATTTAGGTATCAGCTCAATGCCTTCACGCAGTACACTTTCCGATGCCAACCAACGACGTCCGGAGGTTATATTTGAGTCCATTTATCGTGATTTATACGCCACATACAGGCATGTGCTTTCCTCGGACAGCCGCAAAAGCAGGGATGCTGTCTGGATGAAGCGTCTCCAGATTATCGACTCCACTACTATCACACTGTTCTCCAATCTGCTGTTCAAGGGCGTGGGCCGTCATCCCAAAACCGGCAAAAAGAAAGGGGGTATAAAAGTGCACACCGTCATACACGCCAATGAGGGAGTCCCTTCTGATATAAAGTTTACATCTGCAGCCACCAACGATTCTTTTTATGTTAAAGCCGTCAACATTGAGCAAAGGAGACATAGTTGCAATGGACCGGGCATATATTGACTATGAGAAACTGGAAGCACTCACGCAAAGAGAAGTTCTGTATGTGACAAAAATGAAGAAGAATCTAAAATACAACATTATGGAGGACTGTATGTACCAGACAACAGACGGTCTTATGGAAGTGCGCATACAACATGTCACATTCTCTAAAGTTCTGAAGGGTGGAGAAATACTGATTCATCATGCCCGTATCATTACCTATGCCGATACCAAAAAGCACAAACTGGTTGCATTGCTTACAAACGATATGGAATCAGACCCGAACGAAATTATAGAAATTTACCGTAAACGCTGGGAAATTGAACTGTTGTTCAAGCAGATAAAACAGAACTTCCCGTTGAAATACTTCTATGGAGAAAGTGCAAATGCCATCAAGATACAGATTTGGGTGACGCTTATAGCCAATCTGCTTCTGATGGTAATGAAAAAAGAGACTGACGCGTTCCTGGAGTTTCTCCGGACTTGCCACCATGATGCGGATTACGCTTATGTATTATGTTGATTTCTACAGCCTGTTTAATCATCCGGAGAAAGATTGGGAAACGCTATTAAACGTAAAGCAGAAAGAAGATTACCAGTTATCTATCTTTTGAGGGGGCATGGAACTATAAAATAAGACTCGACCACTGAATACACAATGGCCGAACACTACATTTTTATATTTAATCGAGTTTATCGGACAGCAATAAATTTATATATGCATGCAGATCAGCCGCATCTAACTCGGGATATTCAAGAAATAGTATAAAATTAGCCAACTAATTCATTGCGAGTTAGTTGGCTTTTTTGTATCTTTAGGTATTCCCCCGTAAATAAGGTTTGACGGCCAAAACGGGGGAAATACCCCGACTAAGATATGGCTAAGATACAAAATATTTTAAAGATTCAGCCTACTTTAGGCTTTACAGAGTTCGATATTCTGAAAAATTATCAGAAAAGTTTTGAAAGCAGTGAATTGGGACGCATCCATTCGCTGTTTCCTTTCTCCTCTATCGCCCGGAAGATGGGACTGAAGGATTCCCCTTTAGGACGGAAAGGTTATTTTTTTCTGCCGCCGGCAAGATAGCCCCTGATGGTTCTGAAGTCCTATACCGGCCTGTCCGATCGTCATCTGATAGAACATCTGAACGGGAACATCCACTTCCAGCTCTTCTGTGGTATATTAATCGATCCGTCCCATCCGGTCACCAACTACAAGATAGTAAGTGCAATCCGTCAGGAACTGGCCGAAAAGCTGGATATGGATGCCTTCCAGTGCATACTTGCTGAACACTGGCGTCCCTATCTGGAAAACCTTCACGTCTGTATGGCCGATGCCACCTGCTATGAAAGCTACATGCGTCATCCCACTGACCTGAAACTGCTTTGGGAAAGTGTGGAATGGCTTCACCGTCATCTCTGCAAGGATTGTCGGATACTTGGTGTCCGCCGTCCGAGGAACAAATGGGGTGACGTGAGCCGTGCATATCTTGCGTACAGCAGGAAGCGCAGACGTAAGGCCTCACGCAGCCGGATGTTGAAAAGGCGGCTGCTCAACCTGCTGGAGAAGCTGCTGTATCAGACCGGCCGTCTCCATGCCGACCATAAAGGACAGCTTGAACATACGTCAGACTACCACCGGCGTCTGTCAGTCATAAGGAAGGCATTCAAGCAGCAGAAGCAGCTGTTTGCCGGCAGGAAGGATGTCCGTGACCGTATTGTCAGTATAGACCGCCACTATGTACGCCCCATCGTGCGTGGGAAGGAAACCAAGCCGGTCGAGTTCGGGCCAAGGTGAACAATATACAGGTAGACGGAATCTCCTTCATCGAACACCTTTCCTTTGATGCCTTCAATGAAGGTATACGTCTGAAGGAATGCATCAACCTCCAACAGAGGCTCATGCGCAGGAAGGTGACAGCCGTTGCCGCCGATTCCATTTATGCCAGCAACGCGAACCGGAAGTTCTGTACGGAAAAGGGGATTGCCACCTCCTTCGTCCGTAAGGGACGGGCAGCCAAGGATGAGGAGCTGCGACGGATACTACGTTCGGAACTCAGCAGGGAACGGGCTACGCGTCTGGAAGGGAGCTTCGGCACACACAAGCAACACTACTCACTGGCAAAGGTCAGGGCAAGGAACAGGAAGACCGAAATCCTTTGGATTTTCTTCGGCATACATACTTCGAATGCAGTCTTGATGGCAGAAAAGGTGAAGAGCAGACAGATACAGGCTGCCTGAAATCTGTAAATCTTATGGATGGAGGAGCCCGGTTAATGGCTTCTCCCGAATCGTCATGTAGATACTGACCATATTTTGCCTTTTTCAAAGCGAACAACAATAAAGATGGCATGTGAAATGAAAAACCAAGCTCATTTACACATGCCGCCTTATATTTTTTGAACATTTACTGAATGTCCCTAACTCTTCATCGATATTGTATGACTGTTCCATGGCTTCGATTATGGTTGTCTGATAGAACTGGTGGTTGAATGATTGTCTGGAGCTGTTGAAGATCAGATTGCGGGTGATGATGAAGAGGTATCCGTCTAGACTTCCGCTTTCGTTCAGTTCCTTGCGGTGTTCCCACAATTTGATGAATACTTCTTGAATGATTTCCTCGGCACTATCCGTATCTATAATGTATAATCTTGTGAAGTGATTCACTTTGGGCCAATAGCTTTTGTATAGGAAAGAAAATGCTTTCTCATCGCTGTTTTTCAGTCTTTTTATCGCTTCCTGTTCGTCCATTCTTCGGATAGTTATATGCGAATTTAACCTAATAATTTTGTTTAAACAAGAAAAAAATATTTTTTCTCCTTTTTCACTGGGGGGATTTGTTCGGAAAGGTGTATTTATTTATGTAGTTTTCAAGAAGCGGTTGCCGGGAGCATTCCGGCTCTGTAATGTTATGTAATTATGATCTGCTGAAAATGACGATGGACAGACAAAGAGAACTTATAAGAAAGATACTTGCTGGTAAAGCGAGCAAGGAAGATATGGAGGAAATGGCTGATTTTCCATTGATGATGCGTTGCATGAAGAAGCAATGGAATGCGGGGAGTTCTGTGTCACCGGACGCGGAGATGGAAGAAAGAATCTGGAAAAAGATAGAAACAGAATGCTTATGCGGCAGAAACAGACATCGTGTTCTGAGAGATGGAACTGGTGGGTGGCTGCAGCCTGCATCGTCGCGATGGTGGCGGTGGGATGGTGGTATGGAAACAGTCATTGGGAAATATCCTCACAGCGTATTGAGTCAGTGGCTGTTTCAGACCGGATGTTGGTTTTGCCTGACAGTTCGGAAGTATGGCTGAAGGCTGGAAGCAGGTTGTCCTATAATGAAGATTTTTCGGATGACCGGTGTGTCTGGCTTGAAGGAGAGGCTGTATTTGATGTGAGGAAACAGGAAGAGAACAATACGTTCAAAGTTTTTCTGGGCAATGATCTTATAGAGGTGAAAGGAACGGCATTTCGGGTGGTGAATCTGGAAAGATCTCACCTTGAGATAGATCTTTTTCATGGAAAAATAGACTTTAACATAGGTGCTTCGGGCAGAAAAGTGCCGATGAAACCTTATCAAAGTCTTTGCTATATGCCTGATGGCGAGAATGTGATACTTGCAGAGATGGAGCCGATAGACTGGGTTGACGGACATTTTTGTTTTAAGAACATGAAAACTGACGTGCTGTTGAGGGCTGTAGAACGGATTTACCGTCAGCGTATCGTTCTGAGGGATGCGGTAGGAGAAGGTGAATACTTCAATGGCCGTATCCGCATTGATGAAACACTGTCTGAAGCGCTGGACAAAATCTGCTTCAGTCTTGGTGCGCATTACCGGAGGATGGATGACGGGAGCTATTTGCTTTACAGATAGTTGCAGAGTGATAAGCGATATGCCGGAAACCAAATAATTAATAATATATAAGAATTGATGTTTTTATTATGAATCATCCTGAGTTAATCAAAGTAAAGTCTAACAACAAACAAAGAAAAGCATGAAGAATCTTTCTGATTATCTGAAAGCATCTCTCTGTACAACCGCTTTTTCCACAGCGCTTCTCGCACCGATAGGTGCGCAGACCAATGATAACTCTGTTGTTGTCAGAGGTACAGGCATGTCTGTGGCAGAAGCTATCGAACAGATTGAGAAAAGTACAGACTACACTTTTTTCTACAAAGAAAGTGATCTTAGTTCTATTTCTTCGAATGATATTGACCTTAACGGCAATATCTATGAAGTGTTGGCGGCCATGTTTGATGGAAATGGCATCGATTATGTAGTAAAAGGCAATGAAATCATTTTGAGGCGAACTCCAGAGGAGAAGTCAAATGCTTCTATCAGCAGGCGGGCGAACAAATCACCGTAAACGGTGTAGTGACCGACAATATGGGTCCTGTGATAGGTGCAACAGTGGCTGTAAAGGATAATGCATCCCTTGGAACGATAACTGACCTTGACGGGAGGTTCAGTCTTTCTGTGCCGAAAGGATCGACATTGGTCATTTCTTTCATAGGCTTTACAACACAGGAAGTGAAAGTGACGGGCACTTCTGTCCGGGTGAAGTTGGTTGAGGACAGCAAGACGCTGGATGAAGTGGTAGTGGTAGGTTTCGGAACGCAGAAAAAAGCTAACTTGACCGGTTCGCTTACTACAGTTGATATGGAAGAATTGACAGCCAACCGTCCGTTGTCTACGGTGTCTGATGCTTTGCAGGGAGCAGTTCCTGGTCTGGTCGTAAGTTCAGGAGGCAATGCAGCCGGTACAAGCAAGTCCTTTCAGTTGCGTGGGGCTTATTCTATCGGTATCCAGAATTCAGATGGGTCGTATGGCAATACGGTAGCTCCTTTGGTGTTGATTGACAATGTGGAGGGAAGCATGGACTTTCTTAATCCTGAAGACATTGAAACTATAACCGTATTGAAGGACGCCGCTTCTACTGCCATTTATGGTGCGCGTGCAGCCGGTGGTGTCATTCTGATTACTACCAAACGTCCTAAAGGAGAAACGAAATTCACACTGAACTACAATAACAATTTTGCTTTCGGAAAGGCGATGAACTTGCCCAGGCAGGCTCCGTTGATGGACTATCTGAATGCTTATCAGGATGCCGGGTTTGGTGATGCCTATTGGGCCTTCGGTTCGCCAAGCGTGAGTCTGTGGAAAGAATATCTGACTCAGTATCGCCAGGATCCTTCCGCTTTCAATATTCAGGGGACGGTATGTACCGTGATGATGCCGGAAACATTTACTACTTGCATGAGCACGATTTGTATAAGGCATTTATGGAAACCAGTTTCCAGCAAACCCATAATGTTTCCGCTTCGGGAGGTACGGACAAATTGCGTTACCGTTTGTCGGGAAGTTATCTGAGCAGTGACGGTGTGCTGAAGACGGACAAGGACTCATATACGCGTTTGAATTTCAGTTCATTCATTTCGGCCGATGTGACGAAATGGTTTACGCAGGAGGCTACTGTAAGTTACAATAAAAACAAGACTTCCTCACCGCAGGGAAATCTCTATAACACGGGACTTATTTCATATCATCCGGAAGGAGATATGCCTGCTGAACTGAGCGGTTTTGAAACGGATGTGCCTTTTAATACTCCGCTGAACATGTTGCTTAACTCCAATGCGACCAAACGTAGTTATGATAACCCGCGTATTTTCTTGAAATCTATCTTGAAGCCGTTCAAGGGTTTTGAAGCAGTCTTTGAATATACTTTCGACAAGAGGGCTTATAATTACTATTATTATACGGGCAAATGGCAGATGACCGACATACAGGGGGCTGACAAGTATAACGTCACTAACGATTATTTGCAGGAAGAGAAAATGTATCGTGACTACAATGCTTTCAACATCTATGGCACGTACAGTTTTGATATTGCCAAGGATCACCACTTCAAGCTGATGGCGGGCTTTAATCAGGAATTTATCCATCAGGAAAATTTGTATGCCATTTCTTATGACCAGACAGTCATTGAAGTTCCGGCTTTGGGATCAGGTACGGGCACGCTGCAGGCCACTGACGGTTATGATGAAACTGCTGTGCGTGGAGGCTTCTTCCGGGTGAACTATAATTATATGGACAAATACTTGCTGGAAGTGAACGGTCGTTATGATGGCTCATCCAAATTTCCGAAGACCAATCGTTTTGGCTTTTTCCCTTCGGTGTCTGCCGGTTGGAATGTAGCGCAGGAAAAGTTCATGGAAGGAACTCGTCATTGGCTTGATATGTTCAAGATTCGTGGGTCTTATGGTGTGATCGGCAATCAGAATGTTGCTAATTATTCGTTTTATCCGACGATGAGCGTAAGCAATACGTATAATGGATGGGTTGTCAACGGAGATCGTGTGACGGCTATCACCGGCCTGCCAGCTCTGGTAAGTAATAGTTTCACATGGGAAAAGGTTGCGACAGGCGATATAGGATTTGACCTGAATCTGTTTAATAACCGTTTCACCGCCACTTTCGACTGGTATCAGAAGAATACTACGGGCATGCTTGCTCCGGGTATGCAGCTTCCGGCGGTGGTCGGTGCTTCGGCTCCGATGCAGAATACGGCTGACATGCGTACGCGTGGTTGGGAACTGGCCATGAATTGGCGTGACCGTATTGGCGACTGGGGATATCGTATCGGATTTAATCTGTCCGACAGCAAGTCGGTCATTACAAAATATGACGACAATGCAGCTACCAAATTGCTGAGCGACTATTATCCGGGCATGGAGCTGGGAGAAATCTGGGGATATGAAGTGGAAGGTTTCTATACCGTTGATGATTTTGATGATCCGGCTGCGGGAACTCTGAAAGAGGGGATTACGTCCGTAGAAGGTGTGACTGTAAAGCCCGGTGATCTGAAGCTGCGTAATCTGCGGGACGATGAAGGCAGCACGAACATGATTGATACGGGTGAAAATACGCTTGATAACCCGGGTGACCGTAAGCGTATCGGAAACAACTTGCCTCGTTACCTTTATGGCATTACGCTGGGTGCCAATTATAAAGGATTTGATTTGAACATAGTGATGCAGGGCACCGGCAAACGTGACTACTGGATTGCCAACAGCCTGACATTCCCTATGTATATCTATTCTGCCAACGATATGAAGTATCAGCCGCTATACGAGGGTTTGAGCGACTATTGGAAACCGGTGGATCTGGCCGGAGGTGACTATACGGCCGCCAATCCTGATGCCAAGTTTCCGCGTATTTATGGCGGTTATGAGAACAGCGGATACAATTACGGCCGCTATACGGACCGTTATCTGTCTGATGCTTCTTATTTCCGCATCAAGAATATTACATTGTCATATACCGTACCTCGTCAATGGATTTCCAAACTGGCGTTGGAACAGTTGCGTGCTTTCATTAGTATAGAGAATGTGGCAACCTTCGATCACCTGCCGTCGGGCATCGATCCGGAAACGTTGGGCTGGAGCTATCCTGCTTTCCGTACCGTTTCATTCGGAATAAACTTTACCTTATAATGAAAAACTAATTCGGAACAAACATGAGAAAAAATATTTGTTATTCCATCATATTATCGCTTGGCTTGAGTCTGACTGCATGTAACGACGGCTTTTTGGACAGAGCACCGATAACCAGTCTGACTGAAGAGAATGCTTTTCAGTCGTATGAGAACTTCCAGGCATTTGCCTGGCCGCTCTATGAAATGTTCAACAACACCATGTTTGGTACAGCCATTAATGGTACGGGGCAAGGTTCTTGTTATAGTGCGGATATGAATGCAGGTTGGATGTACAGCCGTGGTATGCACCTGAACGGTAACAATTATGCTTTTGGCCGTATAACCAGTGTGGCTTCCGGTAACGGCTGGAATTTCAGCGGGGGACTGCGTCGTGCCAACATTTTGTTGTCACATGTTGACAGTTCTAACATGACTGACGAGGAAAAGAATCATTGGCGTGCTGTAGGTTATTTCTTCCATTCATTTTGGTATATGGAACTGATTGACCGCTTCGGTGACGTGCCTTGGGTTGAATCTCCGTTGAGTGACGAATCGGAAGAGCGGTTTGCCGCTCGTGAAGACCGTAAGACGGTAGCTGACCGCGTGTTGGAACGTTTGAAATGGGCTGAAAAAAACATCGGTAACTTTTCGGGCAAGGATGGCGAGAATGCCATTGATGAAGACTGTGTGCAGGCATTGATTTCACGCTTTACTCTGCGTGAGGCCACTTGGCGGAAATACCATGAGTTGGGCGACTATGAGTCTTATCTGGAAGAATGCGTGCGCGTTTCTGAACTGTTGATGAAGAAGTACCCTACTTTGTATAATGGTACGGAGTCCTCCCCAGGTACAGGTTATAATGAAATATGGACTACAGAAGACTTGCAAGGTGTGCCGGGCGTGATACTTTTCTATCAGTTTGCCGATGCTCCGCAGAAATATCACAATTTCAGTGCATTGGAGCATATGGATTCCGGTAATGCTGAAATGACTCAAGATATGGTAGACTTGTATCTCTGTACAGACGGAAAGCCTATTGCTACTTCTGGAGCGTATGAAGGAGACAAGACACCTTACAGCACCTTCCGTAACCGGGATCCGCGTCTGTATTATGTGGTGATGCCGCCTTATAAAGTGACTGCAAAAACGCCCACGGAAGAAGATCCGCGTACATGGGAATATACTGGAAATGCTGAAGACCGATATTATATCGATTTGCTGGGAGCGAACGAATCATGCAGTAATCCGGGTGTGGGAATGAAGCGTCTGCCTGCGCAGAACTGGACGGCACAGCTTGTGCCTGCCGTACCTAATCTGCTGGATGGTGTAGGTGCAACCGGTTTTGTGCGTGGATATTCCGGTTATTATGTATGGAAGGGATGGAGCAACTGGGAAACCAACATGAATGGTGGAGTGATGCAGAATACGTCCGACAAACCTATCTTCAAGATTGAGGAAGTGTTGCTGAATTATGCGGAAGCGATGTGGGAACTTGGACAGTTTAACCAGGATGTGGCTGACAAGACTATTAATCTGTTGCGCGACCGTGTAGGAGTAGTCCGCATGAATGTTGGTGAAATAAATGAGAGTTTTGATCCTAACCGTGGGCGGTGGTATCCGAAACAACTTCCTGACCGTTGTCCGGTGGCGCAAGGTACACTGCTTGATCCGGTGTTGTGGGAAATTCGTCGCGAACGTATTGTGGAGCTGATGGGCGAAGGTTTCGGATTCTATGACATTCGCCGTTGGCGGATGGCTCCATGGTTCCTGAACCGTCAGCACAGAGGTTTTTATGCTCAGAAAAATATGATCAATTCCAACAGTGCCAACCAATTCTTCTTAAACGAGGAGACCGGACAGCCTGTGGGAATGACAGGGGATATGGATGAAGGCTATATCTATCTGGAGGCGGATCCTATCGCTTCCGGTCAGGGATGGCAAGAACGCTATTATCTCTATCAGGTTCCGACAACAGAAATACTGCTGAATCCGAATCTGACCCAGAATCCTGGATGGGATTGACGGTATGACAGATCAATGTCAGTCCATTTGTCCGTAACGCAGGGATTAGCAGGAGGACGACTTGTATCTTTCAGGTAGTCGGCTTTTCGGATATGCAAACTCGCCACGGTGGGTATTATACAGTTTCTCGGAGTTTTGTTTCATTGAGAAGGCTGTAATTGCCGTGGCGAGTTTCTTAACGCTGTAAGGTCTGCGAAGTTTACATAGAAAGCCTGTCTTCCTTAGCGAAGACAGCGGGCGGACTTATCGGACGAACAGGCTTTTGGAATGTTTGCTCTGGAAGGTAGAGTGCCAAATTAATGCTTGAAATATTTGAAACGTAAATTTCATGCTTTATCTTTGTATTCCTATTATTACTTTAAAATCTTATAAGAAAAATGCAAAACAGAGTCTTTTATGCAGCAATGATGTTGGGAATGGGATGTGTGACTGGCATACAAGCGCAGCAGCGCCCCAATGTCGTGTTTATTCTTGCGGACGACTTGGGTTATGGTGATCTGAGTTGTTACGGGCAAGAGAAATTTGAAACTCCCAACATTGACCGTCTGGCACAGACGGGCATGAGGTTCACCCAATGTTATTCTGGAACAACGGTGAGTGCTCCTTCTCGTTCATGTTTGCTTACAGGCATGCACAGCGGACATACTTACATACGTGGCAATATCGAATTGGAACCGGAAGGTCAGTTCCCGCTGCCTTCCGAGACTTATACAATATTTGATGCGTTTAAGGAAGCCGGCTACAAGACTGCCGCTTTTGGTAAATGGGGGCTGGGATTCATCGGCAGTACGGGTGATCCAAAGAACCAGGGATGCGATACATTCTATGGTTATAATTGCCAGTTGCTTGCACACAGTTATTATCCCGATCATTTGTGGGACAACGATAAACGGGTGGAGCTGAAGGATAATACACTTGACGTGCAGTATGGAAAAGGCACTTACTCGCAAGATCTTATTCATGGCAAGGCTTTGGAATTCTTGGACAACATGAGTGCGGACGAGCCTTTCTTCATGTGGTATCCCACCATCATTCCGCATGCAGAACTGATTGTGCCTGAGGACAGCATTATTAAAAAGTTTCGTGGAAAATTCCCTGAACGTCCTTTCAAAGGATCCGAGCCTGGAAGTCCATCTTTCCGCAAGGGAGGGTACTGCTCACAATTCTGGCCACATGCCACGTTTGCAGCCATGGTAACCCGTCTTGACGTGTATGTAGGGCAGACTGTGGCGAAGCTCAAAGAAAAGGGATTGTATGACAACACGCTCATTGTCTTTGCCAGTGATAATGGCCCTCATCTTGAAGGGGGAGCTGATCCTGATTTCTTCAACAGCAACGGTATTTATCGCGGCTATAAGCGTGATCTCTATGAAGGTGGCATTCGTGTGCCTCTCATTATGTCATGGCCAGGCAAAATACAGTCTAACACGCAGACTGATTTCATGTGCTCTTTCTGGGACATGATGCCTACTTTCCGTGAAATAATCAGTCCGAAGTCCAAATCCGGAAATCAGGAAGACGGTGTAAGTCTGGTGCCTTTGATTACAGGCAAGAAGGGGCAGAAAGAGCATGAGTACCTCTATTTTGAATTTCAGGAGATGAATGGCCGTCAGGCTGTACGCAAAGGGGACTGGAAACTGGTGCATATGAATATGAGGCAAGCATCCTTATTATGAACTTTATAATCTGGCTTCTGATCCGTCTGAACGTCACAATGTCATTGAGGAGTATCCTGAAGTGACACAAGAACTGAAGAGGATTATGCAGGATGCTCATGTGGAAAGTCCTGATTTTCCTTTGCTTGAACCATAAAATTGGAAGCCTGACAACCATTAACTGAGATGTTGTTCTCTGTTCTTTTGGATTCATTTATCATTCAAATTATTTCTTTTTTATGAAAAAAAAACTGATTAACGGCATTCTGCTTTCTACTCTGTTAGTAGGGATGAGCGGAAGTGCTTATGCGGCGGAATCTTCCGACGATCGAAAACCTTATTGGCAGGATATACAAGTGGTGTCGGTCAATAAGGAGTATCCTCGTTCTATGTTTATGACTTATGACAAGCGTGAGGATGCTCTGAGCGGAAAATATGAGAGCAGTCCTTACTATCAGCTGCTGAACGGCACATGGAAATTTTATTTTGTGGACGGTTACAAACAGCTTCCGGACAATATTACCGATGTTGACATAGATATGTCTGGATGGCATGACATCAAAGTGCCTGGAAACTGGGAAGTGCAGGGATTCGGTACGGCTATCTATACTAACCACGGTTATGAATTCAAGCCTCGCAATCCGCAGCCGCCACAGCTGCCTGAAATGAATCCGGTCGGTGTCTATCGTCGTGATATCGAAATTCCGGCAGAATGGATGGACCGTGATATCTTTTTGAATATAGCCGGTGCCAAATCGGGTGTGTATGTGTATGTAAACGGTAAAGAAGTCGGCTACAACGAAGATTCCAAAACGGCGGCTGAATTTTTAATCAATCCTTATGTGAAGCCCGGAAAGAACGTGCTTACGCTTAAGATCTTCCGTTGGAGTACGGGTTCGTATCTGGAGTGTCAGGATATGTGGCGTATGAGCGGTATAGAGCGTGATGTATATATCTATTCGCAGCCTAAGGCTGCAGTGCGCGATTTTCGTCTTAAGTCTACGTTGGACGATACGTATACGAACGGCGTATTTGCTCTGGAGGCCGACCTGCGTAATCATGAAAAGGTGACAGCTAACCTTGCTTTTTCGTATGAATTGATTGACGGTCAGGGAGAAAGAGTTGCTTTCGGTGAAAAAGAGGTCAGTGTCCCGGCTGGAAAACAGGCTACTGTACGTTTTGACGAGGAGCTGCCTCGTGTACAGACCTGGACATCAGAAAGCCCCAATCTTTATCAGATGTTGATGACCGTGAAACAAGGCGGAAGGGTGACAGAAATCATTCCTCATCGTGTGGGGTTCCGACGCATTGAGATCAAAGATTCAGGACTGAAGTCGGAGAGTGGTCTTCCGTATATTCTCATGTATATCAACGGACAGCCTCTCAAACTGAAGGGCACGAACATCCATGAACACAATCCGGCGACCGGACACTACGTGCCGGAAGAGCTTATGCGCAAGGATTTTGAACTGATGAAGCAGAATAATATCAACGCTGTGCGTTTGGCTCATTATCCGCGCGGGCATCGTTTTTATGAACTGTGCGATGAGTATGGACTTTATGTTTATGACGAAGCGAATATTGAAAGCCATGGCATGTATTATGATTTGCGTAAAGGCGGTACTTTAGGCAATAATCCTGAATGGCTGAAGCCCCACATGCACCGTACCATCAACATGTATGAATGCGACAAGAATTACACCTCGGTTGTCATTTGGTCTTTGGGCAATGAGGCGGGAAACGGATATAATTTTTATGAAACTTATTTATGGTTGAAGGAGGCTGACAAGGACTGGATGGCGCGTCCGGTGAATTATGAACGTGCACAATGGGAATGGAATTCGGATATGTATGTTCCTCAGTATCCTGGAGCCAAATGGCTTGAGGCCATTGGAAAGAAAGGCAGTGACCGTCCTGTTATACCTTCGGAGTATTCGCATACCATGGGAAATTCCAGCGGCAATTTTTGGGATCAGTGGAAAGCCATTTATAAGTATCCTAATCTGCAAGGCGGATTCATCTGGGAGTGGGTAGATCATGGCATTGACGCCGTGGATGCAAACGGTCGCCATTATTGGGCCTATGGAGGTGATTACGGAGTGAATACGCCAAGTGACGGCAACTTTGTATGTGACGGAATAATCAATGCAGACCGTACACCTCATCCGGGTATGGCAGAAGTGCTTTATGCGCATCAGAATGTAGGTGTAGAAGCGGTGGATTTGCAGAACGGAAGATTTCGTATACATAATCGTTTCTACTTTACCAATCTGAATAAATACCGGATATCTTATAAGGTAAAGGCCAACGGAAAAACATTGAAGAGCGGCAAACTGGCATTGAATATTGCTCCCCAACAGTCTGAGGAAGCGACAATACCTTTGGGCACCTTGAAACCTAAAGAAGGAACTGAATATTTTGTCAACTTTGAAGTTCATACCGTACAGTGTGAACCGGGTATACCCGCAGGACATCGCATTGCGCTGGAGCAGTTCCGTCTTCCTGTTGATCCGCTGCCGGTGAAGCTTGCTGTGAAAGGAAGCAAATTGTCTGTGCAGGATGAAGGGGATGAGCTGATTGCATCATCCGGCAAAGTGACGTTTGTTTTCAATAAGAAGACTGGAGTAGTTGCCTCTTACAAGGTGAATGGCCGTGAGTATTTCAAGGACGGTTTCGGCATGCAGCCTAATTTCTGGCGCGGGCCAACGGACAATGACTATGGCAACGGCGCACCTAAACGTGAGCAGGTATGGAAACAGTCAAGCAAGAACTTCAACGTGGTGGAATCTTCGATAGCAATGGACAATGATGATGCTGTGATAAAGGTTGATTATTTGCTGAAAGCAGGTAATTTGTATCGTATGATGTTCCGTGTTCATCCATCCGGAGCCGTGAAAGTAGATGCCGTGTTCACTTCTACCGACATGAATCCGGCCGAAACAGAAGTGTCAGAAGCTACGCGCATGGCTACTTTCACTCCAGGCAATGATGCCGCTCGTGCAGCCGCCAGCAAGCTTACCGTTCCGCGTATAGGCGTACGGTTCCGTTTGCCCGCCTCAATGGAGAATGTGACCTATTTCGGTCGCGGGCCTGAAGAAAACTATGTTGACCGGAACAATGGTACACTGGTAGGTGAATACAGTGCTACAGCCAGCGAACTTTATTTCCCTTATGCCCGTCCGCAGGAAAATGGCCATCATACCGATACTCGTTGGCTTTCGCTTGTCGGAAAAGGACAGAAACTGACCGTGCGTGCTGACAGTGTCATTGGCTTTAACGCTTTGCGCAATTCTGTGGAAGACTTTGACTCAGAGGAAATGCGGCAGCATCCTTACCAGTGGAGTAATTTATCACCGGCCGAGGTAGCTAATCATGATGAGGCTGCTGCAAAAGATGTTTTACGCCGTATGACGCATAAGAACGATATCGTTCCGCGTGATTTCGTCGAAGTCTGTATTGACATGAAACAGCAGGGAGTTGCCGGCTACAACAGCTGGGGGGCACGTCCCGAGCCAGGCTATAATTTGCCGGCTAATCGCGAATACCGGTGGGGATTCACTTTGATTCCTTGGTAAGATCTTTTCTGTATTAATGTAAAAACAATGGCATGCATGAATGAACAGATCTCATTCGGCATGCCATTGCTTTGTATCTCCGGATATTATTCCGCCAGTGTGAAGTCAAGCTGTTTTTTTGCAAGGTTGGCTTTTGCCACTTTGATTCTTATCGGGTCTCCCAGACTGTATTTCTGATGATGACGGCGACCTATCAGACAATAGTTCTTTTCGTCAAACTCATAATAGTCATTGTCGAGGTCGCGGATAGGAATCATGCCTTCGCACTTGTTTTCATTGATTTCTACATAAAGCCCCCATTCGGTCACACCGGAGATGACGCCGTCATATACGTTCCCGATTCGTTCGCCCATGAATTCCACCTGTTTGTATTTGATGGAAGCTCGTTCGGCGCTGGCCGCTGTCTGTTCCATGGCAGAACTGTGCTCGCAGAGGTTTTCGTATTTCTCAGCCTGTGCACTTCGCCCGCCCGCCAAGTAACGGGTGAGCAGGCGGTGTACCATCAGGTCCGGATACCGGCGGATGGGCGATGTGAAATGCGTATAGAAGTCGAATCCCAGTCCGTAGTGTCCGATGTTATAGATTGAATAACGGGCTTTTTGCATGGTACGGATAGAAACTGTTTCGATCAGATTCTCTTCTTTTTTTCCTCTCACTTCGTTTAGCATCCTGTTGAGTGATTTCGATATGTCTGATTTGCTTCCGCTGGTGCGGATTTTATATCCGAAGCGAGCGATGAACTGGTTCAGATCATCAAGCTTGTCCGGATCCGGAAGGTCATGTATACGGTAAGGGAACACTTTCGGTTTTCTGTTCTTTGGAACCTTTCCGATGTGTTCGGCCACGGTACGGTTGGCAAGCAGCATAAATTCCTCAATCAGCTTGTTCGCTTCCTTTGATTCCTTGAAATAAACGCTGACCGGTTTGCCCGTTTCGTCGATTTCAAATCTCACTTCGGTGCGGTCAAAATCAATGGATCCGGCTGCCATGCGTTTTTGGCGCAGAATTTGGGCCAGCTTGTTCAGTTCAAGAATCTCGTCTTTATAGTCGCCTTGTCCTGTTTCTATGATTTGCTGTGCTTCCTCATAGGCGTAACGGCGGTTGGATTTGATGACTGTGTGCCGTATCCGGTAATTCTTTATTTCTGCATTTTCGTTCATGTTGAAGATTACTGAATAAGCCAGTTTCTCTTCATCGGGACGGAGCGAGCAGATGAAGTTGCACAGACGCTCGGGCAGCATGGGCACGGTGCGGTCTACCAGATAGACTGATGTGGCGCGTTTTACAGCTTCTTTATCGATGCTGCTGCCTTCTTTTACATAGTGTGACACGTCAGCTATATGTACACCCACTTCCCATAGTCCCGGCTGGAGTTGCCGGATGGAGAGCGCATCGTCAAAGTCTTTTGCGTCTTTCGGGTCAATCGTAAAAGTTACGACATTGCGGAAGTCTTCGCGCTCTGCATAATCTTCCGGAGTAATCTCTGCCGGAATTTTTTCTGCCGCGGCCTCTACAGCCTGCGGATACGAATAAGGCAGCCCGTATTCAGCGAGGATTGCGTGCATTTCTGTTGTGTTTTCCCCCGCCTTTCCCAGAATGTCAATTACCTGTCCGTACGGATTCTTTGCATCGTCGGGCCATTCCGTGATTTTTACAATTGCTTTGTCGCCGTTCTTTCCCCCTTTCAGCTTTTCTTTCGGTATGAAAATGTCGTTGGCAAGTGTACTCGATTCGGTCAGCAGGAACGCATAGCTTTTCGATACTTTCAGCGTACCGACAAAGTTCTCGTTGGCATGTTCCAGTATTTCGATGACCTGTCCTTCGGGAGTCCGTTTCTTTCTCTTTGCGCTTAACGCTACTTTTACCTTGTCGTTGTTCATCGCATGGGCTGAGTTTCGTTCGGCAATAAATATCGGTTCCCCTCCATCGTCGGGGATGAACGAATTCTTGCCGTTGCTTTTCCGCTGAAACGTTCCCGTAAGAATCTGTCCCTTGTCGTTGATCTTGAAACGTCCCTTTTCGGGTTCGACAAGGAAATTGTCTTCCAGCATCTCCTTGATAATGTCGGTACACAGCATTTTCAGCGGATGTGTAGTAAGCTTTAACCCCTGAAACAGTTGTTTGGCGCCTACCGTCGCTTCCGGTTTGTTGCGGAAATAGCCGATAATCAGTTCGGCCAGTTCTTTCTTTTTCATATGTTTTCCGCCTTTCTTTTCTTTTTTCTTTTTAGCCATGTTGCCTTTAGTTTAAGTGATATTACAAAGTAAGTAAAATTAATGGAATTAAAGGCCGATTCCTGTTATATTTTCTGTTAAGATGCTGAAAAACCATTATCTTTGCCAGACATTTTTATGCAATATTATGAGTGAAGTAGAAATATCTGTCCGTGAACGGGAAATCTATAAAGTTACGTTGGCGGGCAGTTTGGTCAATATTATCTTGGTCATATTCAAGTTTGCCGCGGGAGTCTTGGGCAGAAGCTCGGCGATGATTGCTGATGCCGTACATTCTTTATCCGATTTGGTTACAGATGTCATAGTCATTGTTTTTGTGCGCATTTCGAGCAAGCCGGAAGATAAGGGACACGATTATGGTCACGGCAAATACGAAACAATGGCCACTCTTCTTATAGGGGTAGCATTGTTGGTTGTCGGCATCGGGATCTGCTGGAACGGCATGGAAAAGATCATATGGTTTCTGCATGGCGGAAGCCTGGAGTCGCCCGGATGGATTGCCTTTGTAGCCGCTGTACTTTCTGTCTTGTCAAAAGAAGTTCTTTTTCATTATACCCGTATTGTGGGGAGGCGTTACAACAGTCCGGCTGTGGTGGCCAATGCGTGGCACCATCGGAGTGATGCTTTTTCCTCTATAGGTACCGCTGTCGGCATTGGAGGCGCTATATTGTTGGGCGAGAACTGGCGGGTGCTTGATCCGCTGGCGGCTGTCATTGTCAGTTTCTTCATCATTCAGGTAGCCGTCAAGCAATTGAAGGAATGTATTGACGAACTGCTTGAGCGGTCGCTTCCTGATGACATAGAACAGGATATTACCCGCATTGTTCTCTCTTTCGAGGGTGTTTCACAGCCTCATCATCTGCGTACCCGCCGTATCGGAAGTCATTATGCCATTGACATTCATGTGCGGATGGATGGCAATATCTCATTACGTGAAGCGCATGACAAAGCGACTGCGATTGAAATGAAACTGAAGGAGGCCTACGGAAAAGGTACATATATCAACATCCATGTAGAACCTAAAAAAGTAAGTAATGAGTAAAACGATATTGGTGACCGGAGCCAGCGGATTCATCGGCAGCTTTTTGGTAGAAGGAGCTTTGGAACGGAACATGCAGGTTTGGGCTGGAGTGCGCAAGACCAGCAGCCGGAAGTATTTGCAGGACAGCCGTATCCAGTTTGCCGAACTGGATTTTATGGATTCCGACAACTTGCAGGCTAAGCTCGCCGTTCATAAAAAGTCACACGGAGGATGGGACTGCATCATTCATTGTGCCGGAGTGACGAAGTGTCTTGACAAACGCGACTTTGAGATAGGCAACTACTGGGCCACGCGCAATTTTATCGAAACATTGCAGCGGTTGGATATGGTTCCTGAACGATTTGTCTATATCAGTTCGCTGAGTGTTTTCGGACCGGTGCATGAGCGCGATTATATGGAAATCTGTGACAGCGATGCTCCGTGTCCCGATACGGCCTACGGGAGAAGCAAACTTCGTACGGAAGAATATTTGCGTTCTCTTGCAGGTTTTCCTTATGTAATATTCCGTCCTACTGGGGTTTATGGTCCCAGGGAAACGGACTATTATCTTATGGCAGAATCGATCAAGAAGCATCTTGACTTTGCGGCGGGTTTCAGACGTCAGGATATTACCTTTGTTTATGTGAAAGATCTGGTGCAGGCTATTTATCTGGCCTTGGAGAAACAGGTGGTATGCCGTTCTTATTTTGTGAGTGACGGTGAGGTGTACAGCAGCCGTACTTTTTTCTGACTTGATCTGGAATGAACTGGGCAGGCCGTGGATGCTGCGTTTTGTCTGTCCCATCGGATTGCTGAAAGTTATTTCGTTTATATCGGAGAATATAGGGAAGCTCATGCACAAGCCGACCACCTTGAACAATGACAAATATAGAATCATGAAGCAGCGTAACTGGCGGTGCGACATAACTCCTTTAAGAGAAGAACTGGGATATGTTCCGCAATATTCGTTAGCGGAAGGTGTAAAAAGAAACGATTGCTTGGTATAAGGAAGAAGGATGGCTGTAGAGTTAAGACTGTTTGAGCGGATAGAAAGCGGCAAGTCCCTGTTTGCTGTTGAGCGTATTAGTCTGATGTACAATGCGCTGACTTCGGTTCTGATATTCATCCTGTATCCAGAGATGGATCATCCGGGAACGATGCTGCTTGAACGACTTGGCATTGTTCTTCTGACTTTTCTGCTGATTGGGCTGCATCAGTCGTTTCCTTGCCGGATGACAGCTTTCGTGCGGATGGTTGTGCAGATATCTTTGCTTGCCTACTGGTATCCCGATACATACGAGTTTAATCGTATCTTTTCGAACTTAGATCACGTTTTTGCTGCGGCCGAACAGGCTGTTTTCCATTGTCAGCCGGCAGTTGAGTTCAGCGAGCATTGTCCTTCAGAATGGTTCAGCGAACCTTTTAATATGGGATATTTTTTCTATTATCCCATGATGCTGATAGTTACCGTGTGGTATTTCGTGTTCCGGTTCAAGTGGTTCGAGAAGATTTGCTTTGTGCTGGTCGTTTCTTTTTTTATTTATTATCTGTTTTATATATTTGTGCCGGTAGCCGGTCCTCAGTTCTATTTCCCGGTCATCGGAATGGATAATGTAAGTTCGGAATTTTTCCCCTATCGGTGATTATTTCAACCATCATGCTTTTTTTGCTTCCCGGTCCGGGTTACGAACACGGTTTTTTCTATAATCTGGTTGAGGCCTCCCAGCAGGTAGGAGAGCGTCCCACTGCGGCTTTTCCGAGTTCGCATGTTGCTATTTCCACCATTGTGATGATTATGGCATGGCGAGTCAGCCATAAGCTGGCTTATTGTCTGCTTCCGTTCTATCTGCTGTTGTGCTGTGCTACCGTGTATATTCAGGCGCATTATCTGATTGATTCCATCGTTGGTTTTGTGTCCTCGTTCTTTGTGTATGTGCTTGCAACGAAGATGTATAACCGTTGGTTTGCTTCACGGGCATTTGTAACAAAATAGAAAATCCCGTTCATCCGGTATTCTTTCGCAGATGAACGGGACTTATTTTCTCAAACGGCGTTCAATAGATATTTGAAGGAAATCCTAATCCTTGTCAATATAAACGGCAGGCTTCCCGCACCATTGTCCTTCGGGCATGTTGAGGGAATAAATCTTTCCGTTCCATGTCACGTCTATCTTCTTGCAGTTCTGGTCCATCAGTGCGTCGGTCACGGCGATTCTTGAGCCGGATGCTGTCTGTTCAATGAGGACGGTACACGGTGCCGAAACGGCCAATGTCATTCCGTTGCTCTTCAGGCTTGTCCGTTTGTCGTAGAATACGGCTCCGACGACCTTTCCGTCCGAAGATTTGACCGCTTGTATCAGGGTGTCGTTGCGGAGCACTTCAAACGGGTACTCCTTTTGAGGTGTTCCTTCGCCTGCATATACTACATAGCCGTATGTGTCATTGGCGGGACTCTGTCCGTGGTCTATCCACATGCGGAAGATGTCCACTTCCGAAGGCAGGTTCTTCTTTCCTTTGTTCGCTAGGTTTCGTTTCAGCCAGTCTGTTTTCTTTGTTTCGCAAACATAATGAGTTTTTCCGGCATATTCAGGAAATACAGAATAGGCAAATTTGCCGTTTTGCACAATCCACTTGATGCCGTTGCCTTTATATTCATATACTTGGCCTGTTTTTTCGGTCTGTTCGATTGTGGTGCGGATGTTTCCATCCATTTCGGGGTGCAGATTGGTTATGCCGGCTCCCAAGGCTATCATGTAATCTCCAAGCATGAAATACGACTTGTATGCCTTCACGCCGTAGAGCATTGCGTTTTTTCCCTGATTGTCCCCTCGGTCGTTCACTCCGTCCTTATCCGATGCGTTCATCTTCTCGAAGATATATCCCGCTACGGCATTCTCTTCTCCGAATGTGGATGCCGCCGCAAAATTATGTTTGCTGCAATAGCCTCTCCAGTTTGTTACGGGAACCAGTTTGTCCATTCCCTCACGTGCCGTTACTCCCGGAAAAGCGGTCACGTCGAATGCTCCCAAAGCCTTGCGGTATTCGTTTCCGCTCTTTTGGAACAGAGTTGCACCGTCGGTCGTGTAGAAATTGTAGGAGTCAGCGAATCCTGTTGCACTTTCCAGTCCGTCACATCGTACCGAAGCCATGTTGACAATGATGTGGTACCGGTCGTTCTTTTTGATGAGGTCATCGTTGTTGAAGAACCAGCGTGTGCCGTTGTACTCATCGTATGCTTTCATGTCAACCTTTTTGTTCATGCATTCTGCATACAGTTGTTTCATTTCCTGCAACTCTTCCGGTTTGAAAGAATCCGCCCAGTTCTCTATCAGCTGTTTCAGCATCACGTTATAGCGGATATTCGATGCGTCCGGTCGGTAGTCCATTGAACTGCGGTCCAGACAGGGCAGGCTATATCCTTTGTAGTAGTAATAGTTGGCGCCCCGGAAGTAGTTCATCAACGCTTCCACATTCTCTCTTGTCAGCTTTTTTTCCCACGGAGAACCTTTGAACATGCTCAGCATGTTGAGTGCATTCAGCGTTCCGTCGATGGGGTAACCCCATATCAGGCATTGCATGCCATGTCCCCATCCTGCTCCGTCCGCAGTGAATCCTTCGCTCCAGAAAGATTCGTAGTTCGTGTTTTGCGAAGTCATGCTGATCGCTTTTTGGCAGACCTCCGCCAATAGGTCGATCATCGGGATGGACTGAAGCACGAATGCGGTGGAAAACAAGGGGCGGTATCCCACTGCATTTCCTCCCACCCACCATACATGATGGCGGAAGCGTTCCAATTGGACCACATTCTTGTCCGTTTCGTCGTTTCTGAAGGGTTGTGTCCAGGCTTGCAGGGAAAGCACTTTCAGCATGTCGCATACGGCAGAAAGCTGGGCATCCTTGGCGCGGCCCTGCTCCACGTCGTCCATCTGTTTCAACATGCAGAAGTAGATGTTTGCGGCTGCTGTCGGAATAGCAAAGCAAGACGAATGAAAGCGATTCCATTTGTTCGGGCGTGCAACTTCCATGTCGCCGTAATGGAGAATCGCTTTCTGGCATTTGTCCCAGATGTCCGCATTGCGGTTGATGTCCAGTTTGCCGCACCTGAAGGCCTCCGATATGCTCAGCACACGCTCCAGCGCTTCAACGATGACCGCTCCGGAGTTGGCTTCGTTTCCGTCTTTCGATATTCCCACTTCCTTGTCGTTCAAGTCTGAAAAGGTGCCGTCCGCATTCAGCAACTTCAGGTTCTTCTCCCATACGTTCAGCAAACCTTTCGTTTTTCTGTAGCCATGTTCCGCCAGATAATTCCGGTAGGAAAGGACGGCCTCCCTTTTTTCCGGTCCGCCACTTTCTTTGCTTCTTCCGTATATCGGTGATAATTGTCAAAGGCAGTCTGCCGTTCCGTTGTCTGTGCAAATGCCACGTGTGAGAATGCTGTAATTCCTATCAGCAATCCCCACTTTTGTAAGTTGAGTTTCATAATTATTTAGATAAAGATGTTCTTTTTGAAAGCTAATCCATTCAATCTTTAAAGTTGCAGAAGATTAATCCGTATGACTTGTCACAAATATATCATAAGAATTTGTATGATGAGTTGGTTCCAAATACAAAATTGCTGTATTAAATATAATAACAAGCATTCCATTTGGATGCATGTACATATACTGTATATCGTTTGTACGTTAAGTGTATGTTTGTGGCTTTTTATAATTGTTTGCATCTGTGAGGCATTCTTGTTTAAGGATGAAATGTTATTTTTGCAGCGTTTAGTTAACCAATTGGGATAAAGCATCTGAAACGACATCTTTGTGGGGTAGGTCTGTTGTCTTTATATGGTAAAGAGAGATGATAGGAATGATGTGCAACAATCAGATAAAAACATTAATTTTGTTACATATTAAAAAACGAGTTTATTATGAAAACACACAATCTTATTTTGTTTGTGCTTCTCGCATTGTGGGTGGCATCCGTGTGTGCTCAAAAGCTGGAAAACCTGCCGGCTCTGAAACTGCACTCCCAAAATGAAATGTTCCATCGGCTGGCGAAGGCTCCCCGTGCTCCGGCTTTCGAATGCGAAGGGTACTGGGTTTGGGGAAGTTCTGTCGTGAAGGGAGAAGACGGGAAGTATCACATGTTTGTTTCCCGCTTCCCGAAATCGCTCCCTTTCCATCCGGGATGGATGGTGGCGTCTGAAATTGTTCATGCGGTGTCGGATGTTCCCGAGGGACCCTACAAGTTCAGCGATGTGGCGCTTCCGGCCCGCGGCGCGGAATATTGGGACGGACGTTCGACGCATAACCCTCGCATTCTGAAGCATAAGGGCAAATATTATCTGATTTATATGGGATCTACCCATCCCTTTGCAGACCCCACTTATGATGAACTGACTTTAAGCAGTCCGTGGTGTATTGTAGGACGGTCTAACAAACGGATTGGACTGGCGGTTGCCGACTCGCCATACGGCCCGTGGAAACGCTTTGACGAGCCGATTCTGAAGACCAAACCCGGCACCTTCTACAGCTATCTCACTTCCAACCCTTCTCCGGTGATTCAGGAAGACGGTTCGGTGCTGATGATTTTCAAGGGAAGGGCTCATACCGCGAACGGCAAGTATTCGGACATGGCTTTGGGTGTTGCCTATGCTCCCGCTATCGAAGGACCGTATACTGTGCTGAACAACGGCAAGCCCATCTTTCAGGTAAACGGTCAGGGAGAAGCCGAGGATCCGTTTCTGTGGAAAGATTCCAGAGGCTATCATGTCATTTTCAAGGATCATGTGGCCAAATTTACGGGAGAAAGGGGAGGGGGCGTAATGGCCCACTCTGACGATGGCATCCATTGGACCGTAGACAAAGACCCCAAAGCCTATTCGCGCACTGTGGAATGGGAAGACGGGAAAGTGGAAATGCAGGGTCAGCTGGAGCGTCCGTTCCTCCTTTTTGAAGACGGAAAGGCTACTCATGCCTTTTTTGCGACCATGGATGGTCCGGGCGGATTTGAAAACGCATCCAAGTCATGGAACATGGTGATACCTTTGAAGTAGCTTTTTATCTGAGATGAGCCGTCATCCCGGTTAACTTGAGCCGTCATTTTCTCCGGTTTGACAGGGCAGAATCTTGGGGGAAGCGGACAAAACAAAAGAAAGAAATCGTATGGGACAGAAAAAGAAAGAAATTATAAGAGCCGGCTATCTTGCCTTTCTGACATTTGTCTGTATGCTGAATGCGGCAAGTCTTTTTGCCCGGTCTGGAAATGAAATGCGTTGGGAACAGGTAGAGCCGGGAGTATGGAAGGGCACGTTCGGGACACCGGAGGACTATTCTTTGCTGGAAGCCTCGGGAGCCGAACCGCTGGAAGAAGGATTCTTGAGCCTGCCGGATGTGGAGATTCCCGCCTTGCACGCGGATATCACCGCTACGGTTCAGGACGGGAAAACGTATCTTTCCATTCCGCTGGAGAAAAAGGAGCAGATTTACGGGCTGGGACTTAACTTCCAGAGTGTCTTCCAGCGCGGGAAGGTGCTGAACCTGCACGTGGACCATTACGGAGGAAGGGATGACGGACGCACGCACGCTCCGGTTCCGTTTTATGTATCCAGCCGGGGGTATGGCATTCTTGTCAATTCCGCACGTTATCTGACCGTCTATGCAGGGAGCGGAATCCGGAAAGACAGCCCTCATGCAGAGAAGGCGAAGGACCGTAATACCGACAAGTCATGGACGGCCCAGCCTTATTCGGATGCCGTTTCCATTCTGATTCCGGCCGAAGGTGTCGAGGTCTATCTGTTTGCCGGTCCTGCTCCGTTGGATGTGGTCAGGCGCTATAACCTGTTGTGCGGCGGAGGGGTTCTGCCTCCCCGCTGGGGATTGGGCTTTACCCAACGCACTCCCACTCTTTATACCTCCGCGCAAGTAGAGAAAGAGGTGGATGATTTTGAGCGTTACGGCTATCCGCTCGACTTTATCGGTCTGGAACCGGGATTTGGCCCCGAGGGTATCGCTGCTTCAAGGGGCAAAGAGCAGAATCTGGAAGAAAATCCTTATCTGGAAACCGTCGCGAAAGAAATCAGGGATCAGTATATGGCAGGCGAATATTTGCTTGTGGCACCCATGTTTGTCGGAGAAACCAGCCGCAAGGTGGTTTTGCCGGAGGGAAACTGGTATGATTTTTATACCGGCGATTATGTTGGCAACGGAGAAACAATTACGGTTTCCCCGGGGTTGGAGCGCATCCCTGTCTTCGTCAAGGACGGAGGCATTATACCGATGATGGAAGCGGTGCTCCATGCTCCCCGAAGCGGTCAGAAGGTTAATCTGGAGATACGTCATTACGGAAAATCGGACGGAGCCTGCCGGCTGTATGATGATGACGGGGAAACTTATGACTATGAAAAGGGAGTCTGCTCATGGAGAAATATAAAGGTGAAAAGGCAAAAGAACGGAAAACTGAAAGGAAGCATCTCAAAGAGTGAATCCGGAAAGCCGGATTCGGTCAATAAGGTTACTTGGGTCTTTATGACCGAGGGAAATGAATCCTCTGAACTGTAGAAATTATGAAGAGAATTATTTGCATGTCCGGCATCTTCTTCCTGCTGTTGTCCGGTTGCATTCACGGAGAACCGGCAGGTCTGTCAAAGTATGTGAATCCGTTTATCGGGGCGAGCACCAGCACGAAACTGGCGGGAACATATCATGGTCTGGGAAAAACTTTTCCCGGAGCAGCATATCCCTTCGGCATGGTCCAGGTCAGTCCGCAGACAGTAACGGGCGGTGATAACGGTTCCGGTTACAGCGACGAGCACCGTACCATAGAAGGCTTTGCCTTCACTCAGATGAGTGGGGTAGGCTGGTATGGAGATTTGGGAAATTTCATGACCATGCCGACCTCCGGCAAGCTTCGGCTGATTGCGGGAAAAGAAGACGGAACCATGGCGGGATACCGTTCTGCATATGACAAAGCTTCGGAACAGGCTTCTGCCGGATATTATTGTACAACCTTGACAGATTATGGCATTAAAGTGGAAGCCACGGCTTCTGCTCATTGCGGTGTGCTCCGCTTCACTTATCCTGCGCATGCGCACTCCCGCATTCAGATTGACCTGGCGCGCCGTGTGGGCGGGACTTCTACACTCCAATACATAAAGGTGAAAGACGAGCATACTGTCTGCGGCTGGATGAAATGTCCGCCGGAAGGGGGAGGCTGGGGAAACGGCAGCGGAAATGCTGACTATACGGTTTATTTCTATGCGGTTTTCAGCAAGCCTTTGGATGATTATGGCTTCTGGAGTGCTGACATTCCGGACACATGGCAGCGGAAAAGACAGGATGTGACCAGTGATGCATATCAGCAAAGAATATCCCAGGCTCCCGTCATCAGGGATGCCCGTGAGATAAAAGGAAAGCACCTCGGGTTCTTTACGGAGTTTGCTACCCGTAATGATGAGGCTGTTACCATGAAAGTGGGGATTTCCTTCGTTGACATGCAGGGGGCTGAAAACAACTACAGGCAGGAGATTTCTGCAAAAGACTTTGACTCTGTGAGGCAGGAAGCTGAAGAAAGTTGGAACCGCGAATTGTCGCGCATCAGAATAAAGGGCGGTGGCCGGGATGAAAAAACGGTCTTCTATACGGCACTCTATCATACGATGATCGATCCTCGTATTGTCAGTGATGTTGACGGAAGGTATGCTGGCGCTGACGGCAGGGTTCATCGGGATACAAGTTTCACGAAGCGGACAATTTTCAGCGGATGGGATGTCTTCCGCAGCCAGTTCCCCTTGCAGACCGTGATTAACCCCAGGATGGTGGATGACGAAATCAACTCATTGGTGTCGGTGGCTGAGCAAAGCGGCAGAGCGTATTATCCGCGTTGGGAACTTCTGAACGCTTATAGTGGCTGTATGATAGGAAATCCGGCCATATCGGTGCTGGCGGACGCTTATGTGAAAGGGATAAGGGGGGTATGATGCAGAAAAGGCTTATGCGTATGCCGTGAATACGGCGGAAACGTTCGGAAACGACTCGTGCGGCTACACTCCGCTGAATGTGTCAAAAACGCTTGAGTATGCTTACTTTGACTGGTGTTTGTCCCGCCTGGCCGAAGCGTTGGGGCACAATGACGATGCCGGCGTTTATGGAAAACGCGCTCAAGACTATCGCAATACGTTTGACCGGGAGGCCGGATGGTTTAATCTCCGCCGGGCGGATGGGCGTTTTGAGCCGTGGGCAGATAGCCTGCGCATCAGGGAACACTATGGGTGCGTAGAGTCTAACCTGTATCAGCAAGGCTGGTTCGTGCCTCACGATATTCCAGGCATGGTTGAACTGATGGGAGGAAAGGAGAAAGTATTGGCCGACTTGTCCGCATTTTTTGAGAAAGCTCCGGAGAACCTGCGCTGGAACCAGTATTATAACCATGCGAACGAGCCGGTGCATCTGGTGCCTTTCCTGTTCAATCGGCTGGGGTGTCCGTGGCTGACCCAGAAATGGACACGCCATATATGCAGCAACGCCTATAAGAATTCCGTGGAGGGACTGGTGGGAAATGAAGATGTGGGGCAGATGTCGGCATGGTATGTGCTGGCGGCAGTCGGAATTCACCCTTCTTGTCCCGGATCTGCACGCTACGAGATAACAAGCCCTGTGTTTGATGAGGTGCGTATCAATCTCGATCCGTCTTACTTTAAGGGAGGCAGTTTTGTGATCAAGGCGCTGAATAACTCAGGGAAGAACCGATACATTCAGAAGGCGCGCCTTAACGGCCGACCTTACAACAAATGTTACATTGACTTTGAAGACATCGCTTCCGGTGGAGTGCTTGAGCTGTTTATGGGCGATACTCCTAATAAGAAGTGGGGAACGGACTGAGTGTGCCGTCCGGACTGAACGGAACGGTCTGGATTTTCGGTCTGTAATAACATAATAATATATAAAGATGAAAAAACGAATAGCATTACTTTCTTTGTGTTTTGTATGCGGCCTGACTTATGCGCAGGAGAGCTTTACCGACTCTGTCAGGCTGGTCAAGGAGAATTACATCAATGTATTTATCGGAAATGATCCGGCAAAAAAGGCGCTGGTCGACCGATTGGCTGAGGTTCCGAAGGAGAAGGAGGCTTCAGACCAGAATGTGATCGAGCTGCAGCAGCTTTATCCCATTTCCAGAGAAGAGGTGAACCGTCTGGTAGAGAGCATCCGGGACGACGGATCGTGGGGTGACATCGATTATGCGGACACGAAACGTTCGGGATGGAGTCCCAAGATACATACGGAACGGATTCTCACAATGACCAAATACTATTGGCGGGAGAGAAAAAGTTTGGACGCGGATGATATGTCCCGGCTGACGGGCGCTATTCATCGTGCCATGAACTTCTGGTTCTCCAGCAAGCTGGTGTGTAAAAACTGGTGGTATAACCAGATCGGTATTCCGCGTACGCTTGGACCTGCGTTTCTGCTGTTTGAGCAGGAGATGACCGGAGAGGAGAAGCGGGAGGCGGTCGAAGTCATGAAACATTCTTCTTTCGGGATGACGGGGCAGAACAAAATCTGGCTAGCCGGAAATGTATTGCTCAGAGCCTTGCTGGAAAACGACTGGAAGCTGGTCAGGGAGGCACGGACGGTGATTGGCTCTGAAATAATGGTAGGAGCGGGAGAAGGAATCCAGGCCGACTGGAGCTTTCACCAGCACGGGCCTCAACAGCAGTTCGGCAATTACGGCTTGTCTTTCATAAGCAATATGGGTTTCTACTCGGAGGTATTTGCCGGAACTTCGCTTGCTTTTACCGGGAGCCAGCAAAAGACGCTCGTTTCTTTGCTGCTCGACGGGTATCGGTGGATTGTGTGGAAAGGGTATTGGGACGTGAATGCCCTTAACCGCCAGCTGTTCAGAAACGCTGACAGGGACAAGGGGTTTATCTTGCTTTTCACCGCCTGCTCTTTGATGAAAGGGAGCACGCCGGAAGCAAAGGCGGAGATTGAGGACATGATCAGACAAAGTGGGCTGGACTCGGATGTGGCAAATACGTTTGTCGGAAACAAGCACTTCTGGAAATCAGACTATACGGTTCATCGGACACCACGCTGGATGGCTTCTGTACGGATGGCTTCCGAAAGGGTTATCGGAACGGAGCTGGTGAACGAGGATAACCTGAAGGGATATTATATGGCAGACGGGGCTTTGTATACTTATGTGAGAGGCGATGAATACCATAACATCTTTCCTTTCTGGAACTGGAGAAGGATTCCGGGCATTACGACTTACGAAAGCGAGGCTCCCATACCTGATCCCAATCGGACAGACTCGCGGAATCACTCTTCGCGTGTGGGAGGCGTAAGTGACGGTACGACCGGAATAACCGCCATGCAGCTGAGGCGGAACGGACTGAATGCAAACAAGGCATGGATCTTTGCGGACGATTATATCTTGTGTATGGGGAGCGACATCCGCTCGGACAGTTCGGCTTCCGTCATCACGTCTGTTGACCAGCGTTTCAGAAGGGGAGAGGTCCGTTCTTGCGGCAACGGAAGGTTCTTCCATGACAACACAGGGTATATCATCCTGCAAGCCGACTCTTGTGCGGTGCTGACAGAGCAGAAAAGGGGACAATGGCATGATTTCATGGGGATGTACAGGCCGGAGATGCTGGAAGAAGAATCCGTATTTTCAATCTGTCTGACGCATGATAAGAAGCGTCCGTCCGGCTATATCTATCTGATATTGCCGGCAAGCAGCGTGAAGGAGGTCGGAGATTTTGATGCGGAGAGTATCCGGATCGTCCGGAACGACAAGGATGTCCAGTCCGTTGTTATAGGCGGGTTGTGCTATCTGGCCGCTTATCAGAAGACAGAAGTGAAGACAGATAGCGGGGATGTCTTGGATATACCTTATCCGGGCACTTACATCATTGATATGCAGAAAGGAAAAATACGGCAGAAAGCGTATTTCGAAATGTAAAGATATCGGGTTGAAGTTACCTCTTCACTGGAGTGATACGATTTCTTCACTCCAGTGAGGCGATCTCTTCACTTAAGTGATACGATCGTATCACTCCAGTGAAGAGGTTTATGGTTCGAGATATCCGGAAAAAGACGGTGCGGGAAGCCGTTGGAACATAAAGTTTAAATTATCAGAAAATATCGCATTTGTGTTGTTGGTTATGTGAACATTTCCGACATTTGGCGGTTTAGAAACTAAAAATCAGATTATATGAAGAACGTAATTCTTAGTTTGCTTGTTTTATTTTTCAGCTTGTCGGTCCGGGCTGGGGAGAAGTTTACCGTCCTGCAATGGAATATTTGGCAGGAAGGTACGGTGGTGCCCGGAGGTTATGATGCCATAGTCAACGAAATCGTGCGCCTGAAGCCGGATTTCGTTACGTTCAGCGAGGTCAGAAACTATCATTCCACCCGTTTCTGTGATCGGATTGTCGCTTCGCTTAAGGAAAGAGGCGAAACTTACCATTCGTTCTATTCCGACGACACCGGACTGCTCAGCAGGTATCCCATTGCCGATTCCACGGTGGTTTATCCGCTGCATGATGACCATGGGACTGTCCACCGGATGCTGACAGAGATTTACGGGCGGAAAATAGCCGTGTATACGGCGCATCTTGATTATCTGAGCGACGCTTATTATAATGTGAGAGGTTATGATGGTTCCACGTGGAAAAAGATACCGAAGCCGGAAAGCATCGCCGAGGTTCTGGCTGTGAATGATGCTTCTTTCCGTGACGATGCGATCAAATGCTTCATCAAGGCAGCGCGGAAGGATGTGGAAAATGGTGTGATGGTAGTTTTGGGAGGCGATTTCAACGAGCCGTCACATCTCGACTGGATCAGGGAAACGAAGGATCTGTATGACCACAACGGCATGATTATCCCGTGGACCGTTCCTCTGCTTCTTGACAATGCCGGATTCGTGGATGCTTACCGTACGGTGTATCCGGATGTGCTCAGCTATCCCGGCTTCACTTTCCCGGCCGACAATCCCCTGATAAAAGTGAACAGGCTCACATGGGCTCCCGAATCGGACGAGCGCGACCGGATAGATTATGTGTTCTTTTATCCCGACCGGAGGCTGAAGCTGAAGGATGCGGTGCTGTTCGGCCCGAAAGGGAGCATCCGGAAGTCGGAGCGGATTGTCGAAACCTCGAAAGACCGGTTTGTAGAGCCTCTTGGCGTATGGCCTACCGACCATAAGGGAGTGCTGGTTACGTTTGAACTGGTTGAATGATTGCGGAAAGTATGGTGAAGCTCTTGAACTTTACGTGCCGGTTCTGCCTTCTGGCGGCAATCGTTCTTTTGGTTGCATGCCGGGAAAACGAAACGGATGAAGAACCGTTTTGCGAGAGGACGTTATTCATGTATCTCCCGTGGTCTACGAACCTGACACCGTATTTCTATACAAACATATCCGATATGGAGAAGGCTGTCCGTGAGAAGGGACTGGACAATGAGCGGGTTGTTGTCTTTCTGTCCACAACCTCTTCCGAGGCTTCCATGTTCGAAATCGTTTATGAGAACGGTGAAACTCGGAGAAACACGTTGAAAACATACGATTCTCCGGCATTCACTACCGTCGGAGGGCTTGCCGCCATCTTGAACGACGTGAAAAGCTTTGCTCCGGCACGCAGCTATGCCATGACAATCGGATGCCACGGCATGGGCTGGCTTCCTGTGCATGGGAGCCGGAAGAGCCGGAGAGCCGAAAGCTTCAAGCTTCACTGGGAGTACGACAACGCTTGGGCGACACGTTATTTCGGGGGAGCAAGCAGTGCCTATCAGACCGATATAAGTACGCTGGCGGAGAGCCTGGAGCGGGCCGGCATGCCGATGGAGTTTATCCTTTTTGATGATTGCTATATGTCTTCCATTGAAGTGGCATACACATTGCGTCATGTGGCAGATTATCTGATCGCTTGTCCCACGGAGATTATGGCGTTCGGCATGCCGTATGCGGAAATCGGAAAGTATCTGTTGGGCGAGCCGGATTATGAGGCCGTCTGCCGCGAGTTCAAGAAGTTCTATGCCGCTTATCGTTATCCGTATGCCACGTTCGGAATAACCCGTTGCTCTGAGCTGGAAACACTGGCTTCTCTGATGAAAGAGATTAACGGACTGTTTGTGTTCGATGAAACGGAGCGCGCGGAATTGCAGCCGATGGACGGATATGACCCGGCTATTTTTTACGATTACGGTGACTATGTATCGCACCTTTGCAGCGATTCGGTCTTGCTGGAGCAGTTCAACGAGCAGCTTGGCCGTGCGGTTCCTTATAAGGTCCATACGGAAAAGTATTATTCTGCCGCCGGAGGAGTAAAGTCTGTCTGGACCTTCTCAGGCATTACGACTTCTGCTCCCAGTATAAGTCCGCAAGCCGCAGACTGGGTGGATACAGATTGGTATCGGGCAACGCATTAGTCAGCTATGAACCGGCTTATGGTTTGTTCTTACTGTAAGGTTTGATATAGGTAAGTGTGCAAGATTAAATGATATTATATTATTAGAAACACAGATTCCGCAGATAATTGGCACAATCATCTGCGAGAATCCGCGTAAATCTGCGTTTCTGAACAGAAAAATATACCGTTTCGAAGCATTCGGCGGCATAGGTTCCGTTGTGCTCCGTTGCGGTTGGCTGTTATTGCTGGCTTTTCCCGTAGATTTCTTCAATATGGTCGAGGATACGGTTCAGTTCCTCCAGCGTTTCGGCGCGCAGCATGGCAATGCGTGTTTCGCGGAAGTTGGGGATTCCCTTGAACACGGGCGACGCGGCCAGATGACGGCGCACGTGCAGGATGCCGCGCCGTTCGTCGAGCAAGTTCACGCTGTCCTGTACTTCGCGGCGCAGCACATTCATCTTCCAGCCGAACGAAAGGGGAGGAAGCTCTTCGCCTGTTTCCAGATAATGCTTCACTTCCTTGAAGATCCACGGACGGCCGAAGCTGGCGCGCCCGATCATGATGGCGTCTACTCCATAAAGCTCGAAGCACTCTTTGGCACGCTGGGGGCTCGTGATGTCACCGTTTCCGATAATGGGGATATGCATTCGCGGGTTCTTCTTTACTTCACCGATTAATGTCCAATCAGCTTCACCCGTATACATTTGTGCCCGTGTGCGTCCGTGAATAGTCAGTGCCTCAATGCCGCAGTCCTGCAACTGTTCAGCAAGGTCGGCAATGATCTTATGGTCAGCATCCCATCCCAAACGGGTTTTTACCGTGACCGGAATTTTTACGGCATTCACCACGGCCCGCGTGATTTCCAACATCTTGGGAACATTCTGAAGCATTCCGGCTCCCGCTCCCTTTCCTGCCACTTTCTTTACGGGGCATCCGAAATTCAGGTCGAGAATATCCGGCTGCGCTTCTTCAACGATGCGTGCAGCCTCTACCATTGTATCCGTATCTTTCCCGTAAATCTGTATGGCAACCGGACGTTCCTTTTCGCTGATGTTCAGCTTCACCACTGTTTTCCCGATCGAGCGTATGAGCGCATCGCTTGATACGAACTCCGTATATACCATATCTGCTCGAACTCTTTGCAGAGCAGGCGGAAAGCCGGGTCGGTTACGTCTTCCATGGGAGCCAGAAATACAGGCTTATCTCCTAATTCGATGTTTCTTATTTTCATTCCGTTGATATTGGACTGCAAAGGTAGCGAAATTTTATTATATCCCGAAAAATGCCTACCTTTGCGCTTCAATCAATTGAAAAAGAAATGAGTTATTCTATCAAAGATTTTGAGATAATGGCTCCGGTAGGTTCGCGCGAATCGCTGGCGGCAGCCCTTCATGCCGGCGCTGACTCCATTTATTTCGGAATTGAAAGCCTGAACATGCGGGCGCGTTCGGCCAACACCTTTACGATTGACGATCTGCGCGAAATTGCGAAAGTTTGCGATGAACATGGAGTGAAGAGTTACCTGACCATCAATACCATCATCTATGATGAGGACCTTGAGCTGATGCGTAAGATTGTGGATGCAGCGAAAGAGGCCGGCATCAGTGCGGTCATTGCGGCTGATGTGGCGGTTATGGACTACTGCAACCGGGTGGGACAGGAGGTGCATCTTTCTACCCAGCTGAATATCAGCAATGTGGAAGCCTTGAGATTCTATTCCCGTTTTGCAGATGTGGTGGTGCTGGCGCGCGAGCTGAATCTGAAGCAGGTGCGCAAGATATACGATGCCATCCAGGAAGAGCAGATCAAAGGTCCGATGGGTGAGCTGGTCCGCATAGAGATGTTCTGTCACGGAGCTTTGTGCATGGCGGTGTCGGGCAAGTGCTATCTGAGCCTGAATGAACTGAACGCTTCTGCCAACCGGGGGGCATGTATGCAGGTGTGCCGCCGTTCCTATATCGTGAAGGACAAGGAAAGCGACATTGAACTGGAGGTGGACAACAAATACATCATGTCGCCCAAAGACTTGAAAACAATTCATTTCATGGACGAAATGATTGAAGCGGGAGTGCGTGTGTTCAAGATAGAAGGACGTGCCCGCGGTCCCGAATACGTGAAGACTGTGGTAGAATGCTACAAAGAAGCCATACAGTCGTATATTGACGGGACATTTACGGAAGAGAAGGTGGCAGACTGGGATGAGCGCCTGAAGACTGTATTCAACCGTGGATTCTGGAACGGCTATTATTTGGGCCAGCGTCTGGGAGAATGGAGCAGGAACTACGGCTCGGAAGCAACAGAGAAGAAGGTGTATGCAGGCAAAGGCATCAAGTATTTTTCCAATATCGGAGTGGCTGAGTTTTTGATAGAAGCAGCCGAGCTTAATGTCGGCGACAAGCTGCTGATTACCGGCCCTACAACCGGAGCTATGTATGTTACGCTTGATGAGGCCCGTGTGGATCTGAAGCCGGTGGATGTTGTGAAGAAAGGCGTGCATGTATCCTTTAAGGTTCCTGATCGTATACGTCCCAGCGACAAGCTCTACAAGATTGTTCCTTCAGAGAAACTGAAAAGAACATGCAATAATAAGTGGAATAAAGACAAAAGCTGTTTCAGAATGCAGTGAAACAGCCTTTGTCTTTTATACGACCATCATATTATTGTTTTTCTAAGTTCTTGATAAACAAATTTAATGTGACATAATCGGTCGGAATCAAAGAAGAAGCGTCTTGGGCAAAATCTTCGCATGCGTTCTTAAGCGTTTCAAATTCTTCCTTCTCCTTAGTTCTTACGTATACGAAGAAGATGTTCGCTTCTTTCTCTTTCAGGTCAGCAAATATGATGTTGCTGTACCTTTCATTGTACATTTGGACCAGTGCATCAAGTCTTGCCCAAAATTGAGTGATGTAAGCGTCCTGGACGCTTGCTGATAAAAATAAAGTTTTCTCCATATTCAGGTCCTTTTCTACAAAGAAAGCATAAAATGGGATAAAAACTCTATTTTTTAAAGATTTGTAATGCTTTTAGTATTGTTTAGTTGTTTGTTGGCTCCAGCAGGTTGGTCATTTGGCTGACGATATGTATCTTCCATTGCTCGAGCAGTGTATCGAACGTTTCTTTCTCTTTGTTGATGAAAATCTTGCCGCACAGGTCGCGTGTGAGAAAAGGAACGGTGAGCAGGCTGTAGAAGTTCATGAATACAATCCGCAGAGGTACGGAGCGCAGCCTGCCCTCTGCCATTTCATCTTGCAGTTCATCCGTGATTTGGGTCATGTATTGTTTTACTCCCAGTTGTTCGATGGCAGCGATCAGGTGAGATACGTCCCTGTTGATTTCTTTCAGCATGAACAGTGGCAGGTAGGGATTTTCTTTGAACACTCTGTAGTAGGCGTCTACAATTTCCCTTATTCTTTGTGAAATTGGCTTTTCCTTGTTCTGTATGATGTCTTTTATTTGGGGGATAAAAGATAAGACGATGTTTCCGAATACGGCCTGAAACATTCTGTCCTTGGTTCTGAAATAATAGTGTATTCCCGGCCGGTTCATGCCTACTTTTGCGGCGATTTCACTCATGCTGGTATCTGTGAATCCTTTTTCTATGAATATTTCTCTGGCTGTGTCGATGATTTTCTGCTCCAGATTGTCGTTGTTGTCAGTATTCATGGTCCGTTCGTTATTTTAAGTTGTCTATGAAAAGCAGCATACGGTTCGTTACGTTTACGTCGCTTACACCGCTGTCGAAGTCTAAAGATAGTAAATTAATGTCAGGGTAGAAATGCTTGATGCGTTTTTCTATACCTTTTGACACGATATGGTTGGCAATGCAGCCGAAAGGTTGCAGGCTGATAACATTCTGTATCCCTTGTTTTGCATACGACATGATTTCGGCCGGGAGAAGCCATCCTTCACCGAACTGTGCGTTGAGTGAAACGATTTTCCGTGCTTCTTCAGCTTCGTCGAATATATCCTTGAAAGGGATGTAATAGCGGAATTTGCCGGCAATTCCGTTCACTTTCTTGATTTCTCTTTTGACGAGCGAGTATCCCAGTTTGTAGATGAAGGCAGGCATTTCCTTTTTGTCGATGTGGGAAGCAATCCTTACGTTGACATTCACGAAACTTTGGGTGAAAAAATCGGTCATGATCGGCGGAACAACCTCTGCGCCTCGCTCTGTCAGCCATCCGATGATGTTCTTTTGGGCGAAAGGATTGAACTTCAGGAAGATTTCGCCCACGATGCCTACTTTGCGGCAATTAACCTTGCGGCAAATGCCGTTGAATTTTCCGGCAGCTTCTGCAAGCAGGGCAAACAGTTTGTCGGAGTGTCCTTCGGCAATCATTTGTCCGGCTGTTTTCAGGTAATAATCTTTTAAATCTGCGGCCAGTCCGGGCTCTTTCTCACGTGCTGCGGATGCATAATAGAATTTGGAGATACAGTCGCTGTATAGAATGCTCCGCAAGGCTATGGGAAGTATTTTCAGCCAGTTTATCTTCAGATTCGGCTGGCCGTCGTTGATGGAATTGCCGAATGTCAGCGAAACGACAGGCGTCTGTGCATATCCGGCATCCGCCAGCGCTTTCTTGATAAGCGGGATATAGTTGCTTGCCCTGCATTGCCCTCCTGTTTGGGTCAATGCAACGATTGTGTTTCCCGGGTCATACCGGTTCTCCTTGAAAGCCCGCACGACATCACCGACAATCAATGTGGCAGGATAGCAAACTTCGTTGTTGGCGTATTTCAGTCCCCAGTCGCACGATGCTTGATTGCTGAGCGGAAGATTTTCCACATCATAGCCGGCACAGCGCATGATGGCAGGAATGAGTGGAGATAGGAAAGGAGTGAAATAGGGGACGATAATTTTTCGTTGCAGCCAATTGTTTTCCTCAGGAGCCGTTGCCGGCATGGTCTGTGCGGTGGCTTTATGCAGACTGTCGGCTTTGATGGCGGCGTTCAGGCTTTCCACCAGCGAACGAATCCTCAGCTTCATGGATCCTACATTGTTGATGTCATCCAGCTTCAGCAAGGTAAGCGCTTTTCCGTGGCGGATCAGCAGATCGCGCACCTCATCGCTGAGGAAAGCGTCCGGGGCGCATCCGAAAGAAGTCATTTCTACAAACTGAATCCGGCTGTTCTGCATGCTGCACCATTTGGCGGCTTAAAATTCTGTTCGGGTATGCCCATTGCGACAGAAAGTGTATGCTTTTGTCGTTTATATCGATGTCTGTGTCACGTATGATGTCTTCTGTAATGACATCTATCCCCATGTCTGAGATTATTTGGGCTACTTTGTGCTGGATCAGCGGATCCGTGTGGTAAGGCCTTCCGGCCAGAAGAATAACGAGCCTTTCCTCCTGTTCTGCCTGTCGCAGGGCTTCCCGGCAGCGTTCTGCCAGCGTTTTACCGAACAGTTCTTGTTCGTTTTTAGCTTTGGCGAATGCTTGTCTGATGGTTTTGTCATCCATGTTCAAGCCAAGGCTTTTCAAGTAGATGCTGCATTGTTTCAGCAGCAATTCATCGTGCTTGAATGTGACGGCAGGTGTATCTATCGGGATATCGGATGCCTGTACGCTTTTTATGACATCAGAATATCCGGTAACAATCGGGCAATTATAGCTGTTCTGTCCCTTGTCGTTCCGTTCGAAAACGACATAGGGCATGAAGATACGGTCTACTTTCTTTTCTATGAGGTCTTGAATATGACTGTGAACCAGTTTTGCCGGGAAACAGATATTGTCGGACATGACCAGTCTGGCGTTGTGTTCATAATGTCTGAAGTTGGAGGGGGCGGAAAGTACGACCTGAATGCCGCATGCGGTGAACAATGTATGCCAGAATGGGAAGTCTTCGTACATATTCAGGCATCTGGGTATACCGATCGTCAGTTTGCAAGCTCCTGCTTTTGTATTGCAGCGGCTGAACAGCAGTTCATTTTTTTCCTGATACAGATTTGCACCCGGTTTTTTCCGGATATTTTCGTTTGTGAATATCTTTTCGCACCGGTTGCCCGAATAATAGTTTGTTCCGTTGTCAAAATGATAGCGGACCACCGGGCATTGGTTGCTGCATCCTTTGCAGTGAAGCAGGCGGGAGGTATAGTGAGCTTTGGAGATGAGGTTGTCCAGTTCTGTTTCAGCACCTTGGCAGGTGATGGCATGAAGGGCGCATCCGAAAGCTCCCATGAGTTCCGGAATGTTGCATCGGGTAACTTCTGTATCTGTCAGAACTTCCAAAGCGCGCACCACTGCATCGTTTCTCATCGTACCTCCTTGAACCACAATATGCTTTCCAAGTGCAGAAGTGTCTTTCAGTTTCAGCACCTTATAAAGACAGTTCTTGATGACAGAGTATGCCAGTCCTGCTGCAATGTCTTCGATGGCTGCCCCTTCGCGCAGTGCCTGCTTCACTTTTGAGTTCATGAAAACAGTGCATCTTGTTCCCAAGTCATAAGGCGACAGCGAATGACAGGCGGCTGTTGAGAATTCATGAGCGGTAAAGCCCAAAGTTCTGGCGAATGTTTCGATAAATGAACCGCATCCCGAAGAGCAGGCCTCATTGATTTCAATCCGGTCGATGGTGCCCTGACTGATGAAGATGGCTTTCATGTCTTGTCCGCCGATGTCAAGGATAAACGAAACGTCCTTGTTGAGGTAGTGTGCGGCCTTGTAGTGTGCCATTGTTTCTACGATGCCCGAATCTAATTGGAAAGCCGCTTTTATCAGATCTTCCCCATATCCGGTGGCGCAGCTTCCTTTTATTTGCAGTTCTGCATTTGCTTGTGCACATTTTTCTTTCAGCAGATTCAGTCCCTTTTCCACTGCTTCAATCGGATTTCCTCCGTTGGGGGCGTAGTAAGAGTACAGGATTCTGGCACATTCGTCAGTCACAACGATTTTGGTGGTGGTTGAACCGGAATCGATGCCGATAAAGGCATTTTGTCTGCCAGGCTTCAGTTCGCTTGCCTCCACTTTGCAGGCAGACATCCTCACTTGCCATTCTTCGTATTCCTCTTCTGTGCTGAAAATAGGTTTCAGATGGGACTGCGGAGATTTGTTTCCGGTTTTTTCTTCCAGCCTGCTTATGAGGGAAGAAAGTCGGTATGATATATCATTGTCAGAATTAGACAAGGCTGTTCCTAAGGCCGGCAGTATAGCCCCGTTTTCAGGAACGATAATATCCTGTTCCCTGACAGACAGGTAGTTGATGAACGCTTTTCTGAGTGCAGGGATAAATGAAAGCGGTCCGCCGCAGAACAGAACCGGAGAAGCGATGTCGCATCCGTGAGCCAATGTGACAACGGTTTGTACGGCTACGGCATGGAAGATAGATGCCGCTATATCTTCTTTTCTTACGTTTTTGGCAATCAGATTCTGTATGTCTGTCTTGCAGAAAACTCCACAGCGTGAAGCGATTGGATAGATTTGAGTAGACTGCAGCGCAAGCTCGTTCAGTTCTTGTACGTTCACTCCGAGGATGACAGCCATCTGGTCGATGAATGCGCCTGTTCCTCCGGCACAGTTTCCGTTCATCCGCAGTTCGGATGCTTTGCCGTTCCTGAAAAATACAATTTTGGCATCTTCTCCTCCAATGTCAATCATAGATGCTGTTTGGGGATAGTTCCTTTGAATAGCCTTGGCGGCTGCGACAACTTCCTGGACAAAGGGGAAAGCATATCTTTCGGCAAATCCCATGCCTACAGAACCGGTTACTTTTACATTTGCCTCAATGTCGCCTAAGGTGCGGAGCGCAAGCTTGAGCATATGCGTGACAGTTGCGTTTGCTTGTGCATTGTGACGTTCGTATCTGGAGAAAAGCAATTTCCCTTTTTCATCAAGCACAATAACCTTTGCGGTTGTTGAACCAATATCTATACCTATCCGAATCATATCAGTTTCTCATGTTTTACACTATTGTCAAACGCAAATGTATGCAATTGGAAGCGAATGCAAACGTCGTAAGCCATGAAAATATGAATATTTAACAGTTCAAATATAATGTGTTGGAAACATGTGCTTTGCCGTAATGCGGCGAATGTGACAAGGGTATTTTCAGCAGATGAGATTTGCTGGTAAGGTTTATTTGTCGTTTCTTTGCCTCGTATTTATTAACTATATTTATTCACAATGAAAAAAGAAAACTTTAAGAGAGGCAGCAGTGCAGTCCGTTTCAAACGTTTCTCTCGCCGTCCCTATGCTGTTTTCATGAGCCTGAAAGTGGAGGTGACAATCGGTGTATTGTCGGCTGCAATGCTGACATTCGCAAATGTCGATTCTGTTTCAGCGCAGACAGAAAATCATGCAAAGGAGAAATTGTACGAGTTGGGAGAAGTGGAGGTGACCGGCACGCGCGTTCCGATGACCGTCAGTCAGGCGGCACGGATGGTAACTGTGCTCGACCGTGACGACATTGCTGCGGTTCCTGCGCAAAGTGTGAACGATTTGCTGAAGTATGCCGTTGGGATTGATGTCCGCCAGCGGGGTGACATGGGAGTACAAACGGACATCAGTATCAGAGGGGGGACGTTCGACCAAATCACAATTCTTCTGAACGGAATCAATATCTGTGACCCCCAGACTGGCCATAATGCGGCCGATTTTCCAGTTGACATCAGTGAAATAGAACGAATTGAAGTGCTTGAAGGGCCTGCAGGACGTGTGTATGGCACATCGTCACTGGTCGGAGCGATCAATATTGTGACCCGTCCCGATTTGCAGAGCGGAATGGAGCTGCGGGCGGAAGGCGGTTCGTATGGCTTTTTCGAAGGAGGAGGCCATATAAATCTGACGAAAGGAGCATTCAGCAACCAGTTCTCCGGAGGTTTCAGCCGGAGTGACGGATTCAGCCGGAATGCGGCAGGGCGTTTGAACAGCGACTTCAAACAGGCGAAAGCCTTTTATCAGGGCGGATATGCCCATGAGAAAGCGGAGGTAAGATGGCATGCCGGATTTACCCAAAAAGACTATGGGGCAAACACTTTCTACAGTGCGAAGTATGACGATCAGTTTGAGCATACACGCAAATACTATACAGCCGTCCAGGCGGAAACCAAGGGCGATGTCTATCGTTTCAAGCCCTCGGTTTACTGGAACCGTTCGGAAGACCGTTTTGAACTGGTGCGCAACCGCCCCGAAACGGTGCCTTTCAATTATCATCGGACGGATGTCTACGGATTGAATCTGAACAATACATTGGAAACAGCGTTGGGAAAGACCGCTTTCGGCGCGGAGTTTCGTAACGAAGGCGTGGTCAGTACCACTTTGGGAGAGCCTTTGCACTTTCCTGAACCGGCTCCCGGCGGAGGAGAATATACGGCAGGGCTGAACCGCACAAACCTGAGTTTCCATCTGGAGCATAATATCCTGCTGAGAGGGTTTACGCTTTCGGCTGGCGTTATAGCCGTGAAAAATACAGGAAATGAAATGAATTTCCGGTTTTATCCGGGGGTGGACGCGAGCTGGCAGTTTGCACGCGACTGGAAGCTGTATGCCTCGTTCAACACATCCTTGAGAATGCCTACCTTTACCGAACTTTATTATTCGGTGAACGGATACAAGGCCGACAGGTACCTGAAGCCCGAGGAGATGAAAGCTTATGAGATAGGCGTGAAATATCTGACTCCGGGAATCCGGGGAACTGTCAGTCTTTTTCATTACCGGGGCACGAATCTGATTGACTGGATAAAAGATTTGTCGGAAGGAGCCGATGCTCCCTGGCAGTCTGTCAACCATGCAAAAGTAAATACCACCGGAGTGGAAACTTCGCTGGATGTGAGTTTCGACGAAATGCTGCACAGGACTTTTTTCATCAGAAACCTGACTGTATCATACGCTTACATTGACCAGGATAAGAAGTCGGAGCCGGATGTCCAGTCAAGATATGCGCTGGAGTATCTTCGCCACAAAGTTGTGGCACAGGCGAATCTGCGTGTCTGGCGGAATCTGAACCTCAACGTATCTTACCGTTGGCAGGACCGTATGGGAAATTATGAGCAGAACGGAGAAATGGTGGCTTATGAGCCTTATTCACTGCTCGATGCGCGCCTGTCGTGGGATACATCTTCTTATCGGGTGTATGCTGAAGCCAACAATCTGCTGAACAGAACCTATTATGACTACGGCAATATCCCTCAGCCTGGCATCTGGGTACGTGCCGGTGCCGTGTGGCGGCTGAAGTGGTAGTTCTGTGCCGAACGCAGAGGCCCGTAACGTTGTGCCTTTGCGTTCGGAATGATGCGCTGGACTTTTTTATGGGAAGGCGGCTTCGATGATGCCGCCTCCTAAAACAATGTCCTTGCGATAGAATGCGGCGGCCTGTCCCGATGCCACAGACGCAAGCGGCTCGTGAAGCTCCACGCGGAGCTGGTTGTCTTCCGTGAGATGTACAGTACAGCGGTTGGCTTGTTTTCTGTATCTGATTTTTATGATGACATCATCTTTTTCGAGCAGGGCGGCCGGATTGGTGATATTCCAGTCCTTCAGGCATATTTCATTCTTTTCCAGATCCTGCAAGCTGCCGCTAAGCACGACTTTGTTTTCTCTCGGGAAGATGTCTTTTACGAACAACGCCTTGTTCAGATTTATACCCAATCCCCTTCTTTGTCCAACAGTATAGAACGGGTATCCCTCGTGTGTGCCGATAATTTTTCCGTCCGTATCGTAAAAATGCCCCGGCGCAATGCTGCCGTGTGGAGCATGTTCCTTTAAGAAAGTCCGGTAGTCCATAGGGCAGAAGCATACGCCCAGGCTGTCTTTCTTCTTCGCTGCTTTCAGAAATCCCCTTTCTGCGGCTATCTCACGTACCCGCGTTTTCGTCAGTTCCCCTAAAGGCAGCAGCATGCGCTCCAGAATATCCTGTGGAAGCCCCCATAAGAAGAACGACTGGTCTTTGTCACGGTCAGCTCCGCAGGAGATATGCCAATGTTTTCCGATAAAGTTTTTCTTTACGTAGTGTCCGGTGGCCAGATAGAAAATGTTGAGCTTGTCAGCCATATCTCTCAGCAGCGGCCATTTCAGAAAGTTGTTGCAGAGCGTGCAGGGAACGGGCGTACGTCCTGCCATGTATTCGGAGATAAAGTAGCGAATGATTTTTTCTTTGAAAGCTTTACGTGCATCATATACGATATGGGGAATATGCAGGCGTTTGCACAAATCCTGTGCGTCGTCCAGATATTCCGTATCATCATTTTTCTCGTAGAATCGGAAAGTGATGCCGGTCACTTCATAGCCTGCGTCCTGAAGCAGGAGGGCGGCGACAGAACTGTCCGTTCCTCCGCTCATCCCAAGCAAAACTTTGTTGTTTGTATCCATAATCATGTGCAAAGTTAATAAATTCGGTCAGAATGGCAATCTCCTTGCCCTCGCCTGCGTAAGGTGGCTGCTTGGCTGGCGGAGAGAAAACAGGCAGGTTCCGGAAACATCTGCATCTTCAGCCTAGAGATATAAATCTCCAGTCTAAGGATGTGCATCTCCAGCCTGAAGATATGTATTTTCAGCCTGGAGATATGGATCTCATCATAAAAACAGAAATTTATAAGCTGCAATGTTTCTTTTTCATTTCTTCAAAATTATATATTTTTAGAGCCTGATATATTACTTGATCGGAAAATTCAAACGGCAGGCTTTTAATGCTGAAAATGAGAAACATGAAATTAAAAGACATCATAAAAACGTTGGTTTTGGCAGGAGGCGTGCTGCTGCTCACTCCTGCAGCGGCGGATATTCCCGCGTCATCAGAAGCAAAACATCCGGACAGTTCAGAAGATGTATCAAGCATCCGGCAAAAAGAACTGGACATGCTTCGGGAAAAATACAGACTGGCTTACCCGAAAGCCAGTGAAAAAGAAATTGAAACGGCCAGGATTCAATTGCAATTACATCAATTAAAGCGCGTAAATGAATCTGAGGTCACAGGAAAAAACCTGCTGAAAAATGGGACAGTATCCCAGCAGGAAGCCCGGAAGCTTGGCAGCATGGCGCGTGCCTTGGCCGCAGCCGCCGTACAGGAAAAACAGTGCGTCCAACAGCTCAACCTTTTTCTCGACTACCTCTTTACCCAAAATGTGATAGAGAGCATTCCTGCATTCCGATACAGCAACTACAGTGACGTGCGCAATGTGCCTGCCGATTTTTTAAGTGCTCTGCCCGTATGCGACAGACAAAGGAAGATGAGGCTGATAGCAGCCGTGAAGCATCTGGTGGAAGCTGAAAAGATGTATTTAAGCGCAGAGAAAATCCGTGAACAAGTCAATTCGGACTATATTTATAATGTTACTCCTCACCTGTTTGTCTGCGCCCTGCACAACCCGGACAACAAGCTTGCAGCAAGGGATCTGTCGGCCTTTTCGCATTTCCTCTCTGCTTGCACGCAATATAGTCCCAGCGGACAGGATGTACTGAAGCCCGATGGCACAGGGTTTCATCACAACAGCCATTATAACGGATACATGTATGCTTACAAAACATGGGTGGAATACATGGGAAAACTGAAAGGCACTTCTTTCCGCATAAAAAAGGACGCTTATCAAAGGATGCGCAAAGCCATAGTCAGCCTTTATCTGATGGCCGTGCGCTCCGACTCCGACAAGAACCGCATCTTCGGAAACAGCATGGCGGGAAGACATCCGTTTTATGGAACGGAAGTGGCTTTCTCGCAAGGCCTGTTTGAAACGCTGATCGAAGTGGGAGGAGATATAGACGGTGTGCCATACGATCCGGAACTGGCTTCATGGTATAATTATTTCTACAAGACAAAAAAATATGCGGATGTTCCCGAAGTGAATGCCGACGGCTATTACCAGTTCAATTTCAGCCCGGCGGGCGTATACAGAAAAGATAATTGGGTAGCCGTCATGAGATGCCCCACCACTGTATTCTGGGGCGGAGAAATCTACAGCAGGCAAAACCGCTTCGGAAGGTATCAAAGTCATGGAACACTGGAGGTGCTCTATGAAGGAGGGCTTGTGCCGAGCGGCTATCCGGCGGACAAAGAAAAGAAAGACGGCGGATGGGACTGGAACATGATGCCAGGAAGCACAACGGTACACTATACAGACTGGAAAGATATGATGCCGGGAGGAAATGATACGGACCGGTTTGACCAAAAGTCGTCTACAACCAACTTTTCCGGAGCATTGGCCTGGAAAGACTGCGGACTATTTGCCGCTGCTTTCAATCAGGACGACCGCTGGGGAAATCCGCGCTTCAGAGCTACAAACCTGAAATTCTGTAAGTCTACATTCGCCATAGACGGTATGTTGTTCAGCCTGGGCACCGGCATAGAAGCCCAAGGGGAATATCCGGATGACTACATCACAGCCACCAATCTTTTCCAGGCGGTCACTTCCAAAGGATACAGAACGCTGACAGTAAACGGAAAAGATTTCCCGCAAGGGCATGAAACGGCGATCGGTCCCGAAGAATGCGTGTGGATGGTGACTCCTGTCACAACCGGCTATTATATTCCCCGGAATCACGACAAGCTGGTCATAAAGTATATCGAACAGGAAACGCCTTCGGTGAACGGCATAGCGGCAGAGTCTGGCAAGGAAACGGTGGCCAAAGCGTATCTGGAACATGGAGTCAAGCCGGAGGAGGCCGATTATCAGTTTATGGTAGTTCCGGCAGCAACTCCCGAAAGGATGAAAGACATTGCAGACAAGCAAGAGCAGGGGCAGCTTTTTAAGGTGATGGCAGAACGCGACTCCCTGCATGTGATAAAGCATTGCCCCACATCAACGATTGCCTATGCGTTTTTCGCCCCGGCATCGGGACTTTCTTATGGAACGGTATGCGCCTCCGAAACAGAACTGCTGGTTATGGAACGGAAGGATAAAAACGGAAACGGACTGGAACTGGCTTTATGTAATCCGAACCTTCGCCCCGAAATGCTGCGCAAGAATTATTGGGAGTCCAGACCCACACCGATGGCAATAGAGCTGAAAGGGAAATGGAAACTGAAACCGGACAAAAAAGTATCGGGACTGACTATCGGACAGAACGAACGGGGCAATACCATATTAAAGGCAAAACTGGCAGAAGGGAATCCAATCTATGTTTCATTAATAAAACTTTGATTGAAGTATGAATTTGATAAAATGGTTAAGCATACTGTTGCTGTGCAATATGCTTTGCAGTTGTGGAAAGACGCAGCAGCCGGCTAATCCGGATATGGAATGGTGGCGGGAAGCGCGTTTCGGCATGTTCGTCCACTGGGGACTTTATTCGGTAGCCGCCGGCGAATGGAAAGGAAAGCAAATCGACGGAATAGGAGAATGGATACAGAACTTCGCCAAGATACCTAACTCCGAATATGAAAAGCTGGCTTCCGGCTTCACCATGGCAAACTACAGGCCGGAAGAATGGGTCAAACTGGCCAAGAATGCAGGGGCGCGCTACATCATTTTCACGACCAAACACCACGAGGGATTTTGCCTGTATCCAAGCAGTGTGTCTGACTTTGATGTCGAAAGAACACCATACAAGGGAGATCCGTTGAAGGAGCTGGTGGAGGCTTGCCGAAAACATGGAATCAAAGTCGGACTTTATTATTCGCACCGGCAAGACTGGCATGAAGAAGAAGCGGCCGTGATGGAAAAAGAATATGACGGACACTACGGCAAGCCGAAATCAGAAGTAAGGCCGAATGTAGACAAGTATATCAATGAAAAGGCATTGCCGCAGATAAAGGAACTGCTCACCCGTTACGGGAAAATAGACCTGTTATGGTATGATACCCCGATGGATCTGACAGAAGAGCAGAGCCGGGCTTTTGTAAATGCTGTAAGAGAGCTTCAGCCCGAATGCATCGTCAACGGACGGGTTGGATATGATTTGGGCGACTATGGAATGCTGGGTGACAATGAAATGCCTTGCGCAAAGGTGAGCCAGGATCTGGAAATGGTAGCTACAATGAACCGGACATGGGGATACAAGAAAAATGACCACGACTGGAAAAAGCCAAAAGACATTCTTTGCTCACTGATAGAATGTGCAAGCCGGGGAGTCAACTACGTAGTCAATGTCGGACCGAAAGCTGACGGAACGATCCCTCAGCCCAGTGTGGATATCATGAACTTCATAGGCGAATGGATGAAAACCAATGCCGAATCCATCTATGGCACTACCGCCAATCCATTCAACGACAATTTCCCGTGGGGATTTGTAACACGCAAAAACAATATCCTGTATCTGCATTTGCTCCGCCAGCCTGCCGGAAACAGCATTGAACTGAAAGGAATGCTCTCGCCCATCGAAAAGGCAGAAATGCTCTCATCGGGAGAAGAAGTGAGCTTCTCTTGCGAAAACATCTGCAAACTGACGCTGCCCGACAGCTTGGACTACGAACGTGTGCCTGTGCTTAAACTCACATGCAAAGAACCCGTACATATCAATGATGCCAACTACATGAACGAAAGCATAATCAGCATTCCCATAGCAAGCGGAACTGTCGTGTCCGGACCGGAAGGCCGGTTGGTTTTTTCCGAAGGCATGGCTACGCAGAATTTCCGCAAAGGAACGGGAAAGGTGTTGATGAAATGCGAAGTGGACAGCCCCGGTACATATCTGGTAAGAGTCTTTACAAGCCGGCATTGGAGGAAAAGCTTTGCAGAAGGAGCAAACATCACGCTGAAGGTGGGAAACAGGCTGTTCGAATCGGTTACCCTGCAAAAAGATGGGGAACTGGCCAATGTACGCCAGCACTCATACCCGGAAACATGGAGCGATATCGGAACTGTCGCTTTTGAACAGGAAGGAACCGTAAAGCTTGAATTGTCTGTCAATGACACCGGTACCTTCAACCGGCTCGGTTCTTTCGGAGAAGACCTCCAGCATGAAAAAGACGACAACATCCGTTTCTTGCGGATTGAGCTTGTCAAACAGTAATGGAATCAGATGCAAAGGCACAGAAACCCAATGAATTTTCGGCTATATCGTTTCTGTGCCTTTGTTTCTACACCCCGTTGCAGCATCTTCTTCTGATTTTTCTGTCAGCTCTCGCAGATTGAAACAGATGCCGGATTCAATAAAAAACATAAAACCGATGACGGTTTGTTCTGCGCATACCCCAATATGATTCAATGTGCTTATCTTTGCCCGGCTAACATGAAGAATAGAAATCATGAAGGAGAACCACATGTATATCAAGAATATGGTCTGCCGGCGCTGCATTCTGACAGTCACAGAAATATTTAACGAAAGCGGTGTGCAGCCTGTTGATGTAGAACTCGGAACCGTTTTTCTTCCTCGCCCGCTTGCCCAAGAGGAATTCAAATCCATACAGACAAAGCTGGAAGCCTATGGCTTTGAAGTGATTGACGACAAACGGATGCGTATCATCGAACAGATACGTATCGGGGTTATCGAGTATGTGCGCCATCCCGAATTCCAGGAAACAAAGAATCTGTCGGAGTACCTGCAGGAAAAGTGCCATCGCGAATACAGTTCGCTAAGCAAACTCTTCACGGAAATGAAGGGAATCAGTATAGAAAAGTACAGTATCGCGCAACGGATAGAACTGGTCAAGGAACTGCTTGTCTACAACGAACTGTCGGTGAGCGAAATTGCCGACAAGCTGCATTATTCAAGCGTAGCACACCTGAGTGCCCAGTTCAAGTCGGCCACCGGCTTGTCACCTACCCGGTTCAAACAAATGAAAGGACACAAGCTGAAACCTCTTGATGAAATATAAATCATATCCATAATAATGTAACGGTTTCATTTCTTGGAGCGCTTATCTTTGCACCGTATTAAAAGGAAACCGATATGCAGAAAATTTTATTAATGATTTCTTTTTTATTGACGGTATCTGCACCTTTGCTGGCAGATACGTCAAACCGGACAATAAAAGGCTATGTGCTTGACGAAGACGGAGCACCCTTGCCCGGCGCATACGTATATGACGAAAACGAACATAAGTCTGTGGCGGACGAAAACGGGTACTTTGAACTGACCGTGCCGGGAAATGTAAAACGGTTAAAGGCCGACTATATCGGATTTAACACGCTGACTCACGATATGGAACGTCCGGACGATGTACAGGTTCTGGTGTTGACCTCCAGCACCAATCTGGAAGAAGTGGTGATTACAGCCCGAGGAATAGGCACGATAAAGAACAGGCGGAGCGTGCTGAACACGGAAAGCGTGACTTCGCAAGGACTGACACGCGCAGCCTGCTGCAATCTTTCGGAGAGTTTTGAAACAAATCCTTCGGTGGACGTGGCGTACAGCGATGCGGTAACAGGAGCCAAACAAATCCAGCTGCTGGGACTTTCCGGCACATACGTACAGATGCTTACGGAGAATTTTCCTAACCTGCGGGGTGCAGCCGCCGTTTACGGGCTGGACTATATTCCGGGTCCGTGGATGCAGAGTATTCAGATCTCAAAGGGAGCCGCTTCTGTAAAAAACGGCTTTGAATCTGTGGCAGGACAAATCAACGTGGAATACAAGAAGCCTAAAATGGCCGATCCTCTTTTCGTGAATGTTTTCGCAAGCAGCGCCGGGCGGTACGAAGGAAACGCTGTAGGAGCGGTCGAACTGAATGACCGCCTTTCCACTGCCCTTTTCGTGAACTATTACAATGAAGAGCAGGCGCATGACAAGAATGGAGATACGTTTCTCGACATGCCCGAAATGCAGTCGTTCAGTGCCATGAACCGCTGGCATTACCAGACTCCCCGCTTTGTATCCCAGTCTGGAGTAAAAATACTGGCCGACCGGAGAACCAGCGGACAGACAGCGCATACACTGCATGGAAATGAAAGCTTCTCTCCCTATACCATCAACAACGATGCCAATCGAATCGAAGCTTTCTCAAAAAACGGTCTGATACTTGACTCGAATCGTAACGAAAGCGTGGCATTTATCGTTTCGGGTTCTTATCATGACCAGCAGTCGAACTATGCAGAAAAAATATATAATGTATTATTGCTGTCCGATAAAAATATAGCAAACGAATAAAAATAGGGCTGACTTCATTTGCGATGTCAGCCCATTTTCGTTAGATTTCTGTCGCCAAACAAAATCAATCCAACTATGGGCAAAAGTATACATTTTAGCGGACAGCCGCTCTATGGTCAGGTAATAAAATTATTGGACAAGTCAACAATCCTTCGTTTTAGTCGTAAACATGGTGGCGAACACTACATAAAACGTTTTGATTGCTGGACTCATCTTGTTGTTATGCTTTATGCGGTCATCATGCGTTTTGATTCCTTACGCGAGATCACGGCTTCCCTACAGGCAGAAGCCCGCAAGCTTTTCCATTTAGGTATCAGCTCAATGCCTTCACGCAGTACACTTTCCGATGCCAACCAACGACGTCCGGAGGTTATATTTGAGTCCATTTATCGTGATTTATACGCCACATACAGGCATGTGCTTTCCTCGGACAGCCGCAAAAGCAGGGATGCTGTCTGGATGAAGCGTCTCCAGATTATCGACTCCACTACTATCACACTGTTCTCCAATCTGCTGTTCAAGGGCGTGGGCCGTCATCCCAAAACCGGCAAAAAAGAAAGGGGTATAAAAGTGCACACCGTCATACACGCCAATGAGGGAGTCCTTCTGATATAAAGTTTACATCTGCAGCCACCAACGATTCTTTTATGTTAAAGCCGTCAACATTGAGCAAAGGAGACATAGTTGCCATGGACCGGGCATATATTGACTATGAGAAACTGGAAGCACTCACGCAAAGAGAAGTTCTGTATGTGACAAAAATGAAGAAGAATCTAAAATACAACATTATGGAGGACTGTATGTACCAGACAACAGACGGTCTTATGGAAGTGCGCATACAACATGTCACATTCTCTAAAGTTCTGAAGGGTGGAGAAATACTGATTCATCATGCCCGTATCATTACCTATGCCGATACCAAAAAGCACAAACTGGTTGCATTGCTTACAAACGATATGGAATCAGACCCGAACGAAATTATAGAAATTTACCGTAAACGCTGGGAAATTGAACTGTTGTTCAAGCAGATAAAACAGAACTTCCCGTTGAAATACTTCTATGGAGAAAGTGCAAATGCCATCAAGATACAGATTTGGGTGACGCTTATAGCCAATCTGCTTCTGATGGTAATGAAAAGAGACTGACGCGTTCCTGGAGTTTCTCCGGACTTGCCACCATGATGCGGATTACGCTTATGTATTATGTTGATTTCTACAGCCTGTTTAATCATCCGGAGAAAGATTGGGAAACGCTATTAAACGTAAAGCAGAAAGAAGATTACCAGTTATCTATCTTTTGAGGGGGCATGGAACTATAAAATAAGACTCGACCACTGAATACACAATGGCCGAACACTACATTTTTTTATATTTAATCGAGTTTATCGGACAGCAATAATAATGTATATGAATCGAATGTATACGCTTCCTTACTCTATGAAAGCGAGTTCGGCGAGCAGCACAAACTGGCAGCAGGACTAAACTACAACTGGGACAATTATTCGCAGCGTGGCAATGTCATCGAACGTTACAGCCCGCAATGGCGGGACATCAGCGAAAACGTAACGGGCGTATACGCAGAGTATACATGGACGCCGAACGAAAAGTTCACTTTGATGGCAGGAATGCGGGGGGACTACAGCTCACTGCACCGTTGGTTTGCCACTCCCAGAGTCCACATCAAATACGATGCAACCTCCTGGCTGAACCTGCGAGCTTCTGCCGGAAAAGGTTATCGCACGACGTTTGTATTCCCGGAGAACAGTTATCTGCTGGCAAGTAGCCGCGAACTTTACATTGAAGAAGACCTGAAACAGGAAGAGGCGTGGAACTACGGCATAAGTGCCTCTTTCCATGTTCCGGTAAAGAATGAGGAACTGACCGTAAATGCCGAGTGGTTCTACACCGACTTTCAGAATCAAGTGGTCGCAGATATGGACAGAAATCCGCATGCCGTCTATTTCTACAATCTCAACGGACGGTCAACGTCAAGTGTGTTCCAAATCGATGCCAGCTATCCGCTGTTCCAGGGATTTACACTGCTTGGGGCTTACCGATGGATGGATGTGAAAGGCACCTACGATGGAAAGACAATGCGCAAGCCGCTGACAAGCCGTTATAAGGCTCTATTGACGGCTTCATATGAAACGCCGCTCAAAAAATGGCAGTTCGACATGACGGTCCAGTTCAACGGCGGAGGACGCATGCCGACACCTGATGCCACAAATCCGCTGTGGGGCGGCACGTTCCCTTCATTCACTCAGCTGAGTGCACAGGTAACGCGACGCTTCCGCAGATGGAGCATCTACGCAGGAGGAGAGAATCTGACAAATTTCAAACAGGATAATCCGGTCATTTCGGCCGACAACCCGTACAGCAGGAACTTTGACGCAACCATGGTCTGGGGGCCGACTATGGGTTACAAGCTCTATGCCGGAATCCGTTATAACATACCGAAACTATAAACTTCAAAAACAGACACTGCAATGAAAACAAAAATTCTCACATTGATGACCGCATGTATGCTGGGGCTTTCTTTCTCTTCCTCAGCGGCCATCATGAAAGACAGCAAAAAAGAAAAGGCCGAAGTAACCTTTCTCGTTTCAATGACCTGCGAGAAATGCCAGAAACGGATTGAAAACAACCTTTCTTTTGAAAAAGGCGTGACGGGACTGGATGTGGATCTTCCGAAGAAAACAGTTACAATTGAATACCGGAAAGACAAGACTTCTCCCGACAAACTGAAGGCCGCCATCAAGAAACTGGGATATACGGCAACCCCGTTCCATGTCCAGAAAGAAGGCAAACAGAAAACTGAATAACCGGCCGGACGTTACGCTTCAAAGCTACACCCTTTCAGGCATAAGATCATTATCCATGAATTGACTTTATGCCCGAAAGGGTGTAATTCTTTTTATATCAACCGGAATTATGCCATGATATTCACAAGAAAGAGAGAAAATTTGTCTTTTCTGCTCATTAACGTGCCTTTAAAATGATAAACATTATTTGCGTATTCCAAACAAAAGACTTACTTTTGCCGAAAAGATTGGTTTCGCCTGTCCGTTCGGGCAAGCGGATTAAAAGGGAATCGGGTGGAAATCCCGAACAGTCCCGCTGCTGTGAAGCTTCATAAATCTTCCGGTAAAGGCTCATTACCACTGATGCAAAAAACGCATTGGGAAGGTTCCGGAGGAGAAGTCAGTCAGAAGACCTGCCAACATTACATGTTATCCGTATGCGAGGACAATGCGGTTAATTGGTTTTAGACGCACATTTTTAAAATATGATCAGACAGAAATGCCGGCTTGCCTGGCTGTTGCCGCTGTTTGTCCCGGGGATACATGCATCCGATTTGCATGCCCAAAACCAGACAGACAGCTTGCAGCACTTGGATGAAGTGCTCGTTACAGCCCGCGCCCTACAAAAAGAGATTATTCCCGTACAAAAACTGTCGGGAGAACAGCTTCAGCGCCTCGGATCGCACAATGTTGCCGATGCGTTGCGCTATTTCTCCGGTGTGCAACTGAAAGATTACGGAGGTATCGGAGGATTGAAAACGGTTAATGTCCGAAGTTTGGGCACAAACCATGTAGGAGTTTTTTTACGACGGCATCGAACTGGGAAATGCACAGAACGGGACAGTCGACCTGGGACGTTTTTCGCTTGACAATATGGAAAGTGTCACCCTCTACAACGGCCAAAAAAGTGCCATTTTCCAATCAGCTAAAGATTTCGGGGCAGCTGGAACCATCTACCTTCAGACACGGACACCGAAATTCAAGGACAATAAAAAATACAATGTCAAAGCAACCTTCAAGACCGGCTCTTTCGGTGTTGTTAATCCTGCGGTTCTTTGGGAGCAGCAGATAAACGACAAATTGAGCAGTTCTTTCAGTGCAGAATACATGTATACAACCGGAAAGTATAAATTCCGTTACGCAACAGAAGGCGGATATGACACGACAGCCGTCCGGCAAAACGGAGATGTAAACGCTTTGCGCATCGAGCACGGACTGTACGGAACTGTCAAAAACGGATACTGGCGAACCAAACTCTATACCTATTTTTCCGACCGAGGCTATCCCGGCGCCATTGTACGCAACAAGTTTACTCATGAAGACCGCCAAAACGATGCCAACTTCTTTGCGCAAGGCATGTTCCGGAAACATTTCTCAGACAAGTATCGCTTTATGGCCAGCGCGAAATATGCCTACGATTACCTGCATTATCTTGCCGATCCGCATAAGGACGAATCGCTGATGTATATCAACAACCGTTATCGCCAGCAGGAAGTGTATGTTTCAACAGCCAACTGCTTTGATCTGACATCGTTCTGGAGTTTCAATCTGTCGGTTGACTGGCAATTCAATCTTCTCAACGCAAATTTAAAGGATTTTGTCTATCCGCGGCGCAACACCGGACTTTTTGCCGCTGCCACGGCTTTTGACTTTGACCAGTTCAAGTTGCAGGCAAGTGTTCTGGGCACTTTCGTTTCTGACAAACTGAAAGAAGAAGAAAAGGGAGAAACGGCTTCCGACAAAATGGAATGGACTCCTTCTGTAGTCATCAGCTACCGGCCGTTCAAGAAAATCGGTCTGAACTTCCGTGCGTTCTACAAGCGGATATTCCGGATGCCTACATTGAACGACCTCTACTATACATTTGTAGGAAACGCTTATCTCGATCCGGAATATACAAATCAGTATAACGTAGGCCCACTTATGAAAAGGAGTTTGCTGATTTATGGATAAAACGCATCGAGTTGCAGGCAGATGTCTATTACAACGAGGTAAAAAACAAAATTGTGGCCACCCCCACTTCAAATTTCTTCCGCTGGACAATGATCAACTTGGGCGAAGTGGAAATCAGGGGGATTGATTTCGCCCTGCAGACAGACTGGAAATTCGGGCGTGAAGTTTTTCTCTCCGGAAGGCTGAACTATACCTATCAGAAGGCACAAGACTTTACCGACCCGACCGATGAGTTTTATGGAGGGCAGATTCCATATATCCCCTGGCACAGCGGCTCTGCTGCGCTTAATCTCAACTGGAGGTCGTGGGAAGCGAACTATAGTTTCGTCTATACGGGAGAAAGGTATTCTTCGCAAGCCAATCTGCCAGTCAATTACCAGCCATCGTGGTATACCAGTGACTTTTCTGTTGCAAAACGCCAGCAAATCCGCTCGCACGAACTGAAACTGACATTGGAGGTGAACAATCTGCTGAACCAGCAATATGAAGTGGTATCCTGCTATCCCATGCCCGGAATCAATTTCAAGTTTATAGTCCAATATACATTCTAAAAAACAGTCCATGAAGATGAAAATATATCCATTCGTTTTTTTATCTCTTCCGGTTGCGCTTTTCGGTTGCCGTGAAGAGCTGCCGGTGCTCGATTCTGAGAAAGAATACATCACGTATCCCACCGATCCGCAGACTATTGAAGGATTCTTTCTGCTTAACGAAGGAAACATGGGAAGCAACAAATGTACAATCGACTTCTTCAGCGTACGGGGCGGCTATTATTTGCGCAACATTTATCCGGAAAGCAACCCCAGTATCGTCAAGGAATTGGGTGACGTTGGCAACGACATCCAGATACACGACGGAAAAATGTATGCGGTGGTCAACTGTTCGCATTTTGTAGAAGTAATGGATGTCAGTACGGCAAAACATCTGGGAAGCGTAGACATAACCAACTGCCGGTACATCACGTTCAACGGTGACAAGGCATACGTAAGTTCGTATGCAGGACCGATACAGATTGATCCCGAAGCACGCCCGGGCAAAGTTGTGGAATTTGACACAAATACACTTCAGATAACCCGTGAAGTGGTGGTAGGATATCAGCCGGAAGATATGGTTATCTCCAACGGAAGGCTGTACGTAGCCAATTCGGGAGGATATCGCTATCCGAACTACGACCGTACCGTATCTGTCATCGACCTGGAAAGTTTTCAGGTTGTCAACACCATTGACGTAGCCATCAATCTGCACCGGATGGAAATGGACTCAAGAGGCAATATCTATGTCATCTCTCGGGGAGATTATTACGGAAACAGCTCTGACATTTATGTCATAGACTCGGCAACGGAAACCGTAACAGGAAACCTTGGGTGTCTGCCAGTCAGATGTGGATCGATGACGACTTGCTTTACATTATCTCTTCCGAGTGGAGCTATACGGATACAGACAATAAAGTCAGCTATCTAATCTATGATACAGCCCAAGGCAAAGTGGTTTCAGAAAATTTCATCACCGATGGAACGGAAGCAGACATCCGGATGCCCTATGGCATTGCAGTCAATCCGGAAACAAAAGAAATTTATGTGAGCGATGCGACTGATTATGTTACGCCGGGGTATCTGTACTGCTTTTCTCCCGAAGGGAAAAAACAGTGGAGCGTACGTACAGGCGACATACCCGCCCATTTCGCATTCACCACAGAGGATTTCTACTACAACGATACGCCGGAAGAAACGACTTCATCGGCCTATATCACCAAGGTGATCGAATACATGCCTGCCCCGGGACAGTTTGTCAATGCCATGCCGGAATATGAAGAAGGCGACACGCAGGAAGACATGAACCGCAAAGCACTCGAAGCAATCGGAAACAACAAGCGCGGCATGGTTTCTTTAGGAGGATATGGCGGATATATAACTGTTGGCTTCGACCACCAGATTGAAAACAAGGCTGGATTAAGAGATTTCCGCATACTTGGAAATGCCTTTCAGGGTGCATCCACAGCAGCCAGCGGAGGAAGCTATGAACCTGGAATTATCCAAGTGGCAGTGGATGAAGATAACGACGGACAGCCGGACGACGGACAGTGGTATGAAATAGCCGGAAGCGCGCATCACGACCCGACTCAGGAAACATGGTACAGCACCTCTTTGAACGCCGGCAATGACATGGCCTTCTATGACGACTATGAGATCGTTTACCAGGCTCCGGACCAAGAACCGTCTACCGAAGAAGAGCAAAAGAAATACATTCCGTGGACAGACAACAAAGGCAACCAGGGATACATCACAAAAAACACATACAACAGACAAGCGTACTATCCGCAGTGGATTGCAGAAAAAGAAATCCGCTTCAAAGGATCACGTCTGCCGCAAAATGCCGTAGATCAAAGCGGGAACGGGACTTATTTCGTTCTTTATCCATTTGCCTACGGATACGCGGACAATGCAACGAATGCCAGTGACGAATCGGCCATAGACATTGACTGGGCAGTAGACGCTGAAGGAAATGCGGTTTCACTTCAGGGTATCGACCTCGTCAGAATCTACACGGGTGTCAATCAGGAGAACGGATGGATAGGAGAATGTTCGACTGAGGTAAGCGGAGTAGAAGACCTCCATGTGCTGGGAACAGAGATTCCCACCCGATAAAAACAGCTATCCGCTTCACTCCTGACAGCTGAATCCAACTCCCGGCAGACCCACATACAGTCTGCCGGAGGGAATGCTTTGTCCATACACAAAAACAATTAGCACTATTTATAAATCTAAACAAAAAGAAAAAATGAAACAATTATGCAAAATGCTCTTGCTGCTTTCGTTTGTCGGCGCAGCATCGTGTAAAGAAGATTATGCGGGCGGAGAACCCGAAAATCTGACATTCAGGCTGACAGACAGTATAGAAAGCGAAAAACCTGTAATCCTGATTTCGGATGAAACGTATAAGGCTCAGTTTCTGGCTGAGCATGCAAATGAAATCTCCACGAACGGAGTTCCCGCCGGATGGACTGTCAGCGTAAGCAAAGACTCGGGGTATGTAGCGGTTACGGCGCCATCCGCTTCATCCGGTGCAGACCAAACGTTCTCCCTGCAACTGACGGCCACAGGTGAAGGCGGACAGACAGCCACGGCACAGATCGACTTCTATCATGCAACATTTGACGATCCGACAGGAGCCTTGGTCTTGAATGAAGGAAACATGACTTCTGAGAACGGATCACTTCTTTATATCACCCCCGAAGGATATATGATTAACAATGCATACAAACGGGTGAATGGAACCGAGCTGGGAAATGTTCCGCAAGATATGTACCGGTACGATGGAAAACTCTACATCATCTCGCAAAACGGAAACGGCAATGCGACCGGTGCAGAATTTGAAAATGACGGCATGCTGATAGTTGCAGACGCACGCTCGCTGAAAAAGAGCCGGAATTTCCTGAAAGAAGAGTTCAGCCAGCTGGACTGGCCCACGCATATCGCCGTCATTGATGAACAGCATATCTATATCCGAGACAACCGGGGAGTATGGCGGCTGAATATGGAAGACCTGTCACTGACATTCATTGAAGAACCGAGAGTGCCCCCAAAGCACCGTTTGCCGTGGTTGGAGGAAAAGTGTACACGTATTATAACAGATCGTTCAACATGACAGGACTCCTTGAAATAACTCCGGGAAACGACAGGGCAACAAACGTTTCCGTTCCATTCTATTCGCTTTACGGAATAACAGGAATAGCTCCCGCCGATAACGACTGCCTTTGGATTATGAGTTCGAAATTCGGAGGAGAAATTTCAATGAACCTTTATGATCCGTCTGCAGGAAACAACGGGACATTGAAGCGGAACTATATCAGCGAACTGCCTTCTGAAGGATCGTCCGGCCGCTCCTTTGCTGCGCAAGGCAACACGATTTATTATGCCAGCGGAACAGCAATCTATCGCCTGGTGTTCAACCCGGACGCAAAGACAGGCAGCAAAGATCCGCAGGACGAAATGCTGGTCGATCTTTCTTATCTTGACGACAATGCGGCTATCCTGTATAACGGGCTGGGCGTAAATCCTACCACAGGCTATGTCTATGCAAACACGTTGAAGGGAGTCGGCCCGTTCTACACAACCAATCAGATCTGGGTATTCAACTTCTCCGACAATGTAAACGCGCCGTTGTTCAAGTTTGAAAATTACACCCGTTTCCCCGCAGGATTCTTCTTTAACTATTGATATACAAACCTCAGAGCCTGTTTGTCTTTCCCCACGGAGCGGTTCTTCAGAACCGGACAAGCAGGCTTTTACAAAAACATACTTTTATGAACAAGACATTCACCTATTTTTTCGCCACCAGCTTGTGGCTTGCTGCCTGCACTAGCGAACAGCCAAATGAATCACAACCAGATACAGAGCCGACAGATACTGTACCGGCATCTGTCACTTTAGGCGGATATGCCTCTCCGGAGAGCGTGCTGATTCTAAACGAAGGCGCACGTATGCTTGAAAACGGTTCTCTTGCCTATATCAGTCCGGACGGAAACATCCAGTCCGATATATACAAAAGCACCAACGGAACAGAATTAGGCAATCAGGCCATAGCTCTTGATTTATACGGGAACAAGCTCTATATTATCTGCAACGACTACCTGAAACCGGAAGGAGTGTCCGAAGGCGACGGTCTGCTGATTATCGCCAATGCGGAAACTCTTCAGAAAGAGAAGGCTTATCAGCGCGAAGAAATGGTGTTCGCCCGCCCGGAAGGATGCAAACAGGAAAACGAATATCTTGAAATGGAATCCAGCCTGTCGAATATCATCGTACTGGACGAAAAGAACATCTTCATTGCAGACGCACAGGCCGTATATCGTTTTGACAGCACCACCGGAAAGCTGGCTCTGATAGAAGGAAGCTATGCATTCGGAAATCAGGGAGTAACCATCGAATCCATCATTTCTCCCAGCGGCATGACAGCCATCAACGGATTCATCTATGCAGGAGCCGGAGGCTTCTGGTCGGAAACCATGCTGGTGGAGTTTGTCAAAGGAAGCGATAAAGTCAACCGCACGCTGAAGCTTGGGAAAGGAAACCTCATCAGCGGCTTATGCAAATTAAATGACAGCACGTTAGTGGCGGGCACTTATGCAAGGGAGAGCAAAAGCAGCTACCTTTATTATATAGACATCAAGGACTGGGCGGTCAAAGACGAAAAGAGAATCAATGAAACCATCTCGCCGGACGTTTTCACTGCAACCTCCTCAGGCATATTCGCTTATAACGGAGATATCTATTTCCCGCAAGATGATGCGTCGCTTGCACGCATCTCATCAAAGACGGGAAGGACCGAAGAAGTGCTGAATGTCCGGAATGATGCGGCCAACGCCAACGGATTCGACTGCATGACCGTGGATGCGACGAAAGGATGGCTCTACATTTCAACGCACATGCAAAATTCCGAAAGCATTATCCCAGAATCTAACCTTTTGATCTATGACTTGAACGAAGAAACGCCCAGGCTTTTAAAAGACTTTTCCAACCTCACCCGATACGCAGCCGGAATCTATCCAACCAATAGATTTTCAGCAAATTAATAATTCTCCTACATTTTTGCATAAAAAGTGTAGGAGAAACACTATAAATGAGTATATTTGCCGATGATAACTCATTTAACAACATTACCATGAACAAACACCTAACCTTTCTCTCAGCACTGGCCATCGCTGCCGGGCTGAACCTGAACGCTCAGAACGCCAACCGGCTGACTGTTCAAACGAACAAGATCGGTGCGGAGATTCAACCCACCATGTACGGACACTTTTTCGAAGACATCAACTTCGGGGCAGACGGGGGCTTGTATGCCGAACTTGTAAAGAACCGTTCGTTTGAATTTCCGCAGAATCTGATGGGGTGGGACACATTCGGCAATGTCACCCTGCAAGACGACGGACCGTTTGAACGCAATCCGCATTATGTGCGGCTCGCGGCTCCGGGACATCCGCACAAACGCACCGGCATTGAAAACGAAGGTTTCTTCGGCATCGGAATCAAATCCGGCGAGCCTTACCGGTTCACGGTGTGGGCGCGCGGAGAAAACCAGAAAATCAGAGTGGAACTGATAGACAACGCTTCGATGGGGGAAACGCAGGTAATCACGGCAAAAGATCTGAACATCAATTCGAAGGAATGGAAAAAATATCAGGTCGTGCTTACTCCGAATGTTACATTTGCAAAAGCTCATCTGCGTATTTTCCTGGATTCACCGGGTACTGTCGATCTGGAACATGTTTCATTGTTCCCCGTCAACACATGGAAAAACCGTGAAAACGGTTTGCGCAAGGATCTGGTACAGGCGCTTGCAGATACAAAGCCGGGCGTTTTCCGCTTTCCCGGAGGATGCATCGTTGAAGGAACCGATATCGACGACCGCTACCAATGGAAAAACTCGGTAGGCCCTGTGGAAAACCGTCCGTTGAATTCCAACCGTTGGGAATACACATTCCCCCACCGCTTCTATCCCGACTATTTCCAGTCGTATGGAATGGGATTCTTCGAACTTTTCCTGTTGGCCGAAGACCTGGGCGCAGAACCGCTTCCGGTTGTAAATTGCGGACTTGCATGCCAGTATCAGAACAATTCGCCCGAAGCGCATGTCAAGGTTGAGGACTTGGGAAGCTATATTCAGGACGCCCTCGACTTGATTGAATTTGCAAACGGTGACACCAATACCAAATGGGGAAAACTCCGCGCCGACATGGGGCATCCGGATCCGTTCAACCTGAAATTCATCGGCGTAGGAAACGAGCAATGGGGACCGGAATACCCGGAACGGCTGAAACCGTTTGTAGAAGCCATCCGCAAGGCATACCCCGACATAAAGATTATCGGCTCGTCCGGCCCGAACTCTGAAGGCAAGGATTTCGACTATCTTTGGCCCGAAATGAAAAAGCTGAAAGTAGACCTGGTGGACGAACATTTCTACCGTCCGGAAGACTGGTTCCTGAAATCAGGCAGCCGTTATGACAACTACGACCGCAAAGGTCCGAAAGTCTTTGCCGGCGAATATGCATGCCACGGCAGAGGAAAGAAATGGAACCATTTCCACGCTTCGCTGCTGGAAGCCGCTTTCCTGACCGGTGTGGAACGCAACGCCGATGTGGTTCATATGGCAACCTATGCTCCGCTGCTGGCTCATGTGGAAGGATGGCAATGGCGTCCGGACCTCATCTGGTTCGACAACTTGCGCTCTGTACGCACATGCAGCTGGTATGTCCAGTCAATCTACGGGCATAATGCCGGAAGCAATGTAGTTCCTCTTACGATGGATAAAAAACCGGTCAGCGGACAGGAAGGCCAGAACGGGCTTTTTGCCAGCGCCGTATGGGACGAACCGACGCAAAGCTACATTGTAAAAGTAGTGAACACCTCCGACAAGGCCCAGCAGCTCAACGTGGAGTTCGCCGGAATGAAAAAGTCGTTTCAACTGACTGACGGAAAATGCATTACCCTGCACTGTGACAATCCGGATGCCGAAAATACGCTGGACGAACCGGACAGAATCGTTCCGAAAGAAACTTCAATCGGAATCGAAGGCAATACATTGGACACCCAAATTGGTCCGATGACATTTGCCGTATACAAATTCGTCAAGTCCAAGAAATGATCTGAGGCAGCACCTGTCTGAATCATATTTCGGGTGCAGAGCCACAAGGCCGCAGAGAAAACCCCTGCGCCTTTGCAGCTCTGCGCCCGACCTTTACATCAGGGATGGCGTTTCCCTACCATTCTCCATATGCGCAAAGACGGTATCCCAAAAAGAAAAGATAGCCGCATGAAAGGAGCAGCATCAGCAAAGCAACTCCCCAAGCTTTCCGTTTGTCATTTGAATTGCACTTCATTCCAGACGTTTTTTTGCCGGTTTCAAAAATCGCTATACCGTATGACAAAACGATGAAGAAGAGATGACTTGTGCATGACATTGTCATTTTACTGAAAATCCCTTAACTCTGCGGAAGAGAATCTTAATACATGTTATAAAACATGCTTTTTAAGCCCAAATGTTTGCAGATAACCCAAAAGTCCGTATCTTTGCAATGTGTTTTTCATAGTATTAGATTTTAAGGTTAACAAAGGTTGGAGTACAGCGGTACTCCTTTTTTTATGCCTGTATGTTCCGCCTGTCATTTCCGGCTTCTCCCTCAGCCATACAAACCGTCCGCATACATGTTCCGACGGCATCCGCGTTCAGAAAAAGAAAAGACCTTCTTCCGTTATTTCGGCAGGAAGGACAAAAAATCGTTTCTCCCGCCAGAAACTGTAAACCGCATTGCGGTTCGTATAAACGACATTGCGGTTTACAAAAACCACACTGTGGTTTGTACAAACCTCATTGCGGTCTGAAGATTCGTCCAAACAATTCTGAAGTTTTTGACAGGAGAATCCATTTTATGAACGATTTTGTTCTCGTTCTTCAAAAAAATAAGCCTATCTTTATGCACATATTAACCAAAGCTTTAAGATCGAATGAGAAAACAATTCCTTTACTGCATCCTTGCCTGCACCGCACTCGGCACCGAGGCAAATGCCCTGAACATTCCCAAAACATATGTGCCCAAAAACAAGAGCATGTATCACAAGGAATGGATCGATTTCAACAAGAACGGACAGAAAGATGTTTACGAAGACCCGAACGCTGACATCAATGCACGCATCGAGGACCTTCTCTCTCAAATGACAATGGAAGAAAAGACCTGCCAGATGGTAACGCTCTACGGCTACCAGCGGGTGCTGAAGGACTCGCTTCCTACATCGGAATGGAAAAACCAGCTGTGGAAGGACGGAATCGGCGCAATCGACGAACATCTGAACGCTTTCCGCGGGTGGGGAGTGCCGCCTCTCAAGAACGATCTGGTATGGCCGGCATCAAACCATGCGTGGGCGCTGAATGAGGTGCAACGCTTCTTTATAGAAGAAACACGGCTCGGAATCCCGGTAGACTTCACGAACGAAGGCATCAGAGGGGTGGAGAATTACATCGCCACCAATTTCCCCACACAGCTTGCGCTGGGGCATTCATGGAACCGCGACCTGATACACAAGGTCGGATATATCACCGGACGGGAGGCCAGGCTGTTGGGCTACACCAATGTGTATGCTCCGATTCTGGACGTAGGCCGCGACCAGCGTTGGGGACGCTACGAAGAGGTATACGGCGAAAGTCCTTACCTGGTGGCCGAACTGGGCATTGAAATGGCTAAAGGTCTGCAGACCGACATGCAGGTGGCGTCAACCGCAAAACACTTCATCGCGTACAGCAACAACAAAGGGGCGCGCGAAGGCTTTGCCCGCGTCGATCCGCAGATGTCCTGGCGTGAAGTGGAAAACATCCATGTATATCCTTTCTCCAGAGTGATCCGTGAGGCAGGGATTTTAGGCGTCATGAGCTCATACAACGACTATGACGGCTTCCCGATTCAAGGAAGCTATTACTGGCTCACCAAGCGTCTGCGCGGTGAAATGGGTTTCCGTGGCTATGTAGTATCAGACAGTGATGCCGTAGAATATCTCTACAGCAAACACAAAACAGCCAAGGACATGAAAGAAGCGGTCCGCCAAAGCGTTGAAGCGGGACTGAACGTGAGGTGCACATTCCGCTCGCCCGATTCGTTTGTGCTCCCGCTCCGTGAACTGGTCAAGGAAGGCGGAATCAGCATGGAAACCATTGACAACCGCGTGCGTGATGTGCTTCGGGTCAAATTTATGCTGGGCCTGTTCGACTCTCCCTACCAGACTGATCTGGAATTGGCCGACAAGGAGGTGAACAGCGCCGAACACCAGGCCGTGGCTCTGCAAGCCTCACGCGAAGGACTCGTGCTGCTGAAGAATCAGGACAACCTGCTTCCGCTCGACAAGTCAAAAATCAGACGCATTGCCGTATGCGGGCCCAATGCCGATGAAAAATCATTCGCTCTTACACATTACGGACCGGTTGCCGTGGAAGTCACAACCGTACTGGAGGGCATCAGAAATCAAGTGAACGAAGGCACGGAGGTGGTGTATGCAAAAGGATGCGACCTGGTGGATCCGCATTGGCCGGAATCGGAAATCATCGACTATCCGCTTACCGGCGATGAAAAGAAAGGCATAGCCGAAGCCGTGGAAAAGGTGAAGCAAAGTGACGTGGCCGTGGTTGTGTTGGGAGGGGGAATCCGCACGTGTGGCGAAAACAAATCGCGCACCAGCCTTGACCTGCCGGGCCATCAGCAGGAACTGCTCGAAGCGGTAATGGAAACGGGAAAGCCCGTTGTGCTTGTACTGATAAACGGCCGCCCTTTAAGCATCAACTGGGCCGACAAGTTTGTTCCGGCCATTCTGGAAGCGTGGTATCCCGGATCGCAAGGAGGCAGGGCAATTGCAGAAGCATTGTTCGGCGACTATAACCCGGGAGGAAAACTGACGGTTACATTCCCGAAAACCGTAGGGCAGATTCCGTTCAATTTCCCCGCCAAACCGGCATCGCAGGTTGACGGAGGGCAGACTCCGGGCATGGGAGGAAACCAGGCGCGGATCAACGGACCGCTTTATCCGTTCGGCTATGGATTGAGCTACACCACATTCGAATATTCCGACATGCGGCTCTCTTCCTCGGTCATCACCGACCATCAGCCGGTAACGGTGACATGCAAGGTCAAAAACACCGGCAGCCGTGCAGGAGATGAAGTGGTGCAACTTTACATGCGCGATGTTGTCAGTTCGGTAACCACTTACGAGAAAAGTCTGAGAGGGTTCGAACGCGTGCATCTGGAACCGGGTGAAACGAAAGAAGTGAAGTTCGAACTTCTTCCGCGTGACTTCCAGCTTCTGGACATCGACAAGCACTGGGTGGTTGAACCGGGAATGTTCCAACTGATGATCGGAGCTTCATCCGAGGATATCCGCCTGAAGAAAGGTCTTGAAATAAGGGCATACGGCAGAGGGGCAACAGGCGAAACGATCCAGTCTGATCCGACCGACTTCATCAGTGCCAGCAAAAACGCAAGCCATATCATCCACGTGGTAGACGGCGACTATTCGACCACATGGACCGGCGATAAGGGCGAATACATTTCGTTTGAACTTGCAGACAACACGAAGATCGACCACATGCTTGTTACATGGAAGAATGCGGAGTCCGGTTCGACCTATGAGATACAGATTTCAAGCGGAGGCGGCCAGTTCCTTCCGGTACAGAAAGGAGCCGTCAGGCCGAATGCCGACGATGACATCCGCTTCAATCTTACCAGCGGAAGCGACATCCGTATCCTGATTACCAGCGGAAAGGCAGAAATCGCAGAAGTGAAATTGCCGGAGCTGAGGAAGGAATAGACTTTTCTGATTGTAACCTCTTCTGAAAACAAAGCCACAAAGGCTCAGAACTTGCCGTCAGGTTTAATGCATGTTCTGTGACTTTGTGGCTTTATTTTTTGTCCGCTTTTCTGATGCAGAAGTACCGGATATCATTCCGCACCTGAATGCCTTCAGAATAGCATAAAAAAGAGAGAGGATGCACACGGCAAAGCATCCTCTCTCGTATTACAGACTAATAGTCTGGCTGACGTTTTAATAACCCGGATTGTTTGTCCAACCGGTCAACATAATCTGATTGTACGGGATCGGGAAATAATAGTGTCCCTGAGCTTTGAAGAACGAAGCATCCCATACATCCGAACGCTTGTCGTCCACCAATTCCAAACGTACCAGTTCAAACCAGCGGCGCATCTCTGCGAAAAATTCATAACTGCGTTCGTTTGATACGATATTCAAGAAGTTTTCTGCGCTTACGCTGCTTGTAACCTTAGCAATGCCAGCTTCATCATAACCGGCACGTTCTTGAAGACTTTGAACAGCTTGGAGAGCTTGATTGTCTACCGTCCCTGTAGCACGAGTGGAAGCTTCTGCATAAAGCAATTTGGCATCAGCCAAACGATAAATGCTAGTTACACCATTGGCTTGTGCGCTGGCAGCCGGAGCACCTTGATCATAATCATAATATTTACTAATGCAAGGCAAGTGGTCATGACTGTTCTCCCATGTCACGGTTCCACTTGCAGTGGGCCATTCGGTCATGAAGTTCCATTCCTTGCGTTTGTCATTGGGATATTCGTTGAACTTCTCTGCGCGGGCATAATAGTCTGCCCATCCTGCATTCGGCGAATAATCGAACGGATAATATGATCTGCCGTAATTGCTGGCCATTGTTCTATTAGCTTGGCTATGATGCAGACAGAACAGAAACTCGCTGCTGTTCTTATTGCTCTCTCTCCACAAATCACTATAATTTGTTTCTTGCTGGTGGTAAGTATTATTATCCAATACATCTTTTGCAGCCTCTGCAGCCAATGAATAACACTCCTGCCTATGCAACGGCCAGCCAGCCATTGTGATATACACGTCTGCCAAACAAGTTTCAGCAGCCCATTTGGTCGGTGTAGAACTGTTTCCACTTCGAGGGCTAGTTGGCAGCCATTCAACGGCTTGTGTCAGACTGGGTACAATAGCTTGATCATAGATATCTGCTACAGGAGTACGACCGGCATCATTCACCAAATCTTCATCGCTCATCATCAAAGGTACATCACCGTACATACGTACCAGATAGAAATAACTTAGCCCGCGCAGAAAATAAGCTTCAGCCAACACAGCTTTGTATTCAGTATTCTCGTTGACATCTTCCGTTTCTGGGTCATCATCCGGGATAATTGCGTTGTTGATTAATTTATTGGCATTGTTAATGACATTATAGAATCCTTCCCATGTTTGGTCAAAATCAGCCGTATTTGCCGTAATATTAGGATGCAACTCGTTATAATAAGCCAGCTCATTACCGGCTTTGGAAGCTCGGTATGTGATTTCGTCTGCACATACTTGGATACGTTGTATACGACAATTGAAACCATAATTGCCATACCATAGGTCGTTATACAATGCAGATGCTGCACTTTCAAGAGCACTTTGATCCATATTGGCAATATAGTCCTCTTCCGTAATGAACGATTGAGGCTCTTGATCCAAATCAACGCAAGAAGTAGCAGACAGCAGACCTCCTGTGAGGATTATGAGGTATGTTAATTTTTTCATATCGTTGTTCTATGTTTATAAGTTAAATAAATTAGAATGCAAAGTTCAGACCTATAAGGTAATTGCGGCTGTTGGGATAGTTTCCCCAATCTACACCCTGAATCAGCGGATCACCCAAAGTTGCTTCTGGATCAAGGCCTGAATAGCCTGTAATATGGAACGGATTTTGTACGGAAGCATAGATGCGCAGATTGGTTATTCCCCATTTCTGACAGATCTGTTGAGGGATTGTATAGCCCAAAGTGATACTTTTCATTTTTATGAAACTTCCGTTTTCTACAAAACGAGTGCTGTACATACCCTTGTTTTCCGTACCTTCGCCATCCCAACGTGGAACATCAGTGTTAGTATTGGTCGGAGTCCAGTGATTCAGCCAGTCCTTCATTGGAGTGATAGGAGCTGTCTGTTGAGAATTGATCGCATTAAAACCAATCTGGTGTGTGGCATTGTAGATGTCGAACCCATGGAAGCCGACCAAGAAGAATGACAAGTCAAAATTCTTATAACTGAAGGTATTGCTCCATCCCCAATTGAACGTCGGTTGCCCGGAACCGATGATGTTTTGGTCGTCAGAATTCAATACGCCATCCTTATTCACATCGGTATACTTTGAGTTACCTGCTACGACACCATAGACTTCGCCATTTGTACGTCCGTCTGTATTGCCTTCAGCATCTACGAACAAAGCGTCCACATCAGCTTGTTGCCACAATCCTTCGAAAGTATATCCCCAAAAACTACCCAATTTCTCTCCCTCTACCATTTGGAACAGTTCATTCTGATAGTTTCCGGCCTGCTGCTGGCGATGATTAAAGGTCGGGATTTTATTAAATGTACCTTTGTTGTGCGACAATGTCAGATCTGTATGCCAACTGAATCCTGTAGGATCATTGCTTACGAACGGATCTGCACTGATAGTAAATTCTACTCCAGTGTTCTTTATCTCACCAGCATTGCGCAGCAATGACCCATATCCCATATGGGTAGGCTGAGCCACTTCCAGCAAAATATCTTTAGACAGTTTGTTATACCAATCAGCTGTCAAACGGAGGCGACCGTTCAGGACACTGAAGTCAATGCCGACGTTAAACTGATCATTACGTTCCCATTTCAGATACGGAGAATTAGGGCGATCTACGGCATAGGTGGTTCTTCCATCCGAACCTCTGACCGGAGTCATCATGGAATAGATGCGATAAGCTTCCACCGACTGATTGCCTACCGACCCGTAACCTACACGAAGCTTCAACTGGTCAATGAAGTTGACATTCTTCAAGAAGTTTTCCTGTTTCATATCCCATGCTAAAGCCGCAGAAGGAAAGTAGGCCCATTTATCTTCCAAACGAGAAGAACCGTCAGCACGGATAGAAGCTGTAATCATGTAACGGTTTTTGAACACATAATTCAAACGTAACATACCAGACATCAATGTAGTAATTGTACGATCGCTTTCCAGTTCATTCAGCGTAGCATTCTGACTCATAGCCAAGTTATTATAGCCATGAGTGATATCAGTATAGTCTGGCCAGTAAGCACGTCCCAGGTGGTTATAGTTATTATCGTATGATTGCTCAAAGACAGCTGTAGCATTGATGCGATGATCTTCGTTGAACTCTTTTACATAGCTTAGTGTATTAGTGTTCAGCCAACTGAGGTTGAAGTAGCTGCGGGCATAGGCGCGAGGCTGAGATTGTGCCCACATCTGATAACTGTCTTCATTTTCCAATGTGGTTGCCAAGCGGTTGTCAAACAATACTCCCATTTGCGAACGGAAAGTCAGACCGTCGACGATATTGAACTGTACATAGCCTTGCAAACGGTTATTGATGGTTTGGGTTTCGCTGTCCAATTCCCAGATATGTCCCATTGGATTGTACATGTTATCACCGTTCCAATTGGAATTATTATACTCCCCGTTTTCATCTTTAGGAGACATTGTGTTATCAAAATACATGGCACTTTGGAAAATACCGCGGTAAGCGTTGACACGCGGAGAAGAACTCTTGCGGTAGTTGCCATAGAAGTTCAAGCCGACTTCCAGCCATTTCTTGATCTTGGTATCTACCTTCAAACGCCAGTTATAGGTTTCGCTCATGGATTTCTGCAGAACTCCTTGGTCGTTCTGATAGCGGAATGAAGCCAAGAATTTGGTCTTTTCGTTACCGCCGCTTATAGACAGGTCATAGTTCTGCGTTACGGCCGTACGGAATATTTCACGGCTGTAGTCGTAACCGGCACGTCCTGCCTGCAAATCTGCCAATTGGGTGGCATCAAAATAATCGCCATGGCCGATGTCATTGCCATACTCGTTGACCATCACTGCATAATCATACGGCGACATCGTGTCGGGATACTTGGCTACGGTCTTGATGTTGGCAAAGGCGTTGAAATTGACCATCATCTTTCCTTCTCCCGGATTCTTTGTCGTCACAAGAATCACACCGTTGGCACCGCGAGATCCATATACCGCCGTTGCAGAAGCGTCCTTCAGCACTTCGATAGAAGCGATATCCGAAGGGTTCAGGTTTTGGAGTGAGCCCCCGATAAAACCGTCTACAACTACCAGCGGGCCCGTTTCTGCCGTAATTGAATTGATACCGCGCACACGGATGGTATTGTCCTGACTCGGATCACCCGAACCGCTCAACACAGATACACCTGCCATACGTCCTTGCAACGCATCAGATACGTTTCCTGTCGGCATGGTCTTCAAAGCGTCTGTCGCCTTTACGGATGCTACAGAACCCGTCAAGTCGCTTTTGCGCTGAACACCGTAACCAACGACAACTACTTCGTCAAGCAATTCAGAATCGCTTTGCAACACAACATTGAATGTTGTTTTTCCGTTTACCGGAATGACTTGTGTCTTATAACCTATATAAGACACGGACAAATTAGCGTTTGAGGGAACATTTTGAAGGGTGAATGCTCCGTCCAAGTCCGTAATCGAACCGTTGGTTGTCCCTTCAACCACTACTGAGGCCCCGATTACAGCCTCTCCGTTTGAATCTTTGACAATACCATTCACCGTCAATTGCTGTGAAAAAGCGCATAGCACGCATAAACAAGAAAGCGCAAAGCTCATCACAGCCTTTCGATAAGAAAGAATGTAATTCATAGACATTAAATTTTTAAAATTAGATATTAAGTTTGTTTCCGTTGGACAAAAGTAAGTAAAAATAATCTCATCAAGAAGAAAATTGTACAGAAAAAGGACAAAATAATCCAAAAGATGGAGGAAACCATGTGCTTTTTCTAATGTCTTTCTCTGAAAATCATCATGTTTTATGAGTTTGAAATAATTTCCGTACAATGTCGTGCCGGTAAAAAAAGCAGATGCTGAAGAAAGACAACTGCATAGTTCAAGACAAACCGAATCGGATTGTCCGACCGGGCATTATCATTTCCATTCTGAAAAGTCTGAAAGAACTGCATAAAAGAAGCAGGACCCTCTGGAAAAGGTTTATTTTCAGCCTGGAGATCAGTATCTCTAGCCTGAAAATATATGTCCTTAGGCTGGAGATTTATATCTCTAGCCTGAAAACAGAATTTTTAAAGGCTTCAAAGCTTCTTCTTTTCGGGGCAAGATTGCTTCTTTGCTTTATCCGACAGTGCCGGTATGTGGCGGACATTCATAATATTTTGTTGCATGGGCTATTATGAGCCGGCTTGAGTTTTTGTCTATATAAAATATTTTTAATAACTTGCCGCCGCTTGTGATTGATTGTAACTCTAACACTATATAAATACAATTCAATACCATGAAAAGACATGCATTTTTATTCGTTCTGGCGTTGGGCTCATCTTCCGTGTGGGGACAGCAGGCAAGCGTTTCCGGTCCCGACGGCCAGCTGAGAGTGGAGGTATCGGTTGAGGCGGGGATCCCGTCCTATTCGGTAACCTACAGGGGAAAGACCATTCTGGAGAAGTCGCCTCTGGGATTCGTTTCGAACGCGGGCGACTTCAGCAGGGGGATGGCCTACGCCGGTGAGAAGACCCGGAAGATAGAGGAGGACTACCGGATGGACCGCATCAAGCGCTCGGAAGTGGAGTACCGCGCGAACGAGCTGACGGTCACGCTCGAGAACGCCGGGAAGAAGCCGCTCGACGTGGTCTTCCGCGTGAGCGACAATGACCTTGCCTTCCGCTACGAGATGCCTCGCTACGGCGATACCGGAAGCATCGTCATCGAGAGGGAGGCGACGGGCTTCGACTTCCCGCAGCAGACCACCGTCTTCCTCACTCCCCAGAGCGACCCGATGATCGGGTGGAAGCGCACCAAGCCAAGCTATGAAGAGGAGTACATCACGGACGCCCCGCTCACGACCCGCTCGCAGTACGGGCGCGGATTCACCTTCCCCGGCCTGTTCCGCATCGGCGATGACGGCTGGGCGCTGGTGAGCGAAACGGGGGTTGACTCGAAGTACTGCGCCTCGCACCTGAGCGACGCAACGCCGGAGGGGCTCTTCACCGTAGCTTTCCCCATGCCGGAAGAGAACAACGGGAACGGAACCGTCGCGCCCGGCCTTGCCCTGCCCGGCGCAACCCCGTGGCGTACCGTGACGGTCGGCGACAATCTCAAGCCGATAGTCGAGACCACCGTACCCTGGGATGTGGTCGAACCGCGCTTCGCTTCGGAACATCTGTATAAATATGGTAAGGGAACATGGAGCTGGATCGTATGGCAGGACGCGAGCATCAACTACGAAGACCAGGTGAAGTTCGTTGACCTGGCCTCGGAAATGGGATTCAAGTACACGCTGATAGACTGCGGATGGGACGTGAACATCGGCAGAGAACGGATGAAGAAGCTTGCGGAGTATGCGCGCTCAAAAATGTGGACCTGTTCCTGTGGTACAGCTCGAGCGGCTACTGGAACGACATCGTGCAGAGCCCTACCAACCGGATGGACAGCCCGATTCCGCGCAAACAGGAAATGAAGTGGCTGAAAGAAATCGGCGTAAAGGGGATCAAGGTGGACTTTTTCGGAGGCGACAAGCAGGAAACGATGAGGCTCTACGAGGCCATCCTGAGTGATGCGGACGACTACGGCCTGATGGTCATCTTCCACGGGTGTACGCTGCCCCGTGGATGGGAGCGCATGTATCCCAACTACGTGGGGAGTGAGGCGGTGCTCGCTTCCGAAAACCTTGTGTTCAGCCAGCACTTCGATGACATGGAAGCGTTCAACGCCTGCCTGCACCCGTTCATCCGCAATGCAGTGGGATGCATGGAATTCGGAGGGACCTTCCTGAACAGGCGCTACAACCGCACGAACGACGGGGGGACGACACGCAGGACAACGGACGCCTTCCAGTTGGCCACGGCCGTCCTCTTCCAGAACCCCGTGCAGAACTTCGCTCTCACGCCGAACAACCTGACGGACGCTCCCCGACAGGCGCTGGACTTCCTGAGGGAGGTTCCCACCACATGGGACGAAACGGTATTCATTGACGGCTATCCCGGAGAGTACTGCGTGCTGGCGCGGCGGAACGGAAGCCGGTGGTACATAGCCGGAATCAACGCCCGGAAGGAACCGCTGAAGCTGGAGCTGGACCTCCCGATGCTTCAAAAAGGAGATGAAGTGTCATGCTATGCGGACGGAAAGGGGAGAAGCCTGCAGGTGGAGCAGAAGAAAATCAAAAACCCGGCAAGGGTGGAGATGGTCATTCAACCCGAAGGGGGATGCATATTGGTGAAGTAAAACGCGCGGATGGTTGCGGATAATTATAAAATTTATAACTTTGCGCAACTAATCATTATAATTATGGAAACTGACAAGCTGATTATTTACAATACTTTGACCCGCAGGAAGGAGCTGTTCGTTCCTTTGCACGCTCCTCATGTCGGGATGTATGTCTGCGGTCCTACCGTATACGGGGATGCTCATTTGGGCCATGCTCGTCCGGCAATCACTTTTGATATTCTTTTCCGCTACCTGAAGCATTTGGGCTATAAGGTGCGTTATGTGCGCAACATTACGGATGTAGGACATCTGGAGCATGATGCGGATGACGGAGAAGACAAGATTGCAAAGAAAGCGCGCCTGGAACAGTTGGAGCCGATGGAAGTTGTGCAATATTATCTGATCCGTTACCATAAGGCGATGGAGGCGCTGAATGTGCTTCCGCCAAGCATTGAACCGCATGCTTCGGGGCATATCATCGAGCAGATTAAGCTGGTGGAGGAGATCCTGAAAAACGGATATGCCTATGTTAGCGAAGGTTCGGTGTATTTTGACGTGGCAAAATATAATAAGGATCATCACTACGGCGTGCTTTCGGGACGCAACCTTGACGATGTGCTCAATACAACCCGTGAACTGGACGGTCAGGAAGAGAAGCATAATCCGGCCGATTTCGCTCTCTGGAAATGTGCGCAGCCGGAACACATCATGCGCTGGCCTTCTCCGTGGAGCAACGGATTCCCCGGCTGGCATTGCGAATGTACAGCCATGGGACGCAAGTATCTGGGGGAAACATTTGATATTCATGGAGGAGGTATGGACTTGGTTTTCCCGCATCATGAATGTGAGATTGCTCAGGCTGTGGCTTCTGAGGGACATCAGATGGTGCGCTATTGGATGCACAACAACATGATTACCATCAACGGACAGAAGATGGGCAAGTCGCTCGGCAATTTCATCACGCTTGAGGAGTTCTTTACCGGTTCCAACAAGCTGCTTTCTCAAGCTTATTCGCCGATGACAATCCGTTTCTTCATTCTTCAGGCTCACTACCGCAGTACGGTTGACTTCAGCAATGAAGCGCTGCAGGCTGCCGAAAAGGGACTCGAACGTTTGATGGAAGGATTCAAGAATCTGGAGCGCATTGCTCCTTCTGCAACGACTTCGGGCATAGAACCGGCCGGATTGCGTGAGAAATGCTACGAGGCGATGAATGACGACCTGAATACGCCGATTGTAATTTCTCATCTCTTTGATGCTGTCCGTATGGTAAATACGGTGACTGACAAGAAGGCGACCATCAGTGCAGAAGATCTGGAAGAACTGAAAGATGTGTTCAGTCTGTTCGCGTTTGATATTCTGGGACTGAAGTCGGAAACTGAGAATAATGAGGCTCGTGAAGAAGCGTTCGGCAAAGTTGTTGACATGCTGCTTGAACAGCGTATGAAAGCAAAAGCCAATAAGGACTGGGCTACCAGCGACAAGATCCGTGACAGTCTTTCTGCCTTGGGTTTTGAGGTGAAAGATACAAAAGACGGATTTACATGGAAATTGAACAAATAACGTAAACCGGTTGTTATAAGAAGTATCCTGTCAATTTAATTGGCAGGGTATTTTTTTATATACGGATGAAACTTTTCTTTGTCTGTTTTGTTTTCCACCAGATGGGATACATGAATGGCATCGATTTTGTAATACACTAAAGACAAGAACTTAACTAAATTAAAAGAAAATGAGAAAGAAAATTGCAATGGTTGCAGCGTTGTTTGCTGCAATGGCTGTGTCTGTGAACGCACAGAAAGCGTATGAAGGTACTGCCTTCTTCGACAACTGGTATATCGGCCTGAACGGCGGCGGAGTCACTCCGCTCTCTCATTCTGCCTTCTGGAAGAACATGCGTGGAGCTGTAGGCCTGGAACTCGGAAAACAGGTAACTCCGGTATTCGGCCTGTCATTTCAGGGGTTGTCTGCTGTGAACACTTCATATAGCCGTACAGCCTTTGATGCACTGACTCTTACTGCCAATGGCAAGATCAACTTGAACAATCTGTTTGGAGGATACCTTGGCAAACCGCGTCTGTTTGAGGTTGAAGCTGTCAGCGGATTCGGCTGGGGACACGATTTCATGAATTCGGGCTATGGAAAGGACGACAGTTATCTGACCACCCGTTTTGGAGCAAGCTTGAATTTTAATCTGGGCGCAGAGAAAGCATGGTCTGTCAACATCAAGCCTGCAGTAGTATGGCGTATGGACGGAACCGCACTGAATGTTAACAGATCGGCAATGGAACTTCTGGCTGGTGTGACCTACCACTTCCGCGGAAGCAATGGCAAACACTATATGACGATCCAGCGTCCGTACGATGCGTGTGAGGCAGAGGCGTTGAATAAAAAAGTTAACGCATTGCGCGCAGAGGTTGAACTCAAAAGAGAAGCGCTGGATAATAGCGCGGCACGTGCCAACGAATTGCAGGACGCTTTGGAAAAATGTCGGAAGGAACTTTCGGAATGTCAGAATGCGCCGATCGAAACAATCGTTAAGAACAGCCATACCATGTCGCTTGAGTCAGTCGTTACTTTCCGTCAGGGAAGCACTTCGGTAGGCTCCGATCAGATTCCGAATGTTGAGCGTATCGCTACATATATGAAGAATCATCCGGGAAGCACTGTTTCAATCAAGGGGTATGCTTCTCCCGAAGGAAGTGCAGAGGTAAATGCACGCATTGCACAGCAACGTGCGGATGCAGTGAAGAAGATACTGGTGAACAGATACAAAATCAGTGCAAGCCGTATCTCGGCAGAAGGACAGGGCGTTGGAAATATGTTCTCGGAAGCCGACTGGAACCGGGTAAGTATTGCTACGCTGAGCGATGAAGGTGCAGAATAAAGCTTTTGAATATTGACTGCAAAGGGACGGATGCCTGCGGGTGTCCGTCTTTTTTTTGTTGGCAGACCGACTTTTTGTCATGTCAGATCTGATGTGTATGCATTTCCTGAAGCTTCGGATCACGAGGCTTTGCCGGAATGTCGGAGCAGCTTTCTTTCACCACAAGAGGTTGTGTCGAAATGCCGGCACAACCTCTTTGTCTTAAGTTATTTCATTTGGGGAGATCTTTATTTTCCTTCTTCCACGATCGAAGTCAGCGGATGCCGGTTGCCTTCGATGTTTGTCAGGAATGCCTTGGCTGAGCCGAAGTTCAGGTACATGTCCAGGCGGACGGGAAGATGGTTGCGGTCGTCTGTCACGTAGAATGTGATGACCTCTTTTTCTTTCCCTTCAGCGGTATATTCGACCAGTGAGAACACAAGGCAGCGATAAGTGACATTGTTTTCCGACTTGAAGTTTTCCTTGCCGCGGTAGATAAGTGTCTGTTTTTCGATCGCTCTTCCCGTTGCCATGGAAAACAGAATCTTTTGTCCTACTTTATAGTCTGTCGGATCGTATGAGCGGGCCTGCAGCAGGATGCTCAGCATATCGTATACACAGACCTCCATTTCATCGTGGTGCTTGTCTGTATTTCCTCTAAGCGTGCGTTGCTGGTCGACGATGCACAGTCCGTTCCGGTAGCTGAAGTTTACTTCGTCTACTGTGTACCGCTTTCCTTCTTCAGCTCCTTTGCGGAAATACACCGGCACCAGATCCTTTGTCGTTATGCAGGTCAGCGTGTCGCGCATTTTGAAGAAGAAGTCTATCTTTTTGTTTGTATATGATTCCAGGTCTGTCCTCAGGCAGGGCATCCCTTTGTAGGTTGCTTCGTTTACTGTCATTTTTGCCCATCCGGCATTGATCCAGATGAACTTCCAGTTGAACTTCAGTTCGTACGACAGAGTTTCGCCCGGCTTGATGGCGTCGTTTACCGCGCCGCATTGTGCTTTAGCTGCCATGCTTCCTATCAGAAGGCAGAGGCAAAGAATCAGTTTTCTCATGTTTTTCCTAATTTACGTGCCCGCTCCTTGTTGCGGTCCTTGATTTTTTTGGCTTCTTCTGGTTTCTGTTTCTTTATTTCATCCAGCTTTTGCTTGTCGAGCGGCACGGCATGAATGTCCCATGTTTCCTCGAACTCGAAGTTAGCCTTCATTTCCCAAACTTTGGGAAAATAGAAAACTTCTTCCGGCTGGATTTTATTCTCGTAGTTTCCTGTATCCCATACACCGTTATTATTCCTGTCGTTTATCAGGCGGATATAGTATTTGGTGCTGGGCTGGAGGAAATAAAAGTCGCATGTGTTCTTGTCGGTAACGGTCTGCTGGCGCACCACGGCATCGCTGCTGTTCAGCAATTGCACGATGGCATGAGGGCCTGCCCCTATGATATTCAGGTAGAGCGTGCCGTATTCTTCAAGCGTTTTCACTTTCAGCTTGTTTTCGGTCTTGTTCGTATACAGTCCGTAAATGCCCTTGATGGCAAGCGAGTCGATGGTGAGCTGATACTCCTGTCCCGGCTCCCAGTTTGCAAGAATCTGATATTGCCTGTGAACCCCGGAGTCGGCTCTGAAGATGAACGGAGTTTCCTGCCATACGGAGTCTACCATTACGGCCAGATGAATGCCGGAGGTATCGATATGTTCAACCGGCTCTTCAAATCTGAGCACAACGTTTTTGTTGATGTCCAGGCTAGAAGGAGCATCGACCGTCATGGCAAAGAACTTGGGCTCTGCCTTGATGGTATCGCCTCGCTTTTCCCTTCTTTTCCGTTCTTTCTCTTCTTTCTTCCGCGCGTCTTCCGCCATTGCCAGGCGGCGCTCCTTGTTGATTTTGTTCATCATCCGCAAGGTATCTGTCTTGGGAACCAGTTTTCCCAGGGTGTCTGTGGCAAGATAATCCATCTGGAAGGTCAGCGTGTCGCGTTCGCAGAGCGTCGTATCCTTTATCCAGTATCGGATGGTATCGTGGCGTGCGTTGCTTTCGATTACGAACGCGTCTTTCTCGTCAAAGTCAAGTCCCTTGATTGTAGGAAGCGTATCGGCCTTTGCACTGAAATACAGAGAAAAGCGGTTCAGTTGCTCCCGTTCGCTCTTTACCAGATACTGCATGGGATTTTCTTCCTTGAATGCGCGGAGAATGAGATCGTCGGGCATGAAGCGGGTGTATTTCACTTCATAAATCGTGTCGTAGGCCAGCGTGTCGAGTTCGTTCCATACGGTATCCTGCCTTACGGCCGGAGCCATGCTTGGGATGACCAGCGAATCCTGCCAGGCGATGGCTTCCGTTTTTGAATCAAACAGATAGTTCTGGTTTCCGTCCTGAAGCGCATAGATGCGGTATTTCCCCGGAGCGACTCCGCGGATGGTGAAATGCCCGCGGCTGTCTGTGCGCGAAATGCGCGCGAAAGGCAGTTTGGTGAATGCCGTGTCGTTCAGATCCTTGTGAAGGCCCACTTGAATGCCCTTTATCGGTTCCAGGTCCTGGGCGTTGAGCACGGTGCCCGACACCTCCATCGTGTCGATATGTTCTCCCGTTGAGAATGCATAGGCAAAGTTGCCCAGCGGATTGTCTTCGTTGTTGTCTACGATTGCGTCGCCGAAGTCCACCGTATAAGTCGTGTTCTCCTGCAGCGTGTCGAAGAACTCCACCAGCACTCTGTGTCCGCTCACTTTTACTTCGGGAGCTTCTTTTTGGGGAGGAGAGATGATGACTTTTTCCGAAGGCTTGTCGAGCTTGATGTATTCGTCAAACTCGATGGATATTTTCTTCCGTTTGTTGTTGGTTGCGTTCGGTTCGGGCGTGGCGCGCACGAACTTCGGCGGAGTTTCGTCGTATGGTCCCCCGTCGGGCTGTCCGGTGCTGGCACACGCATAGAAGCCGATGATAATCAGCAGCAGAGCGATGTATTTGGGAATCGGTTTCATTCGGTTTTTAGCGGTTTAATGGTTCAGTTGCAGGATTTCGTCTATATAGTTTCGGTTGTTGCTGAGCCGGGGCACTTTATGCTGCCCTCCCAATTTGCCTTTTTGCTTCAGCCAGTCGTGGAACAGATTGGGACGTGCCACGATGATTTCCAGCTTTTGCAGGGTGATGTCCTTGTGCCGTTTGGCCTCGTAGTCGGAGTTGATTTCCTGAAGCGACCGGTCGAGTATGTCGCGGAACTTTTCGAGCGAATCCGGCATGACGCTGAATTCTATCAGCCACTGGTGCCGGCATTTTGCGTCCGCATCCATAAATACGGGGGCCGCCGTGTATTCGAGTACCTGTGCTCCTGTTGCGGCACAAGCCTGCGCCAGTCCTTTTTCCGCATTGTCCACCATCAGCTCTTCGCCGAAAGCGTTGATGAAGTGCTTTGTGCGTCCGGAGATGATGAACTTGTACGGATTCTTTTGGGTGAACTTTACCGTATCTCCCAGGATATACCGCCACAGCCCGCACGAAGTGCTGATGACGATGGCATAGTTCCGTCCCACTTCCACGCCGGTGAGAGGCACGATATGCGGTTCCGGGTCGTCGATTTCTTCCAGCGGAATGAATTCGTAGAACACGTCATAGTCAATCATCAGCAGCATGGCAGGGTCGTTCAAGTTGCTTTGGAGTCCGAAAAAGCCTTCGCTGGCGTTGTAGGTTTCCATGTAGTGCATCTGGCTTCCCGGTATCAGCTGCCTGTATTGTTCGCGGTATGGCGTGAAGCATACGCCCCCGTGGAAGAACACCTCCAGATTGGGCCACACTTCGTTCAGGTGTTTCGCTCCTGTCTTCTCAAGAATGCGTTTGATGACAGCAAGCATCCATGAGGGAACGCCCGAGATGTTGGTCACGTTCTCGTGGATGGTTGTTTCGGCTATGCGCTCCACCTTTTCTTCAAATTCGCTGAGCAGCGCGATTTCCTTGCTCGGAACGCGGATAAAGTTTACCAGCGGGTTGATGTTCTGGATCAGAATGGCCGACAGGTCGCCCACCAGGCTGTCTTTCACGTTGTAGTTGGGGCTGTGGCTTCCTCCCAGAATCAGTCCCTTGCCCGAGAAGAACCGGCTTTCGGGATTTTCCGCCAGATAAAGCGCGACGGCGTCAACTCCTCCCTTGTAGTGTATTCCGTGCAGACCGTCCTGGCTCACCGGGATGAATTTGCTTTTGTCGTTTGTCGTTCCGGAGGATTTGGCATACCAGATAATCTTTCCCGGCCATAGCACGTCTTCTTCTCCGTGCCTCATCTGGTCGATGTAGCCTTTTGCTTCTTCGTAGGTCTGGATGGGTACGCGCCGGAAATCCTCATAGGTCCGTATGTGCGCGTAGTCGTATTTCTTTCCCCACTCCGTCGGAGCGGCCTGCTGTATCAGTTTCTGGAATACCCGGTTCTGAATGGCTTCTGTTTCAGTGGCATACTTTTCGATAGCCCTCTGCCGCGAACCGAATATTTTTCCTATCACTTTTGTTGTATTCATTTGCTGTCTTTATTTCAACACTCCATCTGCAAAGGTAATTTTTTCTTTCCAATTTTTTGTGCGGCGTGTATTATTTTTCCCTTAGTGGCGACTTTTGGCTACTTTTTTCTTACCTTTACATCACAAATTTAAATGCGGTAGACTATGAAAGTAGGAATCTTGACTTCAGGCGGTGATTGTCCGGGCATCAACGCTACGATTCGCGGGGTATGCAAAGCGGCCGTCAACCATTATGGAATGGAAGTGTACGGCATCCGGAACGGCTTCAGAGGGTTGCTGGACGATGATATTGTCCGGCTGGACAATAATTCTCTGACGGGCTTGCTGAATTTGGGCGGCACGATTCTGGGAACGTCCCGCGTCAAGCCGTTCAAGCGGAGAGGGAGCGGCGCCTTTTCAGAAGACAAGCCGGCCATCCTGCTTCAGACAATCAAAGACCACCAGTTGGACTGCATTGTGTGCATCGGCGGAAACGGCACGCAGAAAACCGCCGCACGGCTGGCCGAAATGGGAGTGAATGTGGTGGGGATTCCGAAAACAATAGACAACGACGTGTGGGGAACTGATGTTTCGTTCGGGTTCGATTCGGCGGTTTCTATTGCTACCGACGCTATCGACCGCCTGCACTCGACCGCGAGTTCGCACCAGCGTGTGATGGTGATTGAGGTGATGGGGCATAAGGCCGGATGGATAGCCCTTTACTCGGGCATGGCCGGGGGAGGCGACATCATTCTGCTTCCTGAAATCCCGTACGACATGCATCGGATAGGCGACGCGATTATCGACCGGCTGAAGCGGGGAAAGCCTTACTCTATCGTGGTTGTGGCAGAAGGCATCCAGACCTTAGGCGGAAAGAAAGCCGCTCAATACATAGCGGAAGAAATATAGAATATGAAACAGGGTTTGAAACGCGCGAAACTGTGCTGGGCTATATTCAGCGCGGAGGTGCCCCAACGGCTTACGACCGCAATCTGGCTACCCGTATGGGAGGCCATGCGGTGGACCTGATTGCCCAGGGACGTTTCGGAAAGATGGTCGCGCTTCGTGGCGACAGCATTGACTCGGTTGCTCTGAGTGAGGTGGCCGGCAAGCTGAAGCTGGTTACGGAAGAACACGACCTGGTTGTGCAGGGCCGCCACATGGGGATCTGCTTCGGATAATCCTGGCACCGTGCGGGGAAGAAAAATTGCACTGTTCCGAAAATTATTCTATCTTTGTCTTGTTGTTTTTACCTCTTCACTGGAGCAGGGCTGACGCATTACTTAATAAACTGAAAATCAAACTAAGTTTGAAAAAGCTCAGTGATAGATCCTATTTACAACAGCTTTTTTCTTTACTTTTGTCCTGTATATTCAAGTTAAAAGCATCCAATGGAAATCATCTCAATACTCCGTGCAATAAAGGATCCCCGTCGTGAACATTTAAGGGAACACAGTTTCGAGTGCATATTTTATATCGCAATGGCAGCAGTCATCGGCGGTGCGGAAAGCTGGTATGAGGTTGCCGATTTTGGCAAGATGCACGAGTCCTTCTTCCGCTCACGTATAAAGGACTTTAAATGCGTCCCTTCTCATGACACTTTCAACCGTGTATTTTCCCTTCTTTCTCCCAGTGAACTCGAAAAAGGCTTCCGTACCTGGATACGTGAGATTTGCGGCAAATACCGTGGCCTTGTATCCATAGACGGTAAAGAGATATGCGGTGCACGTGAAGAGAAGGGTGACGGCAGTTTTGAATCTCTCCGTATAGTAAGTGCCTGGGCGTCATCCAACGGTGTCTCCCTAGGCCAGGAAAAGGTGAGTGACAAGAGCAACGAAATAAAGGCAATCCCCCTGTTGATAAAGGCTCTTGACCTTGAAGGCTGTATAATTACCATTGATGCCATTGCCTGCCAGCACGAAATAGTAAGTACAGTCATCGATGCAAAGGCAGACTATCTTATAAGCGTAAAGAAGAACCAGAAGAAACTTTATGAAACGATAGAAGGCTGGTTCTCTGACATTGACATATATGGAAACAATATTGACGGAAGAGGCCATATACCTCAGACAAGATACAGGTACAGCATAACGGAAGAGAGTTCACATGGGCGCTTCGAGAGGCGTGTATGTCAGGTATATAACAATGGAGTCCTGTCTAAAGTCCTGAAATGGAAAGGTGTAAACTCGGTGGCATGTCTGACTAACACGAAAAAATATATAAAGTCAGGAAAGACCACAGTGGAGAGGCGCTACTACATAACATCCCTGCCATTGGATTCTGAACGTATAACTGAAACCATCAGAAGCCATTGGAGTATTGAGAACAACCTTCACTGGCAGCTTGATGTCTCATTCAATGAGGACAGCCAGAAAAAAAAGAAAAATGCGGCACAGAATTTTTCACTGCTCAACAAGATTGCCATGACACAACTAAAAAACAACAAGAGAAAAGCAAGCCTTAAGGGTAAAAGAAAAATGGCGGGATGGAGTGATGAGTTTCTTGCAGAACTTTTAGATGCACCATGGCAAAATGCCTCAAGAAAGGCTGCGTTTTCAGCTTCCGAGATGATCCGTTCGATGTCTTCATATTTCTCGGCCGGAAGTTCGGCTTTTGTTTCCGTTGCGGTCAGGGCTGTAGAGCCGGCATTTTCTTGTTTCTCGGGGAGTGAATCTCCTGTCTTTTCTTGTGCCTGCATCTCTTCTTCATTCTTCATCTCTCTTTCTTTCTTGGCTGCAAAGATTAAGTCGATGAAGGCCGCATCGTTTTTAATCTTTTTCAGGCTTTTGTGGGCGGCTTCCTGCTGCGATTCTTTCTTGGAGTATCCTTTCCCTCTTCCTGCCGGGATGCCTTCGATGTTTATCTGCGTTTCGAACACGGGGCTTTGGCTGTCGTCTACCGACTGTTCCAGCAGAATAAATTCGATGGCGAATTTGTTCTTCTGGCTCCACTCGATGAACTTCGACTTGAAGTTGACCTCTTTTCGTGAAACCTGCTCAATGTCCAGATAGTTCGTCATGATGCGCTTGCTCATAAATCTCATGCAGGCATCATATCCGCGGTCAAGATAGATGGCTCCTATAAGTGCCTCGAAAGCGTTTCCGCACATATAGCTGTTGTGGGCCGACTGGCGTGTGGTAAATTTGATCAGTTTGTCAAGCCCTATCTCTACGGCGATGCGGTTCAGCGTTTCGCGCTGGACGATTTTAGAGCGCGTATTGGTGAGGAAGCCTTCACGTTTTCCTCCGAAATGCCTGTATACGATATCACCTACGACTGCGTCTAGGATAGCGTCGCCCAGAAATTCCAGTCTTTCGTTGTTCAGAAGTCTTCCTTCCTGCGATTTTATTGAGGATGACTTGTGCAGAAGTGCCTGCTTGTAGAGCTCGATATTCTTTGGATAGAATCCCAGAATCTTGTAAAAACAAAGATAAGACTCCCTGTCCTTTCGGAAAAGAAGCCTTATCTTGTCAATAATATTGCTAAACACAATTATTCAGTGTATTTTTTACAATTATACATGCATTGTGTCCGCCGAAACCGAATGTGTTGCTCAAAGCGGCGCGAACCGTACGCTTCTGTGCTTTGTTGAACGTGAAGTTCAGGCTGTAGTCGATGTTCTCGTCGTTGTCGCCTTCTTCATGGTTGATAGTCGGAGGAACAATGTCGTTCTTTACAGACAATACGCTTGCAATGGCTTCTACACCTCCGGTAGCTCCCAGCAAGTGACCTGTCATCGACTTCGTAGAGCTGATGTTCAGTTTGTAGGCATGTTCGCCGAAGAGCTCTTTGATGGCTTTCACTTCCGAGATGTCGCCTACTGGAGTAGAGGTTCCGTGAACATTGATGTAGTCAATGTCTTCCGGCTGCATGCCTGCATCTTCCAGTGCATTTTTCATCACGAGCTTGGCTCCCAGACCGTCCGGATGGGAAGCTGTGAGGTGGTAGGCATCGGCAGAAGCGCCTGTTCCGGCCACTTCGGCATATATTTTCGCTCCGCGTGCCTTTGCATGTTCCAGCTCTTCAAGGATCAGGCATCCTGCACCTTCTCCCATAACGAATCCGTCGCGGCTTGCGCTGAAAGGACGCGAAGCGCGTGCCGGGTCGTCATTGCGTGTAGACAATGCGTGCATGGCATTGAATCCTCCTACGCCTGCCGGGAAAATGGCTGCTTCGGCACCGCCTGTAACGATGATGTTTGCCTTGCCCAGACGGATGTAGTTGAATGCATCTGCAATGGCATTTGAAGAAGAGGCACATGCTGAGGTGGTTGTAAAGTTCGGTCCGTGGAAGCCGTACATGATCGATATTTGTCCGGAAGCGATGTCAGCAATCATTTTAGGTATGAAGAACGGGCTGAACTTCGGACCGATTGTGTCTTTGGTCTGTTCATATCCTCCCACTTCCTCTTCGAAAGTATGGATTCCGCCGATTCCTACTCCTAGAATGACGCCGATTCTGTTCAGATCTTCTTTTTCTACATCTATCCCTGCGTCAGTAACGGCTTCTTTTGCTGCTACGACGGCATATTGGGTATAGAGGTCCATCTTGCGTGCTTCCTTGCGGTCGATGAAATCGGTCGCGTTGAAGTTTTTTACTTCGCAAGCGAACTGAGTCTTGAATTTAGACGCATCAAAATGAGTAATAGGTCCTGCTCCGCTGACACCGTTGACAAGGTTGTTCCAGAATTCTGGAACTGTATTTCCTACGGGAGTCAGTGCACCAAGACCTGTTACTACTACTCTCTTTAATTCCATAAAATAGAATTAATTATTTAGCGTTAGCCTCGATATAAGAGATAGCGTCGCCTACAGTCTGGATTTTTTCTGCCTGATCGTCGGGAATCTGAATGCCGAATTCCTTTTCGAATTCCATAATCAATTCTACAGTATCCAATGAGTCTGCACCCAAATCGTTGGTGAAGCTAGCTGTTGGAACAACTTCTGATTCTTCTACGCCCAATTTATCAACGATAATTTTCTGTACTTTTGATGCAATTTCAGACATAATTCTAATTTTTTAGGTTTATAAATAAGATAATTTATTGATTTTTCGGTGCAAAGGAATAAATATTTCTTGGCTTAAACAAATATTCTTGCAAATAAATGTTGTTTCTTTGCACAATTTTATATACGTTGTGCATAAAATAGGAGGTTGTTATGAAAAAAATAGCGGTTTTGGCATCAGGCGAAGGAACAAACGCCGAGCGGATTATCAGATACTTCAAAGAGAAGCGTACGGCAGAAGTGGCATTGGTAATTTCTTCCCGGCCATCAGCAGGAGTTATAGAACGTGCCCGTCGCTTAGGTGTTGTATGTAAGACAGTTGTCCCTTCGGAGTTCCGTTCGGGTGAAGCGCTCCGGCTGTTGCAGGAGGCAGAGATTGACTTTGTTGTGCTGGCCGGCTTCCTTTCGCGCATTCCCGATGAGATGGTTCATGCGTATGAGGGGCATATGGTAAACATCCATCCTTCTCTTCTGCCGAAGTTCGGAGGGAATGGAATGTACGGCATGCACGTGCATGAGGCGGTGCTTGCGGCCGGAGAGAAGGAGAGCGGCATTACGATTCAGTATATCAATGAGAAGTATGATGAAGGCGACTATGTGTTTCAGGCAGCATGTCCTGTGCTTCCGGAAGACACTCCTGAGTCGCTGGCTGCCCGGGTGCATGAACTGGAATACCGGTACTATCCGGAGGTGATTGAACGCCTTGTAAAGGAATGACGATGAACGGTGCATGAGAGTAATCTTCCCGATTTGGAATAGTCGGATATTTGTCTTACTTTTGTTCGTGATTCGAAAACAGACTGACCTTATGCGGAATCTTCTGGCGATAAAACGTTTGTTCGGGTATCTTATCGTACTCGGGGTGATGGTTTTGTCGTTGCCACTCCCGGCCGTTGCCGTTTCAGAATTTTCGTTCCGCACCGTGACCGTTTCCGACGGTCTTTCGAGCAATATCATCAACGCAATCTATAAGGATGAAAGAGGTTTTGTCTGGCTGGGAACCCAGACCGGACTCGACCGGTTTGACGGGGTTCACGTGACAAGCTTCCCCCAGTTTGCGGGACAGACCATATTGTCTTTGGCCGAAACCGATTCCATCAATCTGATGATAGGAACGGACAAAGGACTTTTCCGCCTGGACAGAAGGAGCGAGGCGGTCAAGTCGGTTCAGTTGAGCGGACAAGTGGTGCGGGTTAACGCATTGTTTTCCGATACGCAGGCGGACAGGTTGCTGGTTGTGACCGACCACGGTCTTTTCGTTTTCCATAAGGGAGAGATGAAAAGGGTTCTTTTCGGAGACAATGCGTTCTCGTCAGAGAATCAGCTTTCGGGGATAGCCAAGGGAAAAGAGGACGATGTCTATTGGCTTACCTCACAAGGAGGGCTGATTATGTACGATGCGGCATCCGGAAAGTCGGAAGTCTATCATGCGGATGCGGAGAGACAGATGGGCGGAAGCAGGTTGTTTTCATGCCTTGCCCCGTCGGGCGACAGGATTTATCTGGGAACCCGGAATGCGGGAATGCTCTGTTTTGACTTGAAGACAAAGACATTTTCAGGTTTTCCAGGGATGACGGGCGGGGATGTCAAACAGATTGTGATAGATGAAAGCGATATGCTGTATGTCGGCTGCAATGGCGGAGGCATACAGGTGTTCAATCTTTCTTCCGGTGAGAGGGTGGCCTCGTTGCTTCATTCCCAGGGCGGGAAGAGCATCTGCTCAAATGCGGTATATACATTATTTAAAGAGAAGGACCTGTTTTTTGTAGGCACCTATATGGGAGGCTTCTGCTATGTCCCCGTTCGCGGAAGCCTGTTTTCCGTCTATTCGTGGAAGGGCTCGTTTGATACGCACGGCCTGAACCTGCGTACCTTTTTATATAGATGAGGAAAAGGGGAACAAGGTGATAGGCACCCGCGACGGACTGTACTTCCTGTCCGGAAAAAGCGGTCGTGTGCTGAGATACACGCAGAAGAACTCCGTGCTGCGTTCCGACATCATCCTGTTCGTCGCGCCTTTTGGAGAGGATTACCTCGTGGGAGCCTATCGGGGAGGATTGTACGTGTTGTCCTCCGGTTCGGGGAACCTGTCTTTTTTCGGAGAGGAGGATTGCTTCCGGACAGAGACATTCGGCGGTGCGGCATACGACAGGGAGGGGAAAGTGTGGATTGGAAGCTCGTCGGGGCTGTACGAATATGACCCGCAGACCCGGCAATATAAATTGTATAACAACAGAAATTCTTCCTTGACCCGCGGGTCGGTCTATTCCGTTTCAGCCGATAGCCGCGGGCGGATATGGGTGGGTGCCGGCGGTGCCCTGTTCATGTACAACAGGCAGATCGGAGTGTTTGAAACGGACCTGTTTCCGGAAAAGATTCTTCCTTACACGAAGAGTGTCCGCTACATCTATGAGGACAGAGAGCATAACCTGTGGTTCTGTGACGATAAGGAGGGGATTGTGAAGGCGGATGCCGGTTTCACCCGGTTTGAACATTACACCGTTGATGACTTCCTGCCCAATAATTCGGTGATGAGTGTCGCCGAAAGTCCCGACGGAAAAGGCCTGTGGTTTGCCACGCAGGACGGACTGCTTTATCTGGACAAGGAGACGGGTGCCCGGAGAATCTTCTCCGTTTACGACGGGTTGCCGGGGTACGTGTTCAATTACGCGGTCCAGGTTACATCCGACGGAACCGTCTGGTGGGGGAACGAGCGGGGGCTTGTTTCCTACCGCAAGCCGGACGGGAAAGAGGGCGGACATTGCGGCAATGCCTGTCCGCCGGTAATTACTTCCATCTCTGTGGCCGGGAAGTTGCAGCAGGCCGGCTCGTCGCTGATGCCCTGTTCGGCTCCCCTTCACGGAAGAAATCACCTTGTCGGGTTCCGAAAACAACATCGCTTTGGATTTCTCGTCATTGAATTATGCGGAAAAGAACACGATGCTTTATGAGTGCTGCTTGGAAGGCTATGACGGGAAATGGAAGACGTTTTCCAAAGGAAACCAGGTGTCGTACACAGACCTTCCGGCGGGGAGCTATTTGTTTAAGGTGCGTGCTTCTTCGTGGCCGGATGCCGTGCGCACACTGAAAGTGAACGTCCGGCCCGACTATCTGCTTGTCATGGGGATTGCGGTGGTACTTTTGGTTTGTGTGCTGGTGTTTCTGATGGTCTACACCGGTGTCTTCAGGCGGCTGCTTCCTTCGAAGCGGACGGACGGTGACGTGACGCTCGGCGACAAGCAGCCTGACGCGCATAAGGAGAAGTACCAGAAATCGAAGATGGACGCGGAGACCGCCGCCGACATAGAAAAGAAGCTGCACGACTGCATGGCGCAGGAAAAGCTTTATCTGAACCCGGACCTGAAGTTACAGGATGTCGCCTCTGCCGTCGGATATAGCGTCGTGGAGGTTTCTCAAACCTTGAATGTCTTTATGAATACCAACTTCACGGACTTCGTGAACCGGTATCGGGTCGAACTGTTCATCCGTCGGATGCAGGAGAGGGACGCTTCGAAATATACCCTCGTCTCGTTGTCGGAGGAATGCGGTTTCAGTTCGCGCACATCCTTCTTCCGTTCGTTCCGCAAGCTGAAGGGGATGTCCCCTTCCGAATACATGAAAACCCGTGGCGGGAAGTCCGCTGAGTAGCTTGCAGACTACCTGTCGGGATGCCAAAAAAATATGGTACTTCGTTCTCTTTCATCGTAATCCGTTGGCATGTAGGACATTGCCCGTTTCTTGTTTCTTCCAATAGGCTGGACTTCATTTGCCGTTCTCATCTTCGTCGGATTGGTTTCCGTTTCTTAATTTTACATTGGAGAACCGATTTGTAATCTTAAAAACTTATGAGACGTATGAAGACATCTGCTTTATTTGTCGGCTGCATGTTCTTTGTTGCCGGAATCGTTTCCTGCCGCTCCTCCCAGAAGAATATGGAGGGCTTCTCGGTCGACAACGAATTGGATTACTGCCGTTCGCAGGCGGAGCTGACTCTTTTCCGCCCTGCCTTCGGTCGACAAGATTCCCAATTCTATCGACAACGGAAGCACGGAGTGGAATTACGCTTCGTTGGGTTCATGGACCTGCGGGTTCTGGCCGGGCATATTATGGTATCTGTATGAAGACACACGCGACACCCTCTGGGAGGAATCTGCAAGGAAGGTGACGGACCTTATCCTGCCTTTCGCGTACAGGAAGGCCCGGAGCCATGATTCCGGATTCATCATGATGACCAGTCTCGGAAACGCTTACCGGCTTACGGGCGATCGGTCGTACCGGGACGGGCTTCTCAGTGCGGCGGACTCCCTTGCCAGACTCTACAATCCCAAGGTGGGAACGCTGCTTTCCTGGCCGAACATGGTGGAGAAGGAAGGATGGCCGCATAACACTATCATCGACAACATGATGAATCTGGAGCTGCTCTTCTGGGCGGCACGCAACGGAGGAGACCGGAGGCTTTATGACATCGCCGTCCGTCATGCCGAAACGACCATGCGCAACCAGTTCCGGAAAGATCACACGTGCTATCACGTGGCGGTGTATGATACGGTTGACGGCCACTTCATCAAAGGTGTCACCCATCAGGGGCTGACCGACGATTCCATGTGGGCGCGCGGACAGGCATGGGCCATCTACGGCTATACGCTGGCATACAGGGAAACCGGAGATCCCCGTTTCCTCGATTTCGCCAGGAAGGTGAGCGACGTGTATCTTGAGCGTCTGCCCGATGACATGATTCCTTACTGGGACTTCTCGGCCAGGGAGATTTCTTCTGCCGAGCCGAGGGATGCTTCCGCCGCATCAATCACCGCCTCGGCCTTGCTGGAACTGTCCACTTACGTTGCCGACACCGATTCGTCCGCGTTCTACCGCAGCAAGGCGGTGGCGATGCTGGAAACCCTGTCTTCGCCCGCTTATCATGCCGGAACGGCGAACAGCGCTTTTCTTCTGCACAGCGTGGGACACATGAACAGGAACTGGGAAGTGGATGCGTCCATCAGCTATGCCGACTATTATTACTTGGAAGCCCTTGTCCGGCTGAAGCGTCTGGAGTCCGGCCGTTCGGTGCTGGCCAATTTGTAGAACCTGAAACTTTTTGCCATGGAAATACAGAAAAGATTTGGAAATAATGCCGCAAGCCAGTCCGTCAGTCTGGAGCGGATTTACAGGAAGTACCGGCCTTGTTTTGTCCGTTATGCGGGCTGGGTCATGTCAAACCGCCTTTATGCGGAAGATGTGGTGCAGGATGTGTTTGCCAAGCTCCTGTTCTGCAATTATTGTTTCGTGTCGGAACTGGCCGCGCTCGGGTTCATCTACAAGGCGGTGAACAATCGTTCGATCGACTGGTTGCGGAGTTGTCAGATAACGGAAGAAATCGGGCAGGACATGAGGTCGGGATGTTCGCATCCGGACATCGAGGACAGGCTCGCCTACGAGGAGCTGTATCTGACCGTGGAAAGGCAGATTGCCTCCATGCCGCCTCAGTGCCGGAAGATATTCATCCTGAAGTACAAGAAGAACCGCTCGAACCCGGAAATCGGGAAACTGCTCGGGCTTTCCATCCGGACGGTTGAGAACCAGGTGTACATCGCCAGAAACATTCTGCGCAGGTGCATCGGCCAGTAGGAATTTCAGCAATCATTAAAACTAAGGTATATGAAAACGATGGTGTGTTTTTTGATAGGATTGTGCGTGTCGCTCGGACTTTCGGCACGCTCGTTCAGTCATCCCGGCATCCTCCACTCGCAGGAAGCTCTGGAGCGTATGGCCGGACTGGTGAAGAATGAAGTATGGCCTGCCGTCGGGTCTTACCGTCTGCTGAGGAGCGAGCCGGAAGCGTCTCCGGCCTATGCGGTGAAAGGGCCTTTCCGGTATATCAGCCGTGCGGGGAAATACGGGTACACCAAGGCCCCTTGCGAGGACGATTTTAATGCGGCGTACTATAACGCCCTGCTGTGGGCGGTGACGGGCGACCGGAAACATGCGGACAAGGCGATGGAGATTATCCGTGCCTATGCCGGAACGCTTGAGCAGGTGTGTCCCGGCGACGCTCCTCTGTGTGCCGGACTTCAGGGCTTCATTCTGGTGAATGCGGCGGAAATCATGCGCTACACGTACACGGCGAAGGAGTTCTCCGGCGGATGGTCGGACGAAGATACACGGCAGACCGGGCGGATGTTCCGCACCGCATTCCTTCCTGTTCTGAAGGAGTTTTATGCAACCCCTCCTTACAGCAACGGGAACTGGGGCATAGCCGTCACGAAGGCCCTGATAGGGATGGCCGTTTTCCTTGATGACGAGGCCCTGTATGAGGAAGCGGTCGGTTTCTTCCACCACGGGGATGACAACGCTTCGTTGCCGAACTACATCGCTCCCTCTGGGCAGATTCAGGAAAGCGGACGCGACCAGGCTCATTGCATGCTTGGGGTGGGGTGTCTGGCCGAGATTGCCGAGGTGGCATGGAATCAGGGCGACGACCTTTATGCCGCGCTTGACAACCGGATAATGGCCGGATGCGAATACCTGGCGAAATCCAATCTGGGCTATGAGGTGCCGTTTTTCACGTGGAAGGACAAGACCGGGAAATATTCGAACTGGCAGGTGCTGGGACGGGCCGGCATGGGGGAGTTCAGAGCCGTGTTCGAGCTTCCTTACAATCATTATGTGGAGCGCAGGAAGCTCTCCATGCCTTATACCCGCACGGTGCTGGGGCACATCCGTCCCGAAGGGGCGGGGTTCACTTGCGACAATCCCGGCTTCGGTTCGCTTCTTTTCTATTTGGGCAAGGGCGAACCGCTACCCGAAAAGGGACGGATTAGCGAAGACCTGGGCAGGAGCCTTTACGGATGGAAGTTCGGTTCGGCCGGGATGCGTGCGGAAAACGGGGAGATGGCAATGAAATCGTCCGGAACGTCGTGCAGCAAGAGGGGAATCGTCTACGATGCGGGCCGGTTTCCTTATCTGGCGGTGAAGATAAACCGTATGCCGTCCGTGCGCAACAAGTCGTGGCTTCGCCTGAGCTACAGTGTGATGAGCGCACCCGAGTTCTGGACGTTCGATGAGTCGGACGCGCGGGTTGTGGACGGGAACGTTTACGTGTTTACGGTTCCCGGCTCGCGTTCCGGCAACGGGACGGAGTTCTCCGCGCGCCCCGTCAGCCTGACCCTTTATCTTGACTTCGGGGAAACCTGCGGTGAGGGGGTCGGTATCGAGTGGATACGTTCCATGGAATCCCTCGGGGAGTGAACGTCTGCACGGCAGAGCCTTCGGCGGACCGGAGTGACATCCTGACAAAATGTTATTCCGGTCTGCCGGGAATGCGGTATTCCGTGTTCTCGGGAAAGTGGGATGCGGAAAAACGCAAGGAGACGCGTCCGGCTGAAATCCCTTTGCTTCCGTTCCGGTGATTCTGCTTTCTTCTGCTTCGGTGAGGTGCCGCTTGTTCCGTCGGTTTGTCCGGATAATGCGGAGCACGCTGTTCTTTTGTCACTCCAGTCCGGTCCTCTGGAAAGACGAATCTGTGGAAATTTCGGTCTTTTCTCGCCGCCGGCAAGCCCTTTTCTCACCCTTTTCCTGCCGTTACGGCAGAAGATAGGAAAACGTCCCGGCCTTTTCCATGGAATGACGGGTGGTTTCTCGGTAAATGTCGGGACGTTTTTGCGCAAATGTCTTGGCATTTCACCCCTTCTGTACGCTTTCTGAGCGGGTTCGCCCTTTGCCTCTGTCGGGTTTTCCCTTCCGGAATGCGAGAAAAGTTTTCCTCCTCTGTCACGGAAAACGGTGATTTCCGTTGTTCCGGCAAGCGGTTCGCGGCTTTTCTCTTTCTTTGTGTTACCCGGACGCCCGGCTTGTCAGGAAAGAAATATTTTTATGTTTTTTTTGAGTGAACCCGTCGTTTGTTTCGTTTATCTGATAAAGTTCCTCTATCGGAGGACACTCTTCATGGAGTAATCGTTATGTTAAACTTAAAAAGTCTGCTATGAGACAGAAAGACAAATTCTTATTGCTGTTAGCATTGGCCGGCCTGCCGATAGGCAAGACGGCTGCGGAAGAATCGGGAAGCACGGTTCCTGTTCCGGTTCAACAGGAAATCCGGCAAAGTTCGGTCAGAATTTCCGGAAAGGTAGTGGATGCGCAGGGAGAGCCTGTAATCGGCGCCTCCGTAGCGGAAACGGGAACAACCAACGGTGTAATCACGGATGTCGACGGTAACTTCATCCTGAATGTCGCGCTGGGAAGCCGGATCTCGGTTTCGTATGTGGGGTATGAGAGTCAGGAATTTGCCGTTGGTTCCAAACGTACATTTAATATCACTTTGCAGGAAGACACGGAGATTCTGGACGAAGTGGTGGTCGTGGGTTATGGTTCGGTCCGTAAATCGGATTTGACCGGAGCCGTTTCTTCGGTCGATACGGACGACTTGATACGTGGCGGAAGGACTGATGCGGTCGGTGCCATGCAGGGTGTTTTGCCGGGAGTTCAGATTCAGCGTGCCAACAACAAGCCCGGTGGAGAGTACAATATCCTGATTCGTGGTTTGAATACCATCAGTGGCAGCACGGCTCCGCTGGTTGTTGTGGACGGGGTGATAGGTGCTTCTCTCTCGAACCTGAATCCGGATGACATCGAGAAAATCGACATTCTGAAGGATGCGTCTTCTACCGCAATCTATGGTTCGCGTGCCACGAACGGTGTAATCATGGTCACGACCAAACGGGGGAAGGCCGGAAAGGTGCAGATAGACTATAGCGGTTATGCCGGTTTCCGTAAATACACTCACATGCCGGACATGATGTCGGGTGATGAATACGTTCAGTTGGCACGTGAAGCCGCACGGGCGCAGAACAACAATGCGTACAAGGATGATAGCGAAATATTCACAGAATCCGAGCTGAGGGCAATTGAGGACGGAAACTACTACGATTGGGTGGATGCCGTCTCGTCCCCGGCTTTCATGACAAACCATACGATTTCCGCAACGGGCGGTAGCGAGACGGCAACCTATGCCTTGTCTGCCGGGTACTACTATGAAGACGGTATGCTGAACCCGCAGGAGTACCAGCGTTATAACCTGAGGGCGGTGATAGATGTCAAGCCGAACAAGTATTTCAATTTTGGAATCAACATGTATGGAACCCATTCCGTGCGTGACACCGGTAACTCGGATTTGCTTCAGGATGCGTTCCGCCTGCGTCCCACTTATCATCCGACCGATTTGATAACGGGTGAAGAGATGTGGTCGTATTCCAACGGGCAGTTCAATGCACTGACCGCCCAAAAGAACGAGTTGAATAAAACCAAGAAGTACAACATGCTTGGCAATATTTATCTGGCCATCATGCCGGTTAAGGGACTGACGCTGAAAACGACTTTCTCTCCGAACATCAATATTGAAGAGATAGGTCAGTATCGTGGACGATACACCAAGGCGAACAAAGGAACGAATGATGCCACCAGTAACTATGCCAAGAACAGTTATGTGGATTGGGTGTGGGATAATCAGATAACTTATAACTTCCAGAAGAATGACCACCGTCTGGATGTGACGGGAGTATTCTCCATGCAACAGACACAGGACGAATTGTTAAGAGGTATAGGAAACGGTCTTTCCTATAATTCCTTGTGGTATAATCTTGCCGGAGGTGCCAACAGTAACTCTTCAACTTCCGGCTTCACGAAAACGAACTTGATTTCTTACCTGGCACGTGCAAATTATGTGTGGAAAGACCGCTACTTCGTAACGGCAAGTATTCGTTTCGATGGTTCGTCCAAGTTGGCCGACGGTAACAAGTGGGGAGCTTTCTCTTCTGCCGCCTTGGCCTGGAGAATCTCGGGTGAAGACTTCCTGAAGGACGTGAAGTGGTTGAGTAACCTGAAACTGAGGGTGAGCTTCGGACAGACCGGTAATGACAATGTGAGTGCGTACCAGACCCAAGGCTCTATCAGTGGGGCAAAGTATTATACTTTCGGCACAAGCGACCTGATTGGGTATGTTCCCAACAACTTGCGTAACTTGGATTTGGGATGGGAACGTACCACTGAATGGAACATCGGTTTGGATTTCGGCTTTCTCAATAACCGCATATCCGGTAGCATCGAATACTATAACCGCTTGACGGATGATTTGATTATGAACAAGACCGTGCCGGTTACGACAGGATATTCTTCCGTTAAGGCAAATGTAGGTTCGGTACGCAATACCGGTTTCGAGGCGATTATCAATTCTGAGAATATCAGGACATCCGATTTCTCCTGGACTACCAGCTTGAACTTTGCCTATAACAAGAACAAGATTGTAGACTTGCAGTATAAAGAAGACCTCACATCCCGTGGCCAGTCGCTTGCGGGGATGGAAGGTGACTTCAGCAATCTTTGGATTATAGGCCAGCCTGTTGATATGAACTACAACATAATGACGGCAGGCGTATGGCAGCTTGATGAAGCGGAAGAAGCAGCCAAGTACGGTTGCCGTCCCGGACAATACAAGCCTTTGGACTTGAACAAGGATGGTGTCATTGACGATAAGGACCGGGTGATTGATGGCAAACGTACTCCTGATTGGACAGGGGGTATGACAAATATCTTTACCTATAAGGAATTTGACCTCTCGTTCCAATTGTCATTCCAGACCGGAGCCAAGATGAGGAACCAGTTCTACGTGTCTTATGCCTTGGAGAATAATAATCAGAACTTCAATAATCTGAGAAAGGATTACTGGACACCTGAGAATCCGACGAATTCATCCGCTCAACCGAGCAACATGGGTACTTATCGCGACTATGCCGGCTCGTGGGGAAATACGAAGTCGGCAATGTCCCATACGATGTTCTCAAGCAATTTCCTGAAGATGTCTTATATCTCCTTAGGATATACGTTCAAGCTGGAACTGCTCAGGAAAATTAATCTGAGCAAACTCCGCGTGTATTGTACGGTGCAGAATCCGTTCTTGTGGTGCGCAGACGATGTGGTTGACCCGGAACAGCTTTCTACCAGCATCAATACGTCCGATGTGATTACGCGCAATGTGATTTTCGGCCTTAATCTTTCATTCTAAATCAGACCAGTGAATTATGAAAACAGAAACTATATTTACGAAAGCTTGTTTGGCGGTCTCTCTTTTGGCCGTTGCGGGATGCTCTTCTTTCTTGGACGAAGAGAATCTGGCAAGTCAGTCTGCCGAACAATATTATGCCACGGCAGACGGTTACGAAACACTGATAACCGGTGCCTATTCGACCTTGAAGTCTGTGTATAACACGACGAACTATTTCCAGTTGACCCAGTTGGGAACTGACCTCGGAACACAGAATGACGGTACGGCCACCAATGTGTTGAACCAATATACGGTGGACTATGCAACGGACAACGATGCTGTCTACAATCAGTGGAAGGCACTTTACGAGGCATTGAAGAACGTGAATGCGGCCATAAACCGGGCTGGTTCGGTAAAGACGAAGGATCAGGATATATTTGAAGGCATAGACCCGGATGTACTTGCCCAAAGAGTGGCTGAGGCCAAGTTCCTTCGTGCGTTGTATCTGTTCGAAATCGTGAAGAACTGGGGACAGGGACCGTTGGTTCTGGAAGAGCCGACCTCACCTTCTACCACTTCTCAATTGAATACGGGAGAGGAGTTCTATACACAGATTTTAGCCGATCTTAAAGATGTGCTGGACTCGTCATTGCCGGAGAAACAACCTGCCTCTGAATATGGACGTGCGTCAAAAGCGGCGGCCAAGCACTTGCGTTCGTTGGTTTATCTGACCCGGGGTTATCAGAGTTATGCGGACCAGAATGATTTCAGGAACGCTTTCAACGATGCGGTGGATGTGATAAACAATTCCGGGCACCAGTTGTTGTGGAATGATTATGCGGAGGTTCATCGGCAAGCAAATGAAGCGAACGATGAAATCATATTTCCTGTCAGCTTCTCGTCCGGGACGGGATGGAATACTTGTATCCAGTCGGAGTTCTACCTGTTCGTTTATCGTGAAGGATGGTCCGACATAAGTTTCTCCACAATCTACGGCAACGATTATGCTACGGTTATGCCGACCAAGTATGCGTACCTGTTGTTTGACTGGAAGAAAGACAGGCGGACCGAGACAACCTTTATGAGTCCTCTGAATGCGGACCCGGCAACCTCGACCGACGGAACTGATAGAGGAAAGCCTTGGTTTGAAAGTACGGTGGGTGGAAAGGTGCCTGTGGGTGAGCCTGTACTTGTTTTCCCGGTTCCGGGTCAGGATGGAACCGAGGACGTTTATCCGGCAGGGTATGATGCATACGAAACTTACAGGGTTTATTCCGATGACGAGAAGGCGGCGGCATCCGCCAACGGACAATACCTGTATAATTATCCGCAAGGCTCCATTGCGGAAGGCTCTTATGGTGATGCGGAGAATGATGATTATTATCGGACAGGGTATCAGAGCCTGAACGGCAAGAGCCGTGCGTGGCTCCCCGTGTGGAAATTCAAGGATGCCAATACGCGTTACAACAGTTCGGGAACGGTTGAGAACGGAACGCGTGACATTTATCTGTTCCGTCTGGCGGAAACTTATCTGATAGCCGCTGAGGCCGCCGTGAATCTCGGCGAAAACGGAGAGGCATTGCATTATCTGAACGAAATTCGTAAACGTGCGAGAGCGAATGCGCCGGAAGCCGGTCTGCCGGACTACTCGGGAACGGTGACCGTAGACGATGTGTTGGATGAAAGAGCCTTGGAACTGTTCGGTGAGTCCCCGCGCTGGAACGATCTGACCCGTACAGGGAAGTTGGCTGAAAGGGTTCTGAAATATAACTGGGACGTGACTCATATTACCGGCGGACTTATTCAGACGCAATTGAGTGAGAGCACGAATGCGAAATACAGCCTTCGTCCGATTCCCGTTGACTGGTTGAACACATTGTCCAACGGGCAGGAGCTGAGTAATAATCCGGGATGGTGATTTTCAATAGGGATTTGAAATAAATATATGTGCTGAAGGCATATCTGTCTGGTTCATGCTTTCAGCACATTATTTCATATAAAGATGATAACAATGAAGCGTGTATTAGTAAGTTTGACCGCTTGATGTTGGTTTTGTCGGTCAATGCGGAGTTGGTCATATACCCTTCGCCTCAAAGTGAAAGGTTGTCGGATGACTATATTGTGGAGGTGAACGGGAGGAATGTTCCTGTTTATCATGTTGCTACCCAGCATCATGACAAGAAGTATTCGGTCTGTTATTTCGATTTCTCCGGAGACGTAACGGTTAAAGTGAGGAGCAAGTATCGGTTGGACAGTTTAAAGGTACTGCCCGATGGATACGGTATTAATCCTGTCGTTGAAGGGAACAATGCTGTATTCATGCTGGACAGGCCACGGGATATCTCTTTTGAACCTGACGGATGTAACAGCCCGCTGATATTGTTCAGTAACGGGATTGAAACGGAACGGCCATGCAGGAATGATTCCAATGTCATTTATTTTGGTCCGGGAGAGCACAATCCGGAGGATGGTCTGATAAGATTGAAAAGTAATCAGACGCTTTATATTGCAGGAGGAGCGGTTGTAAATGCAGGGATTGAAGCTGCCGGTGACAATATAACGATTTGTGGAAGAGGAATATTGGACGGGTCGGACTGGGAGCATAATGCCGGTCCGACGGATTTCATGGTCAATGCAAAGGGATGTAGTAATCTGGTGATTAGAGATATAATTATAAGAGGATCTTATTATTGGACGATTGTTCCGCAGAGTTGTGATCGGGTACTGATTGATCGTGTCCGT